>SXGT01061319.1_pt1 | contig 27846 bp, 32 predicted proteins | sample 3176221 | NCBI WGS metagenome assembly SXGT01 (sample SAMN11356862, study PRJNA531348) | freshwater metagenome | isolation source: freshwater sample F1-120 | place: China: Fuxian Lake, Yuxi | collected 2017-12-25
GAAGAGTTTCTGTTCACGCATCCCGCAATTGAGCAATCCGCCGTAGTGGGCGTGCCCGACGACAAATATGGCGAAGAACTATGCGCCTGGATCAAGCTGAAGACCGGGGCGTCGGTCTCCTGCGATGAAATCCGGTCGTTCTGCAAAGCCAGCCTGGCCCACTACAAAGTGCCCAAGCACGTCAAGTTCGTGGAGAGCTTCCCGCAAACGGTGACGGGCAAGATCCAGAAGTTCAAGATCCGCGAACAGATGTGCGCGGAGCTGGGGCTGTGCGAGCGGGTGACGGCGTAGGCACGCTCGTGCTGTCGGGACGGATTAATCTCACACTTGAACATCCGTGAGGCTTCCGGTAGGGACGCGAGTCACTGTTCAATCCGTTCGATCGCAATCTCTTTGTCGGGATACATTGCAACAAAGTACGACCTGGCTTGTCGCAAGGCCGCGCGCGGGGAGTGAGTAACCACCATCACCGACCGACGAAAGCGTCCGATCTTGGCCGTCACCTGGTACGCGCATTCCTTCGGTCGAGCAAGTGCACGAGCCACTTTGTTGGCGGCAACACGCTGGACTTTCGCGGCGGCATCGCACTTGCCGGTCTTTGTGGTGCGCTTTTTTGGTGACCTTCTCATTGGTGAAGCACTCCCCCATCATGAAAGCGACCGTGCAGCACGACGAATTATTTTCGCCAGATGCGTTCTGTGGCAGCGCGACGGATCTTCGCAATAGCAGCCAATGCTGACAGGCATGCGCAGTCAGACCGCGGCAATAAGTTGAACGGCCTGCCGCCCGATTGCCGAGGCAAGCAGTTCTCGCTCGTAGCTAGCGCAGAATAATTCATAAGTCGAAAGGTCGATTACCGTCCCACGGAATCGCCGAAGCAGAGCGCGACTGGGGGCAAGCACCGGAAACCACACGTCGAAGTAGCCATCCGCTTGCCAACGTTCGCGAGTCACGCCGCGCGGCGGCAGCCTGGTAGTCCCAATCCGCAACCCCTCGTTGCGCCCGCGTGGTTCGCAATAGCGGAACGTTTGCACTTTAATGTTTTTCGTCAATTGCAGATTTCCTGGGCCGATAGCCATAGGGAGTATCGCTGGTTCGCTCGTACCTAGCGGCGCATGGCAACGATTCTTCGGTATACCGCTTACTGAACCACGCGACCATATTGCCGGCCATCCATTCTCGCGAGAGTTGTTTTGCACCTGCCTCGCACGCCGTGTCGATATGCGTCGACCCCTGCGGATGTCGCAAGAGATATTGAACTAGCGATTCGTGTGTGACGAAGGAATTGGTTTCCTTGGCAAGCGCATCGATTCCCTCGGCGATAATTGGGAAAACGTCGTCATGCGAAAAGCGCGCTCCCATTGAATTGCTTTCGGACAAGTGCGGCAGTTGACAGTGACAGTATGCGAAGGATACTGCGATGGAAACCTACAATCAAGGAGCTATTGATTTTCTTTAAGTTCCAGCAGACTTAGGCTTCCGCATTTTTCGTCGTTTCGTCGGCAATTCGCGCCTCCGATCCCAGTGCTTGACAGATATTACTCGGCCCAAGCGCAGACGGTACTCATTCTTTGAGACATGGCGTTCAAGGCGTGTGACAATAACCATCGCTTCGGGCACGGGAGGCAGCATTCCATTAAGCAGACGCAATTTGAACGGACCGTTTTCAATGTCTCGAAACCGGATATTCCAAAAGGGAGACATCTTGCGATCATCGACGACCTTTCGGGGAGGAAGTGCCAATATTTCCGCGAACCAATGGCGTTAGATATTCATTGTCACGATTGGCAGTCGCTTGTTCATGATTGCGATAAGAAAAGTGCGATGAGCGTTTTTTTATTGTCGCATGCCGTTGTTCTACTCCTTGTCGTCCGCCTCCACTTTGGCAGCCTGCCAGCGCGAAAGGATGCCTAACTTTTCGGCCCACGTTTCGATGTAATGCCAATCGAGTTCGCCTTGGGTGAAAAGGATATCGGCGATATCGATGCGGTCACGCGGACGATCGGCGATTAACTTGAATAGGATCAAATCCTCCGCCGTTACCACGTAGGCAGCTTGTCCTTCGACCTCAGTCAATACCCGGCGCGACATTGCTGAGCGCTGGAAGGGAGTTTCAGTAAGGAAGACATCGGCATCGATGGATTTTCCCGCAACGTAGAACCGAACCTTCACCAGTGGCATCCCGCCCACTGTGTCGATCCAGCCACCCCGATAAGCCTCGGGGATTGTGTATCCAAGCTCTTCAATCGAGCTGAATAACGAAGGCAGTTGAGAACTCTGAACGCTCAGGTTGAAGTCCACGTCATAGGTGGCCCGAGGAATCGAATAAGCACGGACTGCCACTCCGCCCAGCAATGCATAAGGAATCTGACTGCGGTTAAAAACCGCAATCAATTCATGTATCACAACGGTGAGGTCTCTCACTGTGCGTCCCGAGTACGGGCAAGTGCTTCGAGTATGTTGCGATTGCGGGCATCGTTCTCGCGATTAAGCAACTCAAACTTCCGCCGGACGACGTCTTCGGGGCCTTCCAACAAATATGGCCAATCGCGCCGCATTGCCTGCATGGTCAGATCAAGCCGTTCGCCGATTGACATCTTGCGATATCGTTCGAGGGTATCTTGACTCAGCATGTGTACGACCTCCTAAACCTCATATTCTGAAGTGTAGCAGAACTGCACAATGCCGGCTACAACGTCAGCAATCGTCGCGGCGTTCGCGAGGCGCTACGCGCGTGCGGCCGACGGTCACGCCTCAGTTTGATCAGCGATGCTCAATCGGGAATTCGGGACATCGCCATCTTTGCGACGGAGAATCGCAACCAGGCTTACGCCGTGCCCAATAGAAGGTTCCTGCCCGCCCTTCAATCCTCGAACGAGGCGCCGAGATTCAGACTGGAAGACGGCACGCAACGCGAAATTGATGGGTTGAAATGGAATGTTGAAGTCTGTCCCAGCCGCTCCGCTCGATTCGCCGCGCTTGCGGTTTCGCTCGCGAACCCAACGCACCAGCGGATAGAGCCGCGAGTTGAAGGGGCTGGCGAGCAACTCGGTCACCGGCAGGTCAGCCCAGGTTTCTCGGAAGCGAGTTATGTCGTAGCGACGGTAATGGCCGAAGGCCACGTCGTGCGGGCTCCACAGCGCCATGTCGGCGGGCACGGTAAGCAGAAAATATGTGTCGCGCTTAGCGGCGGCAATCAAGGACGAGAGAAGTTGAAAGTCATCGGACACGTGTTCCATCACGTCGTTGAGCATCACCAGATCGGCCTCGCCGAATCTGTCGCCAAGATCGTCGGGTGCGAACCCGCAGGTGAACTCCACCAGTGGGAATCGCTTCGTGGCCAGTTCGATCGCTTCGGGCGAAGTGTCAATGCCGATCGTGCGATATCCGTCAGCGAGTGCGGCGATGTTCGCTCCCGTACCGCAGCCGACATCGATTACCGTCTGTCCGGCATTTGGCGGCAACACGGCCTCAACGAGTCGGCGCACGATCTGTCGCCGCGCCACGAACCACCAATGGCGCTGTTCAATCTCGGCATGAAGCTGGAACTGCTCGGACTGCATGTTCAAGTTTAGCCCGGATTTGGAGCCTCGTTACGCTACATTTTCAGAACAATTTGCCGCATCGTGTCCGGTTTGGCCATAAATGGTGCCTTGCGAGGGGCCCCCATTTCGCGCGCTGGACGGCCTCAGGCGGTGCTGACGAGAATTTGCTTGCAGATGTGCTCCCGGTGAGTACATTCAGCGCTAGTGGTCCGTCAACGTTATTCTGACGCATGACAGCAAACAGTGTAGTCATCACGCTGGGTACCCTCTGGGTGGGTGATGATCGTCACGCGGAGCGCGAGGACTACATTCTGGCGTGGCGTCCCCGGTGGGCCAGATTTCCTTGGGTCCCAACAAGCTCAAGGAACCGTGCCCGGCTCAGGGACTACCCGGTCATCCGGCGCGTCCGCGTTGACGGCGGACGGGCGAAGAACGAGGCTCGCGCCGCGGTGAGTAGCTTGCAAAAAGCCGCGCGCGAGCCGAGTCTGGTTCGCGACGTCGAGCGCTTCCTTCCACGGGCTATCGTAGTCGGCCAACGCACACCCCAGGCGCGCCCTGAGACAGGAAAGGCCAAAACCCCACCCACCGGGACAGCGACAATTGTAGGCCGCGTGGCGGGCGCCAGCAACAACGCAGCTTCCGCGGGCACGGCCGATCCGTCATTCAAAGTGCGACGGTATCGAGGCATGAGCGGGCAGGCGTGGCGTCCCCAGTGGGCCAGATTTGCTTGGGCGCCAACAACCTCAAGCAACCGTGCCCGGCTCAGGGACTATCCGGACATCCGGCGCGTCCGCCACGGTGGATGGGGGCCGGCACGCAAAGTGTGGCTTCCACCCACGATTTTGGGAACTCGCGATTCAGGCGTGGCCAGCCCGTTTTCAGGTTGCTAGAATTGATCAAGATTACGATAACTGCCTGAGGACCGGCCATGCTGTTGACGCGCGCCACGCACCGATTTTCGGTCGCCGAATACGATCAAATGATCGACCAGGGAATTCTGACTGAGAATGACCGCGTCGAGTTGATTCGCGGGGAGATTCTCAAAAAAATGTCTATCGTCGAACCCCATGCCGCGTGCGTGAAGAGGCTCATCCAATTATTGGTTGGTTTGTTTGGATCGCGTACCTGCCTGGGTGCACAAGACCCCGTTCGCCTGGAAGACAGTGAGCCCGAGCCAGACCTCTCATTGCTGAAGAAGCGGGACGATTTTTATGCCGGCTGCCACCCCGGTCCGGAAGACATTTTTCTGCTCGTGGAAGTTGCCGATAGCTCGCTGGAGTTTGATCGCGGCGTGAAGATTCCGATTTATGCTGAAAACGGAATCGTCGAAAGTTGGATCGTAAACTTAATAGACAAGACGCTTGAAGTTTATCGCAACCCACAAGGTGGAGCTTACGCCGATACGCTCGTGCTTCGAGCTGGCGATCAAGTGGAATTGCTCAGCCTACCCGGCACGCTAATTTCGGTTGCCGATGTCTTGGGAATAAAGTAGTCGCCTTCTCCCGCAATCGACAAGGTTTGCCCTTGGGGTGTGTTATGATGCCGCGCGGGCATCGGGTGCGGCAGGCTGGCGTGTTTCGCCCCCCAGACATCGCCCGATTTGCCGCACGGCTTGCTTCAAACGGTTCTCGTTTTCGACCAGTGCCAGCCGCAAAAAGCCTTCGCCGGCCGGGCCGAAGCCGCTCCCGGGGCTGACGGCTACGTCCCCTTCTTCGAGCAGCTTTTGGGCGAAGGTCATGGTGTCCATCTGGCTGGACCACGGCTCGGGCACTTTGGCCCAGACAAACATGCCGGCGCGGGGCGGAGTGATGTCCCAACCCAGGCGATGCAAACCATCAACCATCACGTCGCGGCGACGTTGGTAGATGACGGACTGGGCTTCCACGGCCGCATCGGTGTGCCGCAGGGCGAGGATTGCGGCGATCTGAATTGGCGTAAACATGCCGTAATCGTAGTAGGTCTTGATCGTCCCAAGAGCGCGGACCATCTCGGTATTGCCGCAGCAAAAGCCAACGCGCCAACCGGCCATGTTGTAGCCCTTGCTCATCGTCGTGAATTCCACACCAACGTCGCGCGCTCCCGGCGCTGCCAGGAAACTGGGCGGCTGATAACCGTCGTACGCCACGTCGGCATATGCGAAATCGCTGATCACCATGAATCCGTACCGGCGAGCCAGCTTGACGACTTCCACATAAAAATCCGGCTCAATCGTCACGGCCGACGGATTGTGCGGATAGTTTACAATCAACAGTTTGGGTCTCGGATAGAGGTGCTCGCAGACGTACGCGATGTTTGAGAGGAACTTATCGCTGTCGGCCACTTCCAGGGCGATTGAGTTGGCCGCCGCCATTGCCGGGGCGTACAAATGCACTGGAAAATAAGGAGCAGGTACAATCACGTTGTCGCCCGGCCCCACCAGTGCCAGGCACATGTGGCTAAAGCCCTCTTTGCTGCCGAGGCAGACGATCGTTTCCGTCTCTGGGTCGAGCCGCACGCCGTATTTGCGTTGGTATTTGGCGGCAATCTCTCGCTTCAAATTGGGAATGCCCGTGGCCTTGCTGTAGCCATGGTTGCGTGGATCGCGGGCGGCTTCCGCGAGCTTTTCGATCACGATCTCCTCGGGCGGATTGGAAGGGTTGCCCATTCCCAGGTCGATCACGTCGTCGCCGGCACGGCGCTTTTGATACTTGATGGCGTTGATGCGCGCAAACAAGTACGGCGGCAACCGCTTGACGCGTTCCGCCACTTCGATCTTGAACGGCTGAATGTTCTGGGCCGGGTTCTCGGTTTCGTTTTCGTAACTCATGGAGATCTGGCCGGATAAGAATGCCAACGCTACTATTGCAGAATACTCTCCCCCATGCGACGTTCCAACCAGAAATCGCCTGGGTAAACCGGCTCAGACAGGCAACGACCGGCTCGGTTCGGGTGGCGTAACCGTTGATGGGCCCAGAGAGGGGGACAGGCACATTTTCCCGGGATCCGCGTTGGACAACCTCCTGACAAAACGATGCACCTCTGGCGAATTCGCCGAGAAAATGAGCCAGTCCCCGGCCTGTGAACGGTTACCGGGTGGCAACCCGCATTCCTGAGTGTTAATTTACCAACAGCGAGATTGATTTAGCACGTCAGCCGTCTGGCGGACGGCCGCTTTCGGAGATCCTTGCCGAGCTCTTGTCGAAAGCGCTGATTATCGCCTTGGCGGGGATTTTACCGTCGGCTGCGGACGTTTTGCGGTGCGTTCGGGTTGCTGCTGCATGTCCTCGTCCAGCAATTCTTTTTCACGCTTCGGCGACTGGCTCGTGCCGGCCAGGTAGTTGTCGATCGTGGCGCCGGCCTTGATCTTCTCGAAGGTATCGGCCATGACCAGCCGCTGCTTCTTCTCCAGGATGTCGGCATACAGTTGGTCTTTGACCGAATTAGGGTCGACGCTGACCGGCTTCGTGTAGCCTTCGCAGAACAAGATCACGTAGTTTTCGCCGACTTGTACCACGCCGGACATTTCTCCGCTCTTCAGATCGAAGGCCTGCTTTTCCAGCACCGGTTGACCGCCAAATTTTTGGATTGGCGGAATCTCTCCGCGCAGGCTGCGACTGTTGGCTTCGATCGAATACTGTTCGGCCAGGTCGCCAAACCTCTTGGCCGTAGGCTCCTGCCGGGCCAGATCCCAAACTTCCTGGGCCTTGCGTTGATTATTCAGCACGATCACTCGACAGCGAACTCGTGGTCCATAGTTGGCCTCAAACCCTTTCTTCATGTCGTCGTCGGTGATTTTCACCGCCTCGCCCACGATCTTTTTCATCGCGACCGAGGGCCAAACGACATCGTGAATGTAGACTTCCGCGGTGATCCCCTGCGATTGGGTCACCATCGCCAACCAACCCTTGATGTCGGGTTGCTTGTTGGGCAGGACCTTGCCCACCGCCAATGCGGCACGCTCGATCTCCAGGTCGATGTCGGAATTGGTGACCTCCAGCTTGCGGCGCTTGAGCGATTGCTCCAGAAGGCGGCGGTTGATCGTACCGTCGAGCACGTTCTTGCCGTGCCGCTCGATGCACTGCTCGGCAAGCTCGGCGATCATGATCGGCTCGCCATTCACGGTCGCGGCCACGCCGGGGTTTTGCTCACTCAACGCCGAATCGTTCATGACGTTTTGCAGCCGGGCCTCTTTTTGAAGCGTCTGGAAGGTTTCCGCCGCGGCAGCACGCAGCTTCCGCTCTTTAATGGCTTCCGCCAGTTCCGAAGCAACCTGTTGTCGGTCGGCCTGCGCCGGAGCGATCATGCCTTCGCACTTGATTATCGCGAACTGATTGCCGACCGGAATGATCTCCGAGATCTCGCCAGGCCGGAGACCAAAGGAAATCTGTTCGATCTTCGGGTCTCCCAGGTGCTTGCGAATCGGCTGAATCAGACCGTTGGCGCTAGCGCTGTTGACGTCCTTCGAGTGCTTTCTGGCCAGGGCTCCGAATTCTTCCGGCCTGGCTTTCGCTTCGGCCAAGATCTTTTGAGCCTGCGCGCGTTCGTCGAACACGATCAGCCTGGCTTTCACCGCCGGCCCGAACTGGCTCTCGTAAGCGTCGTTCAATTCCTGCTCTGAGACCGTCAGTTGTGCCGCCGCCAACTTGCGCAGCGCCAGCGTCGGCCATACGATGTCCTGGCCGTATTGCTTGGGTTTGATGCCACGATCTTTTTCGAGCAGGCTCAGATACTTGTCTTTGGGCAGCGAGAACTTGCGCGCAATGCGATCGATTTCTTCATCGATTTCCTGTTGAGTAACCGTCACGCCCCGTTCACGGCAGTGCTTGTCAACAAGACGGCGATTGACGAGCGATTCAAGCACCTCTTTGCCGTGATGGCGCAGACATTCCTTAGCGAGCTCATCGCGCATCACGGTTTGACCGTTCACAAGCGCCACGATGGGCTGCTTCTGTGTCACGGACTGGGCGGATGTTGGTGCGACGCCTTTTGCTGGCGGCAACGGACTGGCAACCGGCTTAGCAGGGGTACGCGCCGCGGCATGCTCGACCCCCGCCCAATGGCGAATTGCCCAGGCGATCGCGATCACACAACACGCGACCAGCAACACTCGAGCACGCGACAACACCGTTTGTGCAAAGATACGCGTCATGGTCCGGTTCCTCCCTAAACCAGAAAGCAAAGAATGGCCGCTTGCGGAAAACGGCCGAGGCCCTCCTGGCCTCATCATGGAGTAATGTAAGTCGGCGCGATGGAATGGGTCAATACGAAGTCAGCCCCAACCGCATACTGCAAATCGACCTGCTAGCGTTGCCGCAGTTCATCGATGCCAGGCGCGGCACACTCCACTAGCTGGGAGGGTAACCGTTCACGGGCAAAGCGAGCAGGACAGGCACATTTTCCCGGGAACCACGTTGGGCAACCACCCAACAGCCGGACACGCCTCTTTCAAATTCGCCGGGAAAATGAGCCAGTCCCCGGCCCTGAACGGTTACCGACCTCGTCATTCACCTGCGGGACTACCGGATTCGACTTGCTCAAACCGATACAAATGTGACTCGCTGCGCAGCAGCAATGCATCGTTCAATGCGACCGGCGAGGCCATCAATTGGCCCGAGATCGCGTTGACCGCAACCTCGTCGTACTGGGGGCCGGGGCGGATCACGGTCGTCTCACCCTCGCGGCTGCAGAAATATAGCTTACCGTCCGCATACAACGGGGAAGAACTAAAATTGCCTTTGAGCCGTTTTTGCCAAAGCGGGTCGCCGCTGGCAGCGTCCAGACAGGTCAGCACGCCCTGTTCGGAGATGAAGTACAACTCACCGCCCACCAGAATCGGCGACGACATCGTTGGCCCCTGCCGTTTGTGCCGCCACTGCGCGTGGGCGTCGGTCACCTCGCCTGAGCCGTTGATCGTCACCGCACACACTTCGGGCGTCGGATAACCCGTGGTCAAATACGCCACGCCGTTGCCGACGACGGGGCGCGGCACATTCGAGAAACCTTCGCCGTGTCGGAATCGCCAAAGCTCCCGGCCATTTTTAGGATCGTAGGCCACGAACCATTGCGCTCCTGGTACGATCACCTGATCGCGGCCGTTGTGGCTTGCCACCAGCGGCGTGGCGAACGCTTTGTGCTGCTCACCCAGGGTGCCGTTCAACTGGGGGCGATTGGTCCGCCACAACTCTTCACCGGTCTTTGCGTCCAGCCCAACGACATATTGCGCATCCGTGCCGTCACAGGGTAGGATCAGCACGCCCTCGTACAGCGCTGGCGAGCTGCCCGGCCCCACCGAGTGATCGATAACCAGCTGCTTCTTCCACAGCACGCCGCCGGTCTTGGTATCGATGCAGGCCGTGCCGAACTTGCCGAAATGGCAATACAATTTGCCGTCGTGCAGAATCGGTGATGGGGACGCGTAGCTGTTGAGCACATGAATCGGATCAGGATCCGGCACGTCAAACAACACAACCGACTTGCCAGGCTTGCCCGATGCGAAATCGACGCTGGTGACGAACAACTGAGCGGGCCCGACCACATCCATTTGCTCGGCCATCGGATTGGCCGCGAGTTTTTCGTTCTTGACGCGCTCTTTTTCGGTCTCGCTGAGCAGCTCGACTGTGGCCGATGTCATCCAGACGACGCCTTTTCCGATGACGGGGGACGACCAACCCTTGCCTGGCACCTCCGCCTTCCAGACGATGTTCTCTGACTCACTCCAGGTTGTGGGCAGGTTCGCGGCTTCGGCATGTCCGTCGCCGTTGGGCCCACGGAATTGGGGCCACTCGTCGGCGGCCGACACGACAGAGGCGGCGAGCACGACAAACGTCGTCGCGACAAATCGATTCATGGCGGAGATTTCCTGGGGTGGGGCAAGAGCGCGGACGATCCTGGTGCGTTGTCCGTAACGATTTTACGAGTGCGAGACATCCTCGGCGATTTCGCTTTGCAACACTTACGGAGGTCTGGCACTCGTAAGTACAAAGTGGTCAAAACACTAGTGTACCGTCGCGGCGACGACAACGAAAGCATAACGCCAGGCAAGTCGTTTTCACGTCTTCACGCCAGAAGACGAAACGGCCCTGTCTGTGCCGCGACGGGGCTTGCGAGCACCGCAAACTTCCACAATACTTGCGGCAATATCCCATGGCTACGGAGGCTCCAGGCCACGCCATCGCACGGCCTTCAGCCCGTCCGGAGAAAGCTGCCATGTGGTTGCATGAAAATCGTTGGTCGGATCGCCAGTCTCACGAATTCGCAGATGTCAGGTCGAGAATTGGCAAGGAGAAAACGATGAGCGGCGTAAGAGTTCTGGTTGGCACACGCAAGGGCGCTTTCGTGCTGACATCCGACGGCATTCGCAACAAATGGAATGTCAACGGCCCTTTTTTTGGAGGCTGGGAGATCTATCATCTCAAAGGTTCGCCCGTCGATCCGAATCGAATCTATGCGTCGCAAACCAGCAGCTGGTTCGGACAGATCATTCAACGCTCCGATGACGGCGGCAGAACCTGGCACCAGCCGGGGACTCCACCCGGCGAACCAACCACCACGCCAGACGGCATGCCCAAAGGAGAAAGCAATAAATTCGTTTACGACACTTCTCCAGAAACGGGGAAGCCGCTGACAACGCACCAGTGGTACGATGGGACGCAACACCCTTGGGAGTTCAAACGCGTCTGGCACATCGAGCCGTCGTGCACGGATCCCGACATCGTTTTTGCTGGGGTCGAAGACGCGGCCCTGTTTCGCTCAGTTGACGGCGGACGAACCTGGCATGAACTTGCCGGGCTGCGGGACGCTCGCGGATCCCAGTGGCAGCCCGGCGCCGGCGGGATGGGCCTGCACACGATCCTGCTCGATCCGAGCAATCCTAACCGGATCTACATCGCGATCTCGGCCGCAGGCGCCTTCCGCACCAACGACGCCGGCAAGACCTGGAAACCGATCAACCGCGGGCTCAAGTCCGAATACATTCCCGACCCGAATGCCGAGATCGGCCACTGCGTTCACCGCATCGCGATGCATCCGGCGCATCCGGATACGCTGTACATGCAGAAACACTGGGATGTCATGCGCACCGACAACGCGGGGGACTCGTGGCACGAGATCAGCGGCAACCTTCCAACCGATTTTGGCTTCCCCATTGAGGTCCACGCGCATGAGCCCCAGACGATCTACGTCGTCCCGATCAAGAGCGACTCAGAGCACTATCCGCCCGAGGGCAAGCTGCGCGTGTACCGCAGCCGCACCGGCGGAAACGAGTGGGAGGCACTCACCAAAGGCCTGCCGCAGAGCGATTGCTACGTGAATGTGCTGCGCGACGCGATGGCCGTTGACTCGCTTGATGCGTGCGGCATCTATCTCGGCACCACCGGCGGTCAGGTCTACGTTTCGGCTGATTCCGGGGACAACTGGGCGCCGATCGTCCGAGATCTTCCCGCCGTGTTCTCCGTCGAAGTGCAGACTCTCCCGTAGGTCGTGTCTGTCGGACGGATCCAAAGCCGCCAATCGAGTCATCGGTCAACGCGCTGTCCAGCACGAGGCCGATCCACGATCCGCCGTCGGGCCGGCTGTGCCGGCCAGTGATAAGTGATTTCGCGATCCGCGGCCGGCGAAACCGGTGGCCGACAAAAACCGGCGGCGAAACCGGCGGCCGGCACAGCCGGCCCTACAGGTTGCCCAGCGTTCAACACGGATTGGCCGTGCGGTTCCGCTCGGCAAGCTTTGACCCGCTACCTTCTGCCAACTACCTGCCATGCCCATCCGAGTCCTGCTTCCCTATCATCTGCGAATGCTGGCACACATAGGCGGTGAAGTGCGGCTCGAAGTCACGAGCCCGGCCACACAGCGCACCATTCTCGACGCGATTGAAACTCGCTATCCGATGCTGCGCGGAACCATCCGCGACCACGTCACGCTCGAGCGCCGCGCCTTCCTGCGATTCTTCGCCTGCGAGCAGGATTTATCGCTGGAGCATCCCGACACCCCTGTTCCCGACGCCGTCGCTTCCGGCGCAGAACCGTTTTGGGTCGTAGCCGCGATTGCTGGAGGTTAGGGGCCAGGTTTCCGGTTGCTCTGCCAGGAGGCAACTGGCCTCATGAGGCAGCGCCGGCTCGCAGAAATCGACCGGCGGCAGGCCGTCAAACTCGGCACGAACGGAATCTGCCTTGCCACCGCGCGGGTTTTGCAGTGATCCCGCTCAATTGTCGATGCCACGATCAGGAGAGATCATGTTGGCAAGTCTGCAGAGGTGAAGCATGATTCGTTCGTTCTTTCTGGCGATTGGAATTTCTTCGCTGATTCTGGGCGGGGAATGTCTGGTGCTCGACCGTGCAGTGCTGAAGCCCAGCCAGGAACCGACGTTGGCGGGATTCTCCGAGCGCGCGGCCGTTTCGACCCGAGAAATCAGCCCGCCGGAATGGGCTCCCTGGAGCTTGCTTTCCGTTGGCGCCGTCGTGATTCTGTACTCGTGCACGCTGCCGGCAAAAACGAAGACGGCATGAGCATCGTCAGGCTTTTTTTGCCACAGGCTCGTGCGTGGACTCATCATGCTAACCGTTCACGGGCCGGGGACTGGCTCATTTTCCCGGCGAAATTGCGAGAGCTGCATCGTTCTGTCAGAAGGTTGTCCAACGTGGTGCCCGGGAAAATGTGCCTGTCCCCCTCTCCTGGCCCAACGCTACTTTCGCAATTCGCCGCCGCGGTTTGACTTGACTGCGGCGACGACGCGATCGAGCACAGCATCGGCTTGTTCCCCCGTGAGCGTGCCCTCCGGCGACCGCAGCGTGAGCGTCATCAGCAAACTCTTCTTACCCTTGCCCAATCGCTCATCGTCTCGGTACACGTCGACGAAGGTCAGACCTTCCGCTTGAGGTTTCGCAGCATCCTGCACCGTGCGCGCCAGGTCGCCCCACGCGACCGCCTCATCCACCACGAAATTCAGATCGCGCGACACGGCAGGATACACCGACAGCGGCACATACTGGGGAACTAAGCTCGCAATGGCCCTGAGCGCCGAAAAACGAAGCTCGGCTACCGTGGTCGTTCCGCGCAGCTCAAACAAGTTCAGCGCCGAGCTGCTGACTTCACCGCAAAAACCCAGCAGCAGATCGCGCACATCTCCGCAGGTCAGCCGCAGCTCACACGATCTTGGCTCGGCAAACAGGCCATGCCGCGTGGGATGCCCAGTGACCTTGGCCGACGGATTGAGCACCGCGACGACGGCTTCAATAATTCCTTTCACCGCACGAAAATCGCCGCCGCTGGTGATGCCGATCATGAGCGGCTCCTCGGGCAGGTCACCCGGCTTGCCGCCGGGCAAGTAGACCTTGGCAATCTCGAACAGCTCGATCACGGGATTCGCAAGCGTCTCGTTCGTCCGGCGCGCACCGAGCAAGCTAGGCAAGAGACTTCGCCGCAAACGATCGGCTCTTCGCAAGACCGGCACGTTGGTCACAAACGGCGGCTCACGGGTCCAGGGACTCAGCGCGCTTGACCAGGGCTCCTCCACCGCGCTGAGCGTCATCGCTTCGTCGAGGCCGGCTGCAACCAGCACCTGGCGAATCCTTGCCAGCACGCGGTCGTCGTCGGTGCGGTGCGAGGGAAACATCGGCACCTGGGCGTCTTCCGGAATCTTGTCGTAACCATGCACGCGCGCCACTTCTTCAACCAGATCAATCTCGCGATCCAAGTCGCGCCGCCAGGTGGGCGGAATCACTTCCACGCGTTCAGCGTCCGCACGCAGTTCACGATTTCCAAGTGCCAGGAGAATCTGGCGAGCTTCCGCCGCCGGCACGTCAATGCCAAGGATCCGCTTTAGCTGCGAGAATCGCAGCGTAATGGGGGACCGTTCGGCCGCCTTTCGGCCGATGTCGATCACGCCTGCCGCCAGCTCGCCTCCGGCCAGGTCGAGAATCAGCTCGCAACAGCGGCGACTCGCCCAATCCACCCCCGCGGGGTCAAGCGCCCGCTCGAAGCGATACGACGAATCGCTGTGCAGGCCAAGCGTCCGCGCGCTTGCCCGGATCGAATGCGGAGCGAACTCGGCCGACTCGATCAGGAGTTCCTTCGTATCTTGTGTGACTTCGGTCTCCGCACCCCCCATGACACCGCCCAATGCCACCGGTCGCCGAGCATCCGCGATCACGCAGATCGACTCGTCGAGCGTGTATTGCTTATGGTTGATGGCCACAAACTTCTCCCCCTTCCACGCTCGCCGCACGAGGATCTGCCGGCCCGATAATCTTTCCAGGTCGAAGGCATGCAGCGGTTGCCCGGATTCCATGAGCACGTAGTTGGTGATGTCCACCACATTGTTGATGGCGCCGATGCCGATCGTGGCCAACCGCCGCACCATCCAATCGGGGCTTGGTCCGACATTGACATCGCGAATCACACGGGCCGTGTATCGCGGGCAAAGCTCCGGACATTCAATCGCGACCTTGGCCAGTTCCTCTGCCGGCACCTGACCTTCGTGCGGCCGGGCCTTGGGCAACGTCAGAGGCCTGCCCAGCAGCACTGCGGCCTCGCGCGCGATGCCGATCATGCCAAGCCAATCGGACCGATTGCTGGTGACTTCCAGATTCAAGCAGTCATCATCGCCATGGCGGGTGACGCCGTCGTCGTTCAGGCCGACGAACATCAGGCGATGCGCAAGCTGCTCGGCCGTCAGCTCGACGGCAACGTACTGCTTCAACCAATCAAAGGAAACGAGCATATCTGTTCACCGCCTGCGGCTCGATCCTTCTCCCTCCGGGGCAAGGGAGTGCAGAGCCGATCATCAAAACTGCTCCAGGAACCGGACATCATTCCTGTAGAACTCACGAATATCGCCCACGTTGTGCCGCCGAGCACAGACGCGCTCGACGCCAAGCCCAAAGGCAAAGCCGCTAAATACCTCCGGATCATATCCCACCGCGCGCAGCACGTTCGGGTCGACCATGCCGGCCCCGCCCATTTCAATCCAGCGCCCGGCGCCGGTCTTGGTGTCGTGCCAACTCATATCCACTTCCACGCTTGGCTCAGTAAATGGGAAGAACGAAGGCCGAAAGCGAATATGCACATCGCCGCCTAAAAAACTGCTGGCGAACAACCGCAGGACACTCTTGAGATCGGCCATTGTCACCTGGCGATCGACGAGCAACCCCTCAATCTGATGAAACATGGGGTAATGCGTGGCATCCGCCGTATCGGGCCGATACACGCGGCCGAGCGAGATGATGCGCACCGGCGGCTGCTGCGTTTCCATCACGCGGATCTGCACCGTGCTGGTCTGGCTGCGAAGCAGCAGTGGTTTCCCGCGGTCGGGGCTCTCCGAACCGCGCTGCGAGTCTCGGAGAGACTCGCCTACGTGACGCGCCGTCGTCAGATAAAAATTCTCCAGCGGATCGCGAGCCGGGTGCGCTGCCGGAATATTAAGCGCTTCAAAGTTATGCCACTCATCTTCAATCTCGGGACCGCTGGCCACCGTGAACCCCAGCCGGCCCATGATGTCCTTGAGTTCTTCAATCGTTTGGGTGAGCGGATGCAAATGCCCCACGCGCGGGCGGATGCCGGGCAACGTGCGATCGAACATCGGACCAGCGGGGCGCGCCGCCGTCAGTGAAGCAATGCGCGCTTGCGCAGCCGTGAACGCAGCTTCAACCGCCTGCTTTGCCGCATTGAACCGCTTGCCCGCCGCTGGCTTGTCGGGCCCCTGTACGGCCCCAAGTCCCTTTTGCGCGCTCCTCAGGCGCCCGCTTTTTGCACCCAGATACTCCACGCGGGCCAGCTCCAGCGCATCGGCATCGGCTGCTCCTGCGAAGGCTTTTTCAGCCTCAATCTGCAGCACGTCCAGCTCAACGGTCAACGCCTCAAGCGTCACAAGTTGCTCTCCCCTCGTCGGCAAGGAACTTCGGCCCAATGTCGAGATAGAACACGTTTTGTCCGTCGTCCAACTTCGAAAAAATCAAAATTGCCCTGCTTCACTCGGGAGTTTATGCTCTCGCGCATCTACTTTCACCAGGCTGGGTTGGCTGTGGCGTCCTGCGACCTGGCGACTGCCGCGAAAAATGTCGCAGAGACCGCCATCAAGACGACCAACTTGAATGATCGCACGCATTTCATGGGGAGGCCTTCAGAAGAACAGATGCTGTCGGATAGAATTTGTAATCCCACCGCGCCCCTAATACAAGCGTCGGACCACTGGTCGAAAGGCCGATCCGTTATCCGCGATAGGGCCGGCTGCGCCGGCCAGAGTTGAGTGATTTCGCCATGCACGGCCGGCCCGACAAACTACTCCTATTCCCAAACCCCTGATCCCGTCATGACTGATCCCTCCGCGATGCTCGCCTGGACGCAAGCGATTCTCGGCGTCAACCCGCTGGTTCCCAAGCGGCCACTGCCCGATTACCTCAAAGCCATCCCACGTTTGGCCTCGCTCGCCGGGGTGCCCAGCGGCACGCCGGTGCTGGTGCGGGGCGATGTCGATGTCAAGCCCGGCAAGACGGTTGGCGAGGGGGACATTCGCTTGCGTTCCATGGTTGAAACGCTCAGGTTCGGCCAGTCGAAGGGTTGGAAGCAAATCGTCTTTGGGCACAAGGGTCGCAAGCCGGAAGAGTCGCTCGACGCGGTCGGCAGGCGGCTCGGCGAGATTCTCGGCTGCAACGTACCGCTGGTCGCGGATTGGCTCGATGAATCGACCATGACCATTCGCGATCAAGTCACCGAAACGATTCAAGCCGCCGCGCCGGGCTGCATCCTGCTGTTGGAAAACACTCGCAAGTACGAGATCGAGCGCCTGCTCTGGAAGGCCAAACCCGCCGACCTGCCGGGCCTTGCCGACAAACTGGCCAAGATCGCCAATGAGTACTTTGCAAAAATCGCGACAATCTACCTGAACGAAGCGCTTTCGGCGGGAAGTCTCGACACATCGACCACCATCGTGCCCGCCGCCATGGATCGTGTGGCGCTGGGCGCCTACGTGGCCCATGAATTCGACGGCCCCATGATGCGTTGCCTGAGCGCCGATCTGGTTGTGTTCAGCGGACTCAAGACCGACAAGCTGGATGACCTGGAAGCGGTGATTGGCCGCGGCGCCGTCGAGATGGTCTTCGTCGCTGGCTCGCTCGCGCTGGCGGTGAAGAAGGCCGAGGCTTTGCTCGCAGGCAATGACTTTTGCCTGGGCGTCGCCGAAGATCCGGCGCATGCGGACAAGCCGTATTTCATTGCGACGCAGCGGATCGAGCAAGCCAAACGCATGCTCAGCAATGGTCGTGTGAAGGGGATTGAGTTTGTCCTGCCCATCGACTTTGTGTTGCAGGACGGCAAGCCAGCCGACAGACTGCAGCCCGGCGATCAGCAATTCGACGTTGGCCCCAAGACCAGCGACCAGTTTGCCAGAAAAATTGGTGAGTTTATCGCCAGGCACAAGGGCAAACCGACGGCCGCTTTTTACAACGGCGTGTTGGGGATGTTCGAGGAACCGCGATTCGAGGACGGCACGCGCAAGTTCATCGCGCAACTCAAACGAATGAAAGACGCGGGCATCGAAGTCTTTGTCGGTGGAGGCGAGGGGGGCGAAGCGCTCCATCGCTACGGCAAAGAAGACGACTGCACACACTGCTTCACCGCCGGCGGAACCGTGCTCAACGCTCTGGGCAGCGAACCGGTGCCGTATCTCGTCGCCCTGACGATGGCTGCAAAAAGGGGGCGGCAATGACCCGCTCCGCGGGATGGGACCTGCTCCATGGGGGCTGACACGATTTGGCCCCCCTCCGCCTTTCGCCCTGGCATGGCCTGAAATCGGCGGATTTCCGGGTCGTTGCAGGCGGTCTCCCCCCCAGCTATAGTGGCTGGTTGCGGGGGTAGCGTGCGATTTTAGCTGGCGTCGCGCCGCCGCCCAACGTCTTCAGCTTCGGTAGCATAGCGAGCTGGGAACGGAGCATCGATGGACGCAAAATTGGTTGTCGTAAGCGGCCAGGCTCAGGCGGCAGAATTCCCGCTGAGCTTGCCCGCCATGGTCGGCCGCAGCCGTGGGGCGGACATTAAGCTCGGGCATGCGCTGGTTAGCCGCAAACATTGCGAGCTGTACGAGTCGGACGGCCAATTGATGATTCGCGATCTTGGCTCTCTGAACGGCACCTTTGTCGGCGATGGGCGGATTAGCGATGTCACGGTGTTGCCTCCCGGCGCCATGGTCACGGTCGGCGCCGTCACTTTCCAGGCTGTCTACGGCGACATGGCCGACGAAACGGCGGCCGCCGATCCGAACGGGTTGCCCGAATTCATGGCGCCATCCTCCCTGCCGATGCGGGCCGCCGCCGCGCCCATTGAGCAGACGATCGAAATGAGCGAAGCCGATTCGCCGGCAACCGAGCCGGCATCGGGCGTCGACCGCGACGCGGGGATCGACTTTGGCTGGCTGAACGATCCTGAGGAACAAGTGGATGAGCCTCAGGCCAGTGCCGCGCTGGCCGCCAAAGAATCGGTGGACGACGCGCAAGCCAGCCGGCCCGCGGAAGAGAAAGAGTTGAATTTTCTGGAGCCCATGAAGGTTGGCGACCACGGCGAGACGGGCGGTGCAGAAGACGAGTTTACGTTGCCCGAGCAGCAGCCCACCACCGCCGGCAACGACGATGACCTCAGCGATTTTTTTGCGAGCTTAAAATAGCGGCGCGACGGGATCGGAAGTCGAGATCGCCGAGGTTGGGGCACGAGAAGGTCTCCGCCGTCGCCTGAAGGCGGAACTTCCAACCTCCTAACCGCCTCCCAAGCTTTATGCTGCTTTTTAAGAAAAAGTTTCTGGAGGCGATTCGCAACGGCGAAAAAACGCAGACGATTCGGCTTTGGTTGCGGCCGCGCATGAAAGCTGGTCAGCGAAGTTATATCCCTGGGGTCGGATACATCCGCATTGGCTCAGTCGAGCAGGTGGAACTGGAAGACCTGACGGACGGCGACGCGCGCCCCGACGGCTTTCCGACCGCTAATGAGCTGCGTGCCGAGATCGTCGCGATCTATTCGCAATATCCCGATCAGGGACAGAAAGCGTATCGCATTCGATTTGCCCTGGCTCCCGACGAGAAAAAGCGGCTGCCAGGTCCGCGAATAACGAGTGCTCGTTGCAGCCTTTCTGTCCCCGCGGGATCGACGACCGAAGGGCTCCTCGCATCGCGCAAGCGCCGGGGCACAAACAAGAGCGGGTCCGGGAAACTCATGCCCAGCTCGCGCACCCAACCAGGCGCGCGCACGTTTCAATGCACTTCGCCCTCGCGGGGCATGCCCTCCGCGGCATTCCTGCCGAGACTTGTCCTTCCGGCCGATGGCTTCGCGCTGGCTCAAAGCCGCAAGAAGTCGATTAAGCCTTGAGCAATCGCTTGAGGATTCCTTGCCGACGTGAAAGCCAGCCCGGCAATCAGCATCAGACCAGCGACGACAAGGCTGTAGCCTCGCGGATTGCGCGGGACGACCATTTCTTGCAGCGAGCGACGCAGCGCCCCCTCCAATCGGCGCCAATCGGTGTAGCTCTGATCACCGGTGCTGACCAGGCTGACGTTTCGCATGCGGTCAAAGACTTCCAGATAGAGCTGCACTTTCAGCCTCGGCAATACAAGGCTGTCGCCCGCCCATCGAGCATCGGGGTCAAGCATGATTGCCGTCTCGGAAAGAATTGCTCGCAATTGGGCACTCGAAATGTTGTAAACGACCAGCCGCGGACGGCCGACGAGTATCCACAAGAGCAGCAGCAGGCAATAGAACATGCCCAGCATCAGCCAAACGTACGGCCCAAACTGGTTCGCCGCATGCTGGGGAAAGAATAGCGCCATGGGTCCTACCACCGCCAGGCCCAATAACGCGAGTCCCACGAGCAAGCCTTCCCGGGCGCCGGTCAACACGTAAGGTCGCCGTCGCAGATTGATCATCCCGAGCAGCACCAGATACATGGCGATCGGGGCAACGGCAACGAGAAGTTGAAAAGCAGGCATGGAATATCATTTGACCGATTTCTTCAGCCACTCGTGCATCACCCAACCCACTTTGGCCAGCGACAATGCGGAACACTTGTCGGCCGTGTCGGCCTCGGTGTGCCAAAATGGGTAATCGAAGTCGATGATGGCGATCGTGGGAATCTTACCCGTATTGCGCAGCGGCAGATGGTCGTCGCGGACTTCATGCTTGGGCTGAGGAATGAACTCGCGAAGGGCCAACCGGGCTGCAACCGACCAAATGTCCTTCACCAGCGGACGCGTTTCCCGCCAGGCAACGCTGTTGCGCTCTTCGAACAGCTGCAGGTCGGCGTCGGCAATCATATCCAGCACGATGCCAAAGCGGTAGCGGCTGTCAAGTCGACCCGCGGCGTACTCTCGGGCAAAGTACTCCGAGCCCAGGAAGTAGATGTCCGTGTCGTCATTGAAAACAAACTCTTCACCGTCGAAGAGCACAAAATCAACGCCCAGTTTACCTCGCAACTGCGGCATCTGGCGAGCCAGCTCCATCAACAGTGCAACGCCACTCGCCCCGTCATTGGCGCCGAGGAACGTGCCTCGTGGATTGATCGGATCACGGTCCGGGAAAGGTCGCGTGTCGTAGTGGGCACAGAGCAGAATTCGTTCTTTCCGCTCGGGATGCCAGCGGACCATCAGATTGGCCATTCGCACCTCGCTGCCATCGCGAGGATGCCGGATACGAAACTGTTGCAGATTCACTTTGCCACCGAGTTTTTGAAAGTGCTCGACGAGCATTTCCTGCTGCGCCAACATGCCGGGCGAAGCGCTGGGGCGGGGGCCCAGGTCGCAGATCTGCCTGAGGTATTCATAGGCCCGCGCTCCGTCAAAAGGAATTTGCTCAAGCGTCCATCGCCTGGCGGTACTCGGATTGCCCGCCACCCCTTGGTTCTCGTACATTAGCACGAGCCCACCGAGCAGCGCCGCGCCGCCGAGAATGCAGGCCCACAGAAAGATGGTCTGTCCGTTCGGCTTCGACATAAGGGATGTTCCACCAGAGCAGTGTAGACCTTTCGCTCCGCGAGACGACTGCACTGACCCATTTTAGCGCAAAGGGTCCAATCGCGAAACCGCGGTTCGACAAAGTTCCATGATTAACGTTGCCACGATTACCGATCTGCACCGCGAAACCGTGTCATTATGGCACCAGCAGGAAGTCGCCAATCCCTACGAGGGCTTTCTGCACCTGGTTTGCCAGCAGCACAAGTTCAACTTTTTGCTTTGGCATGAGGAAGACATCGCCCGCAGCCCCGACGTGGGCGATGCCCGGATCGCCCAGGTCAAACGGGCGATCGACCAGTACAATCAGCAGCGCAACGACGTCATCGAAAAACTGGATGACGCCTTGATCGTGATGCTCCGCGAGTATGGCGTGATTCCCGTATTGGGTTCGAGGCAAAACACCGAAACGCCCGGCAGCGCCATCGATCGGCTTTCGATCCTTTCATTGCGGATCTACCACATGCTGGAGCAGCTCGAGCGCGCCGACGCCGTCGAGGAACACAAGCAGAAAGTGCAGAACCGACTGGTCACGATCAACGAGCAGCATCACGACCTGTCGAACTCGCTGCAGGAACTGATCGACGACATCTTCGCTGGCAGGAAGCGACTAAAGGTGTACCGGCAGTTCAAGATGTACAATGATCCGTCGCTGAATCCGTATCTGTATGGCGGCGCGAAGTAAACTGTTTTGCTGACTCCGCTGGCATCCGGCCAAAGCCGTGGCGGGGACTTGCTCATTTTCCCGGCGCATTCAAGAGAGTCGCATCGTCCTGTCGGCTGGTTGCCCAATATGGTTCCCGGGACAATGTGCCTGTCCCCCTCTCGTTGCCGTTGCGCACGCACAATTCTGGGCCGGCACTCTTGAGGGCGCCGCTGCGGGCGGGCAGGGCCAATCAGTGTTTTACATTCGGCAACCTGGTAGGGCCGGCTTTGCCGGCCATGGATGGGCAAGTCACGCGAATCCGGCCGGCATAGCCGGCCCTGCAGCGGATAACTGACTGGCCCTGTGCGGGCGGGGAGCAGCATTTCGCGGGCCCCTTCGGTTGGGTAAACTGACATGCGAAATCCGGATGTGCGAAAACATGGATCTGCCGATCAAGTTTCCTAGCGACGCGGATGTAAACGCCGAAGAAGCGGCGCGGTTCCGGGCCCTCTCGCCAGGTCAGCGTTTTCAATACTTGCAGGGCATTCTTGCTACCGGCGGCAGGATGATCCAGCAATCACCCAAAGCGGCGTTTATTCTTCAATACACGCAACAGCAGGAAGAACTCGCGATGCAAAAGGTGAAGGAGTTTATCGCACGCCATGCCCGCTGACCATGAGCAACTCAATGTCGAGCTGGACGAGGCCGTTGGTTTGCTGGTTGAGGCATTCACTTCCAAGTCGATTGAATATGCGCTTGTGGGTGGGTTGGCGGCTTCGTTGCGCGGCCGTCCACGGTTCACCCAGGATGTGGATGTCTTGGTGCGGGTGCCTCAAATCGCACTACCACCCTTGTTGGACGAACTGATCCGACTGGGCTTTCATTTGGATCCGACCAAAGTAATCCGAGAGTATTTGCAGGAACATCTCACGGCATTTCAATACAAATCGGTGCGGATCGACTGGCTCAAGCCTATGCTGCCGTTTTACGCCAACACGCTCGCTGGCGCCTCGCTGATGCCTTGGAAAGCGGATCAACTCGTCCGAGTGGCCCGGCCCGAGGGGCTGATTCTCACTAAATTGGCTGCCTTTCGGCCTCAAGATCAAACGGACATCGAGATGCTGTTGTCTTCCAACCGCGATGATATCGACGTCGATTGGATCCGTAACGAATGGTCCGCTGTCGCGGAGGGGGAGGATGACCGCACCACCTGGCTGGAGGCCGCGATCGCTCGCTCCGTTCCACCGCGGAAGTGATTGCCACCGTCACGCGCAGCGGCTCACTGGCTGGTGCAAGAGTTCGTCGCAGGCGCGCGAGACGTGGTCAATGCTGATTGCGTTCATGGATTCTGGGCCGGCATTGCGGCGGTCGCGGCTGCGGCCCGTGAACTGCATTTGTTGAATCGCGATGTGGCTGGATCCGTAGGGGCCGTTCCGTTCGGCGGGCATTGGTCCGAAAAGGCCAATGCAGGGCGTACCAACGGCGGCGGCGATGTGCAGCGGCCCGGTGTCTGAACTGATCAAGAGTGATGCCCGACGGCAGATTGCGGCCAGTTCGGTGAGTGTGGTTGGCGGGGCTAGCGTGGCATGACCGGCAGCCAGCGCGACGATTTCTTCCGCCCATGCCTTTTCCTCGCCCGGCGCCCAGACGACGAGTGACCGCAGGCTGTGGCGTTCTGCCAGGTGCCGGGCCACGGCGGCGAACCGGTCGCGTGGCCAGAGTTTTGATTTCCAGCCCGCGCCGGGGTTGATGACAGCGTAATCTTGCGTTGCCAATCGCTCGGCCATTGCGGCGTCCTGCGATGTTTCCGGCAGATCGAAACGCACCTTCGGCCGGGCGATACCCAGCGGCGTCAGCAATTCAAGGTTGCGATCGACCACGTGGATTGCCGTGGGAGTGATTGGCACGTTGTTGAGCCAGGGGCTCAGTTCGCGGCCGTCGACACCGGCGTAACCGATGCGCGTTCTTGCTCGCGAAAGCCAGGACACGATCGCACTCTTGGTGAGTCCCTGGATGTCGATTGCCGTATCGAAACGCAGCGATTGCAGCTTGCGGCGCAGCTCCCGCACGGCTGACCACGATTTGAGCCAGCCCCGCTTGACGACAATCAACTCATCGAGCGCCGGATGCCCCCGCAGCAATTCGCCGTTGCGACCCTCGACGACCCAACCGATAAACGCCTCGGGCATTGCATCGCGCAAGGCGCAGAGCACCGGCAGCGAATGCATCACGTCGCCAAGGGCGCTCAATCGCGAGATTAGAAATCGTGGAGCGGTCATACGTGTCTCGTAAGTAGCAGGCACACTCCGTGTGCCGTAGCGACCCTGCACTAAAACGCGATTCCCCCAACGGATGGCGGACGGCACACGGAGTGTGCCTGCTGCATTTCCTCACACGCGTTTGCTCAACTTTTCCGCCAGGCGCTTGAGCGCGTGGCTGCAATCGTCGAGCGGCAAATGCACCTGGATCAAGCTCATCCCGCTGAGGTCGTTCCAGGCCTTGGTCAAAGCCGCGTCGAACTCCCCTTCGGTCCGCACTTCGTAACCGGTCCCGCCACCAAGAACCTGAGGCAAGAGATGATATTTCCAGGGGTTGATGTCGTTAAAGTCTCCCGGATGAAGCACGCGTTCGGTGCCGTAGCCCTTGTTGTCAAGCACGATCACGATCGTCGTAAATCCATGCCGCACAATGGTCGAAAGCTCGGTGCCCGTCATTTGGAACGCGCCGTCGCCTGCGATCACCACCCCCCGCAAGTCGGGCCTCGCCACTTGGGCCCCGAGCGCCGCCGGCACTGAGAAACCCATCGACGTATAGTACGCCGGACTCAGGAATTCCGTATGGCCGCGGATCACGAGCTCGGTGGCCGCGAACAGCGAGTCGCCGATGTCGGCGATCACCATCGTCTCGTCGTCGAGCAACTCATTCAGTCGGGCCATCAGACGGGTAATCGTGATCGGTTTATCGGGCTGCAAAACGAATTTCTCGTTGCCGAACGAAGAAATATGCGGAATAATCCGCTTCGCAGCGGCCGGACGACGTTCGGCAAGCCCGCGCACAAAATCCTGCAGCAACACGCCATGAAAATGATGGTGCCGAATGCGAAGCTGCTCGCTGGTGACATACATGCATTTGCCAGGATCGAGATTGGCCGTGAAAATGCCCAGGTTAATGTCGGTCATGAAGGCCCCAAGCAGAATCACGCAGTCACTTTCCTCGACAAACCGCGTCACCTGATCGTTGCCCATCGCCCCTTCGTAAAGGCCGACAAACAGCGGATGCGTTTCGGCGATCACGCTCTTGCCGAGCATGGTGGTGGTGACTGCGATCTGCGAACCTTCCGCCAACGCCAGCAACTCGCCTTGTAGACCGAAGCGATGAATTTCAACACCGGCCAGGATCACCGGCTTTTGACAAGTGCTGATCCAACGCTCGGCTTCGGCCAGGGCCTCGGCCAGCACGGCGGGATCGCTTGCCGCGGCCGGCTCGCGAAACTGGTGCGGAAGTTCTGGAATCACGTTCACCATGTCGCGGGGAATCTCGATGTACACCGGCCGCTTGAAGCTGGCGGCGGCGTGCAGCACCCGGTCGATCTCGTGGAATGCCACAAGCGGATCGTTCAATTCTGTCCCCGCGATGCACAACTTTTCGAACACATCATACTGCGTTCGGAAATCGCGCACGCGGTGATGCAAGAGCGGGTTATTCACACGCTCCCGCAGTCCGGGTGAACCGGTGATGACAACAACGGGCGATTTCTCCGCATAGGCCCCGGCAACGCTGTTGCAAAGACTCAAGCCCCCCACGCAATAGGTGACGCAAACCGCGCCCATGCCATGCACGCGCGCGTAGGCATCGGCCGCAAAGCCCGCACAGTCCTCGCGTGTGCAGCCGATGACTTCGATCGGGCTATGTTCCAGGAGCGAATAGAACCCCAGGATGTAATCGCCCGGAAGGCCAAACACGTGCGCGATCCCGTAATCCTGCAGGCGGCGAATCAGGTACTCGCCAATCGAAAGGCCCGTGACAGAAGCCGCCGAGGGAGTGGCCCGGCTCAGGCCAGATCGCAGGGGAATAGTCTCTGGCGTCGACATGTCAGGAGTCAACATCTTGGCCGCGGGTTCCCTTGGGTGACGTGCAACGCGTTGGGCGTGTCAAGTGTCCGCAAGGGCAAATCAGGCCGGGATTATGCCTATTTCAATCATACGGGGCAATCGGGAAAAGTGGCTCACTTTCGCTGCCGCCGCACAAAGAGCCGCTGCAAACCCCAGAACCAGCCCAGAAACAGCGCCGAGCAAGCCAGCACCGCCACGCCACGCCAAATATTGTGACCCCAATACGCCGCTCCAATTGCCAGATAGAGGCCCCAGGCGACAAGTGCCGCAACAAGCCCGAACACCAAATGCTTTGGCGCGGGAGCGTATTCGGCGTCCGGCGAAATTGGTTCCGGAGGAGTGCGATCCGACATGCCTCATCCTTCGCGGCCGTTTGGCCGGGCTTTGACTTGGGGGGGTCGCAACACAAACGGTAGTAGCATCAGCGGAAAAAATACCGGTATCCACAATCCAATCTGAAAAAGCGGAATGGGCGTTTCCACGAACGTGGTAATAGTAAAAGAATTCTGGCTCTGTTCCGCGGGTGGTCGATGTTTGATCACCGGCGCTCTGTCCTTTGTTGAAACGGTCACTCGTTCGAAAAACGTCGGCCCCACCCACACTGGCCAGGCCGCGAGCATAACCGCCACAAGGGTAACGGCAATGAACAGCGTTTTCAGGCGAAATTGCCAGGCCCCCTCCACGGCGAAACCAACCCCGGCGGCGAAGATCAAACCGGCTCCGAACAACAGCGCTAGCAAACCGGCTCCGCTCATCCAAGGAAAACCACTCGACAGCGACAAGCCCAATGGCCTGAGCGTGAAGTAAGTGCCTATCGCCGCCAGCCCCAAGCCGGCGATCAACATGCGGCGAAGTCGTCCGCAAACCTCGGTGGAAGGCTCGAAACTCATATCCGGCACCTCGCCAACAATTATCGCACCGGTTCGACTCTTGACACAAGACGTGGGGCCGCCATGATGCCGTCGTTCGTCTTTGCTTTGAGAGGGAAACCGCATGGAAGCACTACCCGGCAACCGCACGCGACTCGTGGGCATCACGCACTACGAGCACTCGATGTGGCCGGCCGCCTATTGGAAGCTGTGGTCCGACACGATCATTCATGCGATCCACATTCGTGTACTCCGCCACGTGCAGCGGCTATCGGAGGCGCCATAATGACTGAGTTGGACCGATTGCCATTGGAACTCAAGGGGCATTCGGCATTTCGAATAGATGCCCCAAAGAAATTGTAAAGCCGGGCAGAACTGTTCGACCCTCCAGTGTCTGAGTGGAGCCCAGAACGGTGACTTGGTCCAAACCGGAGAACACATGCACTTCGCGGTGTGTTGGATAGACGTACCAGACTTCGATCACACCGGACGAAAAGCAGTCTTCAAGTTTCTCCTGCATTTCCTTGCGAGTATGCAGGAATCGAGTTACTGACATTATCAGCACCATTAGGGCGGCAAGCAAGCCAGATAGGGCCCGATGGCAGCGATCGACGAGGCAAATTGATACAATTCACGGCTACGGCTGCCATTGACGACGCACATGCTCACAACCCTTCCCATCGTTGACGCAACTCGCCCCGCAGCATCGCTGCGCGC
>SXGT01112465.1_pt1 | contig 27834 bp, 30 predicted proteins | sample 3176221 | NCBI WGS metagenome assembly SXGT01 (sample SAMN11356862, study PRJNA531348) | freshwater metagenome | isolation source: freshwater sample F1-120 | place: China: Fuxian Lake, Yuxi | collected 2017-12-25
GTGCCGGTGAGATTGCCACCCGTAAAATCGAATTACTGGGCAGGACGGGCGCGCAAATTACTGTGATTGCCGAAACAGTCAGCTCAAATGTTTGGGCGATGCAAACAGCACTGAATTTACAAATTCATTCTAGAAGCTTCAACTGCGAAGACGTAATCGGCATGAAGCTGGTGGTCTCCGCAACCAACCACAGAACTTGCAACGAACAGGTAGCGGCGGCGGCCACTCAACACAATATTCCAGTGAATGTTGTCGACAATCCTGATTTATGCAGCTTTATTTTTCCAGCCATTGTTGATCGCTCACCGTTAATAGCCGCCATTTCTTCGGGCGGTGTTTCACCAGTCTTGGCGCGAATACTGCGCGCCAAAATCGAAAGCATGATTCCTGCAGCTTATGGTCGTTTGGCGCAATTTGCCGAAGAATTTAGAATGCTGGTCAAAGAGAAAATTAAACAACCCTCACAACGGCGGATTTTTTGGGAAGAAGTTCTGCACGGGCCAATCGCTGAAATGGTTTTTATGGGAAAAGCAGTTGAAGCAGAAAAACTACTGAACTCCAAGTTGCAGCAGGCTGAACAGTTAACCCCGAAAGGCGAAGTTTATTTAATTGGGGCAGGTCCTGGCGACCCGGACTTACTCACCTTTCGTGCCTTACGTTTGATGCAACAAGCCGATGTGATCGTATATGACCGTTTGGTTTCGCCGGGGATTATGGAAATGGTGCGTCGAGATGCCGAAAAGATTTATGTCGGCAAACAGCGCAGCAACCACAGCTTACCGCAAGAATCCATCAATGAATTGCTGGCGAACTTGGCCCTGTCAGGCAAACGTGTAGCCAGATTGAAAGGCGGCGACCCGTATATTTTCGGTCGCGGTGGTGAAGAGATCGAAACACTGATGCAGCAAGGCATCAACTTTCAAGTCGTCCCAGGTATCACTGCAGCCGCTGGTTGCGCCAGCTATGCCGGTATTCCGTTAACGCATCGTGATCACGCACAATCCTGCACGTTTGTAACCGGCCACCTGAAAGATGGCAGCATCAACTTAAACTGGCAGCAATTAGCCGCACCCAATCAAACCATTGTCATTTACATGGGATTGGTGGGTCTGCAAGGGATTTGCCAAGCGCTTATTGAAAACGGCTGCCCGCCTGATCACCCAATCGCCATCGTTCAGCAAGGCACCACCCAAAATCAACGCGTTCTGACTGGCACCTTGTCTGACATGCCGCAACGTGTTGAAAATGCAGAAATTCAGCCGCCCACCTTGATCATTGTGGGTACGGTTGTATTGCTGCATGAAAAGTTAAGTTGGTTTCAAACTCAATAACCCATTCATCGAGTAGAGAATACTTCAGGAAACTTTAAGGTAAACCCGAAACAATATGCTCACAGACCAGTGAAATCCTCCTGATTTGAAGAAAATCGATTGAATTTTTCTTTAAAATTACCTATGCTTTCACTAGTTACTTCCCGTTGGCTCTAAGATTTCTTCGGTAATTCAGAGTCAATTTTTTTTTTAACAATACGAGAGAAAATAATAATGAAAAAATCATTTGGTTTAGTAATTGGCGCAGCACTTATTGCTATTAGCGGTCAAGTTGCTGCTAACGAAGCAGAAGAAATCGGCGCAAAGATTTATGAGCGCGCTTTCGGTCGTGGCTGCGGCGCTTGCCATGACATCGCTTCAAACCCACAATTAAAAGAACTGATCAAAGCCGGCAAACTGCCTAAAGATCAATTCGCTAAAGTTCTGAAAGAAGGCAAAAACGGCATGCCTAAAGCAACCGCTGCAATCATGGAAGTTGGTCCTGTGAAAAAAGCAAACATGACCGAAGATCAGGCGATTGACGCTGTTTACTCTTACTTAAGCAAATAAGCACACTGCCTTTCGGCAAACAAAAAAGCCGCCCACATTAGTGAGGCGGCTTTTTTATGTCTTCGAAAAAGCAATTTGAAAATCAACTAATCTCGGCGACTGCGAGACAAATAAAGCGTCTGATTTTTATGATGGGTTAAGCGATAACGGTTACGCAGCCAAATTCCTGCCATCGCTGCAATCATCAATCCGCATGAAATAAATGTCAAATAAACCAAATCCTTCAAATCAGACAGTTCCTTAATTAACTGCTGGTTGACATTTGGATCCTGGACCTTGAGCTGCGGAGCATTCGTGTAGGTACTCAGTACTTTAACATCGCTTTTCAAATCCTGAATGGTATTCAGCGACTCAACAACGCTACCCCTTTTGATGTTGTCTTCCAACGATCTTAACTTACTTTCGATCGATCCACTGACCAAACCAAACAGCTGACCTTTTAACATGGTGATTTCAGCTGATATAGCGGGGTTTTGTAAAGCTTGTTCGGCCAGTACAATTTGATCGGATTTAGATTGCGGCCTAAGGCTATACTTGGGCATGACAACAAAGCCCATCACAAAAACCACAGCCATCAAGAAAAACACCGCCAAGATCAAAACCCGATTAATTTTGACCAAGGCGTGATGCTTTTGCACAGCCTGAATTACGGCTAACGCTCGGGAATCATGATTGGCATCATCCAGATTAATCTCAGGCATATTGCTCATTATTGTTGTTATTTGGCTAATCGGGGAGCTACAAATTTACGATGGTGCTTGCAAATAAAATCAAACATTCAAGACTCCATCGTAAACAGATTTTTCCATTATACAAGCTTCGATAAAAATGTCCTGTTTAAGAAACAGGAAAATCTTAGCGACCCTTTTTCGCGGCAATACGCATTCTCAGCGCATTCAGCTTGATGAATCCTTCCGCGTCTTTTTGATTATAAGCACCGCCATCTTCCTCAAAAGTCGCGATGTTTTCATCAAACAGACTGTTGTCTGATGAACGGCCAACCACAACTACATTCCCTTTATACAGTTTCACCCGCACTTTACCATTCACATGCACTTGCGATGCATCAATCATGGTTTGCAGCATGGCTCGTTCAGGGCTCCACCAATAACCGTTGTAAATCAAGGAGGCATAACGCGGCATCAACTCATCTTTCAAATGCGCCACTTCACGATCCAAGGTCAGAGATTCGATAGCGCGATGAGCTTTCAACATCACGGTACCCGCAGGGGTTTCATAACATCCGCGCGACTTCATACCCACATAACGATTTTCGACAATATCCAGTCTTCCAACCCCGTTAGCACCCGCCACTTTATTCAAACGTTCCATGACTTGATGTGGTGTATGCGACACACCATCAATGGCAACGATATCGCCATTCTGGAAGCTGAGCTCGATATAAGTCGCTTCGTCCGGCGCATTTTCCGGCGACACGGTCCAACGCCACATATCTTCTTCGGGCTCATTCCATGGATCTTCGAGGATGCGACCCTCGTAAGAAATATGCAGTGAGTTGGCGTCCATGGAATAAGGTGAGGCCTTTCCTTTTTTCATTTCCACGGGAATACCGTGCTTGTCGGCGTAATCCAGCAACTTTTGCCGTGAGGTCAAATCCCATTCACGCCAAGGTGCAATGACTTTAATATCTGGACGCAGGGCATAAGCACCTAACTCAAAACGCACCTGATCATTACCCTTGCCAGTGGCGCCATGCGAAATGGCATCGGCACCGGTTTCATTGGCAATTTCGATCAGACGTTTGGCAATTAGAGGTCGAGCAATCGAAGTACCCAACAAATATTCGCCTTCATAAATGGTGTTGGCGCGAAACATCGGAAAAATGAAATCCCGGGCAAATTCTTCGCGTAAATCGTCGATATAAATCTCTTTAATACCAGCCGCCGTCGCTTTAGACCGAGCGGGTTCAAGTTCTTCGCCCTGCCCTATATCAGCTGTAAATGTCACCACTTCGCATTGATAAACATCCTGCAACCATTTAAGAATAACCGAGGTATCCAGACCGCCTGAATAGGCCAATACGACTTTTTTAACTTCCGACATAATGCGTTTTACACCCTGAATTTGATAATTAAAAATCTTTTTGATTATACCGAAAATACCATGCAGTTTCCGAAAACCACCCGATCATTCCCTGCAAGCCACTAACTTTTCCCAATTGCCGACTAGCCGAAAACGATTACATCAACGGCAGAATCTGCGATAACAACTTGCCATTAGTCGCCAAAATTTGTTTGGGAAAAACCCCTGGATTGCCTTTAAAATCAGTCACCGTCCCACCAGCCTCCAAAACAATCAACGCACCTGCAGCGACATCGTATAAATTCAGTTCCTGCTCCCAGAAAGCATCCACCTGACCATCGGCGACAGTGCATAAATCCAGCGCAGCTGAACCCAACCGACGCTGCCCGGTAGTAGCCTGAGCAATCCTGGCAAACCGTTGCAAATTATTGTCTTCAAGATATTGGCGCAAACAGGCAAAACCGGTCGAAATCATGCTGGAAGCTAGGCTGGTTTCATCTGAAACCTGGACCGTCTTGCCGTTTTTCTTGGCTCCTTTGCCTTTTTCGGCACAGTAATAATCATCCAAAGCCGGCCCATAAACAGCGCCCATAGTCAACTCACCTTCGATCTCCAGAGCCACACTCACGCCCCAAAAATACTGACCTTTGGAAAATGAATGAGTACCATCGATGGGATCAACAATCCAGCGCTGAGTTTGATTGTCGGTTTGTCCACTTTCCTCTCCCCAAAAACCGTATTCAGGACATTGCTCACCCAAGGCCTGCTTGAGATAGTTTTCAACCGCAACATCAGCATCGGTTACTAAATCCCGAGCGCTTTTTTTATTGATGGCCAGCGTATCCAGGTCGTTGAAGTAACCCAAGGCAATATGACCAGCGGCACGAACAATATTTTCCAGAATTTCAGGTGTAATAGGCATTTATCCCTCGAATGATTAGGCATCTACAGATGAGAGCTCCCCACCTGTAGGCCAAAAGGGCTCGTTCACCCCCAACAGATTTATAAATTGTGATAGCCGGTTTCTTCATGTAGAACGATATCCAAGCCTTGCTGCTCTTCATCTTCATTGACTCGCAAGCCAATGGCAAAATCAAGAATTTTTAGCAACACGTAGCTAAATAAACCACTCCAGGCAATTGTAACTGCTACAGCCAAGGCTTGGACAGCCACCTGATCGCCGATGCTGACGCCGTTTAAGCCTAATCCACCAAAACCCTCGGCCGCAAAGACACCCGTCAGAATCGAACCGATGCAACCACCAACGCCATGCACAGGAAACACATCCAATGAGTCATCGATTTTCAAACCGCGTTTAACGTACTGAGTAGCATAAAAACAGACAAAGCCAGCAACGATACCGATCACCAAGCCTCCGATTGGCCCAACAAACCCTGACGCTGGGGTAATTGTACCCAGTCCAGCCACCATACCTGTGACAATACCCAGCACACTCGGCTTGCCAAAACGCAACCATTCGATCGTCATCCAGGTCAAGGAACCAGCTGCAGCGGCAATATGGGTCACAGCAATCGCCATACCGGCTTTGCCGTCCGCTGTCAGCGCACTACCACCGTTAAATCCAAACCAGCCAAACCAAAGCATACCTGCGCCTGTTACCACCATGGTCATATTATGCGGCGGCATGGCGGTTGTCGGAAAACCACGCCGAGGCCCCATCACCAGCGCCGAAACCAGCGCCGCTATGCCGGCATTGACATGAATGACAATACCGCCTGCAAAATCCTTGGCCCCCAAACTGGCTAACCATCCACCACCCCATATCCAGTGACAAATTGGCATATAGACGACAATCAACCATAAACCACTAAACCATAACATTGCGGAAAATTTCATGCGTTCCGCAAAAGCACCGACAATCAACGCCGGGGTGATAATCGCGAAAGTCATTTGAAACATGAAATAGACCGTCTCGGGAATATCCCCAATCAAGTTTTCAGTCCCCATATCCGGCAAGAACGCTTTAACGCCGCTGCCAATAATGGCCTGCAATGGGCCACCATCAGCAAAGGTAAAACTATAAACGCCGGCCAGCCAAAGCAGCGACACCAGACAGGTAATTGCAAAACATTGCATCAAAACAGATAACACGTTTTTGCTTCTGACCAAGCCGCCGTAGAAAAGCGACAATCCTGGAATAGTCATGAACAATACCAAGGCTGTCGAGGTTAAAACCCATGCGGTATTAGCCTGATTGATTTCTGCACTCCATGTCAGCTCCGGCAACAGAATGAGTGCTACCGCTATTATTGTTTTTATAGTCATAAATTATTCACACAGTTTGAAAAGTCTGCGCGATTTTCGATCCGCCCAACACAACAAAATCGCCTCTATCCGCTCATCAAGCGAATAGAGGCGATTTTTTGCTAGCAGCCTAAAATGCGTTAAGACATTTATATGGCATCGTCTCCGGTTTCACCGGTTCTGATACGAATTATTTGCTCTAAATTGGTCACAAAGATTTTACCGTCACCAATTTTCCCCGTATTGGCCGCCTTCACAATGGTCTCGACGGCTTGCTCGACCACATGATCTGCAACCGCGATTTCCAACTTGACCTTGGGTAAGAAATCCACCACATATTCAGCGCCACGATAGAGCTCGGTATGACCTTTTTGACGACCAAAGCCCTTAACCTCGGTGACCGTGATCCCCGACACGCCGATGGCCGAGAGCGCTTCCCGAACCTCGTCGAGCTTGAACGGCTTAATGATGGCTGTAACAAATTTCATGATGTCCTCCAATGGGGCGGCCAGACCGCCCCCTAAAAGTTAGAACGACTTGGCGAAGGAAACGGCAAACACACCCTTGCCGGTGTTCTCACCGTCCCAGCTATAGGCTTGACCGGCATTGCCTTGGGCATCGGTATCGGAATAGGCCAGCGTGACTACGCCCACCCCCACATCCTTGGTAACGCCCACTTTCCAGTCGGTGTAATCGGCCGTCGGTACATTCTTGACCTTCTGGGCACCGATATGGCCCACCAGACCCCAGCCGTTACCCAGGTCGTGGGTAGCATTCAGTTCCAGGTAATTGGAACCACGGGTTTTGGTCGTACCCAGCGTACCCCAACCGATGAAATAGTCGGAGATGGCATAGCTGTATTTCAGGGTCGCCGGGCCATAGCTCAGGCCCAGATAGGCCTCGGTGGTATCCGGTGAGACCTGGCCGGCCACGGTATTACCGGGGTAGTAATAGCGGATCAAACCAAGGTCGTAGCTCACTGTGTCGACGCTTCCCTTGTAGCCGCCATAAAAGTCCATTTCCCAGTCGCTACTGGTTTTATAGGGATCATTGGCCGCATCCGTACCGCCGGTCTTGACCCACTTCTGTTGCGACACCCAAGCGCCGGCATACAGGCCGCTGCTATGGCTGTAGTCGATACCGCCGGAGAGAGCCGGGTCATGCTGGCTTTGCGAAATGCCACGGAAAATGTAATCGGAGGTCAGGCCGAGGTTGTAGGTCACCGTATGCGGGGAGGCCGGAGCGTCGGCGGCCATGGCCATCGGGCTCAGTAGTCCAGACAGAATCAGTAAAGAAGTCAGTTTTTTCATTTCAAGCTCCTAAATAGTTGCGGTGCAACAACGCACGCCTATTCCAAAGCATGATCCGTGCCAACAGAATATTTACATTTAAAAACAGTGGTTTGTTTAATTTCTGTAACTTACCCGCGGCGGCCTCGGCACCTGAGTGGTGCATGGCAAGCCTGCGTATGCACCATCGCCCGCCCCATGCCACATCGCGCCCGCTCCTGCTACACTTCAGACGAGGAGGCCGCTTATGTTCAATCCCAAACTGGTTGAAGAATTTACCGCCCGCATGTCTGCCACGCTGGCTCAGTCGCCCGCCAGCGACATTGAAAAAAACCTGCGCGCCGCACTGGCCGGGCTATTCGCGAAACTCGAACTGGTCACGCGTGAGGAGTTCGATGTGCAGACGGCCGTGTTGCTGCGCGCCCAGGAACGCCTGACCGAGCTTGAAGCGCGCCTAGCGCGGCTTGAAACTCCGCCGGCTCAGGACTAACGGGCCGCTGCATGGGCCTTGCTCAGGCCTATAGCCGCGCCATCGACGGGCTTGCGGCTCCCGTGGTCATTGTCGAAGCACACCTTGGGCGCGGTCTGCCGGGCTTTACCTTGGTTGGCCTGCCGGAGGCTGAGGTTCGCGAGGCCCGCGACCGGGTCAGGGCCGCTATCCAGCAATCCGGCTTCGAATTTCCCGCCTCGCGCATTACCGTCAATCTGGCGCCCGCCGATCTGCCCAAAGAATCTGGCCGCTTCGATCTGCCGATCGCTTTGGCCATTCTCGCCGCTTCGGGGCAGATTCCCGCCCAGGCGCTGGATGCCTATGAGTTTGCCGGCGAGCTGGCTCTCGGGGGTGCCCTGCGCCCCATCCGGGGGGCGCTGGCCATGCTGCTAGCCACCGGGGGCGGCGGGCGTGGCTTCATCCTGCCAACGCAAAGCGCAAGCGAAGCAGCACGGATACAGGGCGCAAACCTGCTAGCGGCCGATTCTCTGCTGGCCGTCTGTGCCCACCTGACCGGCCGCACACCGCTGCGCGCCCCCACCCACACCCCGGCGGTAGCGCCACCCGCGTACCTCGATCTCGCCGATGTAAAAGGCCAGAGCGGACCGCGCCGTGCACTGGAAATTGCGGCGGCTGGCCAACACTCCCTGTTGCTAAGCGGCCCGCCCGGAACAGGCAAGTCAATGCTCGCGCAACGCCAGCCCGGCATCTTCCCGCCGATGACCGAGGCCGAGGCACTGGAGGCGGCGGCCGTGCAGTCCTTAGCCGGGGTACGGATCGAAGATCACTGGCGTCTGCGGCCCTACCGCGCACCCCATCATTCCGCCTCGGCTATTGCCCTGGTTGGCGGCGGCAGCAACCCGCGCCCCGGCGAAATCTCGCTGGCTCACCATGGCGTGCTGTTTCTCGACGAACTGCCGGAATTCGATCGACGGGCCTTGGAGGTACTGCGCGAACCCCTGGAGAGCGGCCACATCACCATCTCGCGGGCCGCCCGGCAGGCCGATTTTCCGGCCCGTTTCCTGCTCGTTGCCGCCATGAACCCCTGCCCCTGTGGCTATCTGGGCCACCCGTCCGGCAAATGCCGCTGCACACCAGATCAGATAACGCGTTACCGGGCGCGCCTTTCTGGCCCCTTACTGGATCGTATCGACCTCTCGGTCGAAGTCCCCTCACTGCCTGAAAACGACTTGCTCCGGGCCGGGGATGGCGAGACCAGCGCCACGGTCCACGCGCGCGTTTTGCACGCGCACCATCGCCAACAGGAACGCCAGGGGCGGCCCAACAGCGCCCTTTCCGGACGCGAGATCGAGATCCATGCCGAGGCCGATGGCGCCGCCCTCAACCTGCTCAAGCAAGCCATCACCCGCCTTAACCTGTCGGCCCGCGCCTATCACCGTATTCTCCGGGTCGCCCGCAGCATTGCCGATCTGGGCCACAGCCCGGGCGTCCAAGCGGCCCACATCGCCGAGGCCGTGCAGTATCGGCGCGGACTCTAGCGCCGTATCATTACTCACCCCACACCCTCGGCTCCGGCAATGCACGCCCTCGATTCCTGGTTTGAAGAAAAACGCTCGGCCTGGCTCTACCAGCGCGTTGCGGCTGCCGAGCCCGATCCCCAACTCCAACAAACCTTCCTGAACATGGCGCACGCCGCCGAAAAACAGGCGGGCATCTGGGCCGATGCGGCGTATCGTCAAGGACACCTTCCGCCCGCGCACTACCACCCCGACCGCCGGACGCAACTTGTGGGGCAACTCCTCAAAGTTTTTGGGCCCCGGACGCTGACCGGCCTTCTCGCCGCCATGAAGGTGCGCGGCATGAGCCTGTACCGTTATCCGGGCCATGGTCTAACCCGCCCCGGCGTCCTTGAGACACAGCATCGCACCCCGGGCAGTGGCAACTTGCGCGCCGCTGTTTTTGGCATCAATGACGGCCTGGTATCAAACGCAGCGTTAATTTTAGGGGTGGCCGGCGCGGGCGCAGCCCCCGAGATGGTCCTGCTCACCGGCCTGGCCGGCCTGCTCGCCGGGGCCGGCTCAATGGCCGCAGGCGAATACATTTCGGTCCGCACCCAACGCGAGTTCTATGAATATCAGATCGATCTGGAGGCAGAAGAGCTGGAACTCTATCCGCAAGAAGAGGCCGCTGAACTTGCCCTGATCTACGAGGCCAAAGGCATTCCGCGTGACGAGGCCATCGCCCTGGCCACCCGTCTCGTCGCCGACCCGAAACAGGCGCTCGATACCTTGGCCCGCGAAGAACTGGGCCTTAACCCCGCCGAGCTCGGCTCGCCGTGGGGCGCGGGCTTGTCGTCCTTCGCCGCCTTCTCCCTCGGCGCCGCCCTGCCGCTGCTACCGTGGTGGTTCAGCGATGGCGCCCAATTACCCTTCACCCTGGCCGTCTCCGGCACGGCGCTGTTCGCTATTGGCGCTGCCATCAGCCTGTTCACCGGACGCGGGGCCCTACGGGGCGGCCTGCGTATGCTGGCCATCGGCGCCGCCGCCGGCGGCCTGACCTGGCTAGTCGGGCGCCTACTCGGCGTCAGCTTGGGCTAAAATCCGCCGACACAACCCCGATCCACGGAATCCGCAATGACCGACCGCAGCTTCAGCATGGAGTTCTTTCCGCCCAAAACCCCCGAGGGCATGGAAAAACTGCGCGGCGTGCGCGCCCAACTGGCGACCCTCAAGCCCAAATTCTTTTCCGTCACCTTTGGCGCGGGGGGCTCCACGCAATCAAACACCCTCGAAACCGTCGTCGAGATTCAAAGCGAAGGACTGGACGCGGCACCCCACCTGTCCTGCGTCGGCTCCACCCGCGACAACATCCGCCGCATTCTGGAGACCTACAAGGCCCACGGCATCCGCCACATCGTCGCCTTGCGCGGCGACCTGCCTTCCGGCATGGCCAACCCCGGCGCCTTTCGTTACGCCAACGAACTGGTTGAATTCATCCGTGCCGAAACCGGTGACTGGTTCGAGATCGAGGTCGCGGCCTACCCCGAGATGCACCCGCAGGCCCGTGGCTGGAACGACGACCTAAACAACTTCAAGCGCAAAGTCGAGGCTGGCGCCAACGCCGCCATTACCCAATACTTTTTCAACGCCGACGCCTATTTCAACTTTGTCGACGAATGCCACGCCCGTGGCATCCATATTCCCATCGTGCCAGGCATCATGCCCATCTCCAACTATGCGCAACTGGCGCGTTTCTCGGCCCTGTGCGGTGCCGAGATCCCGCGCTGGCTGGCGAAAAAACTGGAGAGCTATTACGACGACACCGCCTCCATCAAAGCCTTTGGGCTGGACTTTGTCAGCGCCCTAGGCGAGCGCCTGCTCGCCGGCGGGGCCCCCGGGTTGCACTTCTACACCTTGAATCAGGCGGCGCTCACGACCGGAATCTGGCAACGGCTCGGACTGGGGCCGGAAGCAGGCTCCGGAAAATAACTTAAGTTATAGGCCATTGCATGGCTTTGGTATAAACTGCCTAGCCATCCCTTCGTATCGCGGATTCGCCCCCGTTCACGCCATGCAGATATTGCTCGCCGACGATCACCCCTTGTTTCGGGAGGGCGTCAAACCCATCCTTCAGAAACTGGATGCCCAGGTCGAGGTCCTGGAGGCCGTTGATTATCCCAGCGCCTATGCAATCAGCGCGCAGTACAGCGCTATGGATCTGGCGCTGATGGATCTCAACATGCCGGGCGGAACGGGTATTGATGGCATCGCCCAGTTCCGTCGCCGGTTTCCAGATATCCCCCTCATCGTCCTGTCCGCCGCCGATCAACCCGATGAGGTGCGCGAAGTCCTGGCCGCCGGTGCCATGGGCTATATCAGCAAGGCCTCTGCGCCAGCCGTCATCGTGTCAGCCATTCAACTGGTCATAGCGGGCGGCGTCTATGCCCCACCCGATCTGCTCAGCCAGCGCCCGGCACCGCCCCCGCCGCCGCCGGTCGTGCCAGTCCACCCCGCCAGCCCCAGTGGCCCGCGCCTGTCCAACCTGACCGAACGGCAACTCGATGTCGTGCGCCTGATCGCAAAAGGGATGAGCAATCGGCAGATTGCCGAGACCCTCCACCTCACCGAAGGCACGGTCAAGATTCATGTCACCGCTGTCCTGCGCGCCTTGGATGCCGCCAACCGCACCGAGGCCGTGCTGGTCGCCCAAAAGGCCGGCCTGGCCTGAGCGGCGGTGCACAGTCAGTCGCCTTGGCGTAGTCACTGACGGACAGCCCCTGTGCTGAACTGGCCGACTCGTCTTCGCCGCTGCATCGGAACCCTGCGGGGCCGCCTGCTCTGGCTGGCCCTGTGGCCCACCGCCCTGAGCGCGATCCTGTTTGCCGGCTACATGGTGCATCAGAACACGCGCGAGGCCGAGGCCGCGCTGCGCCAGCGGGGCCGGGATCTGGCCAGCCAACTGGCCGAGGTCGCCGTCTATGACCTGTTCACCGGCAACATCGCCAACCTGCAACGCCTGGCTGACCATACCGGCATTCATCCCGAGCGGGATGCCATCGGCATCGCCGACAACAACCGGCATTGGTGGGTCATCAGCGGTCAGGCGGCCTTGCTCGACGACACCACACAAATACAGACCTATGCCGAGCGCCGCATCGAAAACCGTTATTACTTCCGCCGCTCCATCGGTCTCGTGCAAAACCCGCAAGCCACGGGTCTCGAAAGCATTCTGGGCTCCGGCGACGAAGTTGGGCAGGTCCTCGTCGTCCTGGACGATGCCCCCATCCGCAGCGCCCAAAAAGAGGCCCTGTTTACCCTGCTCACCTTCTTGTTGCCCCTGATCCTGCTGGCCGCCACCATGGCCTGGACTTTGAGTCATCGCCTGGCCCGGCGTCTGCACCGCATCACCGCCACCGTACACGCCTTGGCGCGTGGCCAACTGGATGCGCGTTGTCCGGTCGAAAAAACCGAAGGCGAACTGCGCCAACTTGAGCTCGACATCAACGAGATGGCGCTGACCCTAGACCATGTCCATGAGCACCTGCAAACCGGCATCCGCACCGCCACTGCCGAACTCATCGAACAAAAGCAAGCCGCCGAAGCCGCCGTGCGTGCCAAATCAAAATTTCTCGCGGCAGCCAGCCATGATCTGCGCCAACCGCTGCACGCCCTCACGCTCCTGATCTCGGCCCTCAAGGATAAGGTCGCGGAACGCCCGGAGCCCGAACTCCAGCGTCTGACCGCCCATATTGATGCCTCGGCCACCGCCATGGGCGGCATGCTGGGCGGTTTGCTGGATCTGTCCCGGCTCGATGCCGGCATCGTTCTGGCCCAACCCGAATGTTTCCCCCTCAGCCGAGTGCTGGCCAACATCGAGCAACACTTTGCGCCCTCCGCCGCTGAAAAAGGCTTGCAACTGCACATCAAACCCTGCCGCCTGTTTGTGCAAAGCGACCCGCTACTGGTCGAGCGCATCCTCATGAATCTCGTCAGCAACGCCATTCGCTACACCCCGCAAGGCCGCATCGTGGTTGGGGTGCGGCGGCGCGGCGACACGGCCGAGCTGCAGGTCCTTGATACCGGACTGGGCATTGCCGAAGACCAACAGGCACAGGTGTTTGAGGAATATTTCCAGATCGACAATCCGGAACGCCAGCGCGCCAAAGGCCTGGGCCTGGGGCTTGCCATCGTGGCACGCGAGGCCCAGTTGCTGGGAACGCAAATCACCCTGCGGTCCATACCCGGGCGCGGCTCGCGCTTTGCCTTTCGCTTGCCCCGCTGCACCCCAGTGCTTCACGGCAACGAGGATCCGGTCGCCTTCCAGCCAGTGGGCGACACGGCGCCCCTCATTGCCATCCTTGATGATGACACCCTCATCTTGAGCGCCATGACCGCGCTCCTGGACGAATGGGGCATGGTGGTCGTCGCCGCCGTTTCGGCCGAGGCCCTGCTAGACGCCCTGGGCGAGCTGGGCCGCCTCCCCGATTGCATCCTCTCCGATTATCGGCTGCCGGGCACCATGGACGGGATCGCCAGCGTCACCTGGCTGCGCCACGAACTAGGCGAGACCCTGCCCGCCGCCATCATTACCGGCGATACGGCCCCCGAGACCATCGCCGCCATGACCGCCTCAGGCCTCACCCTGCTCCACAAACCACTGAAACCGGCGCGTCTGCGCGCCTTCCTGAATCACGCCCTCAGCCCAGCCGCCGCGTTAACCACAATCCCCGCCGACCCCGCCTCGACCCGGCCGATCACGGCGGTCTGGGCAAAGCCATGAGACGCGAAGATCGCCAGGACCGACTCCACCGCCTCGGCCGCACAACTCACCAGTAAACCGCCGCTGGTTTGCGGATCGCTCAGCACGGCGCGTTGCCAATCGGCGCAGCCCGCAAACAGCGTGACCGCGTGGCCATAGCTAGCCCAATTACGGGCGCTGGCGCCCGTCACAAACCCCGCTTGAGCCAATTCAGTCACACCCGCCAGGAGCGGCACCGCCGCCCAATCGAGCTCGATCCGCAGGCCGGAGGCGCGGGCGATTTCCCACGCATGGCCCAACAGACCAAAGCCAGTGACATCGCTCAGGGCGTGCACCGTAGCGAGCGCGGCCAGATCCGGCCCCGGGGTGTTGAGTTGCGTTGTTGAGGCGATCATCGCCGCATAGCCCGGCGCGGGCAGCGCGTCTTTCTTGAGCGCCGCCGAGTAGATCCCCACCCCCAAACCTTTGCCAAGGATCAGAACATCCCCCGCCTGCGCAGCACTATTCTTTTTGACCTGGGCCGGATCGACGACACCAATGGCGACCAGGCCATAAATGGGCTCCACCGACTCAATTGAATGTCCCCCGGCAATTGGCATCCCCGCCGCCCGCGCCGCCGCCTCGCCGCCCGCCAGAATCTGCCGAATGGTCTGGTGCGGCAGTTTGTCGAGCGGCATCCCGACCAGAGCCAGACCAAACAGCGGACGACCGCCCATCGCATAGACATCGGAGATCGCGTTGGTCGCGGCTATGCGGCCAAACTCAAAGGGATCATCGACAATGGGCATGAAAAAATCCGTGGTGGCGACGATGGCCTGACGCTCATTGAGGCGCCAAACCGCCGCATCGTCCGAGGATTCGATCCCGACCAGCAGATCCGGGAAGGCCGAAGCCAAACCCCGAGCATAGGGCGTCTCGGCGAGAATCTGTTCCAGAACGGCTGGCGCAATCTTGCAGCCGCAGCCGCCGCCATGCGAAAGATGAGTCAAACGCGTCATGACTGAACCCATAAAAAGGCAAGGGGCGAATTCTATCGCCTGACCGTTCTCCAGGCGCCCATCCCGCTCCACCCACCGACCAGAATCAAGACCAGAAGCGCCAGCAGCAGCGCCGGCACATTGCCCCAGCGCGCAAACGGGGTCAGGCCGCTACGACCCTGCACCTTAACCTCCAAGATGCCTTGAACAAACGGCGGCAGCTGGCCGAGCACCCGGCCATCAACATCAAGCGCTGCCGTGATGCCGGTGTTGTTGGCGCGCAGCCAAACGCGCCCAGTCTCCAGCGCCCGCATCTGCGCAATCTGCAAATGTTGCCAAGGAGCGGCGCTGTCGCCAAACCAAGCATCGTTGCTGACATTGGCCATCAGGGTCGCCGCGGGCAGGGCGTGAATCCGCTCCTCGCCAAAAACATCTTCGTAGCAAATATTCAGGGCCACCCGTTGCCCAGCCACCGCCAGCGGCGGCTGATCGGCTTTGCCCCGGGAAAAGTCCCCCAGCGGGATCCGCATCTGCTCGACAATCCAGGCAAAGCCCGGTGGCACGAATTCGCCAAATGGCACCAGATGCACCTTGTGAAAGGCCTGTTGTGGCGCCTGCCCGGTACTGACCACGCTATTGAAATAGCGCCCATCGGCCGTCCAAGTCGGCACCCCGACCAAGACATCCCCACCCCGCGCCCGCGCCGCATTCGCCAGGGCGGAGCGATAATCCGCCGGCACCTCGTGCCAAAACATCGGCAAGGCCGTTTCCGGCAAGATAGTCAGCCGCCCCTCGCTACGCCGCACCAGGCTCAGATAATCAAGCAGGGTTGTTTCCAGGCGCGCCGACTCAAACTTCATGGCTTGCGCCACATTACCTTGCACCAGACTCACGGCAACCGGAGCGCCGACCGGTTCGGTCCAGCGCAACGATTGCGCACCCCAGCCCGTCAGCCCAATCGCGGCTACAGCCAGCCAGCCAGCCCGCGAACGCAGCGCCAAAGCACCCGCCACAAAAGCGCTGAACAGGGACACCCCATACACGCCCAAAAGGGGTGCAAAGCCCGCCAACGGACTCCCGGGCACTTGGGAATACCCGATCGCCAACCACGGAAAACCGGTCAAGATCCAACCCCGCAGCCACTCCAAAACCACCCAGCTAGCCGGCAAAGCCAGCCCCAAACGCCAAGCCCTATGTGCGGTCAAACGCGCCGCCAAGGCCGTGGCCAAGGCCGGGAATAACGCCAAAAAGGCACAGAACAAAAAGGTCGCCAAGGCAGCCAAGGGCCAGGCCATCTGGCCAAACTCATGCAGGCTGATAAAGACCCACGAAACCCCGGCCAGGAAATAGCCCAGACCAAACGCATAACCCTGGCCAAAAACCTTGCGCGGCGCCCCATGGCCCAAGCACATAAAGAACAAGGCCAAGGTCACGATGGGAACAAGAAAAAAGCCGTGCGGCGCGAAACCAAAGACGCTGAACGCCCCAAGCAGGGCGGGCCACAACAAGGAAAGAGCCGAAGTCATGGCACCGATCATCCACCAGATAAAAAAAATTGGCCATCTTTCCCCCAACACACCGCCTTGCGACAGGAGTAAAATTGCCTCCCTTTTAAGCAATCTAGGTCTCCCGCCTTCACCCCCGCAGCGTGCAAATCGGCCCCTATCGCCTCAAAAACAATCTGATCGTTGCGCCCATGGCCGGCGTGACCGATCGTCCCTTTCGCCAGTTGTGCAAACGATTGGGCGCGGGCATGGCCGTGTCCGAAATGGTGACCTCGAATTCGTTGTTATACGGCTCGGCAAAAACCAAGCGGCGCGCCAACCACGAGGGCGAAGTCGAACCGATCTCGGTACAGATCGCCGGCAGCGACCCGGCCATGATGGCCGAGGCCGCCAGATACAACGCCGGCGAAGGCGCGCAGATCATCGACATCAACCTGGGCGGCGCGGCCAAGAAGATTTGCAATGTGATGGCTGGCTCGGCCCTGCTCAAAGACGAACCCCTGGTAGGGCGCATCCTTTCGGCCATTGTCAACGCCGTGCCCGACACGCCGGTGACCCTGAAGATTCGCACCGGCTGGGACCGCGACAGCCGCAACGCCCGCACCGTGCTGCGCATTGCCCAAGAGTCGGGCATCCGCGCCCTGGCCATTCATGGTCGCACGCGCGCCTGCGGCTACACCGGCGAGGCCGAATACGACACCATCCGCGCGGTCAAGGCCGAGGCGCAAATTCCCATCATTGCCAACGGCGATATCACCACCCCGCAAAAGGCGCGCGAGGTGCTGGAATACACCGGCGCCGACGCCGTCATGATCGGCCGCGCCGCGCAAGGCCGGCCCTGGTTGTTCCGCGAAATGGCGCATTTTTTGGCGACCGGCACCCAACTAGCGCATCCCGAGGTTGCCGAGATTCAGCAACTATTGATCGAACATCTCGACGACCTGTACCGTTTTTACGGTGCGGTTGCCGGGCCGCGCATGGCGCGCAAGCACATCGCCTGGTACACCAAAGGCCTCGCCGATTCGGCCAGCTTCCGCCACGCCATGAACCAACTTGAGACCGCGCAGCAGCAGATCGACGCGGTCAACGATTTTTTCTGGCGTGCCCGCGAGCATAGCCGTCATCTGGTCTATACCGATGCGGCCCCGCCCGCCAATACTGCCGTCCGCGCCGCCGCCTAGTCATTGCCTATTAAAACCGAGCCCTTGTATGAATTCTGTTGAGACCCGCGAAAGCGAAATCGCCCTCTGTGTGCGGCGCGTCCTGAAAAAATATTTTCACGACCTCGATGGTGAGCCGGCCACCGGCCTCCACGAACTATTCATGGTCAGCCTCGAAAAACCGCTCATTGAAGAAATCCTTCAACGCGCCGGCCATAATCAAAGCCGCGCCGCCGAATGGCTTGGCATCAATCGCAACACGCTGCGCAAAAAGATGCAGCAATATGGCCTTGAATAACGGCCGCTAAACCCCTCCTTTTCTCGCTTCCATTCTTCGACCAAAACCATGATCCAACGCGCCCTGCTTTCCGTTTCCGACAAGACCGGCCTTATCGACTTTGCCCGCGCCCTCGCCCTCCAAGGCGTAGAACTGCTCTCCACCGGCGGCACTGCCAAGGCCATCCGTGACGCCGGCATCGCCGTCAAGGATGTTTCCGAGTTCACGGGCTTTCCGGAAATGCTCGATGGCCGCGTGAAAACCCTGCACCCCAAGGTTCACGCCGGCATCCTCGCGGTACGCGACAACCCCGCCCACGCGGCGACCATGACCGCCCACGACCTGGGCTACATTGACCTGGTTTGCGTCAACCTTTATCCCTTCGTGCAGACCGTTTCCAAGCCGCACACGCTTGACGACGCCATCGAAAACATCGACATCGGTGGCCCAGCCATGGTCCGTTCCAGCGCCAAGAACTACAAGCATGTCGCCATCGTCACCGACCCGGCCGACTACGCCGCGCTGGTCTCTGAAATGCAGGCGAATGGCCGTCGTTTAAGCGATGCCACCCGCTTCACTCTGGCCAAAAAAGCCTTCACCCATACCGCCCAATACGACGGCCACATCAGCAACTACCTGACCGCGCTGGCCAGCGACGGCAGCAAAGAACCCTTCGGCGAAAAACTAACCCTGCAATACACCCGCGCCCAAACCTGCCGCTACGGCGAAAACCCGCACCAGAACGGCGCCTTCTATGTCGAAGCCAGCGCCCCGGCCGGCACCATCGCCACCGCCCGCCAGATTCAGGGCAAAGAACTGTCCTACAACAACATCGCCGGGAACCAAAATTGCTTCTGTTGGACGAACCATCTGCTGGCCTGTCACCGGTATTGCAAGACGAAGTGTTTATTCAATGCAAAAAAATCAATGCTGAAGGAATCGCCATTTTGATGGTCGAGCAAAACGCACGTCGTTGCTTGCAGGTTGCAGATCGTGCCTACGTTCTTGACCAAGGTAAGAATGCTTACACCGGATCTGGTCGCGAATTGCTTGCCGACCCGAACGTGATCAAACTCTATTTAGGTACTCTTGCCAAGGCGACCGGGGGATAAAGAAAAGGCCCTGGACGAATGTCCAGGGCCCTAACTTTTAACGAATTCGAATTATTGGTTACTTACCAGCGTCAAAGTTCTCGCCGAGTGCGTTACCAATGTTTCCGTCAACGCCATAGACCTTCTTCTTTGTTGGTCCTACACCGTTCTCCACCATTGTGCGGAGAATTCGTGAACCTTCGTCGAATGTGATCAAGACGATTGCGTCTGGGTTTGCAGCTACGACTTCGCCGACTTCAGCATCAAATGTTGTTGCCTTCGGATCGTAGATCTTCTTACCCTTGACTTCAATGCCTGCTGCTGTGAGCACTTCTTCGACAACATTGGCAAGACCGGTGCCGTAAGCATCGTCAAGAGCCATGATGTAGACCGATTGGTTGCCGTCAGCGACGATAATTTCTGCAAGAACTGCGCCCTGGAGGTCATCCGGTGGTGCGTTGCGGAAGAAGAGACCGTTGTCTGCGTAGCTAGTCAACTTTGGCGATGTGTTCGCTGGGCTGAACTGGACGACGCCTGCTGCAGTGATCTTGTCGATTACTGTGAGCGAAACGCCAGATGATGCTGCACCGATGATGGCGTCAACACCTTCTTTGAGCAAACGATCTACTGTCACGCTGGCTGTGTCAGTTGAAGTGTCACCAGAGTCACCGGCGCTGTACTCAACTGGCTTGCCAAGAACGCCACCATTGTCATTGAGTACTTGAATTGCGTACTCAACACCGGCGATCATTGGAGCACCAAGGAATGCAAGGTTGCCAGTTTCTGGAAGCAAGCCACCAATTTTAAGAACGCCGTTGCCCTTGCGGGAAACGCCAGTCTTTGAAAGTGGCAATACTGCTGATTCTGGAGCATTTGCAAGTTGGTAAGTGGTCAACGCGTTATCAAGACGGTTGCCTGCACCAAATTGAAGGATGCCGTACGAAGCCTCAAGTGGCTCGCCGTTTCCGTTCATTGTGTTTGGTCCCGAGAAACCATCAAAGTCAACGTCACTCTTGGCCTTGACACCTGCGATGCAGTCTGCCCAGGTTGCTGGTGAGCACTTTGCGCCTTCTTTTGAAACAGCAACAATCTGGTCAGCAAGTGCGCTGCCGTCTGTGCCTGCTGCTTCTGCCGCAAGAGCAATCAACAAAACTGCGTCAAATGACTCAGCTGTGTAGTTGAAGTCAGTGAGGGCCTCGTTGCCTTTGCCCGTCCAGAATGCGTTAACTGCATCCTTGAACTCTGAAGTGAGCTCCACGAGTGGAGTGGTTCCCTTCATTCCCGACAGTTCACTGCCAGTTTCGTCGACAACTGGTGCTGTCGTCTCGGCAGTAGTTTCTGCTGTCGTTTCTTCTGTTGCCGCCTCGTCATCGCTGCCGCAAGCACCAGCCAAAAGGCTGAGACCAACAACAAGCGCGCCGAAACGACGTACTGTGTGTTTCTTCATTTATTTTCTCCCCCTAGGAGTAGGGCGACATTTTGTCACCCATGGGTTTGGACTTGTAAGCCTACGGACGGGTTAGCCGTAATCAACACCGTGATATTGACAGTCGACTAATTTAAAGGCGATTTGCAGCCTTCTCGAGCCGCTCGTTAATCGCCAATCCGACACCCGTCCATGGCGGTCTGACTGCAATCACTACTTCTATTTTGCGCTTATCAGCATCTCGAAGCCGAGCATAAAGACTGTGGGCGTAAAGCGCTAGATCGTCCCCGAAGTCGAGAATTTCAGAGGTCGTGCCAAGTTGACTTAGTTCAGATCGACGAGTTTCTGCTTGATCGCGATCATTGAAAAGTTCGATCTCGCACTCGGGTGCGTAGTGCTTGTCGAGCATCCCTGACGCACGAGACTCGCCGGTTGCCGAGACGACTGTGACTTGACACTCTGTTTGAATTTGCTCGACCGTGATTGCGCCTGCCCGCAGCAATTGTGGCGGAGTCGTCGTGCAGTCGATAATCGTCGACTCGAGACCGATCGCGCATGCACCACCGTCCAAAATGATTTTGACCTCATCTCCGAGATCTGCCGCGACATGTTGTGCGGTCGTCGGACTGACTTTGCCGAATCGATTAGCCGAAGGTGCGACGATTGCGTCGTCGAGTCGCCTGAGAAGTTCGGTTGTGATTTCGTGATCGGGGCAACGAATAGCAACCGTGTTTCGACCGCCAGTGATCTCGTCACATACATTTTGATTTCTTTGAACAACGATAGTTAGCGGTCCGGGCCAATATCGATCGACGAGTGCTCTTGCATTATTCGGCAAATCTTTTGTCCACTTTTCTAGGTCACTGATTTTTGCGACATGCAAAATCAACGGGTGGATTGACGGACGTCCTTTGACTGTGAAGATTTTGTTGACAGCTGTTCGGCTTGACGCCCGTGCTGCCAGACCATAAACAGTTTCTGTAGGAATCGCCACAAGTTCATCGCCACGAAGTGCCGAGACTGCGTCATCTATCGACGACGAATCAGAGCCATTCAAGATGTTCGTGTCGCTAGGGCGCACAGAAGAACTCGAGAAGTGTGTCAATAAAACCAAAGTTTTCGGTAGACGCAAAGTGATCACAGTTTTTCAAGATCACAAGTTTGCAGTCATTAAATGACTGCGCGAGACGATCTGCCGGCAACACAAAATCGCGGTCACCAACTGCAAGAATCACTTTTGCATTGATCTTTTTAAGATCTTCCTGAGTTGGTGGACTTTTTCTCGGTCGCAATAGCGCCGCACGAAGAGCCAAAGGATCATTGTTTGGACTCTTCGCGTAGTTGCCGAACTGCCGAGCCAAAATGTCATCTGGTTTTGCTGTTCCGTCAATACCACTGACGATTCGAGCCGTCTCGGTTGGATCGTGCGGCTCAATGAGACGATCACCCACACCGACGAGCATCAATCGGCGAAAATATTTTGGATTATGTATCGCAGCATCCAATAGGGCTATCGCACCAAGCGAAAAGCCGACTGCGTCGACGCTCGTCGTGCGCGCGCCAATGGCATTTCGAATCGGTGCCGAAAGATCGGCGTACTCGGCTGGATCATGTGGCTTGTCGGATGTACCGTGGCCTAAAAGGTCTACGCCGATGACGGTTGTACCCGCATCATTAACTAGTTGCTCCACACCCGACCTTTGCCATGTGTCTTGATGTGAGCCACCCCAGCCGTGAACCATCAGCAAAGGGGGATTCGCACCATTCATATCCACAGGGCGTAGCCTATGGAGGCTTCAAAAAAGCCCCACTCGGAGGACTACTGATGCGATTTTTGAACGACTCGCCTGCGTTCGACCTTACCTATAGCGATGTGTTCATGGTTCCGAGCTTGTCTGGGGTCAGTTCGCGATTGAAAGTTGACTTGTCGACACCCGACAAGATCGGCACGACCATCCCGTTGGTGGTTTCGAACATGACCGCAATTGCCGGTCGCCGAATGGCAGAGACCGTGGCTCGTCGTGGCGGTGTCGTAGTTTTGCCGCAAGATATTCCCCTTGATGTCGTTGAGACCGTCGTGCAGTTCGTCAAGTCGCGCCACACCGTGATTGACACACCGATCACGATGAAAGTCGACGGCACAGTTGGCGAAGCGCTGAGTTTGATTTATAAGCGAAGTCATGGGGCGGTGATCGTTGTTGACGACAACGACCGTCCAGCCGGTATTTTCACCGAACATGATGCAGTCGGATTCGATCGATTCACCCAAATTCGCAATGTCATGAGCAGTGAAATGGTGACATTGCACGAGTCTTTGTCACCTCAAGAGATGTTTGAAAAACTTACCGATGCACGTTTGACCGTTGCCCCAGTGATCGACACAGATTCACGACTAGTTGGAGTCATCACAAGAAACGGTGCACTGCGCAGCACGATCTATCGGCCCGCCATAGATAAGAGCGGCAAGCTTTTAATCTCTGCTGCAGTCGGTGTCAATGCAGATCCCGCCGAGAGGGCGAAAAAACTCAAGCAAATGGGTGTGGATGTAATTGTCGTAGACACGGCGCATGGTCATCAGGTCAGAATGCTCAAGGTCGTCACCGAGGTACGCAAAGCGGTTGGCAATCTGAAACTGGTCGCAGGCAATGTCGTTACTGTTGAAGGCACTCGCGACCTAATTGAAGCCGGTGCCGACATTGTGAAAGTTGGTGTGGGCCCGGGCGCGATGTGCACGACGCGAATGATGACAGGTGTCGGTAGACCACAATTTTCGGCGGTTCTAGAATGTGCGCAAGTTGCAACCAGTTTGGGTAAACATGTTTGGGCTGACGGAGGAGTGCGGTATCCACGTGATGTGGCGCTGGGTCTTGCGGCTGGCGCGGCAAATGTCATGTTCGGTTCGCTGTTGGCCGGCACCTATGAGTCGGCGGCAGATACCTTGCGCGACACCAACGGTCGCCTGTACAAAGAAAGTTTCGGCATGGCTTCGAATCGTGCAGTCCGAAATCGAACACGAACTGAAAGCGCATTCGAACGTGCCCGCAAAGAACTTTTCGAAGAAGGTATCAGTTCTTCACGGATGTACCTTGATGTGCAACGCCCGAGCGTAGAGGACATCATCGACCAAATTATTTCAGGTGTCAGATCATCGTGCACCTATGCAGGCGCATCCAACATCGACGAGTTCCACGACCGTGCCGTGATCGGCGTGCAGAGTGCATCTGGCTACGATGAAGGTCGCGCGCAAGATACGAGTTGGTAATTGATGCGGCGAGAAGCTTTTCGGGAATGATCATTGTCGCAATCGACGGTCCGGCTGGGGCGGGAAAGTCGACCATCGCCAAGGCGTTGGCCGCGAAATTAGATTTGCGTTACCTGGACACTGGTGCGATGTATCGAGCAGTCACATTTGCTGCGCTAACTCGAAACGTTCAACTTCACGATGAGTCTGCGGTGGCCGAAATCGCACGAAGATCCGTGCTGCTGATTGACGACGAATCAATAGTGATAGACGGCGTTGATGCGACGGCGGCGATTCGTGGCCCCGAAGTAACCCGCAGTGTGAGTGTTGTTGCCACGAATTCTCTCGTGCGCCTAGAATTGCGCAACCGTCAGCGACAGTGGGTAAGTGATCACGGTGGTGGCGTGGTCGAGGGTCGCGACATCGGTTCGGTCGTGTTTCCAGATGCAACTTTGAAGGTTTATTTGACAGCGTCGCCATTTGTGAGAGCACGTCGTCGTGTCGCGCAGTCGGGAGGCGATGTTCAACAGATTGCAGCCGAGATAGCCGAACGTGACCAGCGCGACTCTTCGCGCTCGGATAGCCCGTTGATGAAGACGAGTGATTCGGTAACTGTCGACACGAGTGATCGGGCGATCGAAGATGTGGTCGAACAACTAAAGCAGTTGATTGCGAGCAAGAGCACCAATGGAGAATTCATGGCATGACCAAAGTACAAACCTTTTTGGTCGGACAAGGAGTTTTCGGCAAGGTCTTTTATCAAATCATCCGATCCTTAATATTGTTTTTCTGTTTGATCTATTTTCGGCTCCGTATTTATGGTCGGGAAAACATTCCAAAATCAGGGGCTTTTATTTTGGCGCCGATCCATCGATCCAACGTCGATACGCCGATCGTCAGCGCGATCACACATCGCCGTCTGCGATTCATGGGAAAAGATTCTTTGTGGAAGATACGACCGATCGCCACGGTGTTGTCAGCTCTTGGCGGGTTTCCGGTCAGCCGTGGCACCGTTGACCTCGAAGCATTAAAGCGGTGTCTCGCCGTTTTGGCTCTCGGCGAAGTTCTTGTGATGTTTCCCGAAGGAACTCGGCAGTCGGGTCCAAAGATACATCCGTTATTCGATGGTGCTGCCTATCTGGCGTTAAAAGCTGACGTACCGATCGTGCCGGTTGGTTTTGGCGGCACCGAGGGCGTAATGCCGAAAGGTTCAAAAAAAGTCCTTCCGCGCAAATGCTCAGTTGTGATCGGAGCCCCGATTTTTCCACCCAAGGCCGAAACGGGTCGTCTACCGCGTACCGCAACCACAGACCTGACGGCTCAACTGAGCGCAGCATTGCAAATAGTTTTCGACCAAGCAAAAGAAAAGATCGGTCAAGCTATTTGAAGTAGGCCTTTAGTGCAAGTTGCAGCGAGACGAGATCATCAACGCCGCAAACTTCTCGGGCTGAGTGCATCGAGAGTTGCGGGATGCCTACATCTACGGTGTCGATCCCCAGTCGCGTTGCTGTGATTGGTCCGATTGTCGTACCGCACGGCATATTATTTCGCGAAACGAAAACCTGATGCTTAACTTTGGCCTTCTTGCAAGCCTGAACAAACAGCGCGGCGGATTGTGCGGACGTTGCATAGCGCTGGTTTGAATTCATTTTTAGTGCAGGACCCTGATTGATGATCGGCGCGTTGGCTAGGTCATGACGCTCGGGATAATTGTGGTGAACCGCGTGAGCATTGTCGGCAGAGATGCAACTCGACTTCTTGAGCGTTTCGAGGAAGCCAACACGAGAAATTTCAAGACTCGAGGCAATCTGCTCCAAGGAATGTTCTAGAAGCGGACCCGCGGCGCCAGTCGCACTTGCTGAGCCGACCTCTTCGTGATCGAATAGTGCAACGACCTGGGTTGCGGGTCCGGCGTTTGACTCAAGCAACGCTGACATTGCCGCCCAGCAAGAAGCTTGGTTGTCCAGTCGGCCACTTGCGAGTAGTGAACTGTCGGCACCGATAAGTGACGCCCCGTTTGTGTCGAACAGTTGTGCTTCGATTTGAACTATTTCGCGAATCGGGGTTCTCGCACAAGATGCAACCCATTCGCTGAGCTTCGGGGCGTCTTGGCTAGTCGACCAGGCCGGGGTGAGATGTAGTTGTTTGTCGAGAATCAAACCTCTGTCGTTGACTTCTCGATCGAGATGAATAGCCAGCTGCGAGATGCGCGCGACCGGAACGACTGAATTGAACAACTTGACTTTGCCAGACCTAGTCACAACGTGACCGGCGATGCCCAGGTCACGGTCTAACCAACTATTCAAGAGTGGGCCTCCGTAGATTTCAACAAGAAGTGTGTTGAATCCAAATTTGCGCTCGTCGGCGTTGGGCTTGATTCGTAAACATGGCGAGTCGGTGTGAGCCCCGACGATTCGAAAACCGTTTTCAGCCGTCTTTGAGCCGCTTCGCCAAGCGACAATCGAGCCAGCCACAGAAATGAAACCGGCATTTGTCGCCGAAATGGCATCATTTGAAAAGTCCGCAAAGTTCGCCTCGTTCAACTGACGGACAAAATGTGCTACCAAGTGTCGTGGAGTTGGTGACGCGTCTAGCTGCGCAAAGATCTCTGTTACGTGACGGTTTTTCACTCGGTAACCGTTTTCAGAGAGATCTCTTGTCCAAAAAAAGTGCATGATGCATTGGCCAGTTCAGCTTTGGCAGTGCTCTCTAGTTTGGCGATACAAATCGATAGAGCGTCTCGCTGGGTGAACGAAAGGTATCCCAATCCGCAGAAAATCACTAGTAGCAAGATTTTTGAAACCACCGACTTAACGAACTTGAGCACGACTAGAACGGCGAATACGCTGAGCGCCATTGCCCCGAGCCCAAGATTCTTGGCGTTTTCAGAATCCAACGAAAATATGTCCATCCATCTAGTGTGGCAGGAGTATGACAAATCAACCAGTAAATCTTTCATCTAGCGGACCACCAGAGACAAGGCTGCCGATATTCGACGGCAAAGCCATCGAGATGCTGAACGCAGCGCTCGGCGTTGACATAGACGTTCGCCGACAAGCAGTTTGCGATGTCGTCGCAAAGTACCCGACTTTTCTGGCTGGATGGGCATCAATCGGTGATTTAAGCGGAGAGGGAATTGATGCATATATGGCCTACCGCGTCGGATATCACAGGGGACTGGACAGTTTGCGAGCGAACTCATGGCGTGGGTCGGGTTATGTTCGCTGGGGCGTCGAAACAAATAGGGGCTTTTTGAGATGTCTTGCTGGTCTCGCCAAAAACGCACGCGTGATCGGAGAGACACCAGAAGCAGTTAGATGTGAACAGTTCTTGATCCAGTGCGATCCGAGTGGAGATGCAAATCACTTGCTGCGATGAACCACGTGGCTGATACGAGCGTCGTGATCCTTGCCGGAGGAAAAAGCAGGAGATTTGGGTCGTCAAAGATCAACGCCAAAATAGACGGCGTCGAATTCGGTGAGTTGATCATTGGCACTCTGAAAAGTGCTGGATTCAAAAATCTTTCGTTGGTCGGCGGCAGCCCGAATGACGCTCGAAGATGGGGAGTGGGAAATATAGAGGATCGATATCCCGATTCGGGCCCGTTTGGAGCATTGATAACCGCAATGCGTGAATGTGAGTCGGAAAATTTGATGGTTCTTCCATGCGATGTTCCCTACATTGACGAATCTTCGTGTCGTCTTATGAGCAATATCTCGGATGGTTTCGATTCGCGCATAGCCCAGACTGATTCGCCGCAGTGGCTTTGCAGCACCTGGCGAATTTCGCTTCGTGAATTTTTGGAGCGCGAGTTCGAAACAGGAGAGCGCACAATACACAAAGTCGCTGAAAAATTGAAAATTGAATTTGTCGAATTGCCAAAGAGCAAACTGATCAATGTCAATGAACCGAGTCAACTAAAGCCGTAGAGACAGCAAGACGAAGAAGTAAGATTGAGAGATGCCAATCGA
>SXGT01006786.1_pt1 | contig 27827 bp, 24 predicted proteins | sample 3176221 | NCBI WGS metagenome assembly SXGT01 (sample SAMN11356862, study PRJNA531348) | freshwater metagenome | isolation source: freshwater sample F1-120 | place: China: Fuxian Lake, Yuxi | collected 2017-12-25
CCGGTCGCAAGCCGTGCCAGCGCCGCCGCTTCGTCGCGCGGGGTCAGGGTCGAGTCGAGGCGCAACACCTCGATGCCGAGCTGGTCGAGCTTGTCGTGCTGATCCTTCATCAGCGCGATCAGCGGCGACACCACCAAGGTCACGCCGTTCATCTCGAGCGCGGGCAGCTGGTAGCACAGCGACTTGCCGGCGCCGGTCGGCATGATGGCCAGGGTGTCGATGCCGGCCATCACGTTGCGGATGGCGAGGGCCTGGCCGGGCCGGAACGCGCTGATGCCGAACCAGCGTTGCCCCACCGCCAGCATGTGGGCGTCGACGACGGCGCCCGGATCGACATCTCCGGTTTCGACCGGTTCGGTGGCATCGGGCACCGCGTCGGCGGCGAGCTCGTCGTGCCCCTCGGACCCTTCGGCCGCGTCGATGGCTTCCACCGGTCCGGTCAGGGTGCCGTCGGCGAGCTCCTCGGCCTCGTCGGCAAGGGCGTCGTCACCCAGGGCCGGCGGCAGGGTCCCGGTCGCGAGCCGGACCCGGCGCCGTGCTGGCGCGCCGTCCGTATCGTCCACGTCCCGTCCGGCCATCCCGGCGACGTTCGCCCGCACGCGAGCGCGAAGCAAGGGTCTTTCGCGATTTCCCTTCACACGTCGGTCCCAGAGGTGTGTTGCCTCACCGCTGGAGCGCGCCCCGATGGCCAGCGTCGAGCGAGACCAAGCGATCCGCGGCGGATCGGGGCGCACGCCCGAAGCGCAGCGAGGCGCGTGGTGCGCCCACGAAACGAACGAGCATCGGACGTACGCTCCGAGGCGCCCGGAGCGCGACGGTCGCAGCCGGCGGTGGCCATCGGGGCGCGCTCCCGGAATGAGGGAATACCGTCGAGGCCTTCGGGCGTTGCGCCGTCATCTGCTAAGGTCCGCGACGATATGACGAAGAAGCTCAAGGCCGGCGTCCTCGGCGCCACCGGCATGGTGGGGCAGCGCTTCGTGTCGCTGCTCGCCGATCATCCCTGGTTCGAGATCGCCGCGGTCGCGGCAAGTCCGGCATCGGCCGGCAAACCCTACGCGACCGCGGTCGCCGGCCGCTGGTCCCTTCCCGGCGCCGTGCCCGCGACCGCCGCCGGCCTCACCGTCCTCGACGCCTCCGACGTCGCCGCGGTGTCGTCGCAGGTCGACTTCGTCTTCTGCGCCGTCGACATGGACAAGGCCGCCACCGCCAAGCTCGAGGAGGACTACGCCCGGGCCGAGACGCCCCTGGTGTCGAACAACTCGGCCCACCGGTGGACGCCCGACGTGCCGATGATGATCCCCGAGATCAACGCCGATCACGCCGCCGTGATCGAGAGCCAGCGTCGTCGCCTGGGCGCTCGCCGTGGCTTCGTCGCGGTCAAGCCCAACTGCTCGATCCAGAGCTACGTGCCGGCCATCCACCCGCTCCTCAGCTTCGGGCCCACGCGTCTGGCGGTGTGCACGTACCAGGCGATCTCCGGCGCCGGCAAGACCTTCGAGTCGTGGCCCGAGATGGTCGACAACGTGATCCCGTTCATCAAGGGCGAGGAGGAGAAGAGCGAGCAGGAGCCGCTCAAGATCTGGGGCAAGCTCAGCGACGGCAAGATCAAGGCGGCGGCGACGCCGGCGATCACCGCACAGTGCATCCGGGTGCCGGTCTCCGACGGCCACATGGCGGCGGTGTTCGTGGCCTTCGACCGCAAGCCGGGCCACGACGAGATCCTCGCCGCCTGGCGGTCGTACCGCGGCCGGCCCCAGGAGCTGGCGCTGCCCAGCGCGCCGACGCCATTCCTCCACTACAGCGAGGAGGACAACCGGCCGCAGACCCGGCTCGATCGCGACGCCGGCCATGGCCAGGCGGTCACCATCGGCCGCCTGCGGCCCGACGCCGTCTTCGACTGGCGCTTCGTGGCGCTCTCGCACAACACCGTGCGTGGCGCGGCCGGCGGCGCGGTGCTCACCGCCGAGTTGCTCAAGGCCGACGGCTACCTGACCGCCAAGTAAGCAGGCCCGGCGACGATCAGATCCGGACCGCCAGGGCGCCGCCCAGGTTGAACGAGTTGTAGTCGTCGAGGGCGTTGAAGCCGACCTGCCCGATGAGATCGATCATCTTCTTGGGCGTGAACTGGACGTTCACCCGCAGGGCGGTGGCGCCCTTGTCGTCGGCGAAGTCGTTGAAGGTCACGCCGAAGCGGCCGCTCACCGCCATGTTGGGCTTGAGCTGGTAGACCACGCCGCCGTCGATGCGGATGAAGCCGTCCGAGTTGATCTCGTTGATGACGAGGCTGTCGGCCGCGGCCTCGTTGGCGCGCTCGTTTTCGAGGTCGGGGACGAACTTGTCGGAGAGCTTGAAGCCGACCACGTCCTCGAGACCGACGAAGGCCAGCTTGCCGAAGCGGAACTTCATCTGGGCGCCCAGCGTCATGCCGATGGCGAAGGGATCGACGTACATGGGGATGGTCACCCGAGGCGCGACCCATTCGGTGACCAGGTACTGGAACTCGAGCGCCACCGCCTTGCCGGTGTTGAACGTCGCCTTGTCGTCGGCGGCGTTGGGCTTGCCGTCCTCGTAGAAGCCGCCGATGTTGTAACGCACGCCGACCTGGGCCTGGCGGGTGATGCCGTAGCGGGCCCGCAGCCCGAACTCGACGTCGAGCGGATCGGGGAAGAGCCGGAGGTCCAGCCTCACCTCCGACGTGAAGTCGGGCAGGGTGATGGGCCGCTCGATCTCGGCGATCGGGTAGCCGGTCTTCTTGGCGACCGGCGCCTTGGGGCCGTCCTCCTCGGGGTTGGTGCCGAGGAGCGGCGCGTCGGGGTTCTCCTCGCTCCCGGTCTCGTCGCCGTCGGCCGGCGCGGGATCTTCATCGAGCTCGACCTCGCTGCCCGAGCCGCCGCCGGCGTCATCCCCGGGCTGGGCATGGGCCGTGGATCCGGGGACGACGAGGACGGCCCACGTCACGACCAGGGACGCGGGGAGCGCAGCGGCAAGGAGGCCGGAACGAACCATGGGCGGCACGATACACCGGGCGCGGGGTCATTTCCTGTTTCGCGCCAGCTCGCCGCGCCGGTGGCGCGATTTACGTTACCTTCAAGCCGATGCGCAGGATCGCCGTCGCCGGCGCGCTGTTGTCGGCCATCGCGCTGGACCCCACGCCCGCCCGCGGCGACAAGGTCGTGATCGATCGCGTCGAGACCCGCCCGTCGATCCTGCCCGGTCAGGTCCGGGTCCGGGCCCTGGTCTCGGCCACCGAGACCGGCGGCAACGTGGTCGAGCCGCCGCGCGACGAGAAGACCAAGTCCACCAGCCTCAAGATCAAGGCCGCCGGCACCTCGCCGCCCTTCCTGCTCGGCTCGTTCGAGCACGCCGAGGTCGAGCTGGCCCTGGTCGTGGCCATCCCCACCACCCTGGAGTTCGAGGCCGACTTCGAGGTCATGAAGGAGGCGCTCGACGCCGAGCTGTTCGCGCCCCTCGAGGCCATGGGCTCGAGGGTCCGGGTCCAGGTGATCGGGTACGGCTCCGAGATCACCGGCTCCAAGGGACTGCAGCGGGTGGCCGACGCCCGCAAGGCCTTCGCCCAGCTGTCCAACGACGGCAGCGAGCAGATGGACCTGGCCGAGGTGGTCGGCCGCAGCGTCAAGACCGCCAAGGCCCACCTCAAGAAGCCCAAGAACAAGGACGCCATGACCCGCGCCGCGGTGGTGCTGGTGTCGCGGGGCGTGCTCGCGCCTGACGACGACCTCAAGCGCGCGATCACCACCGCCGGCATCGACGCCGACAAGGCCCAGGTCCGCATCCACACCATGGGCTACAGCCCGTCCACCGACGGCAAGTACCACCCGGTGCGCCCGCTGCTCGCGCTGGGCGAGCTGTCGCGCCGCTCGCGTGGCACCTTCCGCTGGATCAAGACCGAGGGCGGCTGGCGCGCCGCCGCCGGCCAGGTCGCCCAGGAGATCGGCAAGGAGTCGGTGGTCACCTTCTTCGCCGCCGCCGGCGAGCTCGAGGGCAAGAAGCTCACCGTCAGCGTGCCGCTCGGTACCGAGGTCCTGACCTCCGATCCGGTCACCATCGTGGCGGCGAAGTGCGGGACCGACGAGTGCGACGCGCGCTCGTACTGCGTCAAGGCCGAGTGCGTGGCGCGAACCATCGAGCACCAGGGCGGGCTGCTGGGCACGGTGCTGCTGTTCGGCGGCGTCGGCGTGGGCGCGCTGGTGGTGCTGCTCGGCGTGGTCGCGCTGATCAAGCGCAAGAGGTCCGCCGGAGGTGCGCCCCATCCGGGGCCGACGCCGTATCCGGTGGCCGCGGGCGCGGCGGCGCCGAACGCCCCGGCGCCGGTGGCGGTCGCCGTCCCCCCGCCGGCCGGTGGCCCGGTGCTGATCGTGCTGACCGGTCCGGCGGCCGGGACCCGCATCCCGGTGCGCCACGGCCTCAACGTCGGCAAGGCGCCGGGCAACGACCTGGATCTCGCCCACGACGGCTACGCCTCCTCGAGCCACGCCCAGATCGTCCTCGAGGGAGGGGCGTGGATGGTCTACGATCGCAACTCCACCAACGGCACGTTCTCGAACGGGGTGCGGATCACCCACACCCGGCTCGATCACGGCATGACCATCCGCTTCGGCTCGACCGAGGTGCGTTTCTCGATAGGCTAAGGAGACCATGGGCTATCTCATGATCGGCGGTGAACCCGTGCAGGACATGGGGCCGACCTACAAGACCTGGGAGGAGACCGGCTGGGACGCGACCTTCGAGGGTTGCGTGCAGGCCACGCAGTGTGGCCCGGGCCAGGGCGCGTACGCCGCCGACGCCAAGAACAAGGGCCTGCGCCGTTACGCCCTGCGGCCGTCGCTCCGCCGCGTGAAGGACGTCAAGCACCCGCCGATGGACGCGGTGCAGAAGTCGATCAAGAAGTTCGTCCTCCACCACGACGGCCTCGACTCGTCGCGGCTGTGCTGGCACGTGCTCCACAACGAGCGCGGCCTGTCGTGTCACTTCCTCATCGACAACGACGGGACCATCCACCAGACCCTCGACCTGGCCTACATGGGCTTCCACGCCGCCAAGTACAACATCGACTCGATCGGCGTCGAGTTCTGCAACCGCGGCGACTACAGGAAGGACCCCGACTTCTACAAGAAGCGCGGCCTGACCCGCACCACCAAGCTCTGCAAGATCAACGACCACACCATCGAGGCGTGGGACTACACGCCGCAGCAGTACGCGGCGATGATCGAGCTGGCGGCGGTGCTGGTCCGCCACCTGCCCGAGCTGCCGCTCGAGTACCCGACCGAGCCCGGCTCGTCGAAGCCGCTCTGGGGAACGCTGGGGCCTGTCGATGCGGTGGGCGACAGCTTCCCGGCGATGGACTTCCGCGGCTACATCGCCCACTACCACCTGACCCGGCGAAAGTGGGATCCGGGGCCGTTCGACTTCAAGGTGTTCATCGACAAGCTGCGCGGGCAGCGCTCGTTCCCGCTGTGGATGCCGGGCATGGTCAAGGTCGGCGAGCGGCCGCTCATCCCCAGCGATCCCAGCCCCGACGTCGCGGCCAAGAAGATCATCGACGAGACCGCCAAGTACACCCAGCACAACGAGGCCCAGGCCGGCGGCGGCTTTTTCCCGGTCGGGCCGTGGGGCGCGACCCGGCTCTGGCACGGCGGCATCCACCTACCCGCCGACAAGGACTCGCCGGTGCACGCGCCGTTCGCGGGCCGCGTGGTGGCAGCGCGCACCGACGCGTCATCGACGATCGGCTCGACCAACTTCGTGCTGTTGCGCCACGACCTCAACATCGGCAAGCCGATCCGCTTCTTCTCCCTGTACATGCACCTCGCCAACGAGGCCGCCGGCGACACCGCGCCCAAGTGGCTGGGGGCGAAGATCAAGCGCGAGCTCGACGGCACCCGCTCGGTGTGGGGCTACGACCATCCGGTCGAGGCCGGCGAGGTGATCGGCCACGTCGGCGTGGTCGGCCCGGACGATCTCAGCGCGGCCCAGGTGCACTTCGAGATCTTCTCGCGCGACGAGCTGTTCCGCGGCGATCCCGAGTGGCAGATGGTCGACGGCGCCGCCGGCTTCCGCTTCTGCGACGTCGAGGAGATCAACAGCCTCATCGACAACGACAAGGACGGCCGGCTGTCGCGCGCCGAGCTGCTCGAGTTCTACGCCGGCGGCGAGGTCACCGACGATCTCCGCAAGCTGGTCACCTACCACGTGTCGGAGTGGACCGACGAGCCGTCGTGGTCCGAGGAGCTGGCCAAGTCGTGGCTCGACTTCCGCAAGCGCAGCAAGGCCAAGATCCAGACCAACGACGCCGACGACGAGGACCTCGACATCGGCGCCCTGGTCGCCGACCAGCTCGATCCGTTCATCTGGTGGACCGAGCCGGTCGCCGCCGCGCTCGGCCTGCCCAAGGACGGGACCGTCTACCACTATCACCCGATGCGCTTCATCGAGAAGATCAACCTCCGCCTGCTCGATCGCGGCGGGCAGGTAATCGACCCGTCGGCGGCCCAGCTGGTCGACACCACCAAGATCACCGACGACGGCCACGGCGACAACATGTTCGAGGAGGCGATCGAGAAGAAGATCGACGACCTCCACCTCACGATCGAGGATCTGGAGAAGGGTTGGGACGGCGATCGCCCCGCGCCCCCTGGCGGCGGCACCACCCCGGCTCCGGGAGGCACGCCATGAGCCAGCCGAAGCCGAAGGCGAAGGCGAAGACGAGCCGCCGTCGCTTCCTCGGCGGCGCCCTGGCCGCGACGCTGACCGCGGTGTTGCTACCGACCGATCGCGTGGTCCCGAAGCAGGCGAAGTGGGAGACCGGCAAGACCCGCTGGATCGGGCACTGGTAGCGCCGGTCCGGATCCGGATCCGAGGCCGAGCCCGAGCCCGAGCCCGAGTCCGAGTGCGGACGTGACACCCCGGTCGTCCTGAGCCGCGCGAGCGCGAGCGAGCGCGTGTCGAAGGACGCATTGCGCCGACGGCGCCAGCGCTCGCTGACGACGTTCTGTCGCGATGCCGCCCGTGGCAACGTGCGGTGAGCTGCACGGCGTCTCGCAAGCGGACCTGCGGTGTCTCCTGGCGGTTGGTTGGTCTCGCCCTGCTCGGCCGCCGCGCCCGCCTCATGCCGAGCGCCGATGGGGCGGTGGAAGCGCGAAGCGCCGCCGCAGAGGTGGTCGGTCGGGCGGCGCGAGCGGTGGTGTGGGCACTCGTCATGGGCCGGGCGCGTGGGCCTCGCGACGGGCGAGAGACCAGCCAACCAGCCAGGAGACACGCGTCATGTTCCAAGCACACGAGATCGCCATGCAGCTCATCGCCGCGGTTCGCCCCATCGTCGAGGCGGTGCTTCCGTACGACAAGAACCTCGCCGTGCAGCTGCGGAGCTCTGCGACCAGCGCCGCGGCCAACACCGCCGAGGGTGGCCGCCGCGTCACGCGCGACCGCCTCCACGCCTTCCGCGTCGCGTCGGCCGAGGCCGCCGAGACGCTGTCGCACGCGCGCATCGCCGTCGCCTGGGGCTTCGCGCCCGAGCCGCTTCTCGAACCGGTGCGCGTCGCCGAGGATCGGCTCCAGGCCATGCTCTGGCGGCTCATCCACCCGCGGCGCTAGCCGCGCCAGCGGCGCGCAGCCCGCTCGGGCGGCCGATCGGATTCGGGCACCCCGCTGACGGTTCGGGTTCGGGTTCGGATTCGGGTTCGGGCTCGGGTTCGGGTTCGGCTTCGGCTTCGGGTTCGGGTTCGGGTTCGGGCTCGGGCTCGGCTTCCGACCGCTACTTGATGCGGAACCGGTGCGTCACCGGCACCCAGCCGAGCAGCTCCATCTCCGCCGTGGTGGTGCCGTTGGTCCAGTTGTTGATGACGACGGGCAGGCCATCGGCGCCGACGCGGTCGCCGATGATGCCGATGTGATCGGGTCCGGGCTTGCTCGGGAACGTATCCATGAAGACGATGTCGCCGGGGCGCAGCGGGTCGGCCGGGTCGTCGAGGCGGGCGCTGCGCAGATCCATGTGGCGCTTGAACCAGGGCAGGATGGTCTTCACCCGCCGGTGATCGATGCTGGCCGAGCCCTTGCCCTTCACCATCGGGTAGGACCGAGGCGCGCGGCGGATGTCCTCGTGGACCGCGCGCTGGAGATCGAGCCCGGCGTTGCGCAGCGCGCGCACGATCACGTCGGTGCACACGCCCATCTCGCGTGGCACATCGCCGAGCGGATACGACATCGACACGTAGCCCTCGGTGTAGGCGTCGGCGTTGAGGCGGGTCTTGTGCGCGCCCATCAGGACGTCGAGCGGATCGGGGATGCCGTCCCGATCGCGATCGCGCGCCGCCGGGGTCACCGCGTCGCGGACGTTGTCGGCGGTGAGCATCGGCGCCAGCTCGGCCCGATCGCCGGGCCGCAGCGCCAGCGCGCGATCGCCGACGGTCAGGGTGGCGTCGCCGTGCAGCGGGTAGGGCTTGGTCGGCCAGCCGTCGACCGAGAGGATGAGGAGCGCGCGGTCGCGATCGATGGCGGCGCTCACCCGCGCCGCGGTGAGGCCGCGCGGCAGGGCGAGCTGGAGGTCGTCGTCGAGATCCGACCAGATACCCTTGTCGTGGACGCCCAGGCAGGTCTCGGCGGGGCGGGCCGGGGCCGGGGCCGCCGGGCCGGTGCGTTCGGCCGCGCCGGCCGGCTTCTCTGCCGGATCGGAGTGCGCCGAGGTGCCGCAACCCGTCGAGATCGCTGCGATCCAGAGCGCAGGCGCAAGAAGCCGGGAACCGTGGGCCAGAGCGGGTGTCCAACCCGCAGCCCGTCCGTTTCTCTGGCCCATGGACAGGTAACGCATCACCACTTGCAACGTCGGGTCACGATCCCTGGTCTCCCATCAGGGTCGCGTTGACGCAACCCTTACAACCGCACTACCGTACCCACGTCCCCGAGGGAGCGCAGCCATGCAACACGATTACACCGCCTTCACGTCGTTGCCGCCCGAGCAGGAGGCGCAGTTCGTGGTGTTCGAGCGCCACCAGAAGGAGAACCTCGACAAGGGGTTCAAGATCGGCGTCATCGTCGCCGCCATCTTCGGCGTGCTCGCGGTGGGCGTCTACTTCGGCATCACGCCCGAGGAAGACAACATCGGCAAGGACATGGACCTGAACCAGCTCAAGAAGAAGAGCAAGACCGACGCGCCGGCACCGACGCCGGAAGCGCCGGTCAAGTAGTCGCGCGGCGCGCGCGGCTCGCGATCAGCGAGAGTCCTTGTCCACGCGCTCCGCCCGCGGTGCGGGAAGCGGTCACCGCAAGCCGAGCTTCGTGTGCGGCTGTAGCGCGGTCCTGGCGGTGGCCTGTCGAGGGCCCGATCCGGCGCCGGTGCGTCGTGACCTCGCCGGACCCCCGCGCCTTGTGCTCACCGAGCGCTGGCGATCGGGCGGCCGCCTCATCATCGTCGACGAGACCGGCGATCGCCTGGCGCCGCTCCTGGTGCCCGGGACCACGTCGAGCGGCGGCCTGGCCACCGACGAGCACCCCTCGTTCTCGCCGGACGGGCGCTGGATCGTCTTCGCGTCGACGCGCGATCGCGGCGACCCCCGCACCAGCATCTGGATCGCCCGCGCCCAGCCCGAATCGCTGCCGGTGCGCCTCACCGAGGCCGCGGCCGCCGACGTCGATCCGACCTGGACCCCGGCCGGCGACGCGATCGTGTTCGCCAGCGATCGCGAGGGCTCGATGGATCTGTACCGGCTACCCGTCGAGCTCCGCGGTGGCCAGCCCCGCGCCTCGCACCCCGAGCGCCTCACCGACGCGCCGACCCACGAGCTGGCGCCGTCGCTGGTGGGGGAGCGCCTGGTGCTGCAGGTGGTCGATGCCACCGGTGGTCACAGCCGGATCGTCGAGCGCGCCGCCGACGGGGCGCTGGTCGCGCTGACCGAGGGCCCCGCCGATGGCTCGCCGGCGCTGGCGCCGGGCGGGATGGTGCTGGCGTACGCGGCCACGCGCCTGCGCGTCGACGGTGGCCGCGATCTCGACGTGATCGTCGTCGACGGCGAGGGTCGGGAACGGCCGGGCGTGGCGCTGGCCGGCAGCGACGAGGGCTCGCCGGCGTGGTCCGCCGACGGCCGCTGGCTGTTCGCGACCTCGATCGTGCGCGACGCCGACGGCGCGCCGCTGCTGCCGGCGGTGGTCCACTTCGACACCTGGGGGCGGCCCGACGAGCTGCGCATGCTGCGCGACGTGGCGGGGGCGGCGCCGCGGCTGGGCCCCGCCATCGCGCCCGGCGATCTCGATCAGACCGCGCTCCTGCGCAACCCGGACCACGCCACCGCCCTGCGGCTCGCCCTCCAGGAGCTGGCCGACGCCACCGCAGCCGCGGCCGAGCGTCGGCAGAAGCGGGACGGTAGTCTGGCGCCGTGAGCATCACGCCAACGTGGATGGCCCTCGGGCTCGTGGTGGCGGCGTGCGGCGGCGGCTTGAAGCTGTCGCCGGGCGTCCCGCCGGCGCCGATCGTCGATGGTCCCGGGCGCGAGGTCACCTGGCGCGGTGGCGCCGCGCCGCTCTCGGGCGCGGCTGACGCCCAGATGGTCGTGATCGCCGGCGGACGTTCGATCGCCGGCTCGACGCCCGAGGAGCGGGCGCTGGCCTACGAGGCCCACGAGCGCACGTCGAACGACAACGCGGCTCGGCGCGGCGGTTGGTTCGACAAGGAGGAGGAGCGCCACGTGGTGGCGCTGCCCACGTTCCGGATCGATCTCATGCCGGTCACCAACGCCGCCTACGCCGAGTTCGTCGCCGACGGCGGTGCGCCGGCGCCGGCCATGGACGAGGCGACCTGGAAGGCGCAGGGCTTCGTTCAGATCTGGCCCGACGAGATCGTGCGCCACGCCTGGGTGGACGGTCTTCCTCCCAGGGAGCGCGAGGATCATCCGGTCGTGCTGGTGAGCTGGGACGACGCGGCGGCGTACTGCGCCTGGCGCGGCCAGGTCGTCGGCCACCCGCGCCGGTTGCCGTCGGCGCACGAGTTCGAGAAGGCGGCGCGCGGCGACGACGGCCGCTTCTATCCCTGGGGCATCGACTTCGAATCGACCAAGCTCAACTCGGCGATCGGCGGCACCCGCGACACCGTACCGGTCGGCTCGTACCCGGAGGCGGCCAGCCCCTACGGTGTGCTCGACACCGCTGGCAACGTCTTCCAGTGGACGGCGACGCCGTGGCCGCCGGGGGGCACGGTCCGCGACCAGAAGATGACCGTGCGCGGCTCGGCGTGGGACGACTTCGCCGGGCTCGGCCGCGGGGCGTCGTGGCACGGGCGCCACCACGGCATCCGCCACGTCATCGTCGGCTTCCGCTGCGCCAGCGCCGGGGCCTCGTGAGGTCGGCCCGATGATCGCGATCGTCGTGCACGGCGGCGCCGGCGCCATCGCCGCCGAGCGCCACGCCCGCATCGCCAGCGGCTGCGCCAGGGCCGCCTCCGCCGGCTTCGAGGTGTTGACCGCCGGGGGCAGCGCACTCGATGCGGCTCAGGCGGCGGTGCGCGTGCTCGAGGACGATCCCGAGCTCAACGCCGCCACCGGCGCGGTGCTGACCCGCGACGGCACGGTCGAGCTCGACGCTGCGATCATGGACGGCGCCACGCTCGCGGTGGGCGCGGTGGCCGCGGTGCCCGACCTGCGCGCTCCCATCGACCTCGCCCGCGCCGTGCTCGACGACGGTGAGCACGTGCTCCTGGCCGGGCCGGCGGCGCTGCGCTTCGCCGCGGAGCGCGGCATCGCGCCGGTGCCGACCGAGACCCTCATCACCGAGCGGGCGCGCACGCGCTGGCAGGAGGAGCGGACCCGCCGGGCGTCGCCCGCCGCCCCGGCAACACCGGCGCTCTCCGCCGGCGAACGTGAAGGCGGCACCGTCGGCGCGGTCGCGCTCGACGCCGCCGGCCACGTCGCCGCCGCGACCTCGACCGGCGGTATCAACTACAAGCGCAGCGGTCGGGTCGGCGACACGCCGCTGCCTGGCTGCGGGACCTGGGCCGACGATCAGGGCGGGGCGGCGTCGGCCACCGGCGACGGCGAGGCCATCATCCGGGTCACGCTATGCCGCGCCCTCGTCGATCGCCTGGCCCGCGGCGAGGACGCCGACGCCGCGGCCGCCGCTGTGCTCGACGAGCTCATCCGCCGCGGTCGCGGCACGGGCGGCGTCATCGCCGTCGATCCCCGCGGCCACGTCCTCGCCGCCCACAGCTCGCCCACCATGGCCTTCGCCGCGGTCGTCGACGACGGCACCGGCCCGCGTCAGGCCAGCGGAGTCTCCACCGCCGGCACGACGCTCAGCCTGCAGCTCTGACCGAGGCCGCTACAAGAAGAAGGTGAAGCGCGCGCTCTCGTTGGCCTTGGGGGCCAGCCTGCGCTCGAGATCGTTGGCGAGGTCGATGACCTCGCCCAGCTTCTTCATGATGTTCTCGACCCGCTTCTGGTAAAGCGAGATCGACGCCGAGCCGCCGACGTTCTTGGCGCAGCCCTCACCGCCGGCGCCGGCGGCGCACTCGACGACGAAGTTCTGGAACGTGTCGGTGGGGTTCATGATCAGGATCTTCTTGGCCGGGATCGGGTCGCCGGGGTTGAGGCCGGCGGCGAAGTCGGCGCGCTGCCAGCCCGCGCCCGGACCGGTGCGAAAGGCCAGGGTGGTGGCGGGGTTGTCGTCGGGGCAGGTGCCACTCGCCGAATACTTCTCGTCACTGCCGCAGTAGGGCGGGCCGAGCTCGACCAGCTTGGCGCCGAAGCTGGGGTCGAGCTTGGCGTCCTCGACCGACGGGTTCCAGATGAGGATGCCGTAGCGGAAACCGACCTGCTTCGAGAACGGGTTGGTCGCGGGCAGGAGCGCCTTCTCCGAGTTGGCCCGCGAGGCGTTGATCATGGTGTCGTCGGACTTCGACTTGGCGAGGTGGTCCTTGACCATCGTCTGCAGCGTCGCGACCTCGCTGTAGAACTCCATCACCGCCACCGCGAGGGTGTCGCCGATGTTCTGCTTGCGCGAGATGGTGAGGCCCGGCTTGACCTCGAGCTTGTCGGGGGACAGCGGGCCCAGGGCCTGCGTGACCTCCTTGCCCATGGTGCCGGTCTTGCGGATGTTGTCCGCCTCGAGCTTGAGCTTGACCTCGTTGAGGCTCTTCTTCACCGACTTCACGTCGCCGATGATGGCCTTGGCGCCGACGATCCCGTCGTTGTAGGCGGCCGCGTCCTTGGAGATGCCGCGGATGGCGATGCCGAGGATGAACGGCACCAGCGCGATGGCGAGGTACTTGCCGATGGTCGCGGCCTGGGTGCCCGCCGAGACGCTCTCCACCGGCTTGCCGTCGTGGACGATGACGATCTCGGGCGCGCGCTGCATCGCGCCCTGGGCCGCCATCGCGTTCATCGCCCCGAACGGATCGTCGGCGGCGTTGGGGACCGGCGGTTGCTGCGGTCCCGCTCCCGGTGGTGGCGGTACGGCGAGACCCGGCGGCGGAACCATGCCGCCCGAGGGCGATCCGTTTGGCTTGCCGGCGGTGGCGGGCGCGGCGCCCTTCTTGAGGCCGAGCCGAGCCTTCAGCTCGTTGATGTCTCGGCTACCCGACTTCTTGGGGGGCTGCTGGCTCAATGGAATGCCTCCAGTGCGTCCGGGACTCTATGGAGCCCTCGAACCGGCGTCAAGCATAGCAAAGGAATTCGGGACACTTCGGACCTGATCGTGTCGCGGGACACAGCGCCCCGGTCCGTGTTGCACCGGCGGCACGCCGGGCGTGAAGCTGCATTCACACATCCGGCCAAAGTCCGCCTGGCGCCATGAGATCGGGCGTGTAACCTCAGGGGAACCGACCGGGTCGGAGGGATCGTCGGCGCAGTGTAAGCCTGCGACCGATGGCGCGATGGATGCAATGAACGCCGTGCAAACCACGGTAAACCGATCCTCGCGGTCGTTCGTCTGGTTGGTAGATGCTCCAAGGAGATCCGACGTGACCCGTACCTCGCCGCTCTCGATCGCGCTCGCAGCCCTCGTGCCGTCCATGGCGCTGTTCACTGCGATGTCCGCACTCACCGCGAACGAGGCCTCGGCCGACGTTCGGGTCCGTATCGGCGGCAGCGCCCACGTTCGCATCGGCGGCGGCGGCCACCATCGCCGGGTCGTGGTCCGTCCCTGGTGGCGGCCTCGCCATGTACACCGGCCGACCGTTTACGTCGGTGGCCACATCTGGGTCGGCGGCGGCGGATACTACGATCGCCCCTTCGCCCAGCCGCCTCCGCCTCCGCCGATCGAGTCGTGCAACTGCGACCCGCAGTACTACGGCCCCATCGCGCCGGCGCCCGCCACCTACCTCACGGCGCCCGTCGTCGCCGAACCCATCCTGCCCCGCTGGGGCATCGGCGTGTTCATGGGCGGCGTCTCGGTCGAGGGCGAGCAGGAAGGCGAGGACCTCGGCTTCGTCGGCCAGTTCCGCCTGACCCGCGGCCTCGTGCTCGAGGGTGAGATCGCCAAGAACACCCTGGCCGACGGCGGCCGCGTCGATCGCCGCATGATGGCCGGTCTCAACTACGAGCTGGGTGCCGAGCGGCGCTGGGCGCCGTACCTGGCCGCCGGCGTAGGCACCTCGCAGGTCGAGGTCGAGGGCGGCTGGCAGGACAACCAGGCGGTCGCCGAGATCGGCGCCGGCCTGCGCTGGCGGCTGTCGCCGCGCATCGCGCTGTTCGGCGACATGCGCCTCGGCTCGCGCGAGACCCTCGAGCAGAGCGCCGACGATCGCCCGACCGCGCCGCCCACCGACGCCAGCACCCGCGCCCTCGTGCCCGACGACGAGGAGTCGTACTCGCGCGTCCGCTTCGGTGCTCTGCTGACCTTCTGAAACAGAGGCCTCGGACCTCGGACCTCGGGCCTCGGTCAGAAAGACCGAGGCCTTCTCGTCTTTCGGGGATCTGGCCGAGGCCGGTTTCGTTTCTGCGGTCTGGCCGAGGCCCGAGGCCCGAGGCCCAGCCTGCTACTCTCTTCCAATCCAATGGTGCCCGGCCTTCTCCAGCGTCACCTCGTCGTCCGGGACGGCACGCGCATCGGCTACCAGGAGCGGCCGGGGGCCGCGCCCGACGCGCCGGTGGTGGTGCTGGCCAATGGCCTGGGAGGCACGTTCGAGGCCTTCCGCCACATCTACGCGGCGTTGCCCGGCTACCGCGTGTTGTGCTGGGACTACCGAGGGCTGTACACGTCGGCGCAGCCGCGGGATCCGCTGGCCAACACCGTGGTCGACCAGGTCGACGATCTGGTCGAGATCCTCGAGCGCGAGGGCGTCCCCCGGGCTGTGTTCATCGGCTGGTCGATGGGCGTGCAGGTCGTGTTCGAGCTGTGCCGCCGCCACGCCGCGCGCGTGGCCGGCATCATGGTGGTGAACGGCACCTCGGGGCGGCCGTTCCGCACCGTGCTCTCGTCGCAGTTCGTCGAACGCGTCATCCCCGTGCTCCTGCGTATGGTCAAGGCCCAGGCCGAGCTGGTCGGACGTGCCGCCGGCGTGGTCGCCGGCTCGGACACCCTCATCGCGGCCATGAAGCGCTTCGGGATGGTGTCGCGGACTCTCGATGACGACGCCTTCCGCGACGTCGCTGCCGGTTTTCGCACCATCGACTGGGCCATCTACTCCGACCTGCTCGATCGCCTGAACCAGCATGACGCCGAGGACGTCCTGGCCTCGATCACCGCGCCGACCTCGATCGTCACCGGCGACAAGGACATCCTCACTCCGCCCGCTACCGCCGAGCGCATCCATCGCGCCATTGCCGGCTCGCGCCTCCACGTCATCCGCGGTGGCACGCACTACACCCCGGTCGAGTACCCGGCCATCGTCCGTGACGAGCTCCATCGCCTCCTGGCCCGCGTCCCGGGCTGGCAGATGGCGCCGGCTCGCGCCGCGTCCTGATAGTATATCCGCGACCGATGCCGAACTGCCCGAGCTGCGACGCCGAGGTGCTCGACATCGACGTCAAGTGCAAGGGGTGTGGCGCCAACCTGGTCTCCACCGGCGCCCACCGCATGGTCGGCACCACCGTGCTCGGCCAGTACGAGATCGTCGACGTGCTGGGGCAGGGCGGCATGAGCGTGGTCTTCCGCGCCCGCCACACCATGACCGAGCAGGAAGTGGCACTGAAGGTTCTGCCGCCCGATCTCGCCGCGTACAGCCAGGTCAAATCGCGCTTCCTCGAGGAGGCCAAGGCGCTGGCCCAGCTCGATCACCCCAACATCGTCCACCTCTACAACTTCGGACAGGAGAACGGCAGCTTCGTCCTGGCCATGCAGTACGTGCACGGCCACACCTGGGAGCGGATGATTCTCGAGCACGGCAAGCAGCCGTGGCCGGCGGCGACTCGCATCGCCATCGACGTGTTGCGCGCCCTCGAGTACGCCCACGGCCGCGGCGTCGTGCATCGCGACATGAAGCCGTCCAACGTGCTGGTCCGCGACGATGACGGCACCGCGACGGTGATGGACTTCGGCATCGCCAAGATGACGACGTCGACGCGGCTCACCGCCACCGGCCAGACCATGGGCACGGTCCGCTACATGTCGCCCGAGCAGGTCCGCGGCCAGGAGGTGGACCTGCGCAGCGACATCTATTCGCTGGGCGCCACCTTGTACGAGGCGCTCACCGGCGAGACGCCGTTCGACGGCAACACCCACTTCGAGATCATGAGCAAGCACCTGTCGCAGGCCCCGGCCTTGCCCAGCACGTCCGGGGTCGAGGTGCCGGCCGTGCTCGAAGCGGCGGTCATGAGGTCCCTGGCCAAGAAGGCCGACGACCGCTTCGAGAGCGCGCGCGACTTCCGCAAGGAGCTGGAGGCCGTCCTCAAGGACGCCGACCTCGGTCACGCCGAGACCATGCGCATGTCGCGCGACGCAATGGCCGAGGCTCGCGCCCGCGTGCCCGCCGGCCCGGTGGCCGCGCGACCGTCGAAGCCGAGCCCGAGCCCCGAGAGCCCGGCGTCGGCCGCGGTCACTCGTAACCTGCGCGACAGCGTCACCGGCCTCGCCGATCGGCTCGAGCCGGGCGAGTCGGGCGCTGCGGACACGGTGCCGCGCAAGCGGAGCGGTCTGTGGCTGGGGCTGGGCCTCCTGGTCCTGGTCGCCGGCGCCGCGGTCGCCTTCGTGGTGACCCGGGGCGAGGGGGCCAGCGGCGGCGCCGCCATCGACGCCGCGGCCACCGCAGTCCCCAGGGAATTCCAGCCCGCCGGGGTGACCTGGAAAGGCTCGGGGGAGTTCCCGGCCGACGGACTGGTGGTGCGAGTGGCCGCGCCGCTCGACTGGCCGCCGGCGGACGTCGCCGCCGCCTTCCGCAAGGTCCGCCGCGTGCTTCCGTCGGTGCTGGCCCAGAAGGCCCCAGGCGCGGCGACGTTCCCCGAGCGGATCACGGTCCAGATCGTCCCCCGCGAGGTGTTCTGCGATCGCCGGATCCTCGAGGGCGCGCAGACCGTCGATGGCTGCAAGACCCTCTCCATCTACTTCCGGGTCGCTGATCGCACGCTCCTGGTCACCGACGACAAGGCCCAGCTCGAGACCAACTTGGCCCAGGGCGTGGCCGAGATCGTCTGCATCTACAACGAGCTCGCCGCCTGTTTCCAACCCGAGCTGGTGGACGCGGTCAAGCGGGCCGGCCCCTGAACCGCGCGGCGTGTTCAGCGGTGAACATCTGCCCCCTCGATTGACACCATGATCCGGCGGTATCGATAATCCGCGAAGGCTGGAGGCCACATGAGTCGCACGATCATCGGGGCGATCGTCGCAGTCGCGATCGCGGTCCTGACCGCAGTGTCGTACCTCGTCGTCACGGCGGGGCTCGCCGAGCGCGTGAAGGTGGACGCCAAGGTGCAGATGAACGCGTCGCGGCTGCCGTCGCAGGCGCTCAACAACGCGCGACTCGACCTGCTCAACATCTCGGCCCGGGTCGAGGCCCTGGCCGGCGACGAGGGCGTGATGGCCGCGTTGCGGGCCGGCACGCCGCCGGCTGATCGAATCCGCGAGGCCGATCTCGGCTTCGAGCGCTTCCACAGCAACACCAAGGATCCGACCGCGCCCGACGTGCTGGCCCTGGTCGACACCACCGGCAACATCCTGGCGATGGATGGAGTCAACAACCCGGTCGCCAGCGAGCTCAAGAGCAAGGACGGCAAGCTGACCTGGCCCGGGCTGGCTCTGGCCATCCAGCAGACCACCCCGGTGCGGCGCCACGTGATCGCCGAGATCTACAACTACCCCGGCCGCGGCCTCATGCGGGTCGGCATCGCCACCGTGGTCGACACCCGCACCGCCGACGGCGTGAACAAGGTCACCGGCGCGGTGGTGCTGGCTTACTCGCAGTCGTCCAAGGTGGCCCGCGAGGAGCAAGGCGTGCTCGGCGTCGAGGTCGCGTACTTCGACGGCGACAAGGTGTACGCCACCAGCTTCCGCCGCGGCGACGGCAGCGAGGATGCGCGCATGCAGCAGGTGATCGCGCCGCTGCTCGGCCAGGGCGAGCTGGTGAAGCAGGCGTTCGCGGCCGACGGCGGCATCGCCTCGCCGCTGTCGGTCTCGGTCGGCGGCAAGTCGTACCTGGTCGGCGCCCTGCGCATGCCGCGCTACCCGGCGACCAAGAACTTGCCCGCCGACTACCCGGCCGTCACCGCCGGCGCGCTGGTGCTGGCTCCGGCCAGCCGCAACGTGCCCGAGCACGCCACCGCCGGCCGGCTGGTGCTGGTGCTGGGCATCGTGGCGCTGGTGCTGGCGCTGGGCGCGATGTGGCTGTCGAGCCGCCGCATCCTCGACCAGGTCGACGAGCTCGAGGTCGGTGTGGCCGAGATCATCAACGGCAACCTCGAGCGCACCTTCCGCCCGGTCGGCGCCGATCTCGACGGACTGGCCAACGGCCTCAACGTCATGCTCGCCCGTCTGCTCGGCCGCCCCGAACCCGGCGAAGAGGAGATGGACGATGACGGCAACCCGATCGTCCCCGGCCGCGTCGAGTTCGACGAGGACGCCGAAGCGTCGATCGGATCCCGGGCCTCCGCCGACACCAACAGCCCCGAGCTGGCGGCGCTCGCCCGAGAGCCCGAGCCCGACTACTACAAGCGGGTGTACACCGAGTACCTCGATGCGCGGCGCGCCACCGGTAACCCCGACGAGGTCAGCTTCGAAGGCTTCATCGCCAAGTTGCGGGTCAACGAGGGCAAGCTCAAGGCCCAGCACCAGTGCAAGGCCGTGCGCTTCCGGGTGGTCACCAAGGACAACAAGGTGACCCTGAAGCCGGTACCGATCTTCTGATGAGGGGACGTTCCCGTCCCCTCCGGCCGGGGCACAGGTCCCCGGCCATTCACCCCCGCCGCGCGCTTCCCGCGCGAGCGGACTGAGGAGAAGCGGCATGGCGCGCGTCGCGTCGGGCCTGGAACGGATTCTCGACGACGATCGCGCGCTGCGCGGGCGGCGGGTCGGGCTCATCGCCAACCCCACCGCCGTCGACTTCGAGCTGCGGCACGCCGCCGATCTGCTGGCAGCGCGAAGCGGGGTGACGCTGACCGCCCTGTTCGGGCCCGAGCACGGCGTGCGCGGCGACGCCCAGGACATGATCGGCGTGGGCGCCGCCGTCGACGCGCGCACGCGCCTGCCGGTGCACAGCCTGTATGGCCACGACGCGGCCTCGCTGGCGCCGACCGCGGCCATGCTCGACGACGTCGACGTGCTCGTCTACGACGTGCAGGACGTCGGCAGCCGTTACTACACGTTCGTGTGGACCATGGTGCTGGCCATGCGCGCCTGCGCGAGGGCGGGCAAGGCCTTCGTGGTGCTCGATCGCCCGAACCCGATCGGCGGGGCGCTGGTCGAGGGCGGCGCGATCGCGCCCGGCCACGACTCGTTCGTGGGGCTGGTCTCGTGTCCCAACCGCCACGGACTCACCGCCGGCGAGATCGCGCGCTGGCGCGCCGCCGAGGAGCAGCTCGATCTGGAGCTCGAGGTCGTGGGGATGACCGGCTGGCGTCGCGACATGATGTTCGGCGACACCGGGCTGCCGTGGGTGATGCCGTCGCCCAACATGCCCACGGTCGACACGGCGCTGGTCTACCCCGGCATGTGCCTGGTCGAGGGCAGCGAGCTGTCCGAGGGCCGCGGCACCACCCGCCCGTTCGAGCTGGCCGGCGCGCCCGAGCTCGACGGCCACGCCCTGGCCGAGGCGCTGGCCGAGCTGCCCGGTGCTCGCTTCCGGCCGGTGACCTTCACCCCGACGTTCCAGAAACACGCCGGCCAGGCCTGCGGCGGCGTGCAGATCCACGTCACCGACGCCCGCACCTTCCGCCCCTACCTCACCGGCGTGGCCTGGCTGCGCGCGGCCCGCGGGCTGCTCGGCGATCGCTTCGCCTGGCGCACGCGCGCCTACGAGTTCGTCGACACCATCCCCGCCATCGATCTGCTCACTGGCTCGGCGCAGGTGCGCGAGGGTATCGACGCCGGCGCCTCGATCGCCGACCTGGCCGCCAGCTGGGCCGTGGCAGAGGGTGAGTTCGTCGACGCCCGGCGTCCGCACTTGCTGTACTAGGACTCGGCCCTCGGACCTCTGGCCTCTGGCCTCGGCCAGACGAACCCAGTTCTCGTCGACGGTGTCGCTCTGGCCGAGGCCGAGCGCCGATGCGCTACCATCGAGCCGTGCCCTCCACCGTCGCGCTCTTTGGCGGCAGCTTCAACCCGCCGCACGCGGCACACGCGCTGCTCGCGCTCTACGTGCTCGAAACCGCGCCCGTCGACGCGCTGTGGTTCGCGCCGACGTATCGCCACGCGTTCGGCAAGGACCTGGCACCGTTCGACGACCGGATCGCCATGTGCGAGCTGGCGGCGGCGCCGCTGGGTTCGCGGGTGGCGGTGACGCGCATCGAGCAGGACGTGTTCCAGGCCCGGGGCGAGAACCGCACGCTCTACACGCTCGAGCACCTCGCCGAGGCCCACCCCGAGCTGTCGTTTCGCCTGCTGGTCGGCGCCGATATCCTCGGCGAGGCCGCCAAGTGGCACCGCTGGGACGAGGTCTGCCGGCGCGCGCCGCTGATCGTCGTCGGGCGCGGCGGCGTCGAGGCGCCGCCCGGTGCCACGCTCACCGAGCTGACGATGCCGGCGGTGTCGTCGACCGAGGTTCGCCGCCGGATCGGCGTCGGCGAGGACGCGTCGGGGCTGGTGAGCCGCGCCGTTCTCGGCTATATCGACCGACGAGGTCTCTACCGTTGACGACGCGTTCGCCCAACACCTTCGTGGTCGGTGCCGGCCCGGTCGCCACTGCGCTCGCCGGCGGTCTCCGTCTCGCCGGCGTGCCCGTGCTCGGGCTCTGGAGCCGGCGGCCCGGCGCCGCCCGCGCCGCCGCGTCCTTGGCCGGGGTGGCTGCGTTCTCGCCGGCGCCGCCCGATCTGGTGCTCGAGGCCGAGGTCCTGATCCTCGCCGTGCGTGACGACGCCGTGGCTGCCGTCGCCCACCAGCTGGTGGGCACCGGCCTGGTCGGCGAGCGCCATGTGCTGCTCCACTGCTCGGGCGCGCACGCCGCCGCCGAGGCCTTCACGCCGGTGGCCGGCAAGGTTGGCGGCGTCGGCACGTTGCACCCGCTGCGTGCCATCTCCGATCCCAAGGCGACGATGCGGGCCTGGAAGGGCACCGTCTTCGGCGTCGAGGGCGACGGCCGTGGCCGCGGCGCCGCCACCCAGCTCGCGCAGTTGCTGGGCGGAACCGCGCTCGCGCTCGACGGCGCGGCCATGGTCCGCTACCACGCCGCCGCGGCCATCGCCTCCAACTACGTGGTCGCCTTGCTCGACGCCGCCGCCGGGCTCCTTCGTGCCGCAGGCGTCGACGAGGCCGCCGCCCTCGCGGCGCTGGTGCCGCTGGCGCAGAGCGCCGTCGCCAATGTCGGCGAAAAGGGCCTGGCCCACGGCCTCACCGGACCCATCCGTCGCGGGGACGCTGGCACCGTCGCGCGCCACCTGGCCGCGCTGTCGGCGGATCCCGCGCTGAGCGAGCTGTATCTCGTGCTCGGCCGCCGCGCCCTGGGGCTGGCCCACGTCGCCGGCGTCGCCAACCCCGAGGATCTCGCGGCCATCTCGGCCCTCCTCGCCGATTCCGCTGGCACCGCCTGAATCGAGGCGGCTATCTTCTCGTCACATCTGCGTTCGGCCCGGGAGGACTCATGTCGCTGCGCTCGATCTCCGTCCTTGTGATCTCCGCCGTCGTCGGCCTCGCCCTGTTCGCGGGCACCGCCGAGGCCCAGAAGGGCCCGGAGCGGACCTTCGGAGGCAAGATCATGCTCAGCGACAAGAAGTTCCCCAGCTACGCCAAGAGCGTGCCGGCCTATGTCGCGGCGATCAAGAAGCAGTCGAAGAACCAGTTCTGGGAGGACAAGACCAAGCAGACCTGGAAGATCCACTTCGCGGCCTTCTTCAAGAAGCCGCTCAACGACATCGAGGTGGTGGTCAAGCTCTACGACACCTCGAGCGGCAACCGGATGCTGCTGGCCAGCTTCGAGCAGTTCCTCGACCAGCGCGGCCAGACCGCGCTGCTCTCCCAGTTCACCCTCGACCGCAAGCTGGTGGGCGTGAACAAGCACGTCCTCATGGTGCTCGAGGTCCAGGGCCGCGCCGTCGCCTCGGGCAAGTTCAAGATCCTCGGCACCGAAGAGCGGCTGTCGGGCAAGGTCGACTTCAGCGACGAAGATACGAAGAAGAACGACGACGAGTGATGCACGCCCGCTGGGGCTGACCCGGGGGCGACGGCTGCGGAGCCCGCTGGCTTCGTTGCCGGAATCCCACGCGAGATCTGGACGCCCGGTCGTGGGCTCTTTTCCAGTGATCTCGCGTTGATCCGCGTAGGGACCTCTGCTACGCCGTCGCCATAGCGATGGAGCAGGGGGCACCCATGCGTTCGAAGTCTTCACTGACGTTCAGTTGTCGCCAAGCCGGCTTCGCCGGCTTCCGTCCGCTTCGCGTCCGGGGCCACTTCGTGGCCGGCTCGAAGTCTTGGCGGCGAGTCATCGCCGCGGTCGTTCTAGGGATCGGGCTTGGCGGCGGCATCGCCGTGGCGCAACCGCGCCCGGCGCCGCGGCCCAAGAAGGTGAAGGTCGATGTCGCCGCGCAGAAGGCGGCGCTCCTCGGCGGTGACGTCGATAAGGGCACGGTCGCCGCCGTCGAGCTGGGTAAGTCCGACGACGCCGCCGCTCACGGCGCGCTGCTCGAAGGCCTCGCCACCGGCCTCCATCCCGATACCGCCGCGGCGGCGCTGACGTCGCTGGCGTCCTCGCCGCGCCCTGGCGACGTCACCACGCTCGGCCGCTACGTGCGCGCCCGCAACGTCGCGGTGCGGGCCGCGGCCGTCCGTGCGCTCGGCGGTCACGCCGACGCCGGCGAGAAGATCCTCGCCGCGCTCCGCGATCAGGAAGAGTCGGTTCGCGCCGCCGCCGCCGAGGCGGTGGTCGCGCGCAAGCCCAAGGGTGCGGCCGAGCCGCTGCTGGCGCTGCTCGACAAGGGCGAGGTCCCGGCCGCCAAGGCGCTGGCCGCGCTCGCCGACGCCGAGCTGGCCCGCGTTGTCGCCGAACACCTCGGCACGGCGCCCGACGGCGTGCTGGCCCAGTGCCTGGGCGGCATCCTGGTCCGCCCTGACTTCGGCCCCGAGCCAGCTCGCGTCCAGGTCGTGCGCGCGCTGGCCAAGCTCGCCGGTCCCGAGGCCATCACCGCGCTCGGCGACTACGTCGACGCCACGCCGGCCACGCCGGTCAAGCAGTCGCGGCGCGAGGCCGAGGCGGCGCTCAAAGAAAAGCTGGGGGGCGAGTGATGGGCAGCTCAGTGCGCGATCTATCCTTCGACTCGCCTTCGCTGCGCTCGGGCGGCTCGGGACGAACGCTCGTCGCCTTCGGGCTGGGGCTGATCCTGCTGGCGGCCTGCGGGCCCAAGTCGGTCTTCGGCCTCACCTCCGACGACAACAACGCCGATGCGCTCGGTAAGGCGCTTGCGGTGCGCAAGCTGCCATCGGCGCCCAGGTACCACAACGCGCTCGGCAAGCCGCTGGTGCTGGCCGTGGTCAGCGGCACGCCCAAGAAGCTGGTGGCGTGGGACGCCGACGCCGGCGCCGCCCTGTGGACCGTCGACGCCGACGTGCAGTCGCGGGTCTCGGTCGCCGGTGAGCTGGTGGTCGCGCGCGAGGGCAAGCAGATCGTCGTCCGCAACGTGCGCGACGGCAAGCAGCGCGGCGCCATCTCGGTCGGCGGCGACCTGGTGGGCGCCACCACCGACGGCGACCAGGTATACGTGACCTGGCAAAGCCAGGGCGCGACCAAGCCCAAGTGGACCCTGGCCGCGTTCGGCCCCGACGGCGGCGAGCGCTGGCGCAACGACGCGCCCGGTGCGCTCGGCGCGCCCGCCGCCCAGGGTGGCCTGGTGTTCTCGCCCTTCCTCAAGCAGTGGTTGTCGGTGCTCGACGCCCGGAGCGGCGCTCAGCTCACCCGCGTCCGCGGGATCGACGAGGAGATCGCCTTCGTCCGCATCACCAGCGACGCGACGTGGTTCGGCTCCAAGGCCGGCATCTTCCGCCTCGACGTGAAGGCCGCGTCCGGCACTCGCACCGGCTCGACCTACGGCACCACCCAGCTGCCCGCGCAGCTCACCTCGGCCACCTACGATCGCGACGCCTTCGATCCGGTCCAGGCCGGCTACACGGCGTTCGATCGCAAGCGCATCCTCTGGCGCGCCGCCGCCAGCGGCGACGGCTTCGCCTTCGAGGGCGACATCGTGGCCGTGCACTTCTTCCGCTTCCTGTTCGGCATGACCCGGACCGGAGAACTGAAGTGGGCCTACAGCCACCCGCGCGTCGAGCTGGTGGCGTCGGAGCACGCCGGCAACGTCGTCGTCGCCGTCGGCGCCGACGGCTCGCTGGTCGCGCTCGATCCGGCCAGCGGCGCGACCCGCGCGTCGAGCAAGCTGTCCGCCGGCGGCCAGATCCTGGGCGCCACCTTCGACTGCGACGGCTGGGCGCCGGCCAGCGCCGGTGACCCGCCCGCCACCGTGCAGGCGCTGGTGGCCATCGCCCGCGATCGCGACGCCCGCTTCGACGAGATCAAGCAGTTCGCCGTGGGCGTGCTGGCCAAGCTCGAGGGCCCCGATGTGGCCAAGGACCTGCTCGCCATCGTGCAGGACGGCCGCACGCCGGCCAAGCTGCGCGAGTCCGTGATCGAGCTCCTGGTCGCCCGCAAGGACCCGGCCGGGCTGCCGTCGCTCCTCGCCGCGCTCGAGCCGCGCTACGACTTCATCACCGGCTCCGAGCCGGTGGCCGTGGCGGTGGTGGCGCGCGCCGTCGGCGCCCTGGGCGATCGCGGTATCTCCGACGACGATCGGGCCAAGGCGATCAAGGTGCTGGCGGCGCAAGCCGACGATCCGGCGACGCCGGCCGGCGATCGCTTCGAGCTGGTGCGCGCCATGATCGCGGTCGGGCAGGGCGCCGAGCGTCCGCGGCTGCGCAGCCTGCTGATGATGGAGCGCGCCGATCCGGCGCTGGGCCGCGAGGCCAAGCTGGTCGAGGTCATCGCGCTGGCCCTGGCTGCCGGCAGCGCCGAGGATCGGGAGACGCTGCGCTTCGTGGCCAGCGACGCCCGCACTGTCGACGCCGTGGCCGAGGTCGCCCGCGCTGCCCTGGCCACGCCGTAGCGCGCTGGGTTCGCCGCGAGCCCGGCGGGCTCGCCCCGACTCGGTTGTGAGATACGCTGGGGACGTGGCCGAGCGGCGCTTCCGGGTGATCGTCTGCCGCGGGCCCGAGTGCGGCGACAAGCGCGACTCGCGCTCGATCCACGCGGCGTTCGTCGCCCAGATCGACGCCCGCGGCGTCGGTCACCGCTGCGAGCTGGACTGGCAGAGCTGTTTCGGGCGCTGCTCGCAGGGGCCCAATGTCCTGGTTCGCGAGCTGCCGGCCGCTGTCCAGGCCCCGCGACGATTTGCCCTGGCCGATCTGCCGCCGTCGCGCGGAGGTGGGCCGCGACTGGCAACCGCGCTGTATAATCGCCTGGATCCCGTGAAAGTCGTCGAGGTCGTCGCCAGCCACGTGGTCCAGGGCACGGTCGTGGGTCGCTTCATCGAGCGCCCCGATGCCCTCGTCAAGCCGCCCGGAGAACCCGATGTCTAGACTGCATCTGCTGACCGTCGCCGCCCTTGCGACGGTTGCCTGCAAGAGCCCCGCACCCAAGGACAAGCCCGAGACCCTCGCCCGCCTCGACGATTGCGAGAAGCGCGCCGCCAACCTCGGTGACAAGGATCGCCTCATCCAGAGCTACGAGGCCGAGATCGCGCGGCTCAAGCTCGAAGGTGGCGCGAAGGAGATCGTGCTCACGATCGAGGGTGACGCGTTGACCATCAAGTCGCGGCCCCAGGGCGCTGGCGGCCCGCCCATCGACGACAAGGTCGCGGCGGCGCTGTCGCAGAACTACATCGACATGGTCAACAAGTCGCGCGGCTCGATCCAGAAGTGCTACGAGCAGGCGCTCAAGAAGAACGCCGGCCTGCAGGCCCGCACGATCACCTTGAAGGTGTCGTCGAGCTTCACGCCGGCCGGCGCTCACACCCGCAGCTCGTTCGTCGCCGACGGTCGTTCGCTCGGCGACGTCTTCGACAGCTGCATGAAGAGCATCGCCAGCCGCTGGAAGCTGGCGCCGGCCTCGCAGGGCATGACCTTCCAGGCGACGGTGTCGTTGTCGCCCAGCTGACGGCGCCGCCATGACCGCCAAGCGCACCATCCGCGATCTCGAGCGCGACCTCAAGCGCGAGCCCGGCAACCTGGCGCTCCGCTTGACCCTGGCCGCGGCCCTTCGCGAGGCTGGACGCGCGGCGGACGCGGTCGAGCTCTACCGCTCGGTCGCGCGCGCGTACCTCGAGCAGGGACGGCCGGGGCAGGCGGGCGCGGTGTGCCGCAGCGCGCTCGAGATCGCGCCCCTGGACAGCGAGCTCTACGGGATGCTGCAGCACATCGATCGCAGCGGCTCTCAGACCATGCCACCCCCGATGGGGACGCCGATCGGGAGTCCGCCGTCGATGCCGGTGTGGGGCGTGTCGCCGCCGCACGCGCCGCCGGTGCCGTCGTCCAGCGTCGGGCCGGCGGGCACGACCATGCTGGGGATGGTGGCGCCGTCAGCGATGGCCCACGCGCCGTCGCCCGCGCCCGCGCACGACCCGAGCCCTCCGTCGCGGCCAGCGCGCGTACTCGACGCCGATCTGGCGGCCCTGCGCGAGGTGGCGCCGGTGGCGCCGACGGTGAAACACGTGCCACCGCCGCCGCCGCGGCCGCATACGCCGACCGGCCGCAACAGCTTGATGGACGTCGACACGCCGCTGCCGGATCCGCTGCCGCTGCACGACAGCACCCACGACAGCCTGGTCGAGATGGCCGAGGTCCTCACCGGACCGTCGCGCCCGTCGTCGCCCTCGTCGCCGTCGCTGCCGATGCCGCCGGCGCCGCCGATGCCGCCCGCCATGCTGGCACCGTTGCCGGCCGCGGCGCAAGCGACCTCGGCGCCGCGGCCACCGCCGCCGCGGCGAGCGACCGCGTCCGACGACGACAGCGAGACCATCGTGCCGCTCACCCAGGTGCGCGGCACCAGCACCGAGGCAGAGCGTTCGCCCCGTCCGTTTCATCCTCCGGTGCTCGATCGCCCGACGCCGTCGAGCCTCTCGGCCGAGGTCGTGCGCGGTGCGATCGCGCCGCGCACCGGTTCGATGGCGGCGGCGACGCCGCCGTCGTTGCGCCGCCCCGCGCCCACGCAGCCGCCACCGTCGCGCCAGGCGCCGCCCACCCGGCCACCACCTGCGGGGCCCGTGACTCGCCCG
>SXGT01677172.1_pt1 | contig 27820 bp, 21 predicted proteins | sample 3176221 | NCBI WGS metagenome assembly SXGT01 (sample SAMN11356862, study PRJNA531348) | freshwater metagenome | isolation source: freshwater sample F1-120 | place: China: Fuxian Lake, Yuxi | collected 2017-12-25
CAACGGCTTCTCCGACCTGATCCTCGAGCTGTGGGGCCCGGATGCAGGTGCCCATGCTCGCAGCGCGGTCGGCATGGCTGACCTGCCGTTCGCGATCCCCGTGGAGATCGAGGCGGAGGTGGAGATCGAGTGAGCGGATGAACCCGTGCTGCGGGTTCCCCTGGTGCACGGCGACATCTCGGTGGCGCGAACGAACACGGCTTTCTTTCCGCCTGTTTCGCTCGTCGCAGCGCGGCTGGGTCCTCGCAACCCCATGACATGCCAGGGCCAGAAATCTGCGCCGGGGCGTTGACAGCGCCATCGGATCGGTGGACGCTCCCGCGACTTGAAAAAAGCCGGGGAGCCTGTTTTTATGCGTAAGTCCACGAGTCGCCTGTTGGCGCTCTCAATTCTGGCGATTCCGATGTTCGGCACCGTCCAGGCAGCATCCGCTGCCGAAGAGGCGCGCCGCACCATCGAGGAAGTGATCGTTACCGCGCGGAAGCGCGAGGAATCGGCCCAGGACGTGCCGATCGCGATCACCGCGATCAGCGAACAGCTGGAGGATTCCAACATCCGCGGCCTTGCCGACCTCAACGGCTTTGCGCCGAACGTGCGCATCGACGAGGACCCGGGCCGTGCCAACGGCATCTCGATCAGCATCCGCGGCGTGAGCCCGACGCGCATCGACGACAACTCCCTCGATGCCCCCATCGGGGTGATGATCGACGGCATCTTCCTCGGCTCCCTCGCAGGCCAGGCACTCGAGAACTTCGACCTCGCGCGGGTGGAGATCCGGCGCGGCCCGCACGGCACGCTGTTCGGCCGCAACACGGTCGGCGGCGTGCTGAACGTCGTGCGCTCGCGCCCGACGGGCGAATGGGGGGCTCGCATGAAGGCCACGGTCGGGCGCTTCAATGCGCGCGAGTTCCGCATGGTCGCGAACGGCTCGGTCATCCCGGAGCAGTTGGCCGGCAAGATCTACTACACGTCGCTCGACGACGACGGCTACCTGCGCAACACCTTCACGGGTCGTCGCCAGCCGGTGAAGGACTACGAGAACTACGGCGTCGCGCTCCTGTGGACGCCGTCGGATGCGTTCGAGGCATTGCTGACGGTCGAGAAGTTCAAGGACGACAGCCAGGGTGGTGCAAACCTCACGAACTACAACCTCGCGCCCGGTGTCGCAACTGCACCGCCGCCCGGCTCACCCGAGACCAACCTCTCCGGTGGATTCCTCTCCTGCACGCTGTTCAACAGCCCCGGCTTTGCGGGTTTTGGCGCCGGTGTGCCGTGTCGCACCAGTCTGCGGGAGCCGAGTTCAATCTCGGGTAACGCCGACAACTCGTCTTCCCTGAGCACCACGGCATACACGCTGAACATGCAGTACGACCTCAACGACGATTTCACCCTCGTGTCGGTCACCGGCTTCCGAGACATGTCGGAAGACCGCTTCCTCGACTTCGATGGCACGTCGGTAGACCTGATCACGATCAACCGCGACAACGTCTACGACCAGTTCAGCCAGGAGCTGCGCATCGAAGGCAAGTGGAACGACTTCACGATCGTGGCGGGTGCCTACTACTTCCAGAACGAGTTCACCCAGGACTGGATCACGGGTGGCACGTTCTGGGATGTGGTCGGTGGGTTGAGCGGCTACAGCCTGGCCAGCAATACCTGGTTCTCCGATGCTGGCAGGGCCGGTGTCGGCGGTCGCACGCCGATCGACGCATGCCGTGCAAACCTCCTCGGTGCCGTACGTTGCGATGCGACGATCGGCCCGCGACCCGTGGAAGGCAGCGGTGGCTTCGGGCCGAAGCCCATCCAGCGCCTGTTCGAGACGCAGGAAACCACCGCCACCGCCTACTTCGTCAGCGTGGACTGGGCCTTTGCGCCCAAGTGGACCGCGAGCGCAGGCATCCGCTACACCGACGAGAAGAAGGACTTCCAGGCGGGCCAGGCCTACATCGGCCCCCAGGCGTCGCAGTTCGCGCGCAACTTCCCGGGGTTCGCGAACCTGGACAACGACTGGCAGGAAGTGTCGCCGCGCGTCGGCATCGCGTACCAGCTCAACGATGACGTGCTGTTGTACGCGTCCTACTCCGAAGGCTTCCACTCCGGTGGCTTCTTCGGCGTCAACCAGAACATCAACGACTTCGTGCGTGACCAGTACGACCCGGAGTACGCGTACTCCTACGAAGTCGGCATGAAGGGCCAGTTCCTGGACAACACCCTGCAGCTCAACGTTGCGGCCTTCTACAACGACTTCGAGGACAAGCAGGAATCGGCTGTGCAGGTGGATCCATCCACCAACACCGTTGCCACGGTGTTCAGCAACGTCGGCACCGCGATCTACTGGGGCATCGAGGCTGAAGCGCAGTACGTGATCAATGACTACATCCGCGTGTACGCCACCGTTGGCTACCTCGACGCCGAGTACGACGAGTTCGATACCGACCTGAACCCGAACGACGCCGCCACGACGACTGCAACGAACTGCCGTGGAAGGTTTGTTCCAACCAGACCTGGCACGACAGCGGTCGGCTCGTGCATCGAGGACGCCACGGGCCTGACCCCCCGCAACGCGCCCGAGTACACCTACGGCGTCGGCGGCACGGTCAACTACCCGTTCATGGGGGGCGACTTCATCCTCAATGCCAAGTACTCGTGGATCGACGAGATCGAGTCGAGCCTGCTGAACCTGTCCGTCGGGCGCGTCGATCCGCGCAAGGACCTCGGCGCGACGCTGTCCTACGTCTATGAGGACTACAGCATCTCGCTCTACGGTACCAACCTGACGGACGAGACGTTCGAGGTTCCGGCCCTGATCGTGCCGCTCTTTGCAGCCGGCACGCTTTCACGCGGCCGTAGCTGGGGCCTGGAGGTCACGGCTGAGTTCTAGTCGGCTCGCGCGTGCGGGCGGGTGAATCACCCGCCCTGCCATCGAACGCGGTGCGGCCGAAGGGTCGCGCCGCGTTTTTTGTCTGGCCTGAGTTCAACGAAAGCAAATTGCGGGAGATCTGGGGATGGCAGCAGAAGACCATGAAATGGTCTCGATCTACGGCATGAGCGATGCGCAGATCGATCACCTGATGACGGACGTGCGCGAGTGCGTGCTGAACTGGGATACGCGGGACCACTGGCCGGTGGGCGTGATGCACGCATTCGTCTGGGCGAAGGGCAAGGTGTGGATCACCTTCGCCGCCCATCGCCACCGCGCGGAAGCGATCCGTCGCAACCCGAAGGTGTCTGTCGTGGTGAGCGGCGTTGCCGCGCGCTCAGAGGATTGCCCGAAGGGCACAGCGACGATGAAGGGCATCGCCACCTTCCATGAGGATCGCGAGACGAAGGAGTGGTTCTACCGGGCGCTGTCGAAGAAGGGCAATCCGGACGACAAGGTGGCCGAAGATGCCTTCTACGAGCTGCTCGACTCGCCGCTGCGCACGCTGATCTCGATCGAGCCCAAGAAGTGGATCACCTTCGATTCCGACAAGTCCTCGCGCGACCGGCAGGGCCTGCTGAGCGAGGAAGAGAAGACGCCGCGCGCCACGAGCGATGCCATACGCATGAACGCGGAGCGCGCGCGTCGCGGCCTGCCGCCGCGCTGAGCTTGCGCTCGCGGTGAACCTGGAAGGAGGGCATGTGCGCCCTCCGTCGATCGCCTCACGAATCGCTACGGGAGCCGCCGCCATGCCGAGCTTCGATACCCTGGTGCTGAACGGCACCGTCATCGATGGATTGCGTACGCCGCGCTACGTGGCCGACATCGGCATCCGTGATGGCAAGGTGGTGGCGATCGGCCGCTTCCAGGCCGGCGATGCCGCACGCGTGATCGACGCGCGCGGCCTCATCGTGGCGCCGGGATTCGTGGACCTGCATACCCACTACGACTCCCAGGTGTACTGGGACCCTTACTGCACGATCTCCGGCTGGCACGGCGTGACGTCGGTGGCCATCGGCAACTGCGGCTTCGGCTTCGCGCCGGTTGCGCCTGCAGACCGCGACCGCGCGATGCGCACGATGGAGCGCAATGAGGCCGTGCGCTTCGAGACCATGAAGGCGGGCATGCCCTGGGACTGGGAGACCTTCCCGGAATTCCTCGCCAGCCTGCAGCGCACGCCGAAGGGCGTGAACATGCTCTCTTTCGTGGGGCTCAACCCGCTGATGAGCTACGTGATGGGGCTCGAGGCCGCGAAGTCGCGGCCGGCGACACCCGCGGAGCGCGAGGAGATGTGCCGCCTGCTCGGCGAGGCGATGGATGCCGGCGCCTGCGGCTTCTCGGCGCAGGTCCTCGGCGAGAACTCGCTGCAGCGGGACTTCGACGGCACGCCGATGATCACCGACACGATGTCCGAGGACGACCTGCTCGCCTTCGCGCGGGTGCTGCGCGAGAAGGGCCGCGGCTTCATCCAGGTGCTCGGTGCGTCGCCGCAGCTCTCCGATCGGCTCGCTGCAGAGAGTGGCCGCCCGATCGTGTGGAACGCGATCGCGGTGGACTTCGACAACCACGGGCTGCTCAACAACGTGAAACGCACCCTCGAGTGGCTGGTGCGTGCGAACGCGGAGGGCCGGCGCATCATCGGCCAGGCACTCACCTGCGCGAACGACTGGCACTTCACGTTCGAGGACTGGAATCTCTACGACACCAGCCCCAACTGGCGCGAAGTCACGCTCGGCACGCCTGCGGAAAAGCTCGCGAAGATGCAGGACGCCGCATGGCGCGACCGGCTGCGCGAGGAGTACGGGCAGTTCGACACCGCGCGCGCAACCACGATGACGAGCATCCACAACCTCATCCTGCTTGCAGCGGGAAGCTCGCGCTTCGCGAAGTACGACGGCATGCAGATCGCCGACATCGCGGCGGCTGAGAACCTGCACACTGTCGATGTGCTGCTCGACGTGGTGGTGGCGAGCGAACTGCGCGCGAGCTTCATGACGCCGCCGCAGCGCATCGACATGCAGGCGATGGGCGAGATCGCGAACCATCCCTACACGCTGCCCGGCGTCTCCGACGGTGGCGCGCACATGAAGTTCATCACCCTCGGTCGCTATCCCACCGAGTTCCTCGCGGTGCTCGTGCGCGAGCACGGCATCATGGATCTCGAGCAGGCGCACTGGCGATTGTCTGCCTATCCGGCGATGGCATCGGGCTTCGTCGATCGCGGTTTCATCCGCGAGGGCGCGCCGGCGGATCTCGTGATCTATGACTACGAGAATCTCAAGCTCGGGCCGGTGGAGGTGCTGCACGACTTCCCCGCAGGGGACTGGCGGCGTGCGTGCAAGCCCGAGGGCTATCGCTGGATCCTCGTGAACGGCGAGCCCACCTTCATCGATGGTGTGTGCACGGGTGCCACGCCGGGGCGGCTGCTTCGGCACGGTTCTGCGGACTGGCTGCCGCGCAGTCAGCGAACGCTGTAGTGCTGCACGCGTGCTGGCAGGAACGGCGCGAGCTGTAGCGCGAGCACGACGGGCGTGTCGCCGGTGGTCGTGGCGAGTTCCACCTCTGCGGACGTTGCGCTGATCACCAGGATGCGGGCAATGCGCAAGCTGCCGCCGCAGCGGTCGCGCAGGCGCAGCGCGGCATCACGCCTGCGATCGAACCGCTCGTCCAGGGCGACATTGTCGCTGAACAGAGCCGCTGCCGCCGCGTCGTCCCAGTCTGCCAACAGCTTGACGAGGGCGTGTGCCGCATGCGCAATGACGGTGTCAGGCGCAGCCTGCGCGTGCGTAGGCGGAGTGATGACGTCATGCGCGCGCATCAGTGTGAACATTTCATAGGTGAGTTCCGCCATCGGCGCATAGGTGATGTTGGCGAGCGCGATCGCACCGACGCGTCGCCCGGTGCGTGCGCCGCCAGGGGCGTCCGCAAGCCAGCGCATGTTCGAGCCATATCCAGGCAGGCCGCCGGAGTGCGCGACCATCCCGCCGAGCGCCGGATCGTCGCGCACCGTCAGCCCGAAGCCGTAGCCGCCGGGCGCGTTCACCGCGCCATGCCTGTGCATGCCGATGTAGCGCTGCATCTGCTGCATCTCGCGCCGCGTTGCAGCGCGCGGCAGCTGCCAGCCCCGGTGCGCAGCGCGTTCGCCATCTGCGCCGAACGCGCCGTCGAACCACGCGACCCAGCGCGCGAGGTCCGCGACCGTGCTCCACAGCCCACCCATCGGTGCGAGCGCGCCGTCATCGGGAATCGGCCCGCCTTCGGGCAGGCACTGCCCGTCCTGCTCGCGAAACGGTCGCGCCCAGTCATCGTGTGCGGGTGCGGTCCAGGTGGTGCGCGTCATGCCGAGCGGCACGAGCAGGCGCTCGTTCACGCAGTCCTGCAGCGACTGCCCGGTGAGGTTGTGCACCACGCGGCCGAGCAGGCCGTAGCCGAGGTTCGAGTACTCGAACACCTCGCCGGTGGCACCGGCGAACAGTGCGCCGTTCGCGACCGCGCGTTCCAGTTCGTCGCCATCGAGATCCATGTGCCGGTCGGCCCATGGATCGTCGTTCGCGAGCCCCGAGGACATCGAGAGCAGGTCACGCAGCCGGATCGGCGCGGCATCCGTTGCGGGCGCGCGCAGGTGCGCGAACTCGGGTGCGTGCCGCGCCAGTGTGTCGTCGAGCGCGAGCAAGCCCTGGTCGCGCAACGACAGCATGGCGGCAGCCGTGAAGCTCTTGGTCATCGAGGCGATGCGATAGACGGTCTGCGCTGTGGGCGTGCTGCCATCCTCGAGCGTGCCCGTGCTGCCGTGGGCGGCGAGTGCACCGTCGATCACGATGCCCCAGGCGACGGAGGGGCAATGGTGTTCGCGCGCAGTGCGCTCGACCAGCGCCACGATCTCCGGCAGGGCGGCTGCAAGCGCGGTGCTCATGCCGGCGGCAGGATGCGCCGCGCGATGAGGTCGCGCAGCCAGTAGCAGAAGCTCTCCTCGGTGTCGTACACCGCATTGAAGCCGGCGCGGCGGATCTTCACGGTGCTCACGAAGGTGGGCGCGGGCGTCTGGGTGCTGCCGACGTTCAGGCAGAGGTCCGCGTAGTGGTGCGACTCGCCGAGCAGGTCAGGCAGCGGGATGTCGCGCAGCCCATGCCTGCGCACCACGCGGGCCCATGCGTCTGCATGTTCCGGGATCCAGGTGGAGAGACGCACGGATTCGTCGGGGCCAGTCTCGACACCCAGCGTGCGTGCGAGCGCGGGCCACATGTCGCGGAAGCTGAATACCTCACCGTTGGTGAGGTTGAAGGTCTGACGATCGGCCTCGGGGGCGTCCGCGGCCCAGCACAGCGCGTCGGCCACGAGACGGGTGTCCACCGCTTCCCACACCCAGGTCGGGCCGCCGGGGAACGAGAACGGCTGGCCCAGCTCGCGACGGATGGCCGCGTAGATGCCAAGCACCGGTGGCAGGTTCATCACCACGCCGTGGTTGGGGCCGACGATGAGCTGCGGGCGGAAGATCGTGAAGCCCACGCCATCACGCTCGGCCATCGCGCGCACGTAGTCCTCGTGCAGCCAGTAGAAGTTGGGATGGTCGACGCGCGGCTGGTCCTCGCGCGCCGGCACGCGTAGCGGGCGCACGTGGCCGCCGTAGGCCTTGGTGCCCTGCAGGATGGAGACGTGGCGCAGCGACGCATGTGTGCGCAGCGGATCGAGCAGGTTGCGCAGCATGCGGCCGTTGGTCTCGATCTGCACCGGGTCGCTCCAGCCGGCCATGAGACCGGGCAGCTCGAACACCGCCGTGTACACCACGTGGGTCACCTCACCGAGCGTGCGCGCCGCCGCAGTACAGGCCTCTGCATCCGTGAGGTCGAGCGCGAGGTGACGGATCGACCGCCCCTCGAGCAGCTCCGGCAGCCGGCGCGATGCCGCCACCACGTTCCAGCCTGCGTCCGCGAAGGCGATGGCTGCCGCGCTGCCAACCAGGCCGCTGGCACCGGCGATGAGAACGGTTCGGGGCATGGATACAGCTCCTTCAGTGGAGGTGGGGCATGGAGATGGGGAATGGAGATGGGGGATGGAGGCGCGAGCAGCCGCGAGTATGCCGCGTCGCCGTGCGTGCAGCGCATTTCGGTCAATGCACATTGCAACGCCGTCACGCGCGCTGCATCGTCCCACCCATTGCGGCTGTGCGAGACGCGCGGTCCCGCCAGTGCGAAGCAGGAGGATCAGCATGACGACGCCAGTGCAGTGGGATGTCGAAGTCGACGTGGCCGTGCTGGGCTCCGGAGCCTCGGGGCTTGTTGCCGCCCTCGCCGCCGCAGATGCAGGCGCAAGCGTGGCGGTACTGGAGCGCAGTGACCGCATAGGCGGCACCAGCGCCATCTCTGGCGGCATCGCCTGGGTGCCCAACAATCCACATCAGGCGCGCCTCGGCATCGACGACTCGCGCGAGAAGGCGCTCGCCTACCTCGGCTCGCTCTCCCTCGGCGTGATGGACATGGCGCTGGCGGCGACCTTCGTCGATCGCGGGCCTGAGATGGTGCGCTTCCTCGAGGAACGCACGCCGGTGCGCTTCCACATCGCCGAAGGCTATCCGGACTACCACCCCGAACGGCCAGGCGGCCTGCCGGGCGGTGGCCGCTCGCTCGATCCGGACCTGTTCGCGTTCGAGCAGCTCGGCGACTGGGCAGCGCGCGTGAATCGCCAGGGCACCGACCTGCATCCCCAGGCACCCGTGGTGCCCATCACGCTGCTGGAGTCGATGCACACTGGCATTCCTTCGGGTGCCGTACTCGCGGAGCGATCGTCGCGCGACGAACGCGGCATGGGTCAGGCGCTCGTGGGTGCGCTGCTGAAGGGCTGCCTCGATCGCCAGCTGTCGCCGAGCACCGGCACGCGTGCGCACGAGCTGCTGCGCGTTGGCAGTGCTGTGATCGGCGTGCGCGCCGAGCGCGATGGCCGCGAGATCCGCGTGCGCGCGCGCAAGGCGGTGATCCTCGCCACGGGTGGCTTCGAGTGGAACGCCGAGCTCGTGAAGGCCTTCCTGCGCGGCCCGCTGATCGGCCCGGCATCGCCGCCGGACAACGAGGGCGATGGCCTGCTGATGGCGATGGAAGTCGGTGCGCAGCTCGCAAACATGAGCGAGGCGTGGTGGATGCCGACCATCCCCATTCCGGGCGACAGCGTGCGCGGCAAGCCGCTGTATCGCCTGTGCCTCTCGGAGCGCACGCTGCCGGGCTCGCTCATCGTCAACCACAAGGCCCGGCGGTTCGTGAACGAGGCCGCGAACTACAACGACATCGGCCGCGCCTTCCACACCTTTGATCCAACGCACTTCGGCTTCGCCAATGCCGAGGCCTGGCTGGTGTTCGACGATGCCTACTACCGCAAGTACCCGCTCGCGGGCTTTCGCCCGGGCGCCCCGAAGCCCGACGGCCTCGTGCACAGCGGCGACACGCTCGCGGACCTCGCACGCGTGCTCGAACTCGATGCCGCAGAACTTGCAGCGACCGTCGCGCGCTTCAACGAGCACGCACTGAAGGGCGATGACCCGGACTTCGAGCGCGGGCGCAGCGCTTACGACTCATACAACGGCGACCGCACGCTGCCTGCGCCCTTCGCGACGCTCGGTGCGCTCACCCAGGCGCCGTTCCACGCGGTGCGCATCGTCGCCGGCGCACTTGGCACGAAGGGCGGGCCGAAGACCAACAGCGCCGCGCAGGTGCTCGATCCGCGCGGCAGCGTGATCCCGGGCCTCTATGCGGTGGGCAATGCGATGGCGGGGCCCACGGGCATGGTCTACGGCGGTGCCGGTGGCACGCTCGGGCCGGCCATGACCTATGGCTACATCGCGGGCCGTGCGGCAGCGGCGGAGAAGCCTCGCGGCTGAGTGATCCGACCCCGGCCCAAGACGTCTGCGGGTTGCCAGTCAGCGCTCATCGCGCACGTAGGCATCGAGCACGCGGTGGAAGTTGCGGATGCGGCGCTCGTGGTGGCTGATCCACAGGCCCTTGCACCCACGCGAGTGCAGGCCCTTCTGCACGGTCTCGAGGCACGAGGCGTCCTGGTCCAGCAGCAGCCCGGACGAACGCTCGCCGTAGCGATAGAACGTGTGCGCGGGGCGCCCCTCCACCGTGTCCTGGCTCAGCTGCAGGAACATGTCCACGGCGCCCGCCGCGGTGCTTGCCTTGCCTTCGCCCTCGGGCACGCGGTTGAACACCATGCGGTCGAAGTACATCCGATCGGGATCGGTGGGATGCGGGCGATGCCGGAACATCCACATCTGTTCGCCGAACAGGTTGAACGTGACGTTCGGGAAGATGTTGTAGTGGAAGTCGGCCGTGAGCTGTTCGTCGTGCAGCTTCGAGAAATCGAGCCCGGTCTCCTCCGAGCGCGCGCGCTTGAAGGCGGCGACATCGCGGCGGATCGTGCTGAGGTCACCCTTGTAGTCATCCGTGGGAAACCCCTCCGACTTCAGGTAGTCCTTCAGTGGCTCGGGCAGTGCACCCGAGCCGTCGCGCACGCGGTGGCTCGGCACGTACATCGGCGCGATGAAGCGGCTGTGCGCGCCGTACAGGTCCACCTGCACGTCGATGTCGTCCGACACCCACTCGGATTCGGGGTGCACGCCGCGCACGTGATACGTCTCGGAGAAGATGTCCACCGAGGTCTTCCAGTTGCAGTTCCACTCGATGGTCTCGTCGTGCACGAGCACCATCCTCGCGAATTCATAGGGATCGAGGTGTGCGGGGATCTCGCCGAGATACTCGTGCAGCGGCACGGCATGCTCGTCCATGTTCACCCACACGAAGCCGCCCCAGGTATCCACGCGCACTGGCACGAGGGCGAGCTCGGCCTTCGGGCAACCCTGCGGGAAGTCCTGTGCCTCCGGCACATGCTTGAGACTGCCGTCGAGGTGCCACTCCCAGGCGTGGAACGCGCACTGGAAGCTGACGGCGTGGCCGTTGCCTGCAGCGCGCAGCTGGTTGGCGCGGTGGCGGCACACGTTGTAGTGCGCGTGCAGCTCGCCGTCCTCGGCGCGCACCACGATGATCGACTCGCGTTGCACTTCGAACACGAAGTAGTCGCCCGGCTCGCGCACGTCGCACTCGGCACCGGCGAGCAGCCAGGCCTTCGACCACACGTGGTCCATCTCCACCTTCATGAAGGCCGGGTCGATGTAGCGCGCCACCGGGATGAGTTCGGCACCGAGCGATGGCTCCGGAGCCTTGTCCAGCGGCGTGCGGCCGACAGCGCTGCTGCCAGTACCTTCGGTGGCGATGAGTGTGGACGTGGCGTTCGGCGGAGTCATGATCAGGCGGGGCTCGCATTGGGGGGAGCGCGCACGCTAGCAAGTGACGTGTTGCCGAACCAGCGCCGCTGTCCTGATACTCGGCGCATCGGCGGCATGAATGGTCACGGGGGAGGGGAACGATGAAGGATGTTGCAGGCAAGGTCGCTTTCGTCACGGGCGGTGCGAGCGGGCTGGGGCTCGCGATGGTGCGCAGCTTCCTGCGTGCGGGCATGAAGGTGGTGGCCGCAGACATCGAGGACGCCGCGCTTGCCCGCGTGCGCGAGGAGTTCGCGGGTGAAAACGGCTTGCTCGCGCTGAAGCTCGACGTGACTGACCGCGACGCGATGGCACGCGCCGCGGACGAGACGGAGCGCGCCTTCGGCAAGGTGCACGTGGTGTGCAACAACGCAGGTGTCGTCGCGGGTGGCCGTGCAGACCAGCACGGCTACAAGGACTGGGACTGGGTGCTGGGCGTGAACCTGAACGGTGTGGTGAACGGGCTGCAGACCTTCATCCCGCGCATCCTTCGTCACGGCGAGGGCGGCCATATCGTCAATACCGCCTCGATCGCCGGGCAGATCGCGTTGCAGGGCCTCGTGTCCTACAACGCCTCGAAGTACGCGGTGGTCGGCATCTCGGAGACCATCCGCCAGGAGCTTGCGCCCCAGGGCATCGGCGTGTCGGTGCTCTGCCCTGGCATCGTGGCCACTGGCATCGGCAACTCGGCGCGCAACCGGCCGCCGGAGCTCGCGGCGGATTCGAGACCGGCGCCCGCCACTGCGCCGCCACCTGTCTCGGACGCGAACGCCGCACCCGCGGCTGCTGCCGACGCGCCGCCGCTGGACAGCGTGTTCAACCGTCCGCTCGACCCCGCGTTGGTGGGCGAGATGGTGCTCGATGCCATCCGCAACGACGATGCCTACATCTTCACGCATCCCGAGTTGCGCGGGACGGTGGAAGCGCGCTTCAGCGGCATCGACGCCGCGTTCGCACGCTGGGCGGCATATCGCACCACCTGAGGATCCGCATGCGGCGCTGGTTCACAGCCAGCGACGCACCCGTGCGCGATAGGCATCGCAGGCTGCGCCGAACCGTGCCGCGAGCATCCGCTCTTCCGCGGCGATGATGCGGCGATCTACCGATAGTGCAAACAACGGCGGCGCGCACAAGGGCGACAGCGAGCCTGACAGGATCGCGACGCCGCACGGCAGCAGCGCGATTCCCACCGAGATCGGGCCAATGTAGATCGGGTCGCGGTTGACTTGGAAGAAGACGGTCGTGACCAGTGCCGACGATGTGTGGAACGGCACGATGGTCGTGCGAACGCGATCGAACACGCGCGCGGAGTGCAGCACGAGCGTGAGCCCGAGTGCCGCCGGCAGTGCGCCAGCCCAGCGCCATGGCGAGCCGTTGATGGATGCCAGCGGCAGCAGGAAGTGCAGCGCGGCCATCAGCGTGAGCGCGATCAACAGCGCCTGCGGTGGCAACAGCGCCTGCTGTGGCAACAGCGGCTGGCGTGGCTCCAGCGGTCGCGGCTCGGGTGACGCCTGAGTGCCAGGCGCTTGCAGCTCGGCGGCGGGCGATTCGGGATCGGGGTTCGACATCAGCTGGCTTCCCACCGAGTGCGGCAGGGGCAAGCAAGCCGCACCGCGCCTGCGCGCGCGAGCCGGGTGCGACGGCGTTGACGCAGGCGCCACAGATCGGCCCGAGGCCAACCCGAAGCTGCAGCGGACGAAGCCGCGCATGGACGAAGCCGTATGCCGTCGGCGCAGCGCGTCGTGTGTTCGATCGGCGGTCGTCAGGCGCGATCGAAGCGCACGTGGATCGACTTCAGCGCGCGCAGCCAGATGCCCGGCACGTGGGTGTAGTCATCCTTCTCCGGCACAGGTCGCAGGTTTCGTGTGCGCGTGAGCAGGTGCTCCCACGCCAGCTGCTGCTCGACGCGGCTCAGCGTGGCACCGGGGCACACGTGCTCGCCGATGCCGAATGCGAGGTGCCTGCCCGCATTGCGGCGATCGAGCATCGGGCACGCGGGATTCGGGAATCGCTCGGGATCACGGTTGCCGGCGCCGTAGCGGATGTTCAGCATCGCCCCCTTCTCCAGGGACACGCCGTTGACCTCGGTGTCTTCGGTGACGAAGCGGTACAGGCCCTGGGTGGGCGACTCGATGCGCAGCACCTCCTCCACGAAGTTACGGATCTTCCCGTGGTCTGCCTGCAACTCGGCGTAGGCCTGTGGGAAGCGGAACAACAGCCACAGGCCGTTGGCGAGCGCGAACTGGGTGGTCTCGTTGCCGCCGATCAGCAGGTGGTCGGTGATGCCGATGATCTCTGTGTCGGTGAGCGGGCGCCTGCGTCCCAGCGCGGCGTCCTCGTACTCCACCTGCGCGAGGTGGCTGAGGATGTCGTGCTTCGGCGCGCGCCGCTTCTCCCGCAGCGCATCGAAGATGTAGTGCTGCAGCTCGATGTGCTTGCTCACCGCCCAGGTCTCCTGCTCGAGCGTGAGCCCGCGGGAGAATGGCAGCACCCAGGCGCTTGACCATTCCTTCAGCTGTGGCAGGTCCATGCGCGGGAAGCCCAGCAGCTCCGCGATGACGATCATCGGCAGCGGTTCGGCGAAGGACTTGTTGAAGTCCACGACGCCCTCGGGTGGGGTATCTATCCAGCCGTCGATCAGCTCGTCGATCACGCCGCGGATGAACCCCTCGCGCCCGCGGATGGCGGAGAGCGTGAGCAGCGGGTCCACCAGCGCCCGGTAGTGTTCGTGCTTCGGCAGGTTCTCGCCGAGCGCCGTGTAGCGTGCCCAGCCCTTCTGCTCGTACAGCGCACGCGCCTCGGCAAACTTGATCAGTGGCTCGGTGTCCTGCACGTCCGGGCCGGCAGTGAACAGGAGCGGCCTGCGCAACACGTGCTCGATGTCGTCGTAGCGGGTGAGCACATGCATGCCGAGCTGCGGCATGTAGTGGATCGGGGCTTCTCGTCGCAGCACGTCGTAGGCGTCGAACCAGTGTTCCTGCACTCGCGGATCCATGAAGTCGATCTCCGCGGCGCTGCCGAACGGGCAGGTGCCTGGGGCGGTGGTCATCGCGCTGCTCCTCATGTGTCCTTCACGCGGGATGCTATGCCGCAGCCTGCTGCACGGGCAACGCGCCAGCGCCGCGGTGCGACTGTGCGCAGGCACGCACGCGCGGCGTGGCCCCTGTGTCCTGCGCGCTGCATGGCTATGATCCGGCTGCGGAGCCGGCACTGGCGCTCGCGATGAACACCATCCCCGCATGCGCAGGAGGCAGCGTTGAGCAGCGTACTGATCGAGAACGTGCGCATCGTCGACGGGCTCGGCAATGCGGCCGTCCCGGGCCATGTTCGCATCGAGGGCGAGCGCATCGTTGCGGTGGGCGGGGCCGAGGTGCCGGCAGCGACCCCGGCGGATGCGCGTCGCATCGACGCGCGCGGGGCGACGGTGATGCCGGGGCTCATCGACGCCCACTGCCACATCACCTTCGACGAGCCGTCGTCCAACGACGAACTGTTCTTCCATCGTCGCCCCGCCATGGCGGCGATCGTGGCGGCGCGCAATGTGAAGAAGCTGCTGAGGGCGGGCGTCACGAGCTTCCTCGATGCCGACTGCATCTTCGATATCGGCGTCGACCTGCGTGACGCCATCGCCGGCGGCGTGCTGGAAGGTCCGCGCATGGCCACGGGTGGCTATGCGCTGCTCACGTCCGTCGGCGGGACTGCCGGCGCCTTGATCCCGGACAGCGGCCCGCGCGGTTACGCGATGGTGGTGCGTACGCCTGACGAGATCCGCACCGAGGTACGGCGGCAGGTGAAGCTGGGCGTCGACTGGATCAAGGTGCATGTCACCGGCCTCATCCAGGCGCCGAGCAATACGCGCCGGCAGCAGTCCGGCGAGGTACAGGCCTTCACGCTCGACGAGCTGAAGCTGGTGTGCGACACGGCGCACGAGCTTGGCGTGCCGGTCACCGGCCACTGTCGCAGCGCGGCGAGCATCCGCGATGCCGTGCTGGCGGGCTTCGACATGATCCTGCACGCCACCTTCATGGACGAACCGACACTGGCGCTGGTGATCGAGCGCAAGGTGCCGCTGGTGCCTACCTTCACCTTCCAGGCGAACCTCGCCGACTTCGGCGACCGCGTGGGTGCGGATGCGCGCCTGAAGGAGATCTTCCGGCGCGAGATCGCGGACAGCGCGGTGCAGCTGCGGCAGGCCTTCGACGCAGGCGTGCCGGTGCTGTGCGGCACCGAGAGCGGCTTCTCGCTCACGCCCTATGGCGACTGGCATTACCGCGAGCTCGAGGTGTTCGTGGACGCGCTCGGGCTCACGCCATTGCAGGCGATCCGCTGCGCCACCTGGGAGTGCGGGCGCGCGATCGGCCTGCAGGGCCGCGTGGGCGCGATCGCGCCGGGCATGCTGGCCGACCTGCTCGTGATCGACGGCGAGCCCGATGCAGACGTGCGCGTGCTCGGCGAACGCCAGCGCCTGCGGCACGTGTTCGTGGGTGGCAGGGAGGCAGACCTCGTGGACCGCGAGCCTGAACGCACGACGATTCCGGGCTGGCGCGTGGCGTCCTACTCCCAAGGGATCCTGCGCAAGGGCTGAACTCGGGCGGATGGCGCTTCGCCTGGCCGGCTGTTGTTGTTGCTGTTGCTGGAGACGGCGCGACTGAATTCGGTTCAAGGCGGTGAGAACTATACAAACGACCCGATAATGAACCGATAATAGCGGTATAGACGTGTGTATATTGGATTATTCTTGGTGCTGTCTCGCGCTAAGCAAGACAAACAAGGTTCACAGATGGTTCAGAGGTTAATTCCATGCCGATGTCGAACACACCGAATACCGACGCCACCGCACCCGCCTACCGCGCCGGTGTCGCCGCCCGACTCGCGGGCATTCCCGTGGAGACTTTGCGCGTCTGGGAGCGCCGCTACCGCGTCGTGGGCCCGCGCATGAGTGCAGGCGGTCAGCGCCTGTACAGCCTGGACGACGTGCAGCGCCTCGCGCTCATCAAGCAGGTCGTGGACATGGGACATCCGATCGGCGCCATCGCCGGCCTCGGTGCGGAGGCACTGGTGGCGATGCGTGACGCCGCGCGCACCCTGATCACGCGCCCGGCCGCGAATGAAGGCAGCGGCCCGCTGCGCGTCGCCTTCATCGGGCCGATGCTCGCGGCGCGCCGGCGGGATGCCCATGTGCTCGGCGAGGGACTTGTCCTGGCGGGCGTCTGCGGCAACGCGGTGGACGCCGGCAATGAGCTGCGCGACCTCGGCGTGGATGTGGCGGTGGTTGAGCTGTCCACGCTCAACGAGCGCAGCGCCGGCTTCCTGCAGAACCTGCGCGCCAGCGTCGGTGCCGCCCGGGTGCTCGTGCTCTACCGCTTCGGGCCTAGCGCCGTGATCCGCCAGCTACGTTCCGCGGGCCATGCCGTTGCCCGCACCCCGGCCGACCTGCAGGAGATCGTGCCGCTGCTCACCGGTGTGCATCGCGTGGCGGCACCGCCCCAGGTGGTGGCGCAGCCTTCCTTCGAGAGCCACGCGGTGGCACCGGCGGCACGCTTCGATGAGGGCGCGCTCACGCAACTTGCTGGGGCGTCCAATGCCGTGTACTGCGAATGCCCACGACACCTGGTCGACCTGCTCCTGAGCCTCGGCAGCTTCGAGCGCTACAGCGCGGACTGCGCGAACCGCGGGCCCGAGGACGCGGTGTTGCACCGCGACCTGCAGAACGCGGCAGCCCATGCTCGCTCGTTGCTGGAGACCGCGCTCATCCGCGTCGCGGTCGCGGAAGGGCTGACATTGCCGGCCGCCCGCGTGGACACGGGCACTGGCATCGCGGCCTGACCGACAGGCGCAGGCGCGCCGGCAGCATCGAGAGCGGATGCTGCCGGTGGCGCTGCAGCGGAGTGTTGCCGCGTGTCATCTGCGCCGTTCCGGCCTCCGATCCCTGTTCCCCGAGAGGGGCGCGGGGACCGGAGGGGTAGCGTGGCTGCGATGCGCAACTGCCGATCGGCAACACGCGTAGTGCAAACGGATGAGCGCGCCTCATCGCTGGTTACCCACCTCAGGCCGCTCGGTCGGGTCGATCTCGCGAGTCGCGGCCGGACATGCCGGTGCCCGGGCGACAGTCCATGCGCCAACCTGGGCCCCGAGGAAGCCGAATGCCGACGCGAGGCCATGCAGGGCGTGACGCCTGCGGGCGAGCGCGCAAATGCAGCGCACCTCCTCGATTTGCCGGCGGGCCGCCATGAGCCGCAGTTGCCAGTGCTGGAGCGTCGGGTGCGCGCGACCGTCGAGGGCGTTGCGCCATGCGCGCATCGGTGCGCGCCGCGGATCAACCCCAAGCGAGGACCTGTGCCCAGCAGCGCCTTGCCGCGAGGGTGCGCAAGTTGCCGCCCAGGGCGCGGACCCCTGGTTGAGATCGTGGTTCGACCGAAGCTGGCGCCGTGCCTGCGACGGAACCTGTGACTGACGGGGTGGAGGAAGGAACGAGAGACGCGACATGCCGGGCACTCCTGCTGAAGATGCCGCCAAACTAACTGCCGCCTGCTGCCAGCTGTCTGGCAGCAGCCTCGGAGGCTTCAACGAAAGACAGGAACATTGCTGTCAGCGTCATGGCAGCAGGGGGCAGCTACGGTTGGCACGAGCGACTAGCATGGCCGCATGCGACGCGCCGACCGACTCTTCCAGATCGTTCTCGAACTTGGTCGTGGCCGGGTGCTCACCGGGGGGCAGCTGGCGGAGCGGCTGCAGGTGTCGGTGCGCACGGTCTATCGCGATGTGCAGGACCTCATGGCCACCCAGGTGCCGATCGAAGGTGAGGCCGGGGTGGGCTATCGCCTGCGCCGCGGCTACCAGATCCCGCCGCTGATGTTCGACGAGACCGAGTTGCAGGCGCTGGTGTTCGGGGCGGATGTCGCCAAGGCCTGGGGTGATCCGGAGATGGCGTCGGCGGCGGATCGCATCCTTGCGAAGGTGGATGCCGTGCTCCCCGAGGCGTTGCGCCCCAACCTGCGTTCGCACCGCCTGCTGGTACCTGAACCCGAGGGGCCGGAGACCATCACCCCGGCGCTTGGCGTGGTGCGGCAGGCCATCAACGCACGCTGGCGGCTGTTCGTGGACTACCGGGACGTCAACGGCGAGCCGAGCGAGCGCATCGTCCGGCCGCTCGCGCTGGTGTACTGGGGCCGCACCTGGACCCTGGGCGCGTGGTGCGAGCTGCGGCAGGGCTTTCGCGACTTCCGCATCGACCGCGTGCACGACGTGCGATCGCTCGCCAGCGCGTTTCCTGACGAGCCAGGCAAGCGCATCGAGGACTACTTCGCCGTGAGCAGGCTCGGGCGCGGCTCAGGGCGCGCCTGACCGGGCGGTGCGCGACTAGACTTCGCGGCGGCCAGAGGCGGTGCACCTCCGCTGTCCCGGGTGCAGGTCCCGGGCCGCAGGCGCCGGCTCACGCGGTCGTGGTCGGTGGTGTAGTTCCCATGTCGAGCGAAGGATCAAGCGAGATGTCGAACGAGACGACGAAGCTCCAGTTCCAGGATCGTGCGGCGCTGGAGGCGACGGTGCGGCGTGCCTACGAGGCGGGCCGGCGTGCGCTCGGCTCCGGCACGGTGGCGAACTACATCCCCGAACTCGCGAACGCGAGCGCGGACTGGTTCGGGTTGGTGGTGCATCCGGTAGGAGCGGCCGAGCCCGTGGCTGTCGGCGACTCGGACCTGGCGTTCTCGCTGCAGAGCGTCTCCAAGATCTTCTCCCTCGCCTGCCTGCTGAACGACGACGACCATGGAGTGTTCGAGCGCGTGGGCGTGGAGCCCAGCGGCGATGCGTTCCACTCCATCGTTCGGCTGGAGGAGGAGCGCGGCATCCCGCGCAACCCGCTGATCAACGCCGGTGCCATCGTGGTCTCCGGCCGCCTGCGCGGCACCTCCGTGGACGAGAAGATCGCGCACTTCCAGCAGTTCCTGCGCGGCATCTGCACCGAGGGCGCGTTCGGCGTGGACGAGGCCGTGTATCTCTCGGAATGGAAGACCGGCTTTCGCAACCGCTCGCTTGCCAACTACATGCGGCACTGGGAAATCCTCGAGGACCCGATGCTGTATTGCGAGACCTACATCCGGCAGTGCGCGATCGAGGTGACGGCGCGCGGGCTGGCACGGCTCGGGCTGTTCCTCGCCAACGGTGGGGTGGATCCGATCCAGAAGCGCACCGTGCTCGACGGCAAGGACACGCGCACCCTGCTCGCCGTGATGCTCACCTGCGGCCTGTATGACGAAGTCGGCCGTTTCGCGGTGGACGTGGGTGTGCCGGCGAAGAGCGGGGTGAGCGGCGGCCTGCTCGGGGTGGTGCCCGGGGTGTGCTCGATCGCCAGCTACGGGCCGGCGCTCGGTGCAAAGGGCAACAGCGTGGCCGGGCTTGCGGCACTGCGCAGCCTGGCCGACGAGCTGAACCTCTCGATCTTCGAACCGCGCGGCGGTTGATGGGCATGTGAAGATCGGCCGGATCCCTCGCGGACCCGCGCCATGCATCCGTTCACGGCGAGCTATCTCGACGATCGTGCCGACTTCGAAGCCACGGCCAGCGCGCTGGGCGGGCAGCTCGAGCGCCATCGCATCGCTGCGCCGGGCCCACATGGCGAGACGCTCAGTGTGGACGTTGCCCGGTTCGGTGCCGCGCATGCCACGCGCCTTCTCGTGCTCGTCAGCGGCACCCATGGCGTCGAAGGCCCCGCAGGCAGCGCGCAGCAGCGCGAGTTCATGCAGCGCCTGCAACCGCACCTGCGACTGCCTGCAGACGCGGCGGTGCTGCTCGTGCACGCGCTGAACCCGTGGGGGCATGCGTGGCACCGGCGGCAGAACGAGGACAACGTCGACCTCAATCGCAATTTCCTGGACTTTTCCGCGGCGCTGCCCGAACGCCCGGACTATGCGGCGCTGGATGCGCTGCTGAACCCGCGTCTTGGCCCACCTGGGCGCGACGACACGCGCCGTTTCCAGCGCGCACTCGGCGCACTCGTGCGCGAACGTGGTCGTGCCTGGGTACAGCGCACGCTCATCGAGGGCCAGTACGACTTCCCGCGCGGCCTCTACTACGGTGGCCATGCGCCTGTGGCCTCGAATCGCATCCTGCACGACGTGCTCGCGCGCCATGCCGCGGGGGTGACGGAAGGTCTGGTGGTGGACCTGCACACGGGGATGGGCGCGTTCGGCGACTGCCTGCTGCTGCCCGCGCACGCCCCGGGCAGCGCGGCCTTCGCGTGGCTCGAGCGTGGGTTCGCGCGCCAGCGCATGGTGCTGCCGACGCGGGACGAGCTATCCCCGGCCGTGCCGCTCTCGGGGAAGTGGTCGCACGCCATGCATGCCGCGCATCCCGCCCTCCGCTTCCTCACGGTCGAGTTCGGCACGGTGCCGGACGAGGAGATGATCGTCGCCGAGTGGCGCGAGAACTGGCTGCACCACCACGGCGACCGCGCGAGTCCCGAGGCCGAGGCAATCCTTCACGCAATCCGCGCGACCTCCTGCCCGCTGGACGATGGCTGGCGTGCGCGCGTGCTCGCCCAGGGCAGCAGCGTGCTGCTCGATGCCTGGCGGCTGCTGTTCGGCTAGATCCCGGGTGGCAGCCGAGGCGCGCGGTGATCGCGCGGCGCGCGCCCGGTACCATCGCGGCCTGGCAGCCGGCGTGGCTCAACCCGATCATCACTCCCGCGGAGACTCCCGATGCAAGTGCTCGTCATGGGCGGCACCCAGTTCAATGGCCTGGCGCTGGTGCACGACCTCGTGCGCAACGGCCACGTGGTCACCGTGCTCAACCGCGGCAAGACCGAGGCGGTGCTGCCGCGCGGCGTGCTGCGGCTCACGGCGGATCGCAACGATCCGGCTTCCATGCGCTCCGCACTGGGTGGCAGGGAGTTCGACTGCATCTTCGACGTCAGTGCGTATCGCACCGAAGACGTCGAACTGATGATCGACATCTTTCGCGGCCGCGTGGGCCACTACGTCTTCATCAGCTCCACGGTGATCTACGCCGCCAACGACATCCTGCCGATCGATGAGGACGCACCGCTCGACGACACCGCTGGCCAGAACGACTACGGCCGCAACAAGATCGCCTGTGAACGCCTGCTGCTGCGCGAACATCGCGAGCGCAACTTCCCGGTGTCGATCGTGGCGCTGTCGATGGTGTTCGGCCCGCACAACCTGCTACCCGACCGCGAGCAACGCATGTTCGTGCGCATCCTGCAGGGCCGCCCCGTGCTGATCCCCGGTGACGGCATGACGCTGGCGCAGGTGGGCCATGTGGACGACCAGGCGCGCGCGCTGCGGATGATGATGCAGAAGAACAACACGCTTGGCCGCCGCTACAACCTCACGGGGGCGGACTTCTTCACCGGCAACGGCTACGTGGACGAGTGCGTGAAGGCGATCGGCAAGCCGGCACACCGGCTGCACATTCCCGCGCCGCTGATGGACGACATGTTCGACGGCAAGGTGGCGCTGCGGCCCAACAGGAGCGCACCGGCAGATATCAGTGGCTGGACCCAGGCGCAGTGCCGCGCGTCGAACCAGTGGATGCTGTCCACGCTCGTGCAGCACGTGGCGCCACACGTCCACCGCTGGAATCGCAACGTCATCTTCGGCATCGAGCGCCTGAAGCAGGACACCGGCTGGGCACCGCAGTACAACTTTCCCGCCGCGGTGCAGCAGACCTATGACTGGTACTGCAGCGACCCGGTGGCAAACAGGCGCGAGTTCGACTTCACCTTCGAGGACGAGGTGATCGCGAAGGTGCGGGCGTTCAGCAAGGGCTGAGGTGCTGAAAGGCGCGCCTGTCAGGGCGCATGCGCTAGCGAAATCGCTCGGCGGCGTCCTCGGGCGCATAGCCAAGCAGCCTGCGCGCGCGCTCGATGCTGCGGTACGCGTGCTTGTTGTCCGAGAGCACGAAGAACTGTTCGTAGCGTTCGGGTAGCGCGGCCGTCATCGCGAGACGAATCGCCTGCACGACGTCGCGCTGGCTGTTCCACACGGAAAACTGCCGCGCATCGGTGGGGCGATCTGCTTTGTGGGCATAGCCGATGCGCAGGCACACCACCTCGAGGCCGTGATTGTCCGCGTAGTGCCTGCCGAGTGACTCTCCCCACACCTTCGTGCTGGCGTAGAGGTTGCGCGGCCGGACGGGCATCGTCTCGTCGATCATCGGAATCTCGCCACAGCGCGCGTAGTCGCCCGCGACGAGGTGTGAGTAGGGTGCCTCGAGTTCCCAGCCCGCCACCACTGCTCCGCTGCTGGCGAACACGACACGGCGCACACCTGCATCGGCAGCCGCCTGGAACACGTTGCGCGTGCCGACGATGTTCGTCTCCAGCAGTGCATCCCAGCCCACGCCGTCGTGGATCTTCGCCGCAAGGTGCACCACCACGTCCTGGTTCTCGAACGCGGGCCGGATCGCATCGAACTCGTGCAGGCTTGCACGCGTGGTGTGAACGCCTTCGACCGCACTGCGGTTCAATGCATGCAGTTCGTGCTCGGCTTCGATTTCCGGCTTCAACGCACTGCCGAGCAGGCCGCTCATCCCTGTCACCAGTACCTTCATCGCATGTTCTCCCTGAAGCCGGCGCGCTGACGAGTGCCTGCGCCGGGTGATGTGGTGCGGCCCTTGTTCACAGCTTCACCATCCCGCCATCCACCATCAGCGACTGCCCGGTGATGTTCATCGAATCCTCCGACACGAGAAACAGCACTGCCTTCGCGATGTCGTCCACCGTCTGCTCGCGGCGCAGAGGGGTGCGGTCGAACAGGTCCGGATAGTCGCCGCGGGCGATGCCCTCGAACCAGGTGCGCGGGTCCTGCCCCTTGAAGCGCGGCACGCTGGCCACCACGCGCTCCGCGTTCGCGGCCCAGGCGTCGGTGTACACGATGCCCGGGCACACGGCGTTCACGTTGATGTTGTTCGGGCCCTGGAGTTCGGCGAGCGTGTGCGTGTAGCTGATGAGCGCCGCCTTCATCGCGCCGTAGGAAGGATGCACGAGCATCGCAAGCATGCGATCCGACAGCGAGGTCTTGCCGGCGATCGAGGAGATGTTCACGATCTTCCCGAAGCGCCTCGCAACCATGCCGGGCAGTACGGCCTCGGTCATCAGCACCACCGGGCGCAGGTTCTGGGCATACAGCGCATCCCACAGTCCCGCGACCGGGCCGAGTGGCCCCGCAAGCGGTGGCGCGCTCGTTTTCGGGCCGCCGCCGACGTTGTTCACCAGGATGTCGACGGCGCCGAAGCGCGCCTCGGCGCGCTGCACAAGGTCGACGATGACGTCGGGCTGGGTGATGTCGCCGGCCACCGCGAGCACCTCGCCGCCCACGCCTTCCGGGCGCAGGGCCTCGATGGCCTCGGCTGTCGCGGCAGTGGTCTCCGCGCTGTAGGAGTTCAGCACCAGCTTCGCGCCGTGCCGCGCCAGCGTGAGCGCGATGCCGCGGCCGATGCCGCGCCCTGCGGCGGTGACGAGGGCGACCCTGCCCTCGAGCTTGCGGCTGGCCGTGCCGTCCTGCGTCATCCTGCACCTCGTGGTCATGGGCGTGTTGCGCCGCATGCTGCCGTGCGCGGCCGTTGGCGACAACCGCGGCCCACAACCATCGACCGGTGCCATGGCTGCTCGCGGGGGACGCGTCCGGCACCCCGGATGTGCCAACATTTCGGCCGCGATCCATCCCATGAACCTAGTGACCCGGCATTTCTGCCCCCGATAGAGGACGCCCCAACGATGTCAGAAGCAACAGAGAACGCAGTACTGGTCGAACGCCGTGGCCGGATCATGGTGATCACGCTCAACCGGCCGGACGCCATGAATGCCATCAATGGCGCGCTGTCCCACGGCCTGCTCAATGCCGTGCGTGAACTGGATGCAGACAGCTCGCTTACCGCGGGCGTCATCACCGGCAATGGCCGCGCCTTCTGCGCGGGGATGGACCTGAAGGCCTTCTCGCGCGGCGAGGACGTGGGCCCGCTGGGTACCTTCGTGCGCTCGGGCTGCAACAAGCCGCTCATCGGTGCCATCAACGGCTTCGCGCTGGCGGGCGGCTGCGAGATCGCGCTCACCTGCGACCTTCTGGTGGCCGCGAAGGGCGCGAAGATCGGCATCCGCGAAGTGAAGGTCGGCCTGTTCGCCGCGGCGGGCGGTGTGTTCCGCCTGCCTGCGCGCGTGGGCTTCGCGAAGGCCATGGAGATGGCGCTCACCGGCGAACCCATCAGTGCCGAGGAAGCCTTCGCCGCCGGCATGGTCACCGAGGTCACCGAGCCTGGCGAGGCGCTGAATGCCGCCATCCGCCTCGCCGAGCGCATTGCCGAGAATGCGCCGCTTGCCGTGGCTGCCTCGAAGTCGCTGGTGCGCGCAGCCGCTGCGGGCATCGACGAGGAGACGCTGTGGAACATGCAGGTGCCGCTGCAGCGCACCGTGTTCTCGTCCAACGATGCGAAGGAAGGCCCGCGCGCGTTCGCCGAGAAGCGCGCGCCGAACTGGACAGGGACCTGATCCGCCACGCCTGACGGGGCCAGGCAGCCTGCCTGGTGTTCGATAGCTGTTGATGCTGGCCACGCGGGCCAGCATCAGCGCGCGATCGTGACCAACCGTGGAGAACGTCAGATGCCCGCTGTCACCCCCGCGACTGTCACCCCTGCGGACTGGGGCCACGCCCCGCATAACCGGTGGGGCTTCCGGCACGTGCAGCAGCTGTTTCCCACGGTTCGGCTGGCCAACGACCCCGCTCGCTATGCGCCACTGCCGCGCGCGCTGCGTGAGTTGCTCGACCTGCGCTACACGGCACCCGATGGCGATGCACCCACGGTACGGCAGATGCTGCAGGCGAGCTTCACCGACGCGTTCGCGGTGTGGCACCGCGGTGCGGTGGTCGCCGAGTACTACGTGCACGCGACCGTCGATGGCGACGACCATGCGCGCGGCGACTCGCATGGTCGTGGGATGGGTCCGGATGACCATCACCTGCTGAACTCGGTGACGAAGTCCTTCGTGGGCATGCTGGCGGGCATCGCCGTGCAGCAGGGCCGGCTGGACGCAGCCGCGCCGATCCAGCGCTACCTGCCCGAATTCACGAGCAGCGCCTGGGCAGGCACCACCGTGCGGCACCTGCTCGACATGACCTCGGGCGTGGATTACGGCGAGGACTACGACGACGCGAATGCCGACTTCTGGCAGGAGACGTCGGTGGTGGGCTGGCGACCGGCGCTTGTCACCGCCAGCACACCGGGCTCGCTGCGCGAGTTCGCGCGTGTGCGCGAAGGCAAGGACCAGGTGGATGGTGCGACCTTCCACTACCGCACCATCAACACCTGCGTGCTCGGCATGGTGCTGGAGGCCGCGTATGGCCGGCCCCTGCAGTACCTCCTGACAGACCTGCTGTGGCGCCCGCTGCGTACGCGCCAGGATGCGGCAATCGTGGTCGATCGCGCGCACTTCCCCTACGTGGGCGCCGGCATGAACACGTGTGCGGAAGACCTGCTGCGCTTCGGCGCGATGATGGTGAGCGGCGGTTGCGTGGACGGCGTGCAGGTGGTGCCGGAGGACTGGATCGCCGACACGCTGCACGGCAACGACCTCGTGCGCGCGCAGTTCGCCGCCGGCAGCAATGCCAACATGCGCGGCTGGCACTACCGCAACCAGGTGTGGGTGCGCGGCGGCGAGCGGCCGGTGATGTTCGCGATGGGCATCCATGGCCAGCTGATCTACATGGATCAGGCTCGGCAATTCGTGGCGATGAAGTTCTCGTCGCAGCCGAAGCCGGTGGATTCACCGCTGTGGCTCGACACGTTCAATGCCATCGACGCCATCAGCGACTACCTCTCGTGATGAGCGCGCGGCCGATTCTTCGGTTGCACACTTTCCCTCGGTTGCATGTCTGGCTGGCGCTGCTGCTGCTCACGCTGTCGTGCGCGACGGCAGTGCGCGCTCACGCCGCTGATGCACTGTCAGAGATGCCCACGGCCGCGCAGGTGGTGCGCGACATCACGGGTGAAGACGAACTGGACACGGCGGCTCGCCGCATCGCCGCACTCGAACGCCTGCACCGCGTGATCCACGAGCTGGCCGGCGCGCGTGCCTACCGCCCCGAGTACCCGAACGCGAGCGAGAAGGCGCGGCTCGACGACTACGTACAGGCAATCAACCCGTTGCGCAGCGCGGCCCTCGCGCAGTTCCCGGCGGGCGAGGTGGGCATGGACTCGCCGCGCGCCCGGTGGAATTTGTCGGTGGACGCATACGAGCGCAGCCCCGAACTCTACGCGGAACTCGCGCAACGCTACTTCTCGCCCGGGTTCCAGGCGCTGCACGGTGACGCGATGGCGGCGCGTGGCGCGCTGGGGGAACTCGGCGCGGCGTTGATCGAGGACGGCCTGCGCGGCGGGCCCGAAGACACGGACAAGACGTGGAACGACCTCAGCCCGTCCGCGCAGGAAGGTGCGCTGACCTTCATGCTGCTGATGGTGCTCGTGCTGCTGTTCGCGACGGCGCGCGAAACGCGCCCGTTCGCGATCGTCGGCGATGCGCCGCCGGTGCTGCGCGCGGGCTTCGGGCGGCATCGGCTGCGCTGGCTCACCGGCCACATCGAGAACTACACGCGTGCCACGCGCACCACGCTCACACGCTGGGAAGAGCGGTTGCCAGGCGGCACGATGCGCCACCTCTACACGAGCAGCGTGACCATCGTCACCGAGACCTTCGAGCTCGTGCACCCGGGCGGGCGAAAACCCATCTCGACCCAGCACTACGAGCGTGGGCCGGAGGATGAGTTCGGCGCGCTGCTCGATCAGCCGATCGCCATGGCCTGGGTGGTGCGCGGCCTGCGCAGGCGCGAGCAGCCGCTGCTGTTCAGGCTGGCCGGTGAGCAGCACGACCTGCGGGTGCAGGTGGCAGATGCGCGGCTGCACCGCCTGGTCTCGCCGGCGCGCTGGACGATGGTGCCGTGGTTCTTCCTCGTGTTCGCCATCGCCAGCTCGTTCGACCTGCCGGGAGACTTCCTGCAGGCGATCAACCCGACGGTGCGCGGCATCCTCGTGGCGCTGGTGTCGCTGCCGCTGTGGGCGCTGATCTACGTGGCCATCCGCAGCGTGCGCAAGCCGCGCTTCATGGCGACGCAGTTGCCACGCCTGCGCGCGTTGATCGACGAGACACCGCAGCAACCCTGACCACGGGCATGCCGCGGCGGATCGCTGTTACCTCGACTTGTATGCCCGTACGGCGAGCATCGACTCGGCGGGCGCGAAGCTGTCGTGGCGTGCGGCCTGCCAGAAGCGACGGAACACGGGTTGCCGGTACACGCCGTCCAACAGCTCGCCGGGCTTCACCCAGCGATGCAGGCTCGCCAGGGAGCGTACCTGCCGCGACGAGATGCGGCGGATGATGTGCTCGGGCCCGAGCTCGCTCGGGTGCGACAGGCCGGCCGAGGCCAGCAGCTCCTGCAGCGCCTTCATCGTGTTGTGGTGGAAGTTGTACACGCGCTCGGACTTGTCGGTCACCACGAGCGCGCGCTGGCGCACCGGATCCTGGGTCGTCACGCCCACGGGGCAGTGCCCCGTGTGGCAGGCCTGCGCCTGCACGCAGCCGAGCGCGAACA
>SXGT01322245.1_pt1 | contig 27815 bp, 24 predicted proteins | sample 3176221 | NCBI WGS metagenome assembly SXGT01 (sample SAMN11356862, study PRJNA531348) | freshwater metagenome | isolation source: freshwater sample F1-120 | place: China: Fuxian Lake, Yuxi | collected 2017-12-25
ATTCACCGTGCTGCCGATCCAGATGTTCAACTGGACCTCGCGCCCGCAAGCGGAATTCCTGGAGATCGCCGCCGCCGCCGGCATCGTGCTCCTGGTGATCACGCTGCTGCTGAACGGCACGGCCATCTATCTGCGCTATCGGATTAGACAGCAGATACGCTGGTGAAGCATTATTTCGGAAGGTCTTCCGGTTTCACAAGCGCTACGAGTTCTTTGAATTGCTCGAACCAGTCTTCCTTTAGGTCGTCGGGCCAGGCCGGATCGAACTCCGGAAATTTTTCAATTAGTCGTGCCGCAAGCACAGCTTGCTTATTGGCTTCTGTTTGGTGCGTCTCGTCTGAATCGGGCGCACCAAGGTAGAGTTTACCTCGGCTTCCCGCTGGAGGCGTCAGGTAGGCGCTGATCTCCAGCCCTGCATCGCGAGCCGCGCCCAACAAAAAGTTGATGCTTTGGCGACGATCATTTTCATTTACTTCGTCGAATGTGGCACGCAGACTTTGGTTGAGTTGCGCGGGCGTCGCTGCGCTGAGGCTGTCTAACAGCGCTTGAGGATAGGCGCCGTCCAACATGCGCTGGACGACCGCAGCCCAATTAGGTTCATCGACAGCTTCTACGAGATCGCGCAACAAGTTGAGGGGTGTGCCCGTCTCATCGATTAGCCTCAGAGCTGAAAAGCTTGAGAGGAGCTGACGCACAACACCGGCGGTGAAGCGCTTCTTCAATGCGCTCGCATCTATCGCGGCGGGAAGGCTGTGACGCTTGAAGGTGCGGAGGGCGGTGACGAAAGCCGGATATGGGGCCGCCGCCGGTGTAAGGTAGTGCATAGCACTGCGCCGTTCATGCTTAGCTCTTGCAGCGACCATATTGATGGTTTGTGTAAGCCCTGCGACAGCTCCAACATTTGTGCTGCCTAGCCAATGGGCTTGCTGATTAAAGTGTCACATTAGCTTTGTCGCGCTGTCATCTAGCTCCTTTAAGGCACGCCCGAATTCGGCCGGATGGCGCGGAGGGCACGGGGATGATCAAGTTTTCAAAGTCGCTGCAACGATCAGCGCTGTTTTTCACGGCCGCTTGGGCTGCCATGGGCATGAGCTCAGCAGCGTTCGCGGGCGATGTTACCGGCCGCGTTACCGATGAGGCGCAGGTTGCCTCTCTAGAAGGCGCTGAAGTCGAAATCGTTGAATTGCAGCGGTCGACCGAGGCCGGCGTCGATGGCGCTTTCCGCTTCTCGAACGTGCCTGCAGGCTCATACACACTGCGCGTCCGTTACGCTGCGGCCGAGCCCTTCTCTCAAGCGATCAACGTACCGGAGACCGGCGTTGTTAACGTTGCCGTGGCGCTCCAGGGCGGTAGCGACGATGACGCTATTCTCGTCATCGGCCAACGCGCTTCGCTCGCGAGCGCGATCTCACGTCAGCGCGCAGCTGATACGGTGGAGTCGGTGCTGACCCGCGACGGCATTGGCCATTTCCCTGATCAGAACGTCGCCGAAGCAGTCCGTCGTGCGCCGGGCGTTAATGTTCTCAACGACCAGGGCGAAGGGCGTTTCGTCGCCGTGCGCGGCCTTAGCCCTGATCTCAACGCCGCATCGATCAATGGTGTGCGTGTCACGGCGCCGGAATCGGATGTCCGCTCCGTTGCCCTGGACGTCATTCCATCCGACCTCATCGAATCGATCGAAATTCAAAAATCGCTGACGCCGGACATGGATGCCGACAGCCTCGGCGGCTCGATCAATATCCAGACCACACGCGGCTTTGACCGAGTCGAGCCGTTGCTCGCCGTCCGCGCCGAGAGCAGCTACAATGATCTCAACGGCGAATGGTCGCCGCGCTACAGCGTCGACTTCTCGCGCGCCTTCGGCGACCTCGGCTTCGCTGGCGGCCTTTCCTACACCAATCGCGTCTTCTCGACGGACAACGTCGAGATGGACGGCTGGGACGAAGATGGCGGTATCGCCTATGCAGACACGGTTGAATATCGCGACTACGACGTGGAGCGCACGCGCATTGGCGGCTCGCTCTCGCTCGATTATCGCGTCGACAACAACACCACTTTGTTCGCCCGCGGCCTGCACAGCATCTTCGAAGATCAAGAGTATCGTGGCCGGCTGATTTTCGAAATGGACGAAGCGCCCAATTCCGGCGGCGCGGACTCGGCTTCCTTCAGTTCCGACGACGGTCAAATCCGCGTCGAGCGCGATATGAAGGATCGCTACGAGGAGCAAACGATCACCTCGCTGCTGTTCGGCGGCCTGACCGAAGTCAATTCGTGGCGCTTGCGTTACGAAGCGTCTTGGTCCTTCGCCGAAGAACAAGAGCGCGGCTCGCTCGATCCCATCAGCTTCCGCCGCGATTTTGAAGATCCAGGCGATCTGGCGGTCACGTTTGACTATTCAGACTGGCGGATCCCGGGCTACGCGGTGACGACCGGGCTGCCGGCTTTCCTTGATCCCACCGAGTATGAATTCAATGACGTGGAGCGCACCACGATCAGCGACTCGCAAGATGAGGAATTTGCATTCCGCTTCGATATCACGCGCGAATTTGTGCTCGGCCAAGGCACGTTCGAGCTTCAGTTCGGCGCGCGTGAGCGCATGCGCGACAAGGCCTACAATGCCGATATCGACTTCTACGAGACCGGTCTCCCGCTGACGCTCGCTGATTTCCTCGGCAGCCCCAGCTACGGTCTCGCCGACATCTCTCCAACCCCGTCGCAGACCTCCTTCCGTCCGTTCTTTGATGCGAACTTCGGTGACTTCGAACTCAGCGTTGTCGATTCGGCGTTCGACTCGTTGGTCTCAGATTATGAGGTCGAGGAAGACATTACCGCCGCTTATCTGATGGGACGCTACGATCGCGGTCCGATCCGGGCGATCGGCGGCGTTCGCGTAGAACGCACGCAACAAGATGTTCGCGCCAACCTAGTTGAGCTCGTCGAAGATGGCGGCATCTATACCGGCAGCGGCACGCTTGTCGTGGATGACGGAGATCGTGTGTTTGTGACGCCCACCGGCTTCCAGCGCGAGTACACCCATTGGCTGCCGAGCCTCAATCTTCGCCTAGAAGCGGCCGACGACATCATTTTGCGCGCCGGTGTTTATCGCAGCGTGCTACGACCGAGGCCGGGTCAGATCGCGCCCCGCTTCATGGTCGAGCAGAACGACGGCGGCGACCGCGAAGGCGAGTTTGGCAATCCCGCGCTCGAACCGTATGAAGCCTGGAACTATGATCTCACCGCCGAATGGTATTTCGGACGGAACGCGGTGTTGCAGGGCGGTGTGTTCTACAAGACCATCGATAACTTTGTCGTTGATTTCGCGGCTGACGGTGGCCCAGACGATCCGTTCGGCGGCGTATTCAACGGCGTTGCCTATGACGAAGCGATCATTCCGGTCAACGGTGAGCAAGCGACCGTGCTCGGCTTCGAGATCGGCTACTCGCACGCGCTCGACTTCCTGCCTGGTCTTCTGGACGGCATCGTACTCAGCGCCAACTACACTTACACCGACGCCGAAGGCGATGTGTTTGGCCGCACCATCTCATTGCCGGCGTCGTCGGAGAACACGTTCAACGTGACCGTCGGCTATGACCGCGGGCCGCTCGATGTTCGCTTCGCAGTGTCTTACCGCGATGGTTATCTCGACGAACTCGGCGGCAGCGCCGACGAGGATCGTCTAGTTGAGGATCACATCCAGTACGATTTGACCATCAAATACGATGTGTCCGATCGGGTTCAGGTTTACACTGAACTCGTCAACCTCGGTGATGAGCCATACGTCGCCTACCAGACCGGGCCAACCGGCTCGCGCCATCTGCTACAGTACGAGGAATATTCTTGGACTGGTAAGCTGGGCGTTCGCGCTCGGTTCTGAGGATCAGTCGCATTGCGCGCCGCAATCGGGCATAGGCTCGGTTGTGGCGCGTCGCATTTTTGGACTAACGCTGCACAGGAGAGTTGGCGTTGCGGGCATTGATTGCGGTTTTTGCAAGCGCGGCGGCTTCAGCCGGATGTGTAAACAGCACGCCTTGGACGCGCGGTGAACCGCCAGTGTTCGTGTCTGCGGTGATCGAGACCGTGGTAACGACAGATCCGGCTGTCGATGCCGACGATCCGGCGCTGTGGGCTGATGCGCGAGACCCGTCGCGCGCCGTAATGTTCGGCACCGACAAGACTGATGGCCTCTACGTTCACAACCTCGACGGATCGGTGCGCCAATTCTTGCCCAGCGGGGCCCTGAACAACGTTGATCTGCGCACCGGTTTTATTGTCTCCGGTCGCGAGACGGTGTTGGTCGCAGCATCAAGCGATGAGCGCTATGGCCTGTTTCTCTATCTCTTCGATCCGGCCACACTCGCAACTACCGATTACGGCTTCATCCCGACCGGGTCTTGGGAGCCTTACGGCTTTTGCATGGGGCGTCGCGGCGACGAATTTTACCTGATCGCCAACAGCAAGACCGGCGAGATTCGCATCTGGAGCGTCAGCGCCGGAGAGACCGGCCCGACCGCAACCCTCGTGCGTGAGCTCAGCGTCGGCAGCCAGCCTGAAGGCTGCGTCGTCGATGACGAGGCGGATAGACTCTATGTTGGGGAAGAAGACGTGGCGTTGTGGCGCTTCGACTTTGACCCGACGGGATCTTCGACGCCGGTGCAAATCGCCGCCGCCGACGGCCAGCGCTTCACGGCCGATATCGAGGGCGTCACGATCATGCGTGATCGGGGTCAGAAGTATTTGATCGCATCTTCGCAAGGCGACAACACTTTCCCAGTTTATCGCATCGAAGGCGACGAGTACGTCTATCTCGGTCGTTTTACAGTGGCCGCCAGCGAAACCATCGACGCAGTGTCGCAAACGGATGGTCTCGACGCGTGGTCCGGGCCAATCGGCGACTATCCTGAAGGGCTTATTGCCGTGCATGATCATGCCGATGCCCCGCATCGGGGGCAGCAGAATTACAAGCTGATAGATTGGCGCGATGTGCGCCGCGCGCTCGGCATCGAATAGCGGCTCGCGCGCCGTGAGGGCCGAGGAGGTCGCTACATAGGTGAGAGAGAGGAGCATGGATGTTACGTTTTCTCACCACGCTGATCGTGGGTATGTTGTCGAGCTCGCTTGCTGCGGCGCAGTCTCCGCGCGAAATCTCCTTCGTTGCGTTCGGCGATAGTGGCTACATCCCGTCCTATGAACGGCTCGAAGCCGATGACCCGCTATATCGCACGCCTGGCGCCTACTTGGCGGCACAAGCCGAGGACTGGCTTGATCACAACGCAACCTTGGACGGCTTCACGCCAACGCCGATGGTGTTTGAGACCGCGCTCGGGTCTTACATTGAGCAGAGCGGTCTCTATCCCGTGGCTTGGGCGATGGAAGAAGTTTGCCGGACCCAAGGTTGCGCGTTCGCGGCCATGCTTGGCGACAATATCTACCCCGACGGCGCTACATTAGGCGCCGATGGAATCTCGGATGAGCGTAGGTTTGAGGACATGCTCGGCCGTCCATTTGCTCAACTCGGTGCGGATGTGGAGAACTTTACGATTTACTCGATGATGGGCAATCACGATTGGCACGTGTCACGACGCGCCACCGAAGCGCAGCGGAGCTATCTGCAGCGGCACCCGAACTTCGCGATGCCGGACTATTTCTACAGTGTCGTTCCGCCGGGCTTTGAGGGAGAGATTGAGCTGTTCGTCATCGACACGGAGATGTTGCTCGCAAGTACGACCGTATACGTCGACGAACTTGCTCCCGACGGTAGCGAAGTACGCACCGGCGAATTGGAAGAGTGGCCAGACTTTGTGCGTCCCAGAACGCGCGCTGAGCGCGAGATGGTCGCGTGGCTGGAGGGCGCTCTCTCTCGTTCAAACGCGCGCTGGCGCATCGTGATGGGGCATCACGCGCTTTGGTCGGGCGGTGGCTCGAAATACGAAAAGGCGCACGCCTTACGCGCGCTTTTGTTACCGACGGTCTGCCGGTACGCCGACGCCTACATCAGCGGCGATGATCATGTGCTTGAGGTCTACACCGATGATTGCCGCTTGGTGGAGGGCTCGCCTCAGGCGCCGTTACCTATGGTGGTGTCGGGCGCAGCCTCAAAGTATCGGCAACTGCATTCTGCCTTTATGGCGCGCCAATCTGAACGCTATCCGCAGCTTACCAATCTTTGGTCGCGCGGTCAGGTCTGGGGCTTTGCCTACTTGCGGATGGAGGGCGACCGACTCGACGTCCACATGATTTCCACCTCGCCGGATATGAGTGGGCGTCCTGTTGAGGAAGCGGCGTTCAGCTTTGCGCGGCGGAATGCCAACTAATGCGATGAGCCCCTGCTGGGAGACTTGCTCGGTGTCGCTCTGAGGCGTGAAGGAAGGCGCGCGCAATGCAATTCGTGGGGCATCAATTCCGACAAGAGCCAATCGAGGACGTGATCAACGCCTTATCTTAACGCGAAATGGCAGCTTTCGGCGATCCTGAGCCGTTCACGAGGGCAGGGCGCGCCGGCGGCTATAGAGCGAGCCCGCCGGTCGCGAAAGTTCTCGCTATGGCCTACGCTGGCCCGTTGCGGACACTGGTGGTGGCCGATACCTCGGCCAGTTGCGGCTCCGGATCGGTTGTCGACAGTCCCGCAGACGCTAAACGCGCAGGCTGCCAGGCGCGTGGCTGCGGGGCGTCGTGATACGAAGCTACTGGACCCGACTGCCGGCGACCTTGCGGCGGGAGACGTCTGAGTGGAGTCCAAATGGGGCGTGATTGCACGTACGATGCCGCCCACTAACTTCGCAGTAACGGAGAAGGCGGCAATTCTTGCTCGAGATCGCCTCTGCTCGCGCTTCCAAAGCGCGTCGAACGGTGTTCGGAGATGCATGCCTCGATGCGCCGATGGAGGGTTGCACTCTGTTTGGACCACGGGCGTTCGAAATTCGAAGCGCAAAAACTAGTCTGGTGCTGATGACAATCTCGCCAGCAGCCAGAATGCGTCCGCTACGCCTGCATCTGGATCGATCTCACCGCGCAACGTCGCTTGCGCCACCCGATCGAGAACGCGCCGACGCAGGTCGGCGTCACTGGCGCTAATCACCGACCCGAGCAGACGCGCCCGCTCGATTGCAGCATAGAGGCCCGACAACCCGGCGCCCGAATTGACTCCGTTGTTGGCGCGCATTTGGTTTTCAATCGCCATGATCATCAATTGCGCTTGAGGTTCGATTTCACCGAGTGCTGGATGGCGAGCGGATGCCAACGCGCCCGAAAGCTGTGCGAGACTGCGCGCCATGATGATGCGATAGGCGAGGCGTTCGTTGTGGGGGTCGACAAAATGACCGGCGTCCTCGCCCTCTTGGATTAGACCTGGCAACACGCCGAAGCGTGCGCGGTCGAGCGCGCGTTCTAACCACACTGGATCTTCGGTGGCGTGGAACACTTCCACAAAGAAACCGACGATGAAGGCGTTGTAGTTCCAATTTGTGGACAGCGGGCTCTGGTGAGCCCAGTCGGCCCATGCGAGCGCTGTCGTCAGAAATCGTTGCTCGCCGGTCGTGCGGTACAACAACGCCAAGGCTTCGCCGCCAAGACCGGTATCAAAATAATACTCCGTCGGCGCGGTTTCGACCACGAACCATCCGTTCCGTACAGCAGCTTCAAGGGCGCCGCACTGTTCAAGCCGGCGCGCCATGCGCTCTGAAAGCATCCCCAGCCGTCCCTCGCGGCCACGCCAATAGGGGAAAGGAGCAGCCTGAAACTGCGCTTCGGTGCTGGCCCTAATCAGGTAGTCTCCAGCAGCGGCTGCATTGGCCTTGAAACGCTCGCTGTTTTCAGGGTCGAGTTCGGCTAAGGTCAAGAACGCGCGTGCGATGCGGGCTGGAAACCTGAGCGGCGCTGGTATCTCGGGTGGGGCAGGCGGGGCCTGCAGGCGCCACCAACTCAATCGCTCTGCATCGTCAGCAAAGCGCGCTTGCGCCTGAACGAGTTGACGCGGAGCGTACTGGATCTCACCCAAGGGCTCATAGCGCTCGGCGCTTTCAGGTGTTGGTGCCATGCTGGAGGCGTATCGGGCGGCGATTACCCGCCGGATTCCGTTGCGATCGCGCGCTGCTAACGCGACCTCCAATTGTTGTTCAAGCGCCGTTGGCGCGCGCTCACAGGGCGCTTGGGCGCGCGCACAAGATGCCCCGAGCAAGGTGCTGATAACCAGCAGGGTTTGGATGATGCGGGCGAAGCCGTCACGCTGAGGGACAATCAACAGGTGTGCTCCTGGGCTGTATTTTCAATGGCCGTTGTTCAAATGAGCGATGAGCGGCGACCAATGCGAGCATCGACATGGACACGCATCTACGTGATGCGGCAAGCGCGTTGTGCAAACCCACGTGTGCGGCTGCATAAGATGGAGCATATGCGATGTCGTCACAGGACTGCGTGTTACTAAACGACCGTTCCCAGCCGCATTGGATCACCGCAACAAGGGGCAGAGCCGGTCATTCGGGAGGTAGGATCGAGAAGTAGTCTGGCGATGCGGCTGCCCGAACTCACCCGTCTTGGGATAGATGACGGCGAGAGGCTTTGCAGCGCCGCGCCCAGTTCCCCCCCGTGCCGCCCGAGCGCTCCAACGCGTCGGCGGAAACCACGTCGATTGGCGAAGGCGAGTTTACAACGGTGCGGCCAGGCGCCCGCAACCGCTCAGTCGCCGATGCGACCGCCATCATTGCGTGTCACCACGACCACCGCCGAGCGCGGCCAGCTTTGGCCGCCGTCCGGGAAGTTTGACGGGGGAGGTGCGCCGGTCCAACGCGTCCGCCAATAACCTACGCCGGCGATTGTGTTCCCGCCGGGATGCTGGATGCAACACATGAAGGCGCGCTCATCCGGCGTCATCAGCGGGCCGCAAATTTCCGCTCCGACCGGGCCGATGAGGAAGCGCTTCACTGGTCGTGGCAGGACGGCGTCCGCTGGGGCGACCAAGACGCTGTCGTTACAATCGCGGAAGACACCGTCATTGCCGTCGGTCGCAATCCAAACGCGGCGCGTGGAATCGATCAGGATGTTGTCGGGGCATGCGAAGCGGTCGCCGGTGAAGGTCGGTTGGCCGTTCCACGCCACGGAGACATGGGCGGCGCCGGCGTCACGCGTCTCCTGCACCAACGTTTCCGCGTCGGGATCGCCGCAGAGCGCGAAGACGCCCCACGTAAAGTGTTCGGCGCCGTTGTCACCGTTTGCTTCGTCTAGGCGCAGGATGTGACCGACGACATTCTCTTGCGCGACGGTTGGATCATTACTCTCGCGCCGAGGATTGCCGGGTGAATCGAAGGCGCGCTCCGTCGTCTTGGTGCAGGCGACGATCACAGTACCGTCGCCGCGCCAATTGGCGTCGATCACAGGCTCGACGTCTTCTGGTCGGTCCATCGGTGTGGCGCCCATTAAGCGCGCGGCGTAGCGCACGCGCATCACGAGATCGCCATGATCGGCAAAGCGGATTGGCGATCCGGTAGCCTCTGCGGCCGCATTCGCGGCGTCCACGGTGAGTTTTAGCCATCGGCCTCGGCCAGCTTCCAGGAATTGGGCGGCGTAGAGGTCGCCATCGTCGAGCAGGTCCATGTTCGCGGCGCGTTCGTTGGGGGCAAAGCGGCCGCGTGTCACGAATTTGTAGAGGTGCTGATCACTCTCATCGTCGCCAGTGTACACCGCGACGCGGCCATCCATTGTGATTGCGGTGTTAGCGCACTCATTCTTTTTGCGGCCAAGCGCGGTTCGCTTCTTTGGCGTAGAGGCGGGGTCGTACGGGTCGATCTCGACGATCCAGCCAAACAGTGCGGGGCCGTATGGGTTGTTGGCGACGGCGAATTGCGCGGGCGCGATTTGGCTCGGGATGTACCGCGCAGGATAGCCGTGGGTCTTCACGTCGTCGGCGAAGGCGCTGTCCCGGCTTGCCTCGGTGAGATCATCTGCCGTTCCCGCGAACATTGAGTCGAAGTTTTCTTCGGCAGACAAGAAGGTGCCCCAGGGGGTCGTGCCGCCGGCGCAATTTTGCATTGTGCCGCAGGCGACTGCGCGGTCAGGCGCGCCAGGTTCATTGGCGTTGAAGACGGCGGACGCTGCGGTCACCCAAGGATGCTGCGCCGCCGGCCCGGTTATCCGCATCGGTGTGAATGGCGTGATGCGGCGGTTGAAGCCTTGACCGGGTGCAGCATTTTTGAGTGCCCGCCAGCCGGCGCCATCACGCTCCATCTCCACCACACTCACGCCGACAGCTGCAAACAAAGTTTCTAAATGTGAGGTCGAGAATTGATCGGCGCGCTCGAGCGCCGGAAACATGAGCTCGGCCGAGGCATATTCGTTGTTGACGCACAAGATCATGCGGTCGCCGTCGCGCGGAGGCGGGAACGAGTGGGCGTAGGGCAACGCTGCCAGCATGTCGCAATTTTGGCCGAAACGTTGCTCCTGCTCAGCGCGGGTCAGTGTGTCGGGATCGAATTCTGTGGATACGGTGTCGAACAGCGCGTCGCCCCAGGCGATCAAAGTTCGAAACGAATAGCCCGGCGGCAGCGACACTGTGTCGGCGTTAGTTGCGGCGACAGAAGTAAAGTTCATAGACGTGTTGGGAGCAGCCGGACCGGACGTTGCGCAGCCCGCGAGGCTCAAGAGCGGCATGCCTACCAAGCCGCCAAGCACCGCGCGGCGCGATGCGATCAGGTCGTTGATGTGTTTTGTCATGCCGGCCCTCTTTCGAAGCTGACTAGTCGGCACCTGCAACACTTCCATGACAGCTGCTGAAGATCGCCTTCAACATCGCGATATCGGCGAGCTTGGCTTCGGGCGGGCTCTAATCGTCGCGCTCGGAGATGGCGAACCAGACGCGTTCGACCTCTTTTTGTGCGCGCCTCCAAGCCGGTGCGCACAGGTGTAAAGCTGGCGTCGGCGTAGAGCGCAGATTGCGGGTTTCGCCGGCGCGCGCCGCGCTGGCGGCGCCACCGAACCAATCGTGGAAGAATTGATCCCAGCCGGCCTGGCTTTCGGTGAGCCAGGCGAACATCGCCGCCTGAAATTCCATATCCGCCGCGAGCTCGTCTTCGGCCAGGTTGAGACGGCGGAAAACATTGGCGCGCAAGCCGTGCTGCTAGGCTGGCGCGAAGCGGGCGAGTTCGGCTTCCAGTAAGCTCGCGGGACACACCGGCGTCAGTACGCCGCCGAGTTGTGAAAGCGCCCACGATACGGCTTCGGGTTGGCGCCCGAACGCATAGAGCCCCGCTTCGTCGAAGTAGGCAGCGGTGAAGTTCGGATCGCTCGTCGGCAGAAAGCGCCACGGGCCGTAGTCGAAACTCTCGCCGGTGACGTTGAGATTGTCGGTGTTAAGCACGCCGTGGACGAAACGGGCGCCCATCCAGCTGCCGGCAAACCGCGCGCTGGCGGGGACAATCTCGCCGAGCATGGCGGCGACGCGTGCTTCGCCGGTCTGGTCGAGGCAATGGGGATAATAGGCGGCGTACACATGGTCGACGAGCTGATGCGTGAGATCAGGGCGCTTGTGATAAGCGAGGCGCTGGAAGCTGCCGATCATGGTGGGTTGCGGCGTGTTGGCGCGATCAAACGCATCAATTCCGGATGAGAGCGTCGCATGCCATCTCAGCGCCAAACAACAACTGACAGCGTGGGCGACGGGTGCCGAGCCATCGCGTCGAGCGTCCGCGATCGAGGCGCATGGCAGTCGTTCGCAATGATGTGTCGCGGAGTCCAAGATTGGCCCAATTCTGCCGGACGAGTGCGCGTGCTGAACGACTGCCTTGAAGCACTATCCAGTCGCTTGTCTTCACCGGCTTAGGCGGGCGAAAATCGGTTCACGCGATCTGATAGCCTGCTAGCATCGCGCCTCGGGGTGGGCATGGATTGGCTAAGACGTTTCCCGCGAACGATCGTGGTGACCTTGGCGTTTGAACGCTGATCGCCATTCGCTGCCCCTCTCGTGGAGTGCAGCCGCAGCGCGTTTGCGAAATGCGTGTGAACGCTCGTGACGATCAATGAGACGCCGTGCGTCTTCCCTGTCGGATCAGGCCGTTTTATCCGCGTCGCGAAGCCTCGGAGCGTGATCACGTCGCCGCAGCGCTGCGCTCGGTCGATCTGCGCGAACAGGCCCTCGTGGTCGCAATAACAGCCAAGCATCTCAACTTGGTGCAGGCGCCATTTGCCGAAATCCAATTGCGGAGTCTTCAAGAGTATCAGGTACTCAAAGCGGTCGAACACTCGGCCCGTCGCGCGCCACTTGCGCATGGCCTCAGCTCTTCCGGCCGATGGTGCGCAAATCCTCGATCATGCTTAACAACACGCGGTGGGCGCCTGGATAATCCTCTTGATCAATGACCTCGGCGACGACGCACAGCTTGGCGGCGGCGCCATCGACCGTTAGCGCCGGGAGGGCGCGCAATCGGCGAACGATGCGAACGCCCGCCCGCACACAGCGCTCGTATTCCGCATCGATGGCGTGCAGCAGTTGCGCCTCCGGCAGTGTGCGCTGCTCAGTTTTGCTGAGGCTGAACCAATCGCGGTTATCGCCCAGCCACGCTTCGCGGTCGCCCCACTGGCGCAGAAGAACCTCTTGGCGGCGCGCAAGCTCGCCATAGTGAGCACACAGCACGAGCACCGGATCGGCGGCGGCGGCAGATGTGGACTTGCCGTCCGCGAGCAGAGGCACCGAACCCAAAGCGGCGACGACCTTGCGACGTGAGAGGCGAGCCATCGGCGCACCCGCCGCAAACTGTCGCGAACCGTCTCAATGAGACAGCCTGAGACGAGCACCGCCGCTAACAGGCCGGCGCTAATACTATCGAACTGAACGCCGACGATGTAGCCGGCCAGAATGCCGGCATAGGTCGGTGGACCCAGCACGAGCAGAATGATCAGCCAATACCAGAGCACGCGCAGCACGATGATTGCCATCGTGATCAAAAGCGCAAAGCCAGCTAGCGAGCCCCAATCCATCGTCAGCCGCCGTGCAATGCGCGATAGTCGCGCAATATGCTGGTGATCAAGCGATGCGCTTCTTCATTCTCTTCCGGGCAGACTTCGATGGCGGCGATTGCGAGCTTGCCGCACATGCCGAGCGATGAAGTAGCGACGAGCGCCGGAAGCGACGCTAGCAGCACGCGGTTATCTTCGTAAAGCGCGTCCATGCGATCGTAGAGATCGTCCATCTCGTGCTTCTCGGGGAAACGTTTGCGCTGCGCGCGCGTGAGCCGTGACCAGTTGTGATCCCGGAAGAGCCGCGTTTCGATCTGCTGCCAGCGCCTTCCCAGGCGCTCATGCTCGGCGTGACGCGAAAGCCAAGTCTCACACACGGGCGCGGCAGGATCTGTCGCACTCCCAGAAAGCAACGGCGCTGCCGCGCCACTCAGCACAAGCCGGCGTGTCGGGCATTGCGCGCGTGCGCCCTCGTTCGCCGTTCCGGGGGGACGTCGAGACATTGTTTAGACCTTCGAGTATTTAGTGAGCGAGAAAGTATCACCTGCGCCGTTATCGTGCAACATTAAAACGCATATGAGCGAAAATAGTGCTTCTTGCTGGTCAAATACGAGCTGCTCGGGCGATGTTGGATTGGAGCCAGCAAACGTTGGCGGACCAAAGCGGGGTTTCGCTCGCCACAGTACGAAGGATCGAGAGCGATCGAGGGCCGGAGCGAAGCACGGCGCCCAACCGCGATGCGATTCAACGCGCTTTGGAAAAGGGCGGCATCGTATTCATGGCAAAAGACACCAGCGGCGGCGCGGGCGTGCGATTGAAGCGTTAGTCCGACGTTTGCCCTAGACAGACATTCGAGTCTTTCAGCGGACCGACTATGGTGCGAGCGATACCATGCGTCGAGGTGCCAAGGTTCTGAGGATGGACAATGTTCGGGCTAGGAAAGCGAGGTTCACCACTGTTCGATCGATTGGCTGAGCAACGGCCAATGTATGCCATAATGGCCGCGCGAAACCGACAGGAGGAGAACAGACTGGTGACTGTTGTCGCGCTCGTGGAAATGCTGTGCGCCGGGACGTTCCTCGGAAATTCAAGCGGCAAGATGGACGCTGTTGTCAGAGAGTCCAGTCGCGATGTGTTGGCGTTCGAGTCGCTTGCGTTTTCGATCTACGCAGTGCGTGAATGCTACTCCCCAATGGCTCACGGCATCGAGCGAGAGATTGACGAAGACTACGACGACCCCGAACAACAAGCCCTGGGGAAGGTCTTTCGAAGCGCGGCAGGGTTGTGCCTAACCCTCGCTGAAGAAGAGACAGGTTGGCGGCATCTAGATGACGTACTTACCAACCGTCTGAGGAACTACCATAGCTCGGCGCAGATTTCAGGTTCGGACAGCGGTGCCGAACGATTCTGTTCGATCCTCTTGGCGATTGGCAAAGCGCAGCGTCCGCAGATTCGTTATGGCGATGTGTCGGTTGATGCGCAGGCGACGTTGGAAGCGACGACCGCAGTTCAGGTGTTTGGCCTTGGGGCTGCTCTCAGATGTGCAACGACGTTGCGCGAACTTCGCGACCAGCACGGCCTAGTTTAAGTGATGTTCGGAGCCAAGACCTCTATTGCCGCCGTAACTCGCGAACTCAGAAAGTTCTGCGATCAGACGGCATTGAACGTACTCGCAAACTATCTCGAAGACGACACGCACAGCCCGGATTTGATCACTCGCCGCCGTTTCATGGCCCCTCCCGCCAACAACAACGCAACAACATCGCCAAACGTACGCGGGAACTTTAGGTTCCCGCGTTCCCGCCGACATTTGGGAGCAACCACAGCTCCAGGGCACGCCAGCTAGGTGAGCTTTTTGAACACCGTGTAGCCAAGCACCAGCAGCACGAGGAAGATGAGCAGAGCTGCACCAAAGAGGAACATCGCGATATCAACCGCCGCACCTGCCAAACCGGTCAGACCGAAAAGTCCGGCCACAAGTGCGATCACTAGAAAAATCAACGCCCACTTTATCATAGCTTGCTCCTGATCGGCCTAACCGAGGGCAAGCGGTTTTGTTCCATTCTGATCGAGCAAGGTTTGCATTCGGCGCCGTCAGCGTACCGGCTGTTTCCGCTTCTCACCTTGCTTTATGTCAGCGCAACACCTTCCTGGTCGCGCGCCATCGCCGCGGCGCCGATAACGTCACCGTAGTGGAAGTCGCCGTCGAGTAGAGAGACGACGCCTCGCGGCGGAACACCCCTTGCGCTGGTTCGAGCGCTGCTGAATAGACAAATCATGCGGATGGGGATTGCAGCCTGTATGGTGATTTTGGTGCTGGGTGCTTGCGCTCCGCGCGCGGTCGATACAGCCGTTGCTTGCGCCGCCATCGCCCCCTTCGCTCATGAGCGCGACGGCATGGTTTGGATTCCTGGCGGCGCTGTCGCTATGGGGGAAGGCGCCGCTCATCCGGAGGAAACGCCCGGCTACACTGTAAACGTCGAAGGCTTCTGGCTAGATCGCCATGAAGTCACGAACGAGCAATTCGCTGCTTTCGTGACAGCTACCGGCTACGTCACCGAAGCCGAACGTCAGCCGCCGGAAAAAGGCGGCCCTGGGTCGGCGGTCTTCGGCGCCAGCTCATGGTCCTACGTTAGCGATGCGAATTGGCGCCAACCCCTCGGCCCTGGAAGCGCGAACGAGGCGAACCATCCGGTTGTCCACGTTACCTATGCCGACGCCAGCGCTTACGCACGCTGGGCTGGCCGCGTGTTGCCGACGGAAGAGCAGTACGAACATGCGGCGCGACTCGGCGGCGATGTCGCAATCGTGCGGGAAAATGGCGCTGTGCGCTATGACGCCAATACGTGGCAGGGCGTCTTCCCATTCAATAACACCAGTGAGGATGGCTTTCTCCGCACCGCTCCTGTCGGCTGCTATGAGGCCGACCGATTGGGCCTTCACGACATTCTCGGCAACGTATGGGAGTGGACTTCGACGCCGTACTATCCGACGCATCAGCCCTCGGCTGGCATGCGTGCGCGCTTCCCTAGCGGTCTCAACGGATCTGATCCGCAGATTGGCGTGCGGGTTATCAAGGGCGGCTCATTCCTGTGTGCTCCGAATTTCTGCGCGCGCTACACCCCATCGGCTCGCCAGCCTCAAGAAGCCGATCTCGGTTCGTCCCATATCGGCTTTCGTACAGCGCTGATCGCACCGGGGCCTTGAGCGAGTTACCTGCGCCATAAGGCGTGCGCGCCTTCGCGCAGCACTTCACCTGAGGACCCGACCGGCTCAGCTCCGCCGTCCGTGAGAAAACTCAAAGTCTCCGTATCGTCCGGCGGCACATGGGCGAGGACACGCTTCCCGTCGGGCGTTCGCGCTACAATCACGCCCATACGGACGCTGCCATCACGCCGATAGAGAACAGTGTATGTCTCTATTTGCGCTCCGCCCGCATAATCTTCGGCGAGCGATGGGATCGGCTCTCGCGCCGCGTCGGCATCCGCGTGGAAATCAAACGAGCGCGGTCTCGACGCCGCTCCAGCAGGATCGCGAGTCAGTATGATCGTGTGGTTTTGGTTGGCGAAGCCGCCATTGGCAAACAGCAAACCTCGCCGCGCGCCGCTGCGCAAAGCTTCCAGCATGCTCGCCACCGCATGACTCATATAATTGCCGATCGGGCCGCCACCGAATGTCAGCCCACCGAACACTGTGAAGGCTCGATCAAGCGGCGCATCGAGCACGCGCCGCGCCATTTTCGGGATGCAGGGAAAGCACGAATAAAGTTCGATGAGGTCCAGGTCCGCAGTTTTCACGCTATTGAGCTCAAGTGCGCGGGTTAGCGAAACAATCATGCTGGTTGAGCGGCTGTAGCGGTCGCGCGCCATAACGCCGCCAGGCTCGTCTGCCGCTGCGCCATACCCCACATAAGCTAATCTGTCTTCGGTAACGCCGCGACGCCGCGCGGCCGCGAGGCTGGTGACGATGAAAGCGGCGCCTTGGTTCACGGAAGAATTCGCCACCATCAGTTTCGAATATGGAAAGGCGATTGGACGATTGTCTGCCGAGATCGTCAAAATCTCTTCCGGGGAGACAGGCTTGCGCAGCCAAGCGCTTTCGTTACGGGCTGCGACCTCTGACATACGCGACCATATTTCGGCGCTTTCGCGCTGTGCCTCAGCCAAGCTTTGCCCCCAGGCCACACGGGTCGCATTTTCGTATAGCGGATAAATGTCTGTCGGCGTGATCAGTCCGTAATCGATGGCGGCTTCCGGACGGCGGCGCACCGAGGCGGCGCGCATTGCATCGTCGCCCGGTTCGCCGCGTACTGATTTGCGTTGCGCCGCTGTTCGTAGCGCTTCGCCGCCAGCAACCAGCGCTGCCTCGATCTCGCCAGCGGCGATACGAAGGGCGGCTTCGTTCAGCATGCGAATAGGGCTTGCGCCGCTGGGGTATCGCGACTTGTAGCAGAGCCGCGGCGTTGCGCCGAGTTCCGCAGTGAGTCGGGTGGAAAGATCGCCTAGTTCAGGAAAGGAGAGTTGATCGACTACAGCAACCGAGTCCAAGCGATTAAGCCAACCGCCACCCGCGTCCGCATCAGCCCTGTGCGCCGCGGCGGCCATCAAGCCGAACGAGTCCAAGCCGGCCAATGGATCCGTTGGTCGGTCATTAATTTGCGCAGCGCCGACAATTACCGGCACACGGGTGGGATCGATACTCATGGGCGCGTATGCTCCCACTAAAGCGCGAAGCCTGCTAGCCCATCAGCGCGCGCACAATGCGACGCAACACTGCCGCCGCTTGCCGCGGCGGCAGCCGTTGCTCCTGTCGCAACCGCCGCCACACTTCAAAGCTCAGCGTCAGGTCCAACGCTTCGACCCGCTCTGTTTGCGAGGTGATGCTTTCCGGCAGTACGGCTAGCATCGTCTGGCGCTGGAGGCGGGTCAGCTTTTTGTGCTCGTTTTGCAGGAACGCGGAGCGATAGCGATGGGCGTCCGCCGCTGATTTTATCGGGAGCATTTCTTCGAACATGTGCGCGCGTCGTTCGATCACTTCGTCGAGTCGTTCACGCCACGTCGCGCCATCGAAGGGAGCCGCGAACATGGGCGCAAGCCTCGCCACCATGATCGCGTGCATTTCCCGATAGACACCCTCCATATCGTTGAAAAGCCGGAACACCGTGCGGCGACCCACTCCAGCGCGCTCCGCCACGGTTTCAGCGCTTGGCGTCACTTCGCCCTCGCGCACCAGATCGAGCATCGCTTGTGCGATGCGGCGGCGGCTCTCATCGGCGCGTAAGCGCCGGCCATCAGTTTCCGCAGTCGCTGACTTTGTCGCCATCAGCTCAGCGCGTTCGCGAAATGAAAGCGTCAATCACTTCTGCGATCTGCTCGGGTTGATCCTCTTGAAGGAAGTGCCCGCCGCCAACGATTGTCACATGCTGCTGCGCCTTGGCGCCAGCCACCTTCGCTTGGAATGGCTTTTCACCGCCTTTGGTGATCGCATCGCTGTCACTGAACGCCGTGAGAAATGGCTTTTCAAATTTCTCCAGCACGGCCCAGGCGGCGAGATTTTCCTGTACGGAAGCCATCCCTTCGCGCACTGGAACGAGCGCGGGAAACGCGCGTGCGCCCGCTTTGTAGCTTTCATCCGGGTAGGGCGCGTCGTAAGCGGCGCGTTCAGCTTCCGATAAGTCGCGCACCGCGCCGCCATTGACAATCTGGCTCGTGGGAAATTGCGGCACAGTTTGGCTGAAAGTCAGCCAAGCATCGAACGCAGGTGTGGCGCCATGCCCGGTAGGCAGTCCTGTGTTCGCGACAACGACGCGCGCGAAGCGATCTGGAAAAGCGGCGACCAAGCGCAGTCCGATCAAGCCGCCCCAGTCCTGGCAGAACAGGGTGATGTTCTTTAGATCGTTGGCGACAAGCCAGTCGCTCATCCATTTCACATGGCGCTCGTAGGTGTAGTCTTCGCGCTCGGTCGGTTTGTCGGAACGACCAAAGCCCACGAGATCTGGCGCGATAACGCGATGGCCTTTAGCAACAAGGCCAGAGATGATTTTGCGATAAAGAAACGACCAGGTCGGTTCGCCGTGCATCAGCAGAACGAGCGCGGCGTCCCGAGGGCCTTCGTCGATGTGAGCGACACGCAGCATTACGCCCTCTGGCCCCGATATCTCGGTGTAGTGCGGCGTGAACGCAAAGTCCGGCAGGTTTGCGAAGCGTTCATCTGGCGTTCTCAATACCTGCATGCCCATCTCCAGCGCGATTGACCGACGGCGCCGATCACCATATAGTGGCACCCATAGTGCCGATTCATTTGATGGCGCGCAAGGGTGGGGAAACGCTAAATGCCACGTAAAATTCTTCCGTGGCTCACGGGATTCGCCCTAATCGCAGCGCTCGGCGCTGGCGCGTATTTTTATCGCGGTGAAATCGCCACGCGCATTCTTCAGCGCGCCGCGACTGCGGGCATGGCCGATTCCATCTCGGCTCAGCTGCCGGATGGGTTGCATGCTGTCTTTTGCGGCACTGGATCGCCCTTGCCAGATCGGACCCGCGCCGGGCCGTGTCTCGCCATCATCGCGGGCGATCAGGTCTTCGTATTCGACGCAGGCGAGGGAGCCGCCGAAACACTGGCGCTGATGGGCGTCAACGCTGGAGACATCGAGGCGGTTTATCTCTCACACCTTCACTCAGATCACTTCGATGGGCTCGCGCCTTTGGCGCTGCAGCATTGGGCCACCGGCACGTCGCAAACGCCCTTGCAGCTTGTCGGGCCAACGGGCGCGTCACGGATCGCAGCCGGCTTGAACGAGGCTTACGCGATCGATTCCGCCTATCGCACCAACCACCATGGGCCCGAGATCATGCCACCGACGGGGGCGGGTATAGCTGCGCGTGAGTTTGCGATCCCTGAAGGCTCCGCCACTATCGTGCTGCATGAAGCGGACGGTGTTAGCGTCACTGCATTTCCGGTCAATCATTTGCCGACCGAGGCTGTTGGGTTCCGCATAGAATATAGCGGCCGCAGCATTGTCATTAGCGGAGACACATCGCGTTCAGACTCATTGGCTCTAAACGCACGTGGCGCCGACCTTCTGATTCACGAGGCCATTTCGCCGCGACTTAACGCAATTATGGAAAGCGCCGCGCAGAGCAGTGGCCGAACCAATGTTGGTGTCATTTTCCACGACATTCTGGACTATCACACGAGCCCGGAAGACGCTGGTGCGGTGGCGCAGGAGGCCGGCGTCGGAGCGTTGGCGCTCACGCACCTCTTGCCTCAGACACCAATTCCCGGACTCGCTTCGACGTTCGAGCGCGACGCGCGCACCACATATGATGGCCCGGTTTGGGCGATGCGCGATGGTGACGTGATTTCGTTGCCGAGTGCGGGTGGTATGCGCCGCTTCCACAGGTTGCGTTTCTAAGGATCTGAACATGAAACGTCTGGCGATCATCGTCGGCGCGCTCGCGCTTCTTGGCCTCGGCGGCTTCCTGCTTTGGCAAAATTATTGGTATTATCTGCCCGGAATTGTCGGCAATCTTAGGCACCCGATCAGCGCCAACACCGACGTAGTTTGGTCGCAGGGGCCTTCAGAAGCGCCGTCTGGTGAGCGGGCGCCAAACATCATTGTCATCGTCGTTGATGATCTCGGCTACAACGATATCTCGTTCAACGGCGGCGGTGTCGCCGGCATCGTTCAAACACCGAACATCGACGCGATTGGCCGCGATGGAGTGAGCATAGAGCAAGGCTATACCAGCAACGCCACTTGCTCGCCGTCGCGCGCGGCGCTGATGACCGGCCGCTACCCAACGCGCTTCGGCTTCGAGTTTACTTCCGCGCCACCCGAGTTCGCGCGTTACATCTCGCATTCCGACCCGAGCGCGCTTCGCCAGCCGATTTTTCATGAGGACCGGCTTCCCGATGTGCCGCCGCGTGAAACACTTGGCTTGCCAGCGAGCGAAGTCACCATCGCTGAGATGCTGCGTGATCGCGGCTATCACACGATGCTGCTCGGTAAGTGGCACCTTGGCGAAGTGCCGGACATGCGTCCCGAGGCGCAGGGCTTCAACGAAGCGCTTGGCATCATGCAGGGCGCCTCGATGTTCTTGCCGCCAAGTGATCCGAATGTCGTCAACGCGCGGATCGACTTTGATCCGATTGATCGGTTCTTGTGGGCCAATTTGCCATATGCCGTCGATTGGTACGGGGCCGACGGTGCTCGCCGTATGCGCCCGCGTGGCTACATGACCGACTACCTCGCGGAGGAGGCTGCAGCCGCCATTCATGCGAACCGTAATCGGCCGTTCTTCATGTATCTGAGCTTCACCGCAGTACACACACCTCTGCAAGCGACGCGAGAAGATTATGATGCGCTGAGTGCAATTCCCGATCATACGCAGCGCGTTTACGGCGCGATGATACGCTCGCTTGACCGTGGCGTGGGCACGGTGATGCAGGCGCTCCGCGATAATGGGCTCGATGAAAACACCATCGTTGTCTTTGTCAGTGACAATGGCGGCGCCTGGTACGCTGGCATTGACGACCTGAACGCCCCGTTTCGCGGTTGGAAGTCGACTTTCTTCGAGGGTGGCATCCGCACGCCATACTTCATCCGCTGGCCTGCAGGATTACCGCGCGGCGCCACGATCCCGGGCCCAGCGACCCACATGGACATTTTTGCGACCGCGGCTGCGATAGCTGGCGCGCCGCCGCAACCGCAACTCGACGGCGTCAATCTGCTGCCGTACCTGCGCGGTGAAGTGCAGGGCGCGCCAAGCCAACGGCTGTTCTGGCGGTCGGGGCCCTATCGCGTGGTACGCGACGGTGATTGGAAGCTACAGGTTTCCGAAACGCCTGATCGCGTCTGGCTCTTCAATTTGCGTGACGATCCGACCGAGCAAAACGAACTTTCCGCGCAATACCCCGAGCGGGTCGCAGCTATGCGCGCGCTGATCGAGGCGCAGAACGCGGCCATGCCTCGGCCTCTATGGCCGGCGTTGATCGAAGGCCCGGTGCGTATTGATGTGCCGCTCAACGCGCCGTGGACAGAAGAGCAAGACTATATCTACTGGTCCAACTGAGATGGTGGCGCTTTTGCTTGCGTTGGCCGGGGCCACCATTCTCGTGGGCGGCATTTGGCTGATCGGCGCACGCGAACCGGTGGTGCGTGAGAAGGGACAGGTCTGGTTCGTTGCCCTAAGAGGCGGCGGTGCGCTGGCTCCACATGCACGCGTGCTTTGGTCCTCGACTGCGGATCAAGTGTTCATCGGAGACGGTGACGACCCGTACTGGACGCGTTTTGTGATTGCGGCCGGCGAATGCCAGACGCCGTTGGCCGATGAAAGCCATGATGACGCGTACGTCGCGCGAGTCCGCTTATTCGCGCCGCCCCGTATTGCGCTAGGCCTCATACGAGTCCTGTGCGTGACCGGTCTTCTCTCCCGTCCGCCCACCGACAACGTCGCAACCGACGTTCAATCGATCGGTTTCAATCCAGATCACATGCCGAGCGCAGGCGCCATTTCGGCCTTGCTGGCGCGTTCCGCTACATACGCGCCGGCCATGGTCAACTTCTTGCGCTACACCCGAGACGGGGCAGGTCGCGCTGATTATCGCAAGTACGGCATTGTGGCGATGCGCACGGTTTTTCGAACCGGAGGTGCGCTATTGTTTTATGGCGCCGTGACTGAGATCGTTCGTCATGCGAAGGCGTGGCCCGCTGGGAGCCTTTGGCACGACGTTGCCGCTATGCGTTATCCGACCCCGCCCGCCATTCTCTCCATGGAGCATGTGCCGGCCTATCGCGCCGCTCTGGTGCATCGAGATGCTGGCCTGGAGCGCACCGTCGTTATCGCGACGACACACGACTAGGCGGCAGCTTCTTCTTTATCGCGCGGCGCCAATAGCAAATACATTGCCGGCGTCACGATCCGTGCAATCAGAGTTGAGCTAATCAAACCGCCGATAAGCACCATCGCGATCGGCGAGAAGAGCGGAGAGTCTTCCAACAAGAGCGGTGTCATGCCGCCGATCGCTGTCGCGCTGGTGAGCAAAACCGGCAGGAAGCGTACTTCGCCGGCGCGCTCCACGGCCTCGCGGAGCGGCACGCCGCGCTCGCGTAACTGGTTGGCGAACTCCACGAGCAGGATTGAATTTTTGATCTCAATGCCAATGAGCGCGATGAAGCCGATGATCGCTGTGAACGAAAGCGACTCGCCGCCAACCCACAACGCTATCAGGCCGCCCATGATTCCGAATGGAATGACGAACGCCACAACGCCTGTCACCGCGAAAGTCCCGAACTCCAGGAGCAACACCGCCATGATGCCAAACATCGCGATCAGGATGGCCGGCCCGAGCCCTGAGAAACTGCGCTGCTGCGCTTCGGCTTGTCCGCCGAAATTGACGGCATAGCCCGCCGGAAGTGAGATCGCGTCGATGCGCTCGGCCACATCATCTGTGACGGCGCTCGTCAGATAGCCGCTTTGCGTATATGCGCTCACGGTCGCTGTGCGCTGGCGCTGTAAGCGATCGATCGATGCTGGGCCGCTTTCCATCCGAGGATCTGAGATTTCGCCGAGGGGAAGCGCTTCACCGCTGCTGTTCCAAACAAAGAGACGTTCCAGTGCGGAAACTGGCATGGCATTGTCACGCGGCGCGCGCAGCACAACAGGAAAGGCGTCCCCCGCAGGATCGCGGAATTGCGCAACCGGCACGCCGCCAATGGCGATACGTAAGTTTTGGTCCACGGATCCGGCCGGTACGCCGCGCAGCGCCGCCTCCGCATCATCAATGCCTAGGTCGAGATCGATGAGCCGCTCCGCCATGGGATTCGAAATGTCGCGCGTTCCGGGCGTCTCACGCACGATACGCTCGATCTCGCTGGCGATTTCCCTGATCGCGGCAAGATCAGCGCCGCTGACTTGCACGGCGATTGGCGCCTCGATAGGCGGGCCATTGGTAAAGCGACGCAAATTGATCCGCGCGCCGGCATACTGATCGAGTTGGGCGCGAATTTCTTCAAGCTTCACCATGCCTTCGCGGCGATGCCATTCACCGAAGCGAGCGTATACTTGGCCGACGTTTGATAGCTGCTCCGGCGGTATCTCATTGTAGAATATCTGTGGATTGCCGCGGCCGGTGTTGGCAAAGCGCCATTCGATTTCCGGATGCTCCGCGAGGACGCGATCGACAAAGAGCACGGCGCGATCAGTTTCGCTGACTGCCGCGCCCTGCGGCGTTTCGATCTCAACCAGAAAGTAGGGGCTGTCGTTCTCAGGAAAGAGGCTGAAGCCGAGCTTCGGGATCAGTCCGAGTGACAACACAAAGCCGGCAAGAGCCACGATAACGGTCTTGCGGGGGTGCATAAGCGCGAAGTGCAACGCCGGTTGGTAGAAGGCGTGGATGGCGCCCATCACTGTGTCTAGCAATGGGTTCGATTTGCCAGCGGACTCACGCGGCAACCAGCGGCTCGCGAGGAACGGTATGATGGTTAGCGCTACAATCAGAGAAGCAATGATGGTCACCACGACCGCGACAGGCAGCGATCGGACGAAAGCGCCAGCGCCTTCGGGCAGCGCCATGATTGGCAGGAATGCCAATAACAATGTCGCCGTGCAGCCGATCACCGCAATGTTGATCTCCTGAACCCCAGCAATCGCCGCTTCCCGCGGCTGCAGGCCGTTCCGCAGATGTCTCGAAATATTTTCAGTGACGACGATACTGTCATCGACCAGTAGGCCCAGCGCTAGCACGAAGCCCGCGATAGAGAGCTGGTTCAGTGAGTACCCCAGCGCGTGCATCGCAGTGACGCCCATCGCCAGCGATAACGGGATGGACACCATGACCACTGCCGAGGCGCGCAGGCCCAGTGGCAGCAGAGTCAACAGCACCAACACAATGGCGATGCCGAAATCGCGCCCTAGGCTGCCGAGCCGATGGCTCACCGTCTCTGATTGATCGAAGCCGGGGTGTAGAGTGATATTTTCGGGCAGTGTTTCGCCGAATGCGTTAATGCGGTCACGAACGGCATTGAGCACCGGGAAAATGTCTTCCCCAAGCCGCGTGCGGGCGCTGACGAAGACGGCGCGTTGGCCGTTGAAGCGCGTTATGTGCGCGCGCTCATCGTTCTCCCAGCTTACTTCCGCCACATCGCCCACGGTCAGAACCGAGCCACGGTCCGCGCGCAGCGCCACACCGCGAATTTCATCAATGCTGTTGAACGAACCCGACGCCTGCACATTGAAACGCCGGCCGCCGGCCTCGACGGCGCCGATCGGCGTATCCAAGCCTTCTCGTTGCAGCGCGTCCGCCACCGCCGTCAGCGGCAAGCGATAAGCGGCCAATTGGTCGAGGTTCGCCGCGACGCGCACTTCCGCAGGCGGCGCGCCCCAGACTTCCGCCTGTTGAACGCCGGGCGCGCGCTCGAGCGAGTCGCGTAAGGCTTTGGCGTAAGATTCCAATTGCCGAAACGGCGCGTCATCGCTCGTCAGCGCGACTTGCACGATGCTGGTTTGCGCCGGGTTGAAGCGACGCGAGCGAATATCGACGATGCCGTCGGGTAGGCGCGGCCGCACGAGATTGAGCTCACGAACGACTTCGCCGAACTTCTCCTCCGGGTCGGCGCCCCAATTGAACTCTACTGAAATTACGGCAACGCCCGCGCGGCTGGATGAGCGGATTTCCCGAATATCTTCGATGCCGTTGATCGCGTCCTCGATTGGTATCGCGACGAGCCGCTCCATCTGTTCGGCGTCGGCGCCTGGCAGCACCACCGCTACCGCGACGCCGGGAAACTCAACGATCGGGTCCTCGGCCTTTGGAATCGCCAGAATGGCGCCGACGCCGAGCGCCCCTAGCAGCAAAAAGAGAACCGTGGTGAATTGCCAGCGGTCTACGAAGAAGCGGGTGAGCGCTTGCATTTAGCTATCGGCCGCGATGCGTACGGCGCCGCCGTCCTGAACGTAGGCCGCGCCAGCGGAAACGACGCGCTCGCCTGCCGCGAGGCCTTCAACCACGAGGACGCCGTCTTGCGTCACGCCTGATGTTCGGACGCTGCGTCGCCGAGCGATGTTGTCGGCATCGACCACAAACACGACGCCTTGATCCGCTCGCGAATCCAGCAGGGAAAGTGTCGGCACAAGAATTGCCGATTCTTGTGCAGGGCCCGCTGCCGCCGCAATCTCCACTTGCGCCACCGTGCCGCTGCGCAGAGCTTCAGCGCCAGTGATATCGACTTCGACCTCGAATGCGCCGGTACCTTCCGCGCCCTTGGCGCCAACTCGCGCCACCCGGCCTTGAATTGGTGGTCCGCCGGCCACGCTCACATTGGCCAAATCGCCAATGCGCACGCGCGCGGCCTCATTCGATGAGACCGGCGCCCGCACCACGAGGCCTGACCCAGTTTCGCCAAACACGAAGATCGGCGTGCCCGCCGCTAGGGTCTGAGATGTCTCCGCCAGCCGACGCAACACAACGCCATCCGAAGGAGCGGTGAGGATCGAAGTGTCGCGCGCGCGTTCTACCGCGAGCCGCGCATCATCAAGGCGCGCTTGAGACACAAAGCCACGATCAAACAATTCTTGCGCGCGCGCCAAATCGCGCTCGGCGTTCGCGCGCGCCAGCGCTGCTTCGTTTGTGTTGGCTCCAACGCTGGTGCGACGCAACACGGCAAGCCGTTGGCCGCGTCGCACAACGTCACCGGCGTCAACCTGTAGTGCGCTCACAACACCCGGCGCCGTGAAGGCCAGTTGGGGCTCGCGCTTATACCCGATGAGCCCGCTCGCCCGGATTGCGCCGGCTGCCGAGAGCGGCTGCACCGCCACGATCTCCACCAACGGGCCTTCGTTCTCCTGCCGCTGGGCGACATCCTCGCCGGCCCCGCAGCCAAGTAGGGCAAAGCCCGCAAAGCCGATCGCAAGAGACTGAAAGAAATTGGCTTTCTGCACACTTCGCCTCCCGGAAGCTATCCGGCTGCCGTATTCTTGACACTGTCTAGCTTGAGGCTTGACACTGTCAAGCGAACTTTTATTGAAGCCTAGTGAGAGCCGTCCCGGAGAACCTTCGCCGCACCATTCTCGACGCCAGCCTCGGGCTGATCGCGTCAGAGGGGCTTGAGGGGTTTTCGATGCGGGAAGTGGCCAGACGTGCCGGGGTAAGCCACCAGGCGCCCTATCACCACTTTCCAGATCGCGAGTCGATCATGGCGGCGATCGTCGCTGAGGGCTTTACGAGGTTGCGCGATGACTCGCTCGCGGCGCTTGATGGCGCTGTCGATCCGTTCGCACGCTTGAGCGCAATTGGCCGCGCCTACTTAAACTTCGCGCTCGATAACCCAGCGCACTTCAAGCTCATGTTTCGCTCCGAACATGTGCGCGAGGATCGGCATGATGAGGCCGCGGCGTGTGCGAAGGGTGCTTTCGAAGTGCTTGCGAATGTCGCCGAAGAAGTTGCAGCTGTTAGTCGTCACGAGGCGCGCTCGGTCATCCTAACTGCATGGTCAACGGTGCACGGGCTCGCGACCTTAATGCTTGAAGGCAAGCTCGAAAAGGCGCTCGAGGGGCAATCCAAGCAATCCGCCATTGAGCATGGCGTTGCCGCGCTTGAACGCATGCTGAGGGCGTCGGCCTAGCGCCAGAGCGCTGGCAGCGTCAGCGAAAGCTCAGGGATGAACGTCACCAGGAGCAGCACTGTGATCGCCGCCAAGTAAAACGGCCATATCGATTTCATCGCTTCAGCAATCGTGATTCTTCCGATCGCGGAGCCGACAAACAGAACCGAGCCGACCGGCGGCGTGATCAGACCGATACCAGCCGCCAACACCAAAATGACGCCGAAATGCAACGGCGCGACATCGAAGGCGCGCGCCACGGGCAGGAAGATCG
>SXGT01594491.1_pt1 | contig 27814 bp, 26 predicted proteins | sample 3176221 | NCBI WGS metagenome assembly SXGT01 (sample SAMN11356862, study PRJNA531348) | freshwater metagenome | isolation source: freshwater sample F1-120 | place: China: Fuxian Lake, Yuxi | collected 2017-12-25
ATATGCATGTAGCTCGCACCACAAAGCAGGCAATGAGGCGGGGTCGGCGGTCAGTGGCGGGGGCGGCGGTCCCGCTCGGGATCCACGACGACGAACCGGGGGTCGATCTCGCCGGTGGCGAGCGGTCGCATCAGCAGGTCGGCTGCGGTCCACAGCGTTCGTGACGGTGGGAAGAAGGCGAGCGGCCCGAGCAGCGCGATCGCCACCTCGGCCCCCAGGAGCGGCCCGAGCGGGACGTCCGGGTAGAACAGGATGCTGCCGCCGAGCAGGACGAGGAGCATGACGGTGAACACCACGGTCGTGTTCAGGCCGAGCGAACCGATCCAGTGGCCCTCGACCCGCTCGAAGCGCAACGTGCAGGTCGGGCAACGGTCCGTCATGGCGAACCAGTTGCGGAACACGTGTCGTCCCCCGCACGCCGGGCAGCGGATGAACAACCCGCGCCAGAGGAGCGTCGACGGCCGCACGCCGAGCTGGACGGGGGTGGGGACCTGCGGGCGGGGTCGGCGCCGTGGGCTCGGTGAGCTGGGGGCCGGATCCACACCGAGACGCTACGTCGTCGCGGCCGCCCGCCCGTCCTCGGGCTGCTCCCCGACGAGTCGCTGCAGGTCTTCCACATCCTGGAGTCGACTGGACGCCGCCAGCCGGGCGGGCCACTGCGTCGGTGAGCTTCCGAGTAGCGCCACGGTCGAGCCGTCCCGGCGGATCAGCACGAACAGTCGCCACAGGCCTCGCTGCACCCTGGCCTGGTCGACCTCGTCGAGGGGAACCTCGAGGCGTCGCCACCAGGCGACGACGTCGACCACACGGGGCGCAGGCCCGTCGTCCCGGACGTCGACGAAGCACCCGCGAGCCAGCACCAGGGCCCCCGTACCGAGGGCGCACGGGACGGCGACCCACAACCACCACCCGCCCGTCCGGTTCCCGGCGTCCCAGGCTGCCCAGCTGGCCGCCGCCACCGCCGCGCCGAGGAGGGCCACCGCGGCGACGAGCAGCGGAGCCGCCACGATGCTGGGTCGTCGGATCCTGACCCGAACCGCTGCGCCGTCCACGTCGACGACGCTACCGGCCGACTCCTCACCGGATTCCAACCCGCTTCCGGGCACAATGACGGGCGACCACGGAGGCCACCAGGTGTATCCAGCCAACAGCGCGGCGCCCGCCCGGATCCTCGTCGCCGACGACGACCGGGCGATCCGGGAGTCGCTCGAGCGACTCCTGCAGCTCGAGGGGCATCAGCCGACCACGGCCAAGGACGGTGCGGTCGCCCTCGAGCTCGCCCGGACCCGCACCTTCGACCTGGTGGTGCTCGACCTCATGATGCCGAGCGTCGACGGCCTCACGGTCTGTCGTGTGCTCCGCAGCGAGGGCGACACGACGCCGATCATCATGCTGACGGCCCGCACCGAGACCTCGGACCGCGTCGCCGGCCTGGACGCCGGGGCGGATGACTACCTCCCCAAGCCGTTCGACCCGCCCGAGTTGCTGGCCCGGATCCGGGCCCTGCTCCGTCGGTCCCGACCGGCGACCGGAGCAACGGCCGAAGTCGTCGAGGTGGCCGACCTACGGCTCGATCCGGCGGCACGACAGGTGTGGCGCTCCGGCGAGGAGCTGGCGCTCTCCAAGACCGAGTTCGACCTGCTCGAGCTGCTGGCGGTCAACGCCGGAGTGGTCCTGGAGCGCAGCCGCATCTACGACGAGATCTGGGGCTACGACTTCGGGCCGGACTCCAAGAACCTCGCCGTGTACATCTCGTACCTGCGCCGCAAGGTCGATGAGGGCCACGATCTGAAGCTGATCCACACGGTGCGCGGCGTCGGCTACTCGCTCCGGGCAGGCTGAGCGGGTGAGCCTGCGGCTGAAGCTGGTCCTGGCGCTCGTGGTGTTGACGACGGGCGCAACGGTGGTCGTCGGGGTGTCGTCGTACCGGAGCACCCGGGCGGAGTTGATGACCGAGATCGACCGCTCACTCGAGAACGCGGTGGAGCCGCTCCGCGGTCGACTCCGTCAGGAGATCGAACGGTCACGACGCCCCGACGACCGGGTGCCCCCGGGGCAGTTCCGGGCGCAGACCGACGTCCAGGCGCTCGTCGTGGGCGAGGACGGCACCCGGGTCGACCTGACCGACGACGGGATCGGCGTCCAACAGGTGACCCTCGACCTGCTCGACGACCCGACGGCGGCCCGGTCCTTCGACACGGTGCGGGTGGACGACGTGTCCTACCGGGTGCTGGCCACCCGACTGCGGGCTCCGGCCGTCCTGCAGGCGGCCCGCAGCACGGAGGAGATCGACCGGGTGCTCGGGGCGCTGCGGACGCGGTCGCTGCTGGTCGGCTTGGTGGTCGCGGCGGTGGCCGCCGCCGTCGGAGCGGTGCTGGCGCGCCAGCTCACCCGCCCGCTCGAGACCCTGGCGACCGCGGCCGAGACCGTGGGCGCCACCGGCCGGCTCGACGAACGGGTGCCCGAGTCGGGGGGTCCCGAGGTCGGGCGACTCGGGTCGTCGTTCAACAGGATGCTCGCCGCGCTGGAGCGATCCCGAGCCGCCCAGCAGCAGCTCGTCCAGGACGCCGGCCACGAGCTGCGAACGCCACTGACGAGCCTGCGCACGAACGTCTACGCGCTGCGGCACGGCGACTCGATGTCGGTCGAGGACCGGGCCCGGCTGCTCGACGACCTGGAGTCCGAGACCCAGGAGCTGAGCGCCATCGTGGACGAGATCGTCGAGGTGGCGACCGACGCCCGGAGCGACGAGCCGATGGAGCCGGTGGCGCTCGGTGAGCTGGTCCGGCGGGTCGCCGCCAGGGCCAGGCAACGAACCGGCCGGCCGGTCGTCGTCGCGGCCGACGACACGGTGGTGATGGGCCGGCCGAGGGCGCTCGAGCGGGTCGTCACGAACCTGCTCGGCAATGCCGCCAAGTTCGACACGACCGGTGGGCAGATCGATGTGCAGGTCCGAGCCGGCGTCCTCGTCGTGGCCGACCACGGTCCGGGGTTCGACCCCGCCGACCTGCCCCGGGTCTTCGACCGGTTCCACCGGGCGGACTCGGCCCGGAGTCTGCCCGGCTCGGGTCTCGGCCTGGCGATCGTCCGGGACCTGGTCGAGGCGCACGGCGGGACGGTGGCGGCGGCGAACGCGCCCGACGGCGGCGCCATGGTGCGGGTGGTCCTGCCGGTGGTCGAGCCGGGTCCGCCGGGCTCCGCCGCAGCGAGACCCTGAGCGGCCCCTCCGCAGGTTCTCACCCTGCTCTCACCCCGTCCTGAGCACGATGGAACCCGCAGCGCGCATCGTGGATCCCGTCAACACCCCCCACGAACAGGAGACATCGTGAACGACACCACCAGCACCCCCACCAAGCGACCCGGCCGCCTGCGGACCATGGTCGTGGCCGGTGGCCTGACCGCCGGTTTGCTCGGCGGCGGCATCGCCGGGCTGACGCTCGGCACCTCTGCCGTCTCGGGCGCCCAGGACGACACCACCACCACGGCTCCCGCCCAGCCGCCGGCCGAGGGTCAGGGCCGACCCGACCCGACCCAGCGGATCCAGGACATCCTGGCCCCGTTGGTCGCAGCCGGCACGATCGACCAGGCCCAGGCTGACGCCGTCACCCAGGCCTTGGTCGCCGCCCGACCGGAGCGGGGCGAGGGTCCGGGGCGCGGTGGGCACGGACCCGGCGGCCACGGCGCCGCCCGGAAGTCGCTCGCGGCGGCGGCCACGGCGCTCGGCATGACCGAGCAGGAGCTCGGCACGCAGCTCCGGGACGGCAGGACGATCGCGCAGGTCGCCCAAGAGCGTGGCGTCGACGTGCAGGTCGTGATCGACGCCCTGGTCGCCGAGTTCAAGGCCCACCTCGACGAGGAGGTCGCCAGCGGCGAGCACACCCAGGAGGAGGCCGACCAGAAGCTGGCGAAGGCCACGGAGCGGATCACCGATCTGGTGAACAACGGCCGCCCCGAGGGTGGCCGAGGCCCCGGCGGTCGCGGTCAGGGCGACTGACCCGCAGCCGACTCACATCCCCCCGCACGATGGCTCGGCCGAACGGCCGGGCCATCGTCGCGTCCGCAGGCCCGAGGTCGCCCGGGGCGGTAGGTTCGGCCCATGACCGACACCGGCGGACGGATCCGACTGGAGATCGACGGCGCCATCGCCACGATCGTCAACGACAACCCGGACAAGCACAATGCGTTCGACGACGGCATGGACGCCCAGTTGTTCGAGGCGCTGGCCGAGCTGCGAGGCCGGAGCGACATCCGCGCTGTCGTGTGGCGCGGCGAGGGGAAGTCGTGGTCGTCGGGTCGGGACGTGGGATCGATCGGGACGAACCTCACCGAGCTGACCCACCACGAGCTGATGACGCGGGGGATCCGCGGGATCCAGCAGCTCTGGGAGCTCGAGGCCCCGGTGATCGTGGCGATCCACGGGTGGGCGATCGGCGGGTCGTTCCAGCGGGCGCTGCTCTGCGACGTGCGGATCGCCAGCGAGGACGCCCGCTTCATGCTGCCCGAGGTCGGCCACGGGGTGATCCCCGACACCGGTGGCGTGGCGGTGCTGCAGCAGATGGTCGGCCCCGGGCTGGTGGCCGACATGGTGCTGACCGGCCGCCGGCTGTCCGCCGAGGAGGCGCTCGGTCACGGGATCGTGTCGCGGGTCATGCCCCGGGACGAGCTCGAGTCGACCGCCCACGAGATGGCGGAGCGGATTGCCGCTGCGCCCGCCGTCACGGTGAAGCTCGCCCGGCGTGTCCTGTCACACCTGTCCCGTCCCGATGTCCGGGCGTCCATGGAGGACGAGCTGATCTACCAGACCTTCCTGAACCGCAGTGACGACTACGCCGAGCTGCGGGCGGCTCGCGCCGAGGGGCGCGAGCCCAACTACCGGGGGAGCTGATGGACGATCGAGACGACCTGCCGGGTATCCCGGCCCCACCCCCGGTGGGGGAGACGGCGCTGCGGCCCGGGACCTTCGACGGCACCTGCGTGGTGGTGACGGGCGGCGGGACCGGCTTGGGCAAGGCGATCGCCACCGAGTTCGGCCGTCTCGGCGCCGACGTCGTCGTGGCATCGCGCAAGGACGAGCACCTCGACGCCGGTCGCCAGGCGGTGGAGGCGACGGGGGCGCGGGCGCTGGCGGTGTCCTGCGACATCCGTGACGCCGACGCCGTGGCCGATCTGTTCGACCGGGCCACCGAGGCGTTCGGGATGCCCGGCGTGCTCGTCAACAACGCGGCGGCCAACTTCCCGGTCCCCGCAGAGGACATGTCGCCCAACGCCTGGCGGACGGTGCTGGACATCACGCTCACGGGGACGTTCCTCTGCGCCCGAGAGTTCGGTCGGCGCCACCTGGCGGCGGGCACGCCCGGGTCGATCGTCAACGTCGGGGCGACGTTCGCGTGGACGGGCGGGCCGGGCTTCGCCCACTCGTCGGCCGCCAAGGCCGGCGTGGTGAACCTGACGCAGACCCTGGCGGTCGAGTGGGGCCCCTACGGCATCCAGGTCAACTGCCTGGTCCCGGGGCTGATGCCGCACGAGGACATGACGGGCGACATCCGTTCCAGCCTGGATCGCACGCACGACAAGGACGTCTGCCAGCCGGCGCTGCGGGTCGGACAGCGCCAGGAGCTCGGCTGGGCCGCGACGTTCCTGGCGTCCCCGTACGCGCGGTTCATCACCGGGCACACGCTGGTGGTGGACGGCGCGAACTGGCAGCGCCGGTCCATGACGAACCCGCCGGTCGTGACGGTTCGCGACCAGATGGGCCTGGGGCCCTTCCAGGGCTGAACGTAGATGTCGACGCTGACAGGTGACGGATGAGTCGCCGGGACCGTCACGTCGTTGCATTGCAGGGGCGGTTGGGTAATCAACTCTTCCAACTGGCCTTCGCCCTCTGGCTGGTCGAACGCACTGGTCTCGACGTTGCGCTCGACTTCTCACGCTTGAAGCGGATCGACATCGAAGGACCTGCGTCCATGCGCTCGTGGATTGCAGAGCAGCCGATTGCCGCAGGTCGGCGTTGGCCGACCCCGGGTGGACGGTTCGGCCCCATTGGAGCTTGGTTGAGACAGGCGGTCGGTCCGGGCAGAGTCGTCATGGACGACACGTCGTCGGGGACCGTGCCGGAGCAACCGCCACCGGCGTGGTGGATCGGCTACTGGCAGCAAGTCCGCTTCGCCGAGGTCTCCCTGAGTCGCTTTCGGCAGTGGTTCAGGGTCGACGAGATGCCGTCCGACGAGGTCATCAGGGTGCACGTCAGGCGTGGGGACTTCACCCGCCTCGGTCGGAACTCACCGATCGACTGGTACGAGCGAGCCATCGATCGGGCCCGTTCCGCAACCGGCGTCGAGCTGGTCGAGTTCGTCAGCGACGATCGAAGCTGGTGCGAGAACAAGCTCGTACCCCGTCTGAGCGATGCCGTCGTTGCTCCCCCCGGCGATGCGACGTCGGACCTCGTTCGGCTCGCCCGGGCGCGATCGCTGGTGTGTTCCGACAGCACGTTCTCCTGGTGGGCGGCGTATCTCGGCGATCCAGTCGTTGTCATCTCCGAGACGGCCCCAAACCTGCGGGATCTCGTGGCTGAGCTCGACGATCGACGATGGTTGCTGGTGTCCTGACCACGCGGTGTTGGTCCCTCGAACCGGACCACCGGTTGCCGGTTGCTAGCGTGAGCCGATGGCCAGAACGGTGAACCGGTCACTGTGATCACCGAGACACGCGCCGAGATCCGACGACGAGTAACCGCCGCAGGGGCGGCGCTCAGTGGACGTCCACCGGCCAGTGCGATGGAGCGGTTCCGACGAGACGGTTCGAACCGACTCCTGCTTGACCGGCTCGGGTTGACCCCCGATTCCGTGGTGCTCGACGTCGGAGGGTATCAGGGTGATTACACGGCTTCGCTCCTCCAACGCTATGGGTGTCGGGTCCATGTGTTCGAACCGATCCCCGTGTTTGCCGATGTGATCGACGATCGTTTCAGAGGTGACTCCCGAGTGATGCTGCACCGCGCTGCGATCGGTGCGGCCGCCGGAACGATGGAGTTCGACCTCAGGAACGACGCCACGTCGGCTGTTGATGTCAGGGATGGAGCGCCACCAGCGACGTCGGCGGTCGTCACCGCTGACGTCGTGGCTGTCACCGATCTCGGAGCTCTCGGGGTGGATCGTGTCGACCTGCTGGCGATGAACATCGAGGGCGGCGAGTACGAACTGATCCAGCTCCTTGCCGAGTCAGGTCATCTCGAGAGGGTCAACCGGCTGTTTGTGCAGTTCCACGAGGTCTCGTCGACCTCCAGGGTGGACCGTGAGCGATGTCGCGCGCTGCTGGCCCGGTCCCACTTGAACGACTGGGACTACCCGTTCGTATGGGAGTCGTGGACTCAGGTCGGCGGCGGGTCGGTCACGTAGCCGGGCCGGATCCCGAACCGGTCCAGGTTGTTGGTGCTCGGGTGGGCGGCACCGGCGGGTCCTGCCGCCACGGCGTCGAACAGGTTGCGCGTGACCGCCTGGACTGCCGCCGGTGGGTCGGCGACCGAGGGGGTCCGACCGTCGGTGTCGTCGATCAGCCGTTTGATCCACTCGAACGTCCCGACGGCGAACACCCCGGCTCCCGACGGATGCGAGTACCAGGTGACGTCGGCGAAGCTCTGCTTCCCTCGGCAGGTCACGGGCGAGTGGCAGAACACCTCGATGTTGTCGGGGGTGGGCTGCTCCGGGGTGACCCGGTCGTACTCGTTGGCGACCAGGCCGGGCAGGACGTCGCCGTCGCGCAGTCCCGACCCCTCGAACAGCCAGTTGTCGGTGTTGACGACGACCATGTCGGCGTCCACCGGGTTGGACTCGTACAGGTTGCCGATCAGCGAGCTCTCGGGTTCGTCCACCGGTGACTGGCGCCAGCTCACGGTCGCCTCGCTCGGGTCCGTCGCCGTGATCGGATCCGCAGACGCGTCCCGGTAGTTGACCTCGTTGCGGAACGATCCGACGTCGCTGTCCTCCAGGCGGATCTTGCGGAAGATGGCGTTGGCGCCCATGAAGACCAGGTTCACGCCGGCATCACGGGCGGCCTCCAGGCCGCGTCGCATCCTGGTCGAGTAGTACTCGTCGTGACCGAGCGAGATGAGCGCCCGGTGCTGGGTGAGGCGTTCGGGTGTGGCGTGCAGGTCGATGTCGGTCCAGTAGGTGACGTCGTAGCCGTTGCGTTCGGCGAACATGACCATCTCGAACTCTCGTCCGAAGAACTCGCCGGAGCCGTTGCGGTAGTAGGGCCGGTCGAAGGTGACGACGTCGGCCCGGCCGGCGTTGCCGTTCGAGCTGTCGGCGTAGAGGCTCTTGCCGCCCCACTCGTTGTAGGCCTGCCAGGTCGTCACGGAGCTCTGGATGACGATGGCCGCGGTGCTGGAGTCGTCCCGCACGACGAGCGGGACGAAGCTGGCCCCGCCGTCGGAGGAGGTCAGCTTGAGCAGGTACATGCCCGGGGGCCAGGAGTCGTCGGTGGGGACCTCGAGGTTGGTGCGCCACGGTGCGCGCCAGGTGCCGACGGCGGCGTCGAGCACGGCGGCGTCCTGACGTTCACCGGGGAGCGTCGGTGACTCCCACACCAGCCGGGCGCCGCCGCCCCCGTACCATCCGGTCCGGAAGGCCTGGAGTCGCCACTCGGGCGCCTCGGTCGACACGCGCAGCGCGACCGTCCCGCCCCGGTCGACGCTCGTGACGTCGGCGTAGCCACGGATCCGGTTCCACGCCGAGGGGTCGTCGGGGATGGTCCAGTCGCCGGCACCGGGCCGGGCGTTCTCGTCGATCAGCCACTGCGCCGGGTTGGCGGACGGTGCGGTGGTGGGTGGTGCGGTTCCGTCGGGGACGGTGAGGGTCACCCGGGGTGCGTCGGCGGACTGCTCGCCGCCGCAGGCGGCCAGCAACGCGCCGGCGAGCGCGCCGCCGGTGCCGGCGAGCACATCGCGCCGGGTCGGGCGGCGATTCGGCGTCGCCGGAGGTACGTCTGGTCGGGGCCGCGGCACGACCGCCATGCTCGCACGGCACCGCCCGGGTGGTGGGTCACCGCAACCGGGGTGGCTGGTCCGGCCCGGCTCACGGTCCCTGCGCCCACGCAGGCGGTCAGTGCGGCCGGCACGCGCCGAGCCGGCCGGCATGGGTCACCTCGACGCGGTGCCCACCCACTCGTCGCTGCGACGCCACAGTTCGGCGGCGAGTTCCGGTGTGGCGTGTCGGCTCGGCGTGGTGATCGAGCAGTCCGCGCCGATGTACGCACCGTTGAGGTCCACGAGACTCCCGTCGAGCGCTGCTCGGAGCGTCGGGGCCGCCCCCGCCTCGGCGGGCTTCATCCGGATCAGTACCCGCAGCGCCCAGTAGATCGGTCGAGGAATGGGTCGCCAGATGTTGGTCACGACCGGACCGGGGTCGACGGCGAGGGCGGTGACGCCGCCGTCGCCGTGACGCCGGGCCAGCTCCTGTGTGAAGCACACGTTCGCAAGCTTGGACATGCTGTATTCGGGCCGACCGACGAGCGACCTGGTGGGTTCCCGCGCACGCGACCAGTCGATCCCCTGAACCCGGAGGTGGTCGCTGCTCGAGACGTTCACGACTCGGGTCGGCGCGGACGCCTCGAGTCGGTCGAGCAGCAGCCTGGTGAGGAGGAAGTGCCCGACGTGGTTGGTGCCGAACGCCAGCTCGAATCCGCTCGTCGTCAGCCCTCGTCGACCGGCGACGCCCGCGTTGTTCACCAGCAGGTGCAGCGGACGACCTGATGCCAGGAACGTCCGTGCGGCATTCCGGACGGAGTCGAAGTCGCCGAGGTCCAGCGGAAGGAACTCAACTCGTCGGTTGCCGGTCGTCTCGACGAGCTCGTCGACGACGGGTCGCGTTCGTTCGGACGAACGACAGGCGAGTACCACCGTCGCTCCCTGCGATGCGAGCGCGACAGCGGTCGCCCTGCCGATCCCCGAGTTCGCACCGGTGACGATCGCCACCAGGTCGCTCAGGTCCTCGTCGGAGGTCCACTGCGTCGCCGCCATGCTCGGTCAGGGTAGGTGCCGTCGGGGTCGGCGGCCGGTTGGTGCCGAGCGGCCGTCGACGGTGCATTCGAGCAGCCCGGATCGTCCGCATTCACCGGACGCGACTCCCCGGTGGCCGGAGCAGGATCCGAAGGTATCCTCGGCCTCCCGGCCGACTCCCAGGGGCTGTCCTCGCATGTCGTCTCCCTCTCCCTCAGAACGTGTGACCCGCCGGTCCCGGCCCGAGGGCGGCGACGGCTTCCTCGATGTGGAGTGTTGTCGGGACGTTCTCGATCCGTTCCGGGAGCGGTGGCGTGACCTCGCCGCCGAGGCGGCGCAGCTGGGGGACGGCTGGATGGAGCACCCGAACAACTACCACGCACCGGCTGGCTGGTACCTGTCCCCGGTTCGGTTCTTCGGGATCGACAACCCCGGGGCGATCGCCGCCGCCCCGCTGCTCGGAGCACTCGTCGCCCGGGATGGCCGGGTGATGACGGCGCAGTACCTCCGGCTCGCGCCCGGGGCGGACGTGGCACCGCACCGGGGTCAGGCCATGGGCGTCGGGCGCTTCCACCTCGGACTGTCGGTGCCCGAGGACTGCGCTCTGGAGGTCGAGGGAGTCACCCGGCGGTGGGCCGAGGGGGAGTGGCTGGGATTCGACGACTCGCGGGTGCACAGCACGTGGAACCACTCCGACCGTGATCGGATCGTGCTGTCGCTGGACCTGGAGCACCGGGACATCCCCATGCCGAGGCGGGCGTATGTGCGGCGGTACGTCGAGGGGTCATTCTACGAGTTCTTCCGTCGGTACCCCACTGCGCTCCGGATGCACATGTGGTTCAACCGAAGCGTGCGGAGCAGGCTGCGACCGCTCGATCGTTCCCACTGAGCCGACCGACGCCACCGCCATGCCCCTCTCGTCCCAGCCCCTCCCTCGACCTGGTCCGGTGGCCCAAGTCGGGTACCTCCGCCGACTCTTCACCCAGCCGCACCGGGTGATCCAGGAGATCAACGATCGTCACGGACCGGTCGTGCTGCTGGGGGCCGGACCGGCGCGACTCGCGATCCTGGGGGATCCAGCCGTGATCTCCGACCTCTTCACCGAACCCACCGAGTCGTTCCGGTGGAACCACCGCTTCAACACGCTGGCGCAGTGGGTCGGCGAGGATTCGCTCCTCACCTCCGACGGAGCCGACCATCGCCGTCGGCGGCGTGCTGTGCAGGCCGGTTTCTCTCGGAGGAGGATCAGCGGGTGGATTCCCATGATCCGCCGCGAGACCGACGCCAGCATCGATCGGCTCGTCGAGTCGCTCGACGGAACCCGTGCGACCGTTGACCTGTACCCGGTGGGTCGCAGTCTGGTGCTCGAGATCGTGCTCCAGGTGCTCGGCGGACCCCGTCTGGCGCAACGGGCTCCGGAGGTCGACGCCCAGTTGCGAATGTTGCAGGACTTCATCGAACTCCCAGCCCTCAGGCAGCTCCCGCTCCCGATCCCCGGCGGTCCACGAGCTCGGGTGCAGGAAGCGCGTCGGACGCTCGACCGGATCGTCGACGACGAGATCGCCCGGATCCGGATCAACCCTGACGGCGACGAGCGCAACGTCCTGGAGTCGCTCGTGACGGCGGGTGAGCTCACCGACGCCGAGATCAGGGACCAGGTGATCACGTTGATCGGCGCCGGCTACGACCCGTCCTCGGCCAGCCTGGCGTGGATCCTGCTGCGGGCGGCGGCGACTCCGGGGCTCTGGGACCGGCTCGCCGAGGAGGCCGACGCAGCGTTCGGTCCGGTCGAGGACGGGACACCTCCTGGGACGTCGGGTTCACTCGACTTGGCCGACAGGACTGTTCGCGAGTCGTTGCGACTCCACCCGCCGGGTGCCTTCGGTGCTCGCGAGACCGTCGTCGACGTCATCGCCGGCGGCTACCGCATCCCCCGGCACACGCTGGTGGCATGGTCGACGCATCTGGCCGGCCGCGATCCGCAGTACTGGTCCGATCCGCTCCGTTTCGACCCCGACCGGCATCTGAACCCCACTCCCGAGCAGGCAGCGCTCGCTCGGATGGCGTGGATCCCCTACGGCGGAGGATCCCGGAACTGTCTCGGCTTCGCACTGGCTCAGATCGAGCTCTCCCTGATCCTCGCTCGCTTCGCTCAGCGCCTCCGCTTGGAACCCGTCGGCAGTGAGGTTCCCCAGCCGACCCGCCGGTCCCGACCCCAGGGTGGTGCGCCACTCCGCGGGACGCCTCGAGGCGAGACCCCAGTCGACCGCTGAGGGTTCCACCCCAGAGTCCACGGCGCCCGTGGGTCTGCGGCGCGGTGAGGTGACAGTGGTTAGTCAGGCGGCGGTTCTAGTAAGGACGTCATGGTGGAGGTGATGGGACTCGAACCCACGACTTCCTGCTTGCAAAGCAGGTGCTCTAGCCAGCTGAGCTACACCCCCGGCGGCCGCAACCGTAGCCGGGTTCGTCGAGCGCCCCGGATCCGCTCGACTCCCGCAACGCGCCCTCAGCGCCGATGTGTCGGCGATCGGGGATCGGTGGGATCATGCTCCCGGAGATCCTGCCCCGGGCGGTCGATCAGGGCGATGTAAGGAGCTGGGTGATGCGAGGACGACGAGCGGGCGTGGCGGTCGCCACCCTCGCGGCAGTGATCGCAGTGGCTGCGGCGTGCAGCCCGCCGTCGTCACCGCCGGCCGAGTTGAGCCAGGTCGCACCGATCGCCGTGAACGGCATGGTGCAGGACGGCGCATCGGTGTGGGTGTCGGATCTCTTCGGCCGGCAGGTCGTTCGCTTCAGCCCCGACACCGGGGTGATCGAGGAGCGCTACGGCATGGACGTCGGTGTCTGCACCGCCGACGATCCGGTGGTCGTGCCGGGCGGCGACGTGGTGGCCACCTGCCCGACCGAGGGTCTGGTGGTCCGCATCCCGCGGGGCGGTGGCCGGGTGATGACGCTGGCGAACGTCGGCCGCGGCGTGAACCCCATCGCGCTCGACCCGTCGGGAACCTCGGTGCTGGTCGGCTTCGGTGCGGGCGACGACGACCGACTGCTGCGCGTTCCGTTGGGTGGCGGGCCGGTCACCACCGTGGCGGGCGGACTCCCGGCGCTCAACGGGTTCGGATTCGGCCCCGACGGACTGCTGTATGTGCCCACCGGTGGGGTGCCGGGTCTGTTCGGCACGGGTGGCCTGGGTCGCATCGACACGGCCACCGGTGCGTTCGCGGACATCCCGCTGTCGTTCCCCGACGAACCCGGGAAGGTCGGCCTGCAGTTCGCCGTCGGAGCCGATGTGGCGGCCGACGGCACAGTGTTCGTGGCGCAGGGGTTCAACGCCGCGGTGTACGCCGTGGACCCTGCCACCGGAGTGGCCCGGTTGGTGGGGCGCTCACCGGTGGGTGTCGCCGACAACGTCCTGGCCCTGACCGACGGCCGCGTCCTGTTGTCGGACTTCTTCGGCGGCACCGTCACGGTGTTCACCCCCGGTCCGGGTGGGACCTACGCCACCTCGACGCTCCGGATCGGCGCCTGAACCCGGCTGCTCCGCCCGGTCAGGTCGCCCGGGACGGTGACCCGTCGGGGAGCAGCACGGTCGAGGAGAGGTCACCGAGCCGGTCGGGTGGCCCGTCGAAGGTCACTTCCCCCTGCTGGAGCACCACGACCCGGTCTGCGATCGCCAGTGCGTGGTCGAGGTGCTGCTCCACGACGAGTAGCGCCGTCCCGGTGTCACGCACCTGCCCGAGGACCCGGTAGACCTCGGCGGTCACGATCGGCGCCAATCCGAGCGAGAGTTCGTCGGCGACGAGGAGACGAGGGCGCAGCACCAGGACCCGTGCCAGTGCGAGCATCCGTTGCTCCCCCCCGGACAGGGTTCCGGCCAACTGGTCGTGTCGCTCCCCGAGCTTCGGGAAGAGCCTGAAGGCCTCCTTCATGTCGGCGGCGACATCCCGCTTGGGTCGGGCGGCGCGGAAGGCCAGCTCCAGGTTCTCGGTCACCGTCAACGAGGCGAACGTGGACCGTCCCTCCGGGGCGTGGGCGATGCCGGCCCGGGCGTAGTGGAACGGTGCCCGCCCGGTCAGGTCGGTGCCGTCCACGTGGATGGTGCCGCTCGTCGGCGGCAACAGGCCGCTCGCCACCCGGGCGATGGTCGACTTGCCGGCGCCGTGGGCGCCCACCAGAGCGACCGCCTCGCCGGGATCGACCCGCAGCGAGACGTCGAACAGCGCCCGGAACGGACCGTACGCGGCGTCGACGTGGTCCAGTTCGAGGGCCGCGGCCGTCACGTCGTCGCCCCCAGGTAGGCGATCCGGACCTTCTGGTCCGACAGGACCTCCTCGGTGGGACCGGACGCGATCAGCTCGCCGTAGTCGAGCACGGAGATCCGCTCGGCCAGCCGCTCGACGAGTGGGACGTCGTGCTCGATCAGCAGGACGGCGATGCCACGCTCGTGCTGCACCCGTTGGAGCGCGTTCCCCATCTCGTCGGTCTCGTGCCGGTCGAGGCCGCTCGAGGGTTCGTCGAGGAACAACAGCTTGGGCTCGCACATGAGCGCCCGCGCCAGCTCGACGAGCCGGCCCTTGCCGAGAGTCAGCGACTCGGCGGGCCGATCGGCCCACTGCTCCAGGCCCAGGAGCTCGAGCACCGCCGCGCAGCGTGCGAGTTCCTCTGGGGACGGGTGGGATCCTGTGAGCACGTCGGCGAGCAGCCCGCCCCGCCGGGTCCGCGCCCGGTCGGCGACGAGGAGGTGGTCCAGGACGGTCATGCCACCGAAGAGCTCGATGCGCTGGAACGTCCGGGCCATGCCTGCCCGGGCCCGGGCTGCGGGCTTGAGGCTGTCGACGGGTCGGCCGTCGAAGACGACCTGGCCACGATCGGGCCGTTGAACCCCGGTGAGGCAGTCGAACAACGTGCTCTTGCCGGCACCGTTCGGCCCGATCACGGCGGCGAACTCGCCGGCCCGGACCTCGAGCGAGACCGCCTGCAGGGCCACGATGCCCGCGTACCGCTTGGTCACACCGGAAGCCGACAGCAGCGCGTCGCTCACGGGGTCGACCCCCCGGCCCCCGGCCCGACCCCGGCCCCGACCGGGGCCTGCTCCCGATCCCCGTTGCGGGCCTCGACTCGACGGACGAGTGCGTTGATCGAGGCCGTGGTCTGCGCCTCGATGCTCCCCTCAGGGTGTTTGGCGTAGGTGATGGCACCGATGCCGAACAGGATGAACGCCACCGACTGCGCCCAGGTGGGCTGGACCGCATTCGCGATCGATGCCACCCACGAGGGAGCGTCGGGGTTGGACTCGACCCAGTTGCCGGGCAGGGCGAAGAGCTTGTCGAGCAGCGCCGGGAACAGGAAGAAGAACAGGCCCGACATCACGGCGGCCTGGATGCTCCGGGCCCCGGCCGAGACGAGGAGCGCCACCCAGACGAGCCCGATGAGGTACGGGAAGCTGGCCTCGTAGCTGGCCTGACCCAGGTCGATGGCGGTCAGACCGCCGCCGAAGCCGGCGATTCCAGCGGCGATGGTGAACGCCACGACACGCGCCCGGGGGCCGTTGATACCGATCGAGGCCGCGGCCACATCGCTGGTCTGGAGGGCCTGGAGGAATCGTCCGGTGGTGCCTTCCCGGAGCCGGATCACGACGAGCGCCGTGGCGGTGGCGCAGACGATGACGAACACCAGGAAGTACCGGTCGTCGCTCAGGTCGAGTGGCCCGACCACCGGCCGGGGGACAGAGATCGGGACGGCCCCCCCGCTGACCCAGGACAGCGGCACGAAGATCGACTGGAACATGAGCGCGAACGCCAGCGTGGCGAGCGCCAGGTAGACCCCGTCGAGTCGGACCACGGGGACGGCGAGGAGGGCCCCGACCGCCGCGGCGATGAGCACCCCGGCCACGAGTCCGACCACGACGGGAACCCCGGTCGCTTGGACGACCTGCGCCAGGGCGAACGCTCCGATGGCTGCCAGCGCCGCCTGGCAGAGCGAGAGCATCCCACCCATGCCGACCACCACGATCAGGGACATCATCGTCACCGACAGGATCAGTCCGCTGATGGCCAGACCCAGCCAGTACTGGTCGAGCACGAACCAGCTCACCAGGAAGGCGATCAGGGCGGCCACGGTCCCGAACGCGCGTGCGCCCGTGGCCACCCACGGCGGCCGGGCCCGGACCACCGGCGGCGGCGGCGGCGCGTCGACGGTGGCGAGCGGGTCGGCGAGTTCCCGGGTGGAGCGGAGGCCGGGTCGGAACAACAGGAGCAGGAACAGCACGACGAAGGGCAGTGACGGTCGGAGCCCGTTGGTGAGCACGCTGTCGGTCGGCAGGGTCCCGGCGAGCACCGCCTGGAGGACGCCCAGGAGGATCCCGCCGAGGAAGGTGAGCGGGATGCTGGTCAGGCCTCCGAACACGGTGGCGGCCAGGGCGGCGACCAGGAGCGTGAACAGGTCGAACGGATTGAGCGACGCGAACAGCGGAGCGACGAGCACGCCGGCGAGCCCGGCCAGCACGCTCGAGAGCATCCACGCCGCCATGGACACGCGCTCACTGTCGACACCGCTCAGCTCGGCCAGGCGGGGGCTCTCCACGACGGCCCGCATGCGGAGCCCGAGGTTGGTGAACCTGAAGAGCACGACCAGACCGACGACCACGATCAGCGTCGAGGCCATCGTGGCGATCTGTCCGGCGTCCAGGACGAACGTCGCACCCTCCGGCCAGAGCCACTCGTCGGTCCGGCGGACCCACCACAGCGGTGGCGGGTTCTTCCGGGTCTCGCTGCCGAACACGAGCTTGGCGATCTCGGGGATGGCGATCAGCAGGCCGAGTGACGTCACGAGTTTCGCCATCGAACCTGCTGAACGCAGATACCGGAACAGCACCCGTTCGAGGAGCAGGCCGATGAGTGGCGCCACGATCAGGATCGACACGACCCCGGCGGCCACGAGCGGCCACTCGAGCTCCTTGCGCAGTTCGTAGTAGACGATCGCCGAGACGTAGGCCTGACCGGCGAAGGCCAGGTTGAACACCCCGGAGGTCTTGTAGGTCAGGACGAGCCCGACGGCGAGCAGCGCGAAGACACAGCCTGTGGGGACACCCCGGATCGCGTACTCGAGCAGCTGCACCGCCGGGCTACCTGGGCTACTGCGAAACCAGGTCGAGCGACTTGGTCTGCCGGTCGAAGCAGACGAACGGCTTGTCGTCCTTGCCGGTCTGCGGCACGAACGTGGAACCCTCGATCTTCACGATGGGGGTGCAGGTGATCGGGCTCTGCCCGGTGTGGGCCACGGTCCAGTCCACCCCGGTGAGGAACCCGTCGGCGGTCCAGTTGGTGTCGGCGTTGATGGCGTCGATCACCTTCTGCTGGGTGAACTCGGGGCCGGCCTGGCGGAGTCCCTCCACCAGCAGCGCCGCATTGAGCCAGCCGACGATCGAGTTCTCGCCGGGGGTGCCCCCGACCTGCTCGATCCACGTCAGGTAGTCCTGCATGCCCTGGGGCTTGTCGCTCACCTCGAGCGGGATGAACGACACACTGGCGTAGCTCCCCTCGAAGAGGTCACCGAACTCCTCGAGGAGTTCCTGGTCGTAGGCGTTCGGCAGGAACTGCACGGCCTCGACGCCCTGCTTCTTGAGCTCCTTGGCCAGGTTGACCACGCCCGTGGTGTCGATGCAGGTGATCACGAAGTCGACCCCGGCGTCCTTCATCTTGGAGACCTGCACCGAGAAGTCGGTCGTGCCGTACGAGAGCGAGGAGTCCTTGAACGCCACCTCCACCCCGGCCTCGGGGAACTCCTGGAAGGACTTCTCCCATCCGTCGGCACACTGCGACGACTGCGGGACGGCATAGCCCAGCACGCCGGCCTTGGTGGCCCCGGCCTGCTTGGCGACCCACGGAACCTGGGGCTGCACGCAGCCCAGGCAGAGGAACGACCCGTTCTGACCGAAGAGGTTGGCCTTGGGCTGCTCCGGTGTGCCCTCCCACTCCGGGTTGATCGTCCAGCCGAAGCTCGGGACGCCCGCCTCGACCAGGGCGTCGGCTCCCCCGAAGAGCAGGGTGGCGATCGGGAGCACGGCGAAGACGTCGCCCTGGCTGAGCAGCGCCTCGACCTCGGCCTTGTTGTTGGCGATCTTGTCGTCCCGCTCGGCGACCAGTTGCAGTTGCCGGCCGTAGATCCCGCCCTCGCTGTTGATCTTCTCGAAGTAGGCCTTGGCGCCGGTGAACGCCTCGCCGTAGTTGCCGCCGAGCGGGTTGGTCACCGAGGCGACACCGCCGACACGGATCTCGGTCGGGGTGACGCCCGGCTGGTCGACGGGCACGTTCGTCTGGTCGAGGGCCGTGGACTCCGTCGGTGCGGCAATCGTCGTGGAGCCGCCCGAGGACTCGGAGTTCCCGCACGCACTGACGACGAGCGCCAGCGTGGCCAGCAGGACGGTCGCAGCGATCCCCCGTGAACATCGGCGTCGCTGACGTGGGTTCGTCATGGTCATCTCGGTGCCCTCCTCAGTCGGTGAGTGGTTCCCCCGTGGACCACCGTGAGGTGACACTAGCGTTAGATTGCGGGTGGACGCTCGCGATCCGCGCGGAGTCGGGTCCTGTGATCCGCACGGGTGGCTGGCGCCCAGCGAGCGACCCGACCGGCCCGGTCAGCCCGTGCGGGGGATGGTCGTCCAGGTCACCTCGGGGCCGGCGGGGCCGAAGAGCAGTGACTGCGCCAGCACCAAGCTGGTCGAACTCGCCGCACCGTCGGGCACGGTGAACGACATCAGGCCCGTCGACCCCTGGATCTCGGGCAGGTCGGCGAAGGAGAACCGGTCACCGTCGTACGGCTCGAGCCGGAACACGGTTGCGCCTCCGGGACCCATCGCCATCTCCAGACCCTCGGCCCCCGTGCGGACGACGACGTCACCGAAGTAGGCGTTGGCGTAGGTGCCGACGTAGGCCGAGGCGTCACGGGCCGGGACCGGCGCGGCGGGTCGCTCCAGCGGCGGCGGGCTCAGGAGCGGCGAGAACGAGCCGCCGTAGAGCGACGTCCAGTCGGCGGACGGCTCGCCGTGCAGCAGCGTGTCGACGTAGGTGGCGATGATCGCCTCGGCGGCGCCGGTGGGCTGGGCGTTCGTCAGCACGACCACGCCCAGGTCGAGCTCCGGGAACATGCTGTGGGCGGTGCCGGCCCCGACGGTGAACGCACCCGAGTGCGACCACTCGACCAGCGACGGCTCGACGATCGACTGGTTCAGGTTCCACCCGAGTCCGTACCCGGTGATCGGTCGGTCCACCTCGGCCGCCGGATCCTGGTTGATGTGGGACCGCTTGGTCTCGGCGAGCGCCTCGGCGTCGACGATCCGCTGCCCGTCGAGCTCGCCGCCGGCTAGCTGCAGCAGCATCCACCGGTTCAGGTCGACCACGTTGGAACTGGCACCACCCGCCGGTGCCTGCGCGTCGGCGTTGCGCTCGAACCCGGTGGTGAAGACACCGTCCCGCAGCACGTGCAGCCGGGCGGTGTCGGTCCGCTGTGCGAACTCGTCGTGGCTGAACGACGTGGACGTCATGCCGGCCGGTCCGAACAGGACCTCCTGGGCCATCTGCGCGAACGGCGCCCCGTACGCAGCCGCGGCGGCCAGGCCGCCGACGGTCAGGCCGAAGTTGGAGTACGAGTAGGTCGCCCGGAACGGTGCGAGCGGCAGCTCCCGGAGCTTCGGGATGATCGACGCCTGGTCGAAGCCGATCGTCTCGAGGTCGTTGCCCGCGGTGTCGCCGGGGAGGCCGCTGCGGTGGCTGTAGAGGTCGGCGACGGTCACGTTCTGCGTGACGTATTCGCTGCTGAGTCTGAAGTCGGGGAGTTCCGTGACGACCGGCTGGTCCCAGGCGATGTCGCCGCGGCCGACCACTGCGGCGACCGCTGTGGCCCCGATCGGCTTGGACACCGATGCGATCTGGAACACCGTCTCGGGCGTCACCGGGCGGTCCGTGCCGGCCTCGGCCACGCCGTAGCCCTTGGCGAACACCACCTGGCCGTCGTGGACCACGCCGACCTGCACGCCGGGGACGCCGGTGGCCTCCATGGTCTGCTCGACGATCCGATCGAGCGTCGCCCCGGAGTCCCGGACGGTGGTGGGGTCGAGTTGGACGGATGGTGTCGGCAGCCCCCCGGCGGCGGTGAACGTGTCGTCGTTCGTGCATGCCGCGGCCAGCGATGCGACGACGCCGATCGTCAGCGCCACCGCGACGGTTCGATGCGCAACGGGCAGGATTCGGGTGGCTCGGCGCACTGCTGCTCCCTCGAGTTCGTCCTCGACCGATCCGACGGCCGGGTCCGTCCCCAGTGTCGCAGAGCCGTCCCCGTGGAATGAAGACATGGCCGGCTGTCTCAGTCGGGCCGGAGCGCCTCGATCCGGTCGATGTAGACCTCACGGGGCGGGTCGAGCTCTGTCGGTCCGGGGTCGACGACCTTGCGTCGGAGCAGGAACCGCAGCGGGGCGAGCGGGGCGAACAGCACCAGGAACGCACCCCACAGCAGTCGCGTGTCGGGTCGGACCGAGCGGTCACGCACCACGTCGACGACCGCTGCGATCCAGACGAGCACCGCCGGCGTCACGATCATCCACTCGGGGATGCGGTCCCACACGTTCACGAACCGGCCCCCACGGAGACTCCCGTGACCTGCTCGACCTGCTCGACGAGTCGTTGCCGTCGGTCACCCCGTCGCCCGAACCGGTGCCAGGTGGATCGGGCGGTGCCCACGGCGGTGTCGGCCACGAACACCAGCGCCAGGAACGCCACCGTCAGCAGCGACAGCGCGAGGCCGATGCCGTCGCCCCCCCGTCGGGCGGCGCCGGTCACCACGACCAGCGTGGCTGCCGCCCCGAAGGTGACGATCGCGACCAGCGGGACGATCGTGGCTCGCACGGCTGCCGCCAGTGGCAGTCTGGACGCCCCCCAGGTCAGGACGATCGGGACACCGAACACAACTGCGCCGACCAACGCGTACGGGAGCGCCACGAACCACACGACGGTGCGCAGGACCCGGGCGGTCAGCGTGCTGTGGCGGCGCTCCACCACGGTCGCCCCGGAGGCCAGGAACTCCTCCGCCGCGGATCGCACCGCATCCCGCTCCGCCGCCGGGAGCGCGGCGTAGGCCGACGCCAGTCGCTCGCGCTCGCCGATCGAGACCCGTCGGTCGGGGTCGGCCGCCTCGAGCACCACGGTGGCGGCCCCCCGGAGCGCGGCCACCTCGTCCCAACCGTCGTAGTCGGGGGCGGCGGCCCGGAGCGCGGCGGCGATCCGTTCGGTGAGGTCGTCGATACCGGACTCGTCGTCGGGGTGTTCGTCGGGGGGGACGACGACCGACCCGCCCCGACGCACGGCCACGTCGGAGCGGAAGGCCGCCTTGTCGGCGTAGTGCAGTCCCAACGCGACGATCCGCACGTCGACGTCGGCCGCCGCAGCCATGCGGGCCGCCCCCGTGTGGACCCGGCCGATGGACGGCTCGTCCCGGGTGATGCCCTCGGGGAAGATCAACAACAGGTCGCCGTCGTCGAGCGCCGCGGCGGCGGTGGCGAACATGGACCGGTTGTCGGTGCTGCCCGATCGGCCCCGGTGCACGGCCACGGCCCCGATCCTGTTCATGACCCACCTCGCCGGCGGCACCCTCCAGATGGCGTCGTCGGCCAGGATCCGCGGACGGCGGGGCAGGACGGACATGAGCACCAGGGCGTCGGCGAGCCCACCGAAGTGGTTGGCGACCACGATGGTCGGTCCCTCGGCCAGGTCCCGCAGGTCGTCGGTGTCGATGTCCCGCCAGACGAGCCGGGCGGCGATGCGCACCAGTCGGAACAGGAACCGGTGCTCAGACCAGGACGGCTGCTCGCTCACCGGCTCGATGTCGGGAACGTCCACCGGCCAGAGGGCACCGGCCCACAGCGCCGCCAGCACGCCGATCATCAGGTGCCAGAGCCCGTGGAGCTGCACCAGCGAACCCGGGTCGCACAGCTCGGTGCCGGTTCGTCCGCCCCAGTAGGCGAGCAGCGCCACCGCTCCCGCTCCCGCCAGGACCACGCCTCGCAGTGCGCTCCACCCCGGGACCGGCGGACATCGCCGCACGAGCCGCCACACCGGTACGCCGATCGCCGCGGCGATGAGGAGTGCCGCCCCGCCGTCGTGGGTCCACTGCGCCGCCGCCGTCTGGACGCCGTGGTAGTCGACCGACCCGAGCCCGGCGAACACGGTCACCACACCGAACGTCAGCGCGGCGCCGCGCCCCTGTTCGCAGCGACGGGACCGCACGACCAGCCAGACGCCGATCAGCGCCAGCGCGAACGACGACAGCGAGTTCACCGGCTGGGCGATGAGCGTGTCCCCGAGCCGCTCGCAGTCCGCCGCCCCCAGCGGGTCAGCGGGGTCCCCTGGTCCGATCGACGCGATCCGGCCGGACCACCCGATCGGCGTGGCGGACCTCACCGCGGGTCCCGCCACATCAGGAACAGGTCCGGGCCCCGCCCGCGGTTGATGTGGAGCACCTCGGTCACCTCGAACCCGAATCGCCGGTAGTAGGGGACGTTCGACTCCTTGGACGACTCCAGGTAGCAGCCGACGCCGTCACCGTCGGCGCGTTCGACGATCGGCTCGATCAGTGCGGCCCCGAAACCCCGTCCCTGGTGGGCCGGGTCGGTCCCGAGCACCGACAGGTACCAGTGCGGCTCCTTCGGGTGGTGGCGGTCGGTCTCGGCCAGCGGCAGCAGGCGGCGCAGTCCGCCGACGCCGAGCGGGACCAGCACCTTGGGGAGCTGACGGATGTAGTCGACCTCGCGCACCGGTGGCGTGTGTGGCGGAACCCAGGCCGCCACCGCCTCCAGGTCGGCACCGGCCCAGAGTTCGCCACCACGACCCACCTGCGACTGCACCAGACGGGCCAGGACGGCGCCCGCACGCTCGTCGCTGCGGCGCCCGCGGACGAGCCAGGTCCAGACCGGGTCGTCGGCGAACGCCCGTCCCAGGACCTCCCGCACCCGTCCGGCCTCGCCGGCGGGGAGTTCGTCCGGGAGGCGCCGGATCACTTGCGTCACGACCTGCATCCTCGCACGCACCATCATCGGACCGTTGTTGGTCGATGCCGAGGCTGCCCGTACCCTGACGGTCATGGTCATGGCCGATCGACCCGACGTGCCGACGGCGAGCCTGCCCCTGTCGGCGATCGCCGTGGCGGGACTCGCCCAGAACATGGTCACGGGACTGGCCAAGGTCCCGTTCCGTCAGCCACTCCACGGCGTGTTGTCGCCCCTCGAGAACGTGGCGGCGGCCACCACCCGTCAGGTGGTGCGGACCTTCATGGGGTACTCGTCGTCCCTGCCCGTCGAGGAGTTCCGGTCCGTCGAACTGGTGCTGGACCGGCTCAGCCGGGTGGTCCTGCCCCCGTGGGTCCGACTGCGTCGGGGTGTGGACCGCTCGACCGGCGAGGTCGCCGGTGTGCCCGGCATCTGGCTCCGACCCCGCGGGGTGACGCCGAGGGCGACGATCCTCTACCTGCACGGGGGCGGCTACATCGGCACGTCTCCCGAGATGTACACCGCCTGGGTGTCGACGCTGGTCGCCGGCACGGGGGCCGAGGCGTTCGTGCCCGACTACCGACTGGCGCCGGAGTTCCCGTTCCCCGCCGGTGTCGACGACGCGCGTGCCGTGCACGACGCGTTGCGACCCCGGGCGGCGGGTGGCGTGCTGGTCGTGGCCGGCGACTCCGGCGGCGGTGGGCTGGCGACGTCGCTGGTCGAGGACCTCGACGAGCGGGGTGAGCCGGGCCCCGACGGGCTGGTGCTGTTGTCGCCCGAGGTCGACCTGGACCTGGACGACCCGTCGATCTCCGAGAACGCGACGAGCGACATCCTCCCGTGGAACATCCCCGTGAGCCCGTACCTGCGAGGGGTGGACCCGGCCGACCACCGGGTGTCCGCGCTGCACGCCCGGGTCGACTGCTACCCGCCGACGATCGTCGTCTCGGGCGGTGCCGAGATGTTCCGTGACTCGGTGCGCCGACTGGTGGCACGGATGGACGAGGAGGGCGTGGCGGTCAGCGCCGTCGAGGTGGACGGTGCCTTCCACGTCTTCCCGATCCTGTTGCCGTGGTCGCACTGCGCCAAGGACGTCGTCGGTCGGATCGACGACTTCGTGGACGGACTGCTCGAGTCCGGCCGGAGCGTCGACGCCGCGTCGGTCGACTGACCGGTCGTCGGTCAGTCCCACATCCACTCGAGGCGTCGGGCCAGATCACGTGACCGGAAGGTCTCGTAGGACCAGGTGCCGGTGCGCCCCGGTAGGTCCGGATGCGACAGGTCCGGGAGGAAGACGGTCGCCACGACGCCGTCGATCTCCCACTCCGCCCGGACGTACCACGGTCCCTCCCACCGGGTGAGCAACTCGTGCTCATCGGCGCTCAGCGGCCCGAGCAGGTCGGCGTCGCAGCTCGTCCCGGGGTCCTCGACCAGTACCGGGAAGTCGAGGCCCTCGAGGGCGGCCGGGTACCAGCCGTCGAGGCGGACCGGACGGGCTGCAACGCTCCGACCGAGGAGGGCAGTGACGACCTCGGGTGCCCGCAGCGTGCCGTAGGCCAGGACCCACCGGCCGGAGCGCCGCCGGTCCGCTGGTCCGGTGGTCATGCCCGCAGCCGGGTCAGGAACCGACGGGGGCGGCGCCGAGGAACTGCTGCTCGAGCCGGGCGAGCGTCCCGTCCGCCCGGGCTCGGTCCAGGCCCCGGTTGAACAACTCGAGCGTCTCGGTGTCGCCGGGGGCGACGGCGATGCCGTACTGCTCGGCGGTGGGGAACGTGGCCGCCACCCGCAGTGTCGGGTCGCCCAGCGTGGTCAGTTCGGCGACGGGGGCATCCTCGACGATCGCGGCGACCCGGCCGGTCCGGAGGCCGTCGAGCAGCTCCTCGGGTGTGTCGAACTCGACGATCTTGACGCCCGGCGGCCGGTTGGCCTCGACGAACTCCTGGCCCGTCGTCTCGGCCAGCACGCCGACCGACGAGCCGCTCAGGTCGTCCAGACCGGCGACGTCGAGCACGTCGGCCGGCACCAGCATGGCCTGGTCGACCTGCAGGTACGGCTGCGTGAAGTCGACGACCTCCTCCCGGTCCGGTGTGATCGAGATGGAGGAGATCGCGGCGTCGCACTGGCCGACCTTCACCGCTTGGAAGATCCGGTCGAAGGGCTGTTCGCTGACCACCAGCGTCCGTCCGGCTCCGTCGGCGATGTTCTGCGCCAGGTCGATGTCGAAACCGGTGTAGCCGGACGGCGAGGACCCGCTCGGGTCCTCGTACTCGAACGGCGGATAGGGGACGTCGGTGCAGACGACGAGCGGCGTCTCGCCCCGCTCGACGATCGCCACGACGGCCGGCTCCACAGGTCGGCCGTCCTCGTCGCAGGGCAGGACCTCACCGGCGGGCAGCCGACTCTCCATGCGGGCCACGGCGTTCTCGACGGCGGCGGGCTGGACCCGGATCAGTCCGGTGAACGGCTCCTCGAGCTGTTCGATCATGAACAACGTGCCGCCGAGCAGCGCGGCCAGGAGCAGCGCCAGGGTCAGCAGCACGCGCCGCCGCATGTCGGGCACGGCCAGCGTCGTGATCACGAGCATCACGCCGATGACGGCCATGACCAGGATCGCGAGTGTCAGGACCGGCAGGTTCGGCTGGGCGTCGAACAGTCGGGCGGCCCGGGCCTCGGTCTGCTGCCGGTTCAGCGAGACGACCTGTCCGACGACCGAGCCGGGCCCGTCCAGGATCTCGGGCACCTGTTGGTTGAACTCACCCGCCCACCACTCCGTCTCCGGTGCGGGGCCACCCTCGGCCAGCGCCGGGAACTCGAGCCGGGCGACCGACCGGGCGTAGCAGACGGCGCTCGCCTGCAGGTCGTCCCCGGTGCCGTCGGGCAGCAGCCCGGCGTTCTCGAAGAGCAGTTCGACCGAGGCCGCCTCCTGACTGACGGCCTGGTTGGTTCGCTGGAACGTCGTGGTGGCCTGGGCCACCACGAAGGCGGTCAGGAACACGGCCAGGGTGACGACGGGGGCGACGAAGGCCTCGGTCTTGATGCCCTGGAAGTCGCCGCTGAACAACCCCGACACCCGGGGGCGCAGGATGAAGACGCCGACGAGCACGGCGAGGAGGGCGGCGAGGAGGGCCCAGATCACGAGGTCATGGTGTGCGGTGGACGGCCGAGGCCGCAACCTCACGCACGGTGCCGGTCAGGCGTCGGGTGGCGTCTCGGCGGCGTCGAGCCGCCGGATCATGAACGACGCCGTGCCGAGCACGAGGATCGCGAGCAACGCGGTCGCCTCCTCCTCGAAACCCCGGGTGAGCTGCAGCCCGGCGAACGCCACCAGGAGGGCGCCCGCTGCGATCAGGTGGACACGCGCCCGTCGGCGACCCAACCCGGTGCCGTGGGTGAGGTTGAGGATCGCGAGCGAGACGGCGATGACGACCAGCGGCAGCAGGATCATGCGGATGTAGGCCGGCTCCACTGCGTCCACGGTCGGGTTGAGGATCAGGGAGAGCCCGACGGCCAGCGACATGATCGACACCTGCAGTGGGAGGTGCGCGGCGATCCAGATCCGGCGTCGGCCGGTGCCGTCGGGCAGTCCTGCCGCCGAGACGTCGGTGAAGTACAGCCACCAGATGATGTAGACGAGGCTGAAGGTCAGCGGTAGTCCGATCAGGTCGACCCGGTCCAGTGGCTCCTCGGTGGCGACCAGTCCGATCTTGAGGAACGACTCGCCCAGCACGATGATCGTGAACTCGCCGAAGCGGTGCACCAGGTGGTGGGCATCGAGGGACTCGTCGACGTTCGACGACCGGCCGGGGTAGATGATGATGGCGAGCGCGGCTGCCCAGACGATCCAGTACCAGCTGTCACCGTAGAGCGGCGAGCCGGCGAAGAGCACGGCGGCCACGAGCGTCCGCCCGGCGTGGTGCGACACGTACGGCGCCAGGTCCGGACGGCTCCGGCGGGCCGAGCGGAACTGCAGCGCCACCGTGACCAGGACGATGGCGTAGAGCGGGCCGACCAGTTCGGTGTTGTTGCCGATCGTGTCGTCGGCTGCGATCGCCACCACCAGGATCAGGCCCATCTGCACGACCGTCAGGACACGCGGCCAGACCCGCTCGAGCGTCGTACGGTTGGTCAGCAGCGTGGTCTCGAGCCACGCCACCCAGGTCATCCCGGCGATCAGCATGAGCCAGGTCGAGTGCGTGATCGTCTTGTCGTTCGAGTACGAGCTCGACAGGACGACGATCGCCGCCACGAAGGCCAGGTCGTAGAAGAGCTCCAGCCACGACTGGTCGGGACCGGGTGCCAGCAGGCGACCGCGACCGGTGCGGAGTTCGGTGCTCACCAGTTCAGTCTGCCGGTGATGGCGGCACGGCGTCGTGACCGGGGTCGACGGGGAACACCCCGCCGTCCGGGCCGGTACGTCCGAGTGACCGGTACCGCCGGGCGGCGAACCTCCAGAGGCCACCCGATTGCTCGACCACGTCGTCGTAGCGGCCGTAGGCGGTGGTCCACTCGCCGTCCGACGCGCTGCGCCGGATCTCGCACATGTGGAGCCGCGATCCGGCCCGGTCGGCCCGGCCGTCCGGATCGGACCAGGTCACCAGGTTGAGCGGCACGAACTCGAAGAAGTCGAACCGCTCGACGGCACCACCGATGAACTCGCCGAGTTCCACCGGGCCGACGACCTCGAACGCCGGCCGGGTGACGGTGTCGATGTGCACCACCGCGTCGGGGGTGAACAGCTCGTCGAGCTCGCCCCAGGCCCGTCGGGTCACGGTGTCGGCGTACGCCGC
>SXGT01467753.1_pt1 | contig 27809 bp, 16 predicted proteins | sample 3176221 | NCBI WGS metagenome assembly SXGT01 (sample SAMN11356862, study PRJNA531348) | freshwater metagenome | isolation source: freshwater sample F1-120 | place: China: Fuxian Lake, Yuxi | collected 2017-12-25
AGTGCCCTCCCGGCGCTCGATCCTGGCTGAGGGCACTCTCGGAGTGCCCTCCCGGCGCTCGATCCTGGCTGAGGGCACTCTCGGAGTGCCCTCCCGGCGCTCGATCCTGGCTGAGGGCACTCTCGGAGTGCCCTCCCGGCGCTCGATTCTGGCTGAGGGCACTCTCGGAGTGCTTCTGGTAAGGATCGGGTCTGGGTGGGGCTCTCAGGAGGGGTCAGCGGGGGTCGAGGTGGTAGCCGAAGTGGAGGCTGCCGGAGAGGTTGAGGCGATCGGTGTCGCAGGGGCCGGCGCTCAGGTCGGCGCTGAGCCAGAAGCCGCAGTCCAGGCGCCTGTCGAAGCGGACAAAGCCCGAAGTGATCTCGTCGGCGGGGACGCCGCCGATGGGTTTGCCGCACCCCCGCCGCCGCCGGGTTTGCCGGACCCGCCCGCCGCCGGGTTTGCCGGACCCGCCCGCCGCCGACGGGTTTGCCGGCCCCTGATCGGGTCCGGCTGCACCCGCGGCTACTCTGTTTCGCCCCTCCGGGGCTCTAAAATGCAGTCCCGTCTCGGTGACATCGAAAGGCCAAGGCGGACTGCAAGCCCGAGGCGCCAGACAACAACCGACCGATTGGCCTTGTCGGTGCGTTGCCTCATCCGCCCCGCCCCATCGGGGCGGCTCGGTAATGAGAGCCCCGGAGGGGCGAAACAGAGTAGCCGCGAGGTGCAGCCGCGACAGCGGCAAACCCGTCGGTCGCCGGAAGGACCGCGTGCCCACCCATCGGAGCCAACCCGTCGAGATCACCTTGCCCTTCAACCGTCGGTCGCCGGAAGGACCGCACGCCCACCCGACGACTCCGACCCGACACGATCGACGTGTCCACCCGACGACGCCGGCCCGCCGCCATCGACGTGCCCACCCAACGACGCCGACCCGTCATGATCGATTGTTCCCGACGGGGTCTCGTGCCCGCCCAACAACGCCCCATCGCCGGAAGGACCGTGTGTCCAACCAACAACGCCGACCCGTCGGGATCGACGTGTCGATCAGCGGCGGTCGTCGATCCAGGGCGTGAGGATGGGCAGGATGGCCTCTGGGCGGCGCGCCCAGGGGAAGTGGCCGAGCTTGTCGGTGCCGAGCATCCAGGGCGACAGGTGCAGGTGGGTGCGGTCGGCGGCGGGCATCTTGTCCAGGAGGTGTCGGACGGCGGCCTCGGGGGCGTACCAGTCGTCGGTGAAGGAGATCGCCAGGACGGGGGTGCGGCCCTGGCGCATGGCGGCCTCGTAGTCGACGCGGCTGCCCTCGGGGCGGTAGGCCCCGGTGCGGCCCTGGCTGGCCCAGTCGCGGGTCATGCGGCGGGCCTCCTGTCCGCCGAAGCGGAAGACGTGGCCGGGGAAGTAGCCCATGAGCGCGCTGGTGGCCTCGGCGACGCGCTGGAAGGCGAAGATCCCGGCGCCCAGCGGCGGCTCCCAGGCCCGCCAGTAGACCGAGCAGCACGCGATGAGGATCAGGCCGGCCAGCGGCGGCTCGGCGCGGCTGGCGAAGAGGCAGCCGAGCTGCCCCCCGAGGCTGTGGCCCAGCAGGAAGAGGGGGCCGCCGCCGAGCGCGCCGCGCGCCGCCGCCGCGATCGCCGGCAGGTCCACCTCCACGATCTCCCGATAGCCGAAGTCCACCCCTCGCCGGGCGCGGATCGAGCTTGTCCCCAGCCCCCGCATGTCGGCCACGGCGACGTTGAGGCCCTCCTCGGCCAGCGCCAGCGCGAGCTTGTCGTAATAGGCCGCCTCGACCCCCATCGCGGGGGCGATCAGGACGATCGGGGCGCCTGCCTCTCGCGCGCGGATTGTCATCCCCGCCGACACGCCGCCCTCCAGAGCCACGATCACCGTCTGCGCCGCATCTGCCTCTGTCATCGACTCCTCCCTGGCCGATCCTGGTCCGGCCTGTCGTCGATCCTGGGGTTCATGGGATAGGGCGAGGGGCGCGTCGATCTCGACGTGCCCGACAACCTCCTGGGCGACGATGCTGGGATCGACGGGGGGTTTCAACGCGCGACGGAGCCCCAGCAGGTCAAGGCGCCCTCGTCGCGGACGCCGCAGGTGAAGCCCTCTCCGGCGCTGAGGCTGACGAAGGCGCCCTCGGGGGGGGTGGCCTGCCCGAAGTCGTCGCGCCCCCAGCAGGCGATCTGGCCGTCGGCCCGGATGGCGCAGGCGTGCTCGTCGCCTGCGGCGACCTGGGTGAAGGCGCCGTTGGGCGCGTCGAGCTGTCCGGCGGAGTTCTTGCCCCAGCAGGCGATCTGGCCGTCGGCGCGGACGCCGCACGAGTGGCTGCCGCCCGCGCTCAGGGCGACGAAGGCGCCGGAGGGGGCGCGGAGCCTGTCGTCGCCGGTGTTTCCCCAGCACAGGGCGCGCCCGTCGTTGCGCAGGGCGCAGGTGTGGAAGCGGCCGGCGTCGAGGGCGATGAAGGCGCCCTGTGGGGCGTCGAGCTGGTTGAACTGATCGCGTCCCCAGCAGCGGATCTGGCCGTCGTCGGCGCGGACGGCGCAGGTGTGGCTCTCGCCGGCGTCGAGGCTCAGGAGGCGGTCGTCGGGCGCGTCGAGCTGCCCGTACTCGTCGTTGCCCCAGCAGGCGGCTCTCTGATCGGCGTCCAGGGCGCAGGTGTGCCAGTGGCCGACGGCCACGGCGACGAAGTCGTCGCCCTGGGGGGGCTGTGACTGGGCGTAGCGGTCGTCGCCCCAGCAGTCGATCCCGCCGTCGGTGCGGATCTGGCAGGTGTGGAGGTTGCCGGTGGCGACGGCGGTGTAGGTGCCGCGCGGCGGGCGGGCCTGTCCGAAGGCGTCGTCGCCCCAGCACAGGGCCTGGCCGTCGGGTTGGAGGGCGCAGGCGTGGCGATCGCCGACGGTGAGGGCGGTGAAGGGGCCTTCGGGTGGATCGAGCAGGGCGGCGCCGGGGGCGAGGGCGCCCCAGCAGCGCAGCCGTCGTCGGGGGTCGATGGCGCAGGTGACGGCGCTGCCCGCGTCGAGGGCGGTGAAGGCGCCCCGAGGCGGGTTGAGGGCCTCGGACTGGCCGCTGCCCCAGCACAGGAGGCCGCTGTCGTCGCTTCGGAGGCCGCAGGCGTGGGAGGCGCCGACGGAGAGGGCGGCGAGCCGGAGGTTGGGGGGCTGTCCGGCGCCGCTGCCCCAGCAGCTGAGCGCGTCGCGGGTGGAGCGCGCGCAGGCCATGGTGCCGCCGGCGCTGACGTCGAGGAAGAGGCCCTGGGGGGCGTCGAGGACGCCGCCGGACTGGCGGCCCCAGCAGCTCAGGGAGGCCGCGTCGGTGACGGCGCAGCAGAAGGAGGCGCCGCAGGAGAGGTCGATGAAGGCGCCCTCGGGGGGCTGTGACTGTCCGAGGCGGTCCCAGCCCCAACAGGTCAGGCCGCCGTCGAGGCGCAGGGCGCAGGTGTGCTGGTCGCCGGCGCTGACGTCGAGGAATAGGCCCTCGGGCGGGACGGACTGGCCGCGCTCGTTGCGACCCCAGCAGGTCAGGGTGTTGTCCTGTCGGACGGCGCAGGTCTGCAAGCCGCCAGCGCTGATGGCGATGAAGGGCAGATCGTCGGGGACGTAGGGTCGGCAGTCGAGGCCGTCGCCTTCGAAGCCGGGCAGGCAGGCGCAGTCGTAGCCGCCGAGGGTGTTGAGGCAGCGGGCGTCCGGGTGGCAGCGGTCGAGGCCGAGGTCGCACTCGTCGACGTCGACGCAGCCAGGGATCCCCGTCGGATCCTCGGCGAAGCCCGCGTCGCACTGGCAGGCGGGCGTGCCGTCGGGATCTTGGGCGCAGGCGGCGTTGGGGCCGCAGTCGGGGCAGGTGGTGGGCGAGCAGGGGGGATCGAAGGGCGATCGGGGCGCGTCGGGATCGCAGGCGGGGGGCGGGGTCTCCTGGGGAGGGTCCGCGGAGGCGATCGAGAGCTCGGTCCTGCCGCAGGCCAGGAGGGTCAGGACGAGCGGGATCGTGAAGATCAGCGTCGGCATCGCTCGCTGGGTGCGGCGCGGGCGCCGCGTTGGTGCCGCGGCCTCTCGTGGGGCGAGGGCGGGGCGGGGGGGCGTCATGGGAGGGCGTCGTGCTGGGGGAGGCCGTCGGTGATCTCGAACCAGGGGGCCTTGGAGGCGACGAAGATGTGTCCGGCGGGGCGGCCGATGGGGTCGTCGTCGAGGGTGGCGATGACGATGGCGATGCGCTCGGTGTCGAGATCGGACTCCCAGACGAGGTGTGAGCCGCAGTTGGCGCAGAAGAGCCGCTGGGCGTTGCGGGAGGACTGGAAGCGCTTGACGAGGGCTTCGCCATCGAGCCAGCGGAAGTGCTCGCGGCGGACGTCGGCGAAGGTGGCGAAGGCGGCGCCGTGGGCCTTGCGGCACAAGTTGCAGTGGCAGTGTCCCATGGGGCCGAGGCGGCCGATGATCTGGTACCTGACGGCTCCGCAGAGGCAGCTTCCGGTCATGATGTTTTCCTCGGGGGTGGTCATGCTTTCGGCGGCGTCCATGTGTTCCTGGCGACGGCCGAGACGGCCACGACGCCGGAGATGGTGTCGAGGCCGTCGTCGGGCAGGGCGGCCAGGGCGGTCAGGCAGCGCTCGAGCAGGTCGATGGCGTTGTTGAACTCGTTGGCGCCGCTGTAGCCGAAGACGAGCAGGAGGGTGTCGGCGATCTCGGCCTCGGTCAGCCCGACCATCAGGCCCCAGTAGAAGTGGACGGCCAGCTCGGTGTTGGACAGCTCGGAGGCCAGGATCGCGATGATGAGGCGCTCGCGGATCATGGGCTCCATGGGTGTGTCGCCGACGAAGAAGTGGTTGATGAGCGGCGTGATGAAGGCCAGCGCGGGGGGGTATCGCGTGGCGAAGTTGCCGCGCGCCAGGTCGAGCAGGGCTTCGTTGCTGAAAAGCGCGCGAAGCGCGGCGAGGCGCTCAGGGGACAGGATCGCGGTGATGTCTCTGGCCACGGGGTGCTCCTCGGGGGCGGTGGGGGTTTGGGGTTTATCGATTCGATTGACAGAATCGGTCAAGCCCCACCAATATACCCCCTCTGGTCACCAAAGCCATTCATGCACGCTTGTAAAACCAGAAGCAGATTCTCTGCTTTGAGGGCGCGGCGTCACCTGGACAGAGGCCAATGGCAGGTTCATTCACGAATGAGAACAGGGGGATCGAGACGATCGCCCACCGCTATCAGGTCACCGGCGTGCTGGGCGAGGGCGCGATGGGTGTGGCCTACAAGGTCCGCGATCGGCTGACGGGGGAGCTGGTCACGCTCAAGAAGGGCTTGCCGATCAAGAACTTCACGGCGGGTCGCGATCGACAGCAGCCGCGGTGGCAGGCGCTTGAGAGCGATGACACGCTCGATCCTGAGATCACGAGCCAGTTCCGTGACGGGGCGATGGGGCCCGTGGCGACCTCGCCTGCGACGAAGGATGTGGAGACGGCGTCGACCTTCGTGACGGCGTCGACGGCCGCGCGGCCGAAGGGCGGCGGGGACACGGTCGTGTCGAGCGTGTCGGGCGAGATCGCGGCGCTCGACAAGAGCTCGACGCGGAGAAGCAGCGGCGAGGCCGAGACGAGGCGCCACTCCCAGCCGACGGAGAAGCTGATGCTGGCGCGCGAGTTCGAGGTGCTGGCGGGGTTGAGGCACCCGAACATCATCTCGGTGCTCGATTACGGCTTCGGGGAGGACGGCGAGCCCTACTTCACGATGGAGCTGGTCAAGGACGGGCAGGATCTGCTCACGGCGTCGCGTCAATGGCCGCTGGAGGGTCGGGTCGAGATGCTGGTCCAGACGCTCGAAGCGTTGATCTACCTGCACCGGCGCGGGGTGATCCACCGGGATCTGAAGCCCTCCAACGTCCTCGTGTCCGGCGGTCAGGTCAAGGTGCTGGACTTCGGCATCTCGCTGCGGATCGAGGAGGCCTCGCTTCAGCCGGGGATCGCGGGGACCTACGGCTACATGGCGCCCGAGCTGTTGATGGGGAACCCTGCCAGCGAGGCCTCGGATCTTTATTCGATGGGGGTCCTGTCCTCCTTCGTGATCTTCGGTTGCAGGCCGGTGACGCTCCAGGAGGGCGGCGGGGAGGTGCCGGAGGAGATCGACGCGCCTCAGATCGAGCGCCTGAAGTTCTTGATCGGGCTGATGACGCGCCGGAACCCGGAGGAGCGCCCGAGGAGCGCGCGCGAGGCCCTGGACCTGCTGGTGTCGGCGATGGGCTGGCCGCCCCTGGGCGAGCGGGAGGACGCGAGGGAGAGCTTTTTGGAGGCGGCGACCTTCGTGGGCCGCTACGACGAGCTGGGCGAGATGGGCAAGGCGCTCAAGGCGGCCTTCGACGGCGAGGGCGGCGCGCTCATCCTGGCTGGCGAGAGCGGCGTGGGCAAGTCGCGGCTCTTGAGGGAGTTCAGGACCCGCGCGCTGGTGCGGGGCGCGTTGGTCTATGTGGGGCACGCGACCTCGCGCGAGGGCGGCCCCTACCATGTATGGCAGGAGGTGGTCCGCCGCCTTGCGCTCAGCACGGACTTGAGCCCGCTGGAGGTGGGCGTGGTCAGAGCGCTGGTGCCGGACATCGATCGCCTCGTCAAGGCGCGCGGCGAGGTGGTCGAGGCGTCGATGCAGTCCGTGGAGGAGGCGCAGGGGCGGCTGATCGCGGTCATCGAGGACATGCTCAGGCGCCAGAGCCGCCCGGTGGTGCTCATCCTGGAGGATCTGCACTGGGCCAACGCCGAGAGCGTGCAGGTGCTGGAGGTGCTCAGCCGGGCCGCCGCGAGGATGAGGGTGTTGATCGTCGGCAGCTGCCGCGACGACGAGGAGAACCCCTGGCTCAAGCGCCTGCACACCGTCCCGCGCATGAAGCTGCGCAGGCTCTCGGAGCGGCGCATCCGGGAATTGAGCGAGGCGATCCTGGGGCTGTCGGCCCGCGACGAGCGCTTCCAGTCGCTGCTGGCGCAGCAGAGCAAGGGCAACCCCTTCTTCATCGTCGAGATGTTGCGGGCCTGGGCGGAGCTGACCGGGCGGCTCGACACGGTGCCGGACGCGCGGCTGCCAGAGCAGCTCATCCCGGCGGGGATCTCGGCGCTGCTGCAGAGCCGGCTCGACGCGCTCTCAGGCGAGGACAGGGCGCTGCTGCGGCTGGCGGCGGTGGCGGGGCGTGCGCTGGACGTGGATCTGCTCCACACCATGGACCCCGAGCAGGGCTGGCGGGCTCTGATGACGCGCTGGGTCAACAAGGCGGTGCTCGCGATCGAGGACGGCGTCTGGCGCTTCGCGCACGACAAGATCCGCGAGCAGCTCCTGGGCGAGGTCAAGGCGCAGGGCCTGGGCGCTGTCCTTCACCGCCGCGTGGCGCGGGGGTTGGAGGAGCTCTACGGCGTGGCCGACGAGGCCCTCAGCGCGCTGGCCTACCACTGGGGGGAGGCGGGCGACGCGGACAAGGAGGCGCGCTTCGCCTCGCTGGCCGGCCAGCGGGCCTTGCGCATCGGGGCGAACAAGGAGGCCATCCGGCTCTTGGGCCGGGCCCTGGAGCTGGCTCTGAGCGACGATCGGGCCCCGATGCCGCCGACCTTCCGCCCCTTGCGCTACCTCGGCGAGATCGCTGGCGGGCGCGGCGGCGAGGCGCTCGGCGAGGACATGCTGCGGATCGCCCGGATCGAGGGGGCGCTCTCGGAGGCGCACGGGCGCTACGGCGAGCACGCCACCAGCATCGAGCACGCCAGCCGCGCGCTGACCTGGCTGGATCACTCCATGCCGCCGACCGCGGCCGAGTTCGTCTCCGGCGCCCTGGCCCAGATGGGGCTGCGGGCGCTCCAGTCGCGCTTCCCGGCCGCCTACGCCCGCGCCGCCGGCCCGGACGATCCTCGCCAGCTCGCCGCCGAGATCCAGACCCGCGTGACCGAGGCCTGCATCTACACTCAGGACAACCTGCCGCTCCTGTGGTCCTCCCTCCGGATGCTCAACCTCGGCAGCCCCGCCGGCCCCTCGCCGCACCTGGCCCGCGCCTACGCGCTGACCGTCGTGCTGCTCGGCCTCGTGCCCCTCCACGGGCTGGCCGAGGCCTGCGCGCGGCGCGGCACCGAGATCGCCGAGGTCATCGACCGCGACTACGAGCGGATCTTCGTCGACATGCGCGTGGCCATCTACCGGATCTACACCGGCCAGTGGGCCCTGGTCGAATCCCTCCTGCTGCGCTCCCTGAACCTCGCCACCGCCGCGCGCAACGTGCGCCAGAGGCTCGAATGCCTCTCCGTGCTCGCCATCGCCGAGTGCTTCCAGGGCAAGTTCGCCCTGAGCCTGACCCACCAGCGCGAGGTGACCGTCGAGGCCGCCCGCATCGGCGATCTCCAGGTGCAGGTCTGGGCCAACTGCGGCGTCAGCTACGCGCTGCTTCGCACCCACCAGATCAAGGACGCCTCGGCCGCCTGCGCCGCCGCCGCCGCCTGCGTCACCCCCGAGACCCCCAGCGCCGACGCCATCCTCTTCCAAGGCCAGAAGGCCCTGCTGCACCTGCGCCGGCAGGAGCTCGGCGAGGCCCGCGAGGCCGCCGACAAGATCATCGAGCTGGTCACCGCCCAGGCCCCCGTGGCCTACTGGACCTACCACGGCATGAACGCCGCCGCCGAGGTCACCCTCGCCCTCCTTGGGCGCCAGATCGGCGCCACGCCCAGGCAGCGCGCGGCGGACAAGGCCAGCGCCACCCGGGCCTGCAAGGCGCTCAGCGCCTTCGGCAAGAAGGTGCCCTTCAGCCAGCCCGCCGCCCTGCGCTGGGAAGGGGTGCTGTGCCGCACCCTCGGCGACGCTCAGAAGGCCAGCGCGCTGCTCGACGAGGCCATCGCCGCCGCCGAGCGCCTGGACATGCCCTACGATCTCGGCCGAGCGCACCTTGAGCGCGCCTTGACCCTGTCCCCCTCGTCCCCCGAACACCAGCGCCACCTCGACAAGGCCCTGGCGCTGCTCGCCCCGCTGGGCGCCGTCGACCCGCAGGCGCGACCGACCCGCGCCGATCAAGTCGTCGTCGGCTGATCCTCGGGGGGCAAGTCGGCGCGCGGCCCCTCAGGGCCCTCGATCTCGGCAGGTGCCGCCGAGGCAGGAGGGCCGCCCCGCACGACGAGATCGTAGACCACAGGGATGACCAGCAGCGTCAACGCCGTGCTCGACACCAGCCCCGCGATCACCGTCAGCGCCATCGGCGCCCGGATCTCCGCGCCCTCGCCGAGGCCCAGCGCCATGGGCAGGAGCCCCAGCACCGTCGTGAGCGTCGTGATCAGGACCGGCCGCAGGCGCACCGTGCAGGCCTCGATGAGCGCCTCGCGTCGGGGCATGCCGCGCTCGTGGAGCTGGATCGCATAGTCGATCAGCACGATCGCGTTGTTGACCACGATCCCGGCCAGCATGATCATCCCGATGAAGACCACCACGGACAGGGGCGTGGCCGTCACCCACAGGATGGCCCCGACCCCGATGGCCGCCAGCGGGATCGTGAAGATGATCACCAGAGGCGCGATCACCGACTCGAACTGGCTGGCCATGACGATGTAGACCAGGAAGATCGCCAGCAGCAGCGCCAGCATGAGGTTGGTGCGCGCCGCGGCGATCTCCCCGCTCTGCCCCCCGACCGTGAGCTGGAAGCCCTTCGGCAGCCTCACGAGCGACAGCCGACCCTCGACCCGGTCGATGATCGTCTGAAGATCCAGCCCCGTCGTGTTGGCCTCGATCACCGCCGCCCGGACCCCGTCCAGGTGCCGGATCTCGCTCGGCCCCTCCTCGATCCGCACCTCGGCCACCGAGCCGAGCAGCACGGGGACAGCGCCCGCGCCGCCTGCGCCGCCCAGCGCTTCCAGCGCGCCGAGGCCGCCAGCGCCGCCCAGCCCCGAGGCGCCAAGCCCCGCTGCGCCCAGCCCCGCTGCGCCCGTGGGGCCGGCGGCGCGGTGGCCGACGACCATGTTCTTGAGATCGGAGACCGCGCCGATGTCCTGGCGCCGAGCGCGGACGAGGATGTCCAGGCGCCGCTCGTCGCGCCGGAGGGTGCTCGGCGTCTGACCCCGGACCTTGTTCTGGACCACCTCGGCGACCCCGCGCACCGTCAGGCCGTAAGCCGCCAGCTTGTCCCGGTCAAAGCGGATCTGCACCTCCGGATAGCCCGACTTCAGGCTCGCCCGGATGTCGGTCAGCTCCGGCATCGCCTGCATCACCTCGGCGATCTGGTCCGAGTAGAGCTTGAGCAGCCTCAAGTCGTGGCCGCGCACCTCGACCTGGATCGGCGTCTGGAGCGAGAAGAGGGTCGGGCGCACCAGCTCCGACTGGACGCCGGGGCGAGCCGAGAGCAGGCGGCGGGCCTCGGCCATGGCTCGCCCCTCGGCCGCCTCGATGTCCCGCGCCTCCGCAAGGTGGATGTGGATCGCGGCCGAGTGCTCGCCCTGGTCGCCGCTCGTCGTCGAGGTCCGCTCCACGCCGATGAAGCTCGACTGCCGCGCGACCCCCGGGATCGCGGCCAGCATCGCCTCCACCCGCTCGACCTCGGCGGCCGTCTCTTCGAGCCCCGTCCCGACGGGCATCCTGATCTCGGCCCTGAACTCGCCCTGGTGAAGCTCCGGGATCAGCTCCATGCCCAGCTGCCCGAAGACCCACAGGACCAGCCCGAAGAGCCCCGTGGACAGCATCATCACCGTCAGGCGGCGGCTCAGCGCCGCCCGCAGCAAGCTCGGGTAGATCCAGACCATCGCCCCGAAGCCCTTGTCGAAGGTCCAGACCAGCGGAAAGAGCGCCAGGCGCAGCAGCGGCGCCAGCACCCCGAAGACCAGCGCCCTGGACAGCACGAGCACGCCCGCGATCAGCCCGAGGAGCACCTTGGCGAAGACGATCTCAAGCACCAGCGCGACCAGCGCCCGCAAGAGCAGGTAGGCCCAGATCACGACCTCCACGGGCGCCAGCAGGAGGCCGCGCCACAAGGACCTCGCCCTCAGGACCGAGATCCGGGCGCGGGCGTCTTCGGCCAGGGCGGCGAACGAGGCCAGCCGCGCCCAGCGCCCGAGCCGGACCCGCCAGGGCTCCGGGGCGGCCTCGGCGACCTCGGCGCGGGCGGTCACGTCGCGCGCGGCGAGCATGGGGACGACGAAGAGGGCCACGACGAGGCTGGCCATCAGCGAGAAGACGACGGCCATCGCCAGATCGCCGAAGAGCTGCCCGGCGACCCCGTCGATGAAGACGATGGGGAAGAAGACCGCGACGGTGGTCAGCGTCGAGGCCGTCACCGCGCCGCCGACCTCGCGGGTGCCGCGTATGGCGCTGTCGCGCGGCCCGTCGCCCTCCTCGCGGCAGCGGTGGATCGACTCCAGCACGACGACGCCGTTGTCCACCAGCATCCCGATGCCCAGCGCCAGCCCGCCGAGCGACATGATGTTGAGCGTGACGCCGACCGTCCGCATCAGCGCGAAGGTCGCCACGACGCTCAAGGGGATGGCCAGGCTGATGATCACCGTGTTGGAGGGGCTGCGCAAAAAGAGGTAGAGGATGAGGATCGCGTACAGGCCGCCGAGCAGCGCCGCGCTGACGACCTCGTCGATGGCGTTTCGGATGAAGGTGGACTGGTCGCTGAGCAGCTCGATCTTGATGGACGCGGGCATCGTGTGGGTGATGAAGTCCGTCATCGCCAGCGCCTGGCTGGCCTTGGCCATGGCCTCGGCCTCGCGCTTCTTGTCCTCCTTCGGGTCCCCTCGGGCCTCCGGCTTGTCCGGCGGCGCGGCGCCCTTTCCCTCGGCCTGCTCCTTGACCCACGCGCGCTGGGCCTCGGAGCCGAAGAGCCGATCGCGGACCAGGGCGGCGACCTGGACGATGTTGGCGTCGGCCTCCTTGTAGATCTCGATCTCGACCGACTCGCGCCGGTCGATCCGCGTGATCACCTCCCGATCTTTGTGCTCGATCGTGACGCTGCCGATGTCGGCCAGCAAGATGGAGCCCCCCTCGCGCTGGCCCACCGACATCTGGCGCAGCTCGTCGAGGTCCTCGAACTCGTTGAGGGTCCGCACCAGGTAGCGGACCCCGCCCTCCTCGATCTGCCCGCCGGCGAGGTTGACGTTCTCGGCCGCGAGGCGCTGCTGGACCTCGGCGACGGTCAGGCCGAGCTGGGACATCTTCTGCTGGTTGAGGTCGACGCGGACGATCTCCTCGCGGCCGCCGTGGACCTTGACCTTGGCCACGCCCTTGATCTTCTCCAGCCCGCGGACCACCTCGTCCTGGGCGAAGGTGCGCAGCCCGGCGAGGCTGACGGGCGGCTCGCCACCGGACGGCTCGCCGCGGAGCGCGGCTGCGGCCTCGCTGGTCAGGCCCAGGCGCATGATGGGGTCGAGCGTCGGGTCAAAGCGCAGCGTCAGCGGGCGCTCGGCCGCGCGGGGGAAGGCGATGACGTCGATCCGCTCGCGCACGCGCTGGCTGGAGAAGTCCATGTCCGTGTCCCACTGGAACTCCAGGACCACGTCGCTCAGGCCAGCCTGGCTCACGGAGTGGATCGCCCTCAAGCCCTCGACCGTCCTGAGGAACTCCTCCAGCGGGCGGGTGATCTCGGCCTCGACCTCCTCGGGGGCGGCGCCCTCGTAGACGGTGCGGACGGTCAGGGTCGGGTAGGTCAGCTCGGGCATCAGCGCCAGCGAGAGCTGGCCGTAGGACAAGGCGCCAAAGACCGCCACGCCGATCGCGATCATCAGCGTCGCCACGGGCCTGTCGACGCTCACCGCCCAGATCCCGGCGGCCTTCTCGATCACCCCGGCGCCCTTCGGCTCGCTCATCGAACGACCCTGATCTCAGCCCCGTCCTTGAGCCCCGACTGCCCCAGCACCACCACCTCCTCGCCGGCCTCAAGGCCCTCGACGATCTCCACCGCGCTGTCCTCGCCGAAGCCGACCACCACAGGCCGCATGGCCGCCTTGCGCGCCTCGTCGGGGCCCTCGGCCACGAAGACGAAGGGCTTGTCGTCCTTGTAGACCAGCGCCCGCTTGGGCACCAGCGTGGCATCCTCGCGCACGTCCGTAATCAGGTGGACCGAGACGAACATCCCAGGCCGCAGCCGCGGCCCCTCACCCGACGCCCGATCCAGCGCGATCGTCACCTTGATCGTCCCGGTCTGCGGGTTGACCACCGGGTTGATCAGCCGGATCTGGCCGACGAAGCGCTGCGGCCCGAGCGCCTCGCTGATCGCGTAGGCCGGCTCGCCCTCCCCGATCTGCCCCAGAGAGCGCTCAGGGACGTTGATGACCACCTCAAGCTGGCTCGGATCGACGAGGTGGAAGAGCTCCTGACCCGGGTTGACCTGCTGGCCGATCACGACGCTGCGCCGCGCCACCACCCCGTCGAGCGGCGCCTTGATCCTCAGCGCGTCGACCTGCGTCCTCGCCCGCGTGAGCTGATCCTGGGCCAGGGTGAGCTGATGTTTCAGCTCCTCGTAGGACTGCCGCGAGACGTAGCCCTTCTCGACCAGCGGCTTGAGGTTCTCCACCTCCCGCTTGAGGCGGCTGACCGTGCTGCCCGCCATCGGCACCGACAACTCCAGATCGGCGTTGACCAGCCGCGCCAGCAAGGCGCCCTTCTGGACCGCGTCGCCCTCCTCCACGCCGACCTCGCGAGCCAGCCCCCGCGTCTCGGAGAGCACCAGCACCTCGCGCCGCGCCGCCACCGTCGCCGTCGCCAGGATCGTCTGCGAGACACGACCCTTGCGCGAGGCCTCCACCTCCACCGGGATCGCCTGGATCTCCACCCCCGCGTCAGCGGCCCCCTCCGACTCCCCGCTCGCGCCCCAGCCCTCGCCGCAACCCGACCCCGCGAGCCAGAACATCGCCACCAACGCCGCCAGCGACGCTCGCCTGATCCAACCCGGCTTCAACCTTCAATCCCCCCAGCCGGCTCAGGCGCCGCCCATCAAACCCTCGATCTTCTCCACGAGCCGCTCCTCGGACATCAACCCCGAGTGGACATAAGCGATCTTCCCGGTGGCGTCGATGATGAACAGCATCGGGATGCGCTTGACCTGGTAGTCCCTCCGGGCACGCCCCTCGTCCATGACCACGGGGAAGCTGTAGCCGCTTTTCTTGATGTAATTCGAGACGATAGCGTCGCGGGCCGGATCGTCGGCGTCGTCGATGTTGATCGAGAGCACCGTGAACTTGTCGGCCGGCAGCCGGCGCTGGAGGCGCTCAAGGACGGGCATCTGGCGCTTGCAGGGCGCGCAGTGCGTCGCCCAGAAGTCCACGAGGACGACCTTGCCGCGCAGCCCCTCCAGCGACACCGACGCGCCCTGAGCGCCGCCCTCGTCCAGGCTGGGCAGCGCGAAGGCGGGCGCCGGCGTGTCCAGCAAGGCGTGGGCCTCGCGCTGTTTGCCCTGGCCGGTGGCGAACCACCAGACGTTGAGCCCGATGACCACCACCAGCAAAGCCGTCAGGCCGTGCTGGATCATCCGACCGCGCTTCGATCCCTGCTCCCCGTCCATCAACCCCCTCTCCAGCGCCCAGAGCGCGCCCCATCTTACTCACCCCCATCCCCTTGGCAATCCGAGCCCGCTTGTGCCGCTTGCTGCGAGGGGGCTTGGTGTTGCGGGTCGGAATCTGTCAAAATCCCGGCCACGCCTACGGGCCGCTTGAAACGATCCTGGCCGCGGCCCCATGCCCGCGATCTGCCCACAGCGAGGACAACGATGCGCAAGCCCCCCATCTTCTCCCGGCTCACTCTGGCCGCCGCGCTCGTCGCGGCCCTGCTCATCGCCGCTTGCGGCGAGGACGCCAAGGATCCCGCGCAGAACCCGCAACCCGAACCCGAAGGCCAGCCTGAGGGCCAGCCCGAAGGTCAGCCCGAAGGTCAACCCGAAGGCCAGCCCGAAGGTCAGCCCGAACCTGAGCCGGTGCCCGAGCCGGAGCCGGAGCCCGAGGCCGAGCCCAACCCGGACATCCTGGCCTGTCAGGCGGTCTGTACGGACGTGGTGGCCTGTCCGGGGATCGTGGCGCTGTGCGGCGATCTGACGGGGCAGATCGAGATTGCCTGCCAGCAGGCCTGCGTCGAGAACCCCGAAGCGCGCGTCCAGATCCAACAGGCCGCCGGCCTGCCCTGCGCGGCCGTCGAGCCCGTCGCCATCGAGAGCTTCGGCCTTGAAGAGTTCTGTCAGGGGGCCGTGTGCAGAGGCTCGGAGGACTGCGCGCCGCCGATGCCCTTCTGCGAGGGCAATGTCGCCGTCTCCTACCGGGGCAATGGCGACTGCGTCGGAGGTCAGTGCGACCTCGCGGGCGTCGAGGCGCGCGTCGACTGCGCCGAGCAGGGCCAGGGCTGCGCGGGCGGGGCGTGCGAGGGGCCGATGAGGATCGACGACAGCATCTTCGCCATCCAGAACGAGGCCAACCCTGCCCACCCCGAGGTCGGCGCCGAGGTCTCCGTGCTGGGCGTGGTCGTGACGGTGCGCCAGAACGGCCTCTTGTGGGTCCAGGAGCCCGAGGGCGGGCCCTTCAGCGGCATCTTCGTCGAGGAGGGGGACGTCGACATCTCGGGGCTCTCGCCCGGCGACCGGGTGGACCTGACCGGGACCTATTCGGAGAACGAGGGGCGGTCGCTGGCGGGGCTGTCGACCATCGTGGCCACCTCGATCACGCGGCTGGGCGGCGGCGCGCCGCTGACCCCGGCGCGCGCCAACGTGGCGGACTTCCCCGCCAACGGCGAGCAGTGGGAGTCGGTCTTGATCCGCCTGGAGGGGCTGGAGGTGACCGACGCCAACCCGGACGGGGAGGACGACTTCGGCGAGTTCGTGGTCGACGGCCTGCTGCGGGTCAACGACCTGCTCTTCGCCATCGCGCCGGATCCGACCGTGGGCGCGACCTTCGAGGCGCTCTCCGGCGTGATCAACTTCAGCTTCGGCCAGTTCAAGCTCGAGCCGCGCAATGTGGGCGACGTGGAGGGCTACGTGGTCGACCTGTGCTCGGGCGTCACCTGCCCGCGGCCCGATCCGGCCTGCATCGGCAACGACATCGTCCTGTTCAACGGCGACGGGGTCTGCGTGGCGGAGACGGGCCAGTGCGACTTCTCCGGGGTGGAGCTGCGCGAGGCCTGCGGCGTCGGCCAGATCTGCCAGGACACGGGCTTTGATCTGGAGTGCGTCGTGGACGAGGGCGGCCGGCTCGTGATCTCCGAGGTGATGTACGATCCCGAGGGCGCCGACGGCGAGCGCGAGTGGGTCGAGCTCTTCAACGGCACCGGCGAGGGGATCTTGCTCGAGGGGCTCTCGCTGGGGCGGGGGGGCGCGACCTACGCGGGGGTGCTGAACCTGAGCGGCTTCATCGCGTCGGGCGGGTGCATCATCGTCGGCGGCCCGATCTCGGACGCGACCAACTCAAGCCCGACCTACGCGCTGTCCGCCGATCTGAACCCGGACCTCCAGAACGGCGGGAACGAGGCGGACGCCGTGGCGCTCTTCCCCGTGCCGGCCAACCAGATCACGGCCAACGTCGTCCCGATGGACGCGGTGATCTACGGCTCGACCAACAACAACAACAACCTCATCGACGAGACCGGCAACCCCGGCAATGTCGACGTCGGGGAGTCTGGCAGCGGCAACAGCATCGAGCGCAGCGGCCGCACCTCCTGGCGCGTCCAGCAGAACCCCACGCCCAACGACTGCGACATCCTGATCCCCTGATCCCGCCCGCCGCAGCTGCGCGCGGCAAGGTGGATCCCACACTCCAGCTCCTGTCCCCCACACTCCACCCCCTGTCCCCCTCCTTCCGGAGGGAGGAGGGGGGACGCTCGTATTACGGACACGGGTGGATCGAGTCCCGCCCCGACGACCTCGCCACCCGCCCCAGGCGGCCAGTGATCCCGGCGAAGGCTCCTGCGGCCCGCCCCCCAAGTCATCGTGCCCACCCAACGAGCCCCCCCGATCCACCGTGCCCGTAATTCAAGCGTCCCCCCTCCTTGCGAAGCGAGGAGGGGGACAGGGGGTGGAGTGCGATCCACCGACACCCGTAATTCACGCGTCCCCCCGAGAGGCACTGCCTCCCTTCCGGAGGGAGGAGGGGGACAGGGGGGTGGAGTTTAGAGGGGCGGCGCGCCGAAGCTGGCCCGCTCCAGGCCCCTGAAGCGGGCGTTGGGGACGATCTCGTAGCCCTTGAGATCCTTGTGGCGCACAAGGATGTTGTCCTCGTGGAAGAGGGAGATGTAGGGCAGGTCGCGGGCCAGGATGGCCTGCACCTCGGCGTAGATGGCCTTGCGGCGCTCCCGGTCGATCTCCTGCCGCCCGCGGTCGAGCAGGGCGTCGAGGGCGGGGTTGGCGTAGCGACCCCGGTTGGCGCCCGCCGAGCGGTTCTCAGGCGAGGGGATGTTGCTGGAGTGGAAGATCCAGGCGTAGAGGTCGGGCTCGGTCACTGAGGGCCACTGGAGGGCGCAGATCTCGAAGTTGCCCGACTTGATGTCCCCGAAGAAGGTCCCCCACTCGTAGGCGACGACCTTGATCCCGACCCCGATCTCGGCCAGCTGCGCGGCGATAAGGTCCGCGATGGACTGGCGAAACTTGTTCGTCGTCGTCTTGTAGGTCAGCTCCAGGCGCATCCGGGGGCCGTCGCCGTCGGGATCGGGGTAGCCGGCGGCGTCCAGCAGCGCGCGGGCGCGGGCCGGGTCGTGCTCCCAGGTGTCGACGTCGCCCTTGTAGGCCCAGTGGCTCGGGGCCAGCAGGCCCGTGGCCTTCTGGGCGGTCCCGTTGAACTTGTAGCGGATGATCTCGTCCCGATCGATGCCCAGCGCCAGCGCCTGGCGCACGCGGACGTCCTTGAGCTTCGGCGTCGAGACGTTCAGGCCCAGGTAGGTGTACTTGAAGGACAAGGCGGACTCGATGACCAGATCCGGGTCCTCCTTCAGGACGGGGAGCATCAGGGGCGCGGTGGCGTTCTGGGCCATCTGGCCGCTGCCGCCCATCATGGCCAGCAGGCGGGTGTTGTCGTCGGGCATGACGCGGAAGATGACGCGGGGCAGCTTCGGGGCGCCGCCGTAATAGCGATCGTTGGCCTCCAGGGCCACCCAGGCGCCCTCGCTCTGGGACAGGAAGCGGAAGGGCCCCGAGCCGACGACCTGCCCCGCTTCGAACTGCCCCTTGGCCGCCAGCAGGTGGCTGGGCACGATCCCCATGGCCAGATCGCTCAAGAAGGGCGCGTGGGGCTCCTTGAGGTGGATCGTCAGCCCGTGGGGGCCGCGCACCTCGATCTTGTCAATCCGGGCCGAGACGCCGGCGAAGGGCGACTTGACCAGCGGGTCGTCGAGGGTCATCAGCGTGTAGCGGACGTCCTCGGACGTGACGGGCTGGCCGTCGTGCCAGAGGGCGTCCTTGCGCAGCTCGATGTCGTAGCGGATCGGGCTGGCCTGGGTGATCGAGTGGGCCAGATCCAGCTCCGGCTCGCCCGTCTGGTTGTCGATCGTGACCAGGGCCCCAAAGACCAGCCGGGAGAGCTTGACGCAGAAGTCGCTCGTGGCAAACCTCGGGTCGAGGTTCTTCGGGGCGCCGTCGAGCAGGACCGTGAAGCCCTCCGGGGCCTCGGGCTCGGCGCCGCGCAGGCCAGCCCACAGCGCGACGATCACCGCCGGGGCCAGCAGCGGCAGGCCGAGGCGGCGCACGCGCCGGAGCCAGGCGCCGGGCTGCGGTCTACTCGACGGCCTGGACGGGCTTGTCGATCTCGTCGTAGTCGTAGGACTTCTCCATGCTCTTCTTAGGAGCGGCGGAATCTTTGCGGTTGGCAGGCTTGCTCGGCCGCTTGTCGCTGCGCTTGCCAAAGGCGCGGTCGATGTCGCCTCGGGCGCGGTCGGCGAGCCCGCCGGAGCCCTGGGCCAGCGACTCCAGCAGGGCCAGCGCCTCCTGGCTCTCGGGATCAAGGCGCAGGAGCGACTGCGCCAGCCAGTAGCGCGCCTCGCTGGCCTTGTCGCTGCCGGGGTGCTCGGCGATGACCTTGCGGAAGGAGCCGACGGCGGCCGCGTGGCTGCCCTGGTTGTAGAGGCTGCGGCCTCGGTGGTAGAGCGCCAGCGCGTAGTAGTTCGAGCTGGAGGGCGCCGAGTTCATGAAGGCGTCGAACTCGGTGATGGCGCCCCGGTAGTCGCCGACGTTGTAGCGGCTCAGGCCGGAGTTGTAGCGATCCTCGGGGCCCGTCAGGCTCTCGGCCTGAGAGTTGAGGTAGGCGTCGTTCGAGGCCCCCGACTTCTGGTCGTAGCTCGATCGGCCCCCACCGCCCCGGACGCTCGCCGATCCGTCGGGATCGGCGCTGGGCGCGTTGAGGTCGGCGACGCCGAGCTGGGCGCCGGTCTGCGCTCTGGACATGCCCTTCTGGACCGTCCAGGCCTCCTGCTCCTCGCGCTTGGAGCGCTCGTTGGCGGCCTCATCGCGCTGGGGCTCTCTGGGGGCGACCTTCTCCTTGGCCAGGGCCTCGCCTCGATCTGCGCCGCCCTCCTCGTCGAGCTCCGAGGCCTTGTCGTCGGCCACGTCGAAGAAGTTGGAGGCCGATCCGGGCTGCTCGGCCTGTCGGATCACGTCGTCGAGGGGCTTGGAGTCCTTCGCCTCTTGATTCTTGTTCCCCTGGGCCAGGGCGCTGTCGCGCGCCGTGGGGTCGAGGTCCCCCTCATTGACCATGGGGGGGATGGCCTGGGCGGGGGCCTCGGCCTTGACGCCGGCGGACACGGCGCCGTCGAGGGCCGCGGCGGGCGCGTCCTCCTTGCGCCCCTCTCCCTTGTCGCCGAACTCGGCGGCGCCCATCGGGGCCTCGGCGGCCTCCTCGATCGCCGAGGGCGGCGGCTGCTGGGCTTCGGCGGCGGGGCTCGCCGCAGCGGGCTGGTGGCGCGTGGCGGCGGCCTTCTCCCCGACCATGGCCTCGTCGGGTCGGCGGGCCTCGTCGCCGACGACGATGAAGATGCCCACGGCGACCAGCGCGACGAGGGCGGCGGTGGCAAAGCCGGGGTGGAAGATCATGGCCTGGAGGCGGGCGATGATGGAGCGCTCGGACTGCTCCTGGTCGGCGTGGGCCTTGAGGCGAGCCTCTCGCAGGATGTTGGCGCTGAGCGAGGCCGGCGGCTCGATCAAAGGCATCGCCTCGCCGAAGGCCTTGCGGACGAGCGTGATCTGGGCCAGCTCGCGCTGGCAGGTCGGGCAGCCCTTGAGGGCCTCGGCGACCTGGCGCTCAATCTCCGGCGGCAGCTCCTCGTAGGCGTAGTCGAGGAGGTGCTGTCTACATGTCTCGCAATTCATCACAAGGGACCTCCCGCAAGGTGGCGGGCCCTGCTCGATGAACGCGCCTCAACCGCAAGGCGATTGGCGGCTGTCATCGGGCTGTCTCGTGTCGTGCGATCGACGTCTCCCTCGTCAAGGTTGGGGCCGTCGATCGTCTTGTCCATCTCCTCTTGTGTGCGGAGGCGCCAGGCAGCCGTCCTCCACACGGGGGCTTGAACGCAAGGCCGCCGAGGGCGATCTAAGTGGGCCTGAAAAAGAGTCCTGGCGCCCATCAGACCGACCCCCCCACCTCGTGCTGCTCGTCCAGATCAAAGGAGTAGCCTCGAAACTCCTCCATGTAGCCGCGCAGCGTCTCCAGAGCGTAGCGCATCCGGCTCTTGATGGTGTTCTCAGGCACGCCGACGATGTCGGCGATCTCGCGGAACTTGAGCCCCGAGACCTCGCGCAGCAAGAAGACCTCGCGCTGCTCCTCGGGCAGGGCTTCGAGGGCGACCTTGAGGCGATCGCGGAACTGCTCGCGGACCAGGGACACATTGCCGGCCTCGGCCCGCTCGTCGTTGAGGTTGTCCAGGAAGGTCTTGCCGCCCTCGTCGTCGTCGGTGCCGATGGCGCGGTTGAGCGAGACCTCCTTGCGCCGGGAGGCGCGCCGGGAGCGGTCGATGCAGATGTTGCGCGCTATCGTGTAGAGCCAGGTCGTAAAGCGGGCTGATTTCTTGTACTTGGGCGCCGAGCGGACCACGCGCAGGAAGACCTCCTGGGTCAGATCCTCGGACAGGGCCGCGTTGTGGGTCGAGCGCAGGATGAAGTTGTAGACGCCGCGCTCGTGGCGCGAGAGCAGGACCGCGAAGGCCTCGGCGGTGCCCTCGGCGTACATGAACATCAAGGTCTCGTCCGGGATCTCCGCGATCGGCGTCGACGGGGGCCACGACCGGGCCTTCTTCTTTTGCCCGCCAAAGAGCCTTGTGATGAAGACGATCACTGCGCAGGTCCCACGGACTCTGGCCCACACCCAGGGCAGGTTGAGATCACCCGACACGGTGTCCCAACACGGCCGAGGTCGTCAAGCATTCCGCTCAGTTGGGCAACTTCTCCAGGGTCTTTGCCGCCAGATCGCCGAGCGTCTTGACCTCCGAGCCCCAGTTGGGGATCTCGGTCTTGTCGTCCTTGAGCTTCTCGACGGCCGGTCGAGAGGCGGCCGAGCCGACGAACTGAAGGCAGCACATCGAGATCGCCTTGGCCGGCCATGAGCCCGACTCCAGCTGCTGGATGAAGACCGGCTCGGTCTCCTTCATCTCCTTGACCTCCACCGAGCAGAAGCGCTCCGCCTCGCCCTTGAAGCCCTCCGGGTCGCCCTCGCCGTAAGTGCCCTTGAGGGGCAGGCTGGCCAGGATCGGGCCGAGGCCGGCCTTGCCCTGCGTCTCGGCGATGCCCTGGATGGCCAGCCACCGCAGAATCTCGGAGCCGTTCTTGACCCACTCCAGGAAGATCGGCATCGAGGCCTTGCCCTTGATGACGCGGACGCGTTCGAAGGCCGCAGAGCGCAGCTCCGCGTCGATCTCCTCCATCGGGACGATCTTGACGAAGAAGGGCACGACGGCCTCGTGGTCCTCCTCCAGCAGCGCCGTCTCGAGATCCTTGTCGATGGTCGGCAGCGTCGCCTCGGCCTGCTTGACCAGCGCGAGCGCCACGTCCTTCTTGACGGCGGGGTCGTTGATGGCACGGAGCATCTGGGCCAGCTGCGTCTGGCCATTCTTGGGGTCGTCCAGGGCCTTGAGCAGGGGCGGGGCCGATCGAGATCCCATCATCTCGGCGATCTGGTTGAGCTTGACCTTGCCCATCTGGTCGCGGGTGAAGTAGTCGCCCGTGAGCCAGTCGATCAGGACCCCCTCCAGGGCCTCCTTGTCCTCGGCCTTGGTGACGTGCTTGAGCAGGAAGTAGGCCCCGTCCTTGCCGACGACCTGCTTGCTGCGCGCCTCCTGGTAGGCCTCCACGGTCGCGTCGCCGGTCTTGTACCAGCCCAGCGCCAGCGGCACCGTGTGGGCGAGGATCGCCTGCTTGTCGGCGTCGGAGCACTTCTCCAGGGCGATGTCGACGGAGTAGGCGTACTCCTCCTCCATCAGGATCTCGGCCGCCCTGAGCCGGGTCGGCATCAGCTCGTCCGGCGAGGCGATCCACAGGCCGAGCTTCTCAAGGCCGTTCTTGGCCTTGCTCGGGCGCCAGACCTCGAGATCCTCGGGCTTTCGCTTGCAGGCCGACAGGCCGAGCCCCAACGCGAGGGCAAGGATGAGGGCGGCGGTCTTGAGGGCTGCGGGGGGCGTCATCCTTCGAGTCATGGGCTTCCTTGTTCGGGGGTGGGCGTCAGGGAGGCCTGTGGGCTGGCCGCCGTCGAGCGTCGACAACGCCGCAAGAAGCTAGCCTCTTGAGGGCTCGTGGGTCAAGGCGAGCGCGGGCGCGCTTGTGGTTGACACCCGGAGGGCCGGTGTTTATCCTCCGAAGCCGTGCTGGCGGGATCGCGCGCCTGCTTGTGCGCCGCCCGTGGCGCCCGCCGCGCGCCGCGTCGCTGGCCACCTTCAACAGGATCCTTCTCATCATGCCCCACTGGAGTTGCCCAAATGCCAATGTTTGATGTGGTCGCGAGGGGCTTCCGCGACGTCAAGAACCGATTTCAAGGCAAGCGAGAGCTGACCGAGGAGAACATCTCCGACGCGCTGCGCGACATCCGACTGAGCCTGCTTGAGGCCGACGTCAACTTCCTGATCGCCAAGCAGTTCGTCAAGAAGGTCAAGGACAAGGCCCTCGGCGAGATCGTCAACGTCCGGACGCGCGACAAGTCCATGACCGTCTCGCCGGGCGATCACTTCATCAAGATCTGCCACGATGAGCTTGAAAACCTCATGGGGCCGGTCGACACCTCCGTCGTCTTCCAGAACCCCCGCGTCGGCCCGACCAAGATCATGATGGTGGGCCTCCAGGGGACCGGAAAGACGACCACGACGGGCAAGCTGGCCCGCTACCTCAGCACCCAGCACGGCCGCAAGCCCATGCTCGTGGCCGCCGACGTCTACCGCCCCGCCGCCATCGAGCAGCTCCGGGTGCTCGGTCAGACCCTCGGCGTCCCGGTCTACTTCGAGAAGGACGGCGACCCGCCGGACATCTGCGAGCGCGCGCTGATCGAGGCCAAGAAGCAGGGCTGCGATCTGGTCATCTTCGACACCGCCGGGCGCCTGGCGGTCGACGACCTCCTGATGCTGGAGCTCGAAGAGATCGTCAAGCGCACCAGGCCCGAGAACATCTTCCTCGTCGTCGACGCCAAGATCGGCCAGGACGCCGGCAACACGGCCAAGGAGTTCAACGATCGCCTTGAGCTCGACGGCTTCATCATGACCAAGCTCGACGGCGACGCCCGAGGCGGCGCCGCCCTCTCGATCAAGGAGGTCACCGGCAAGCCCATCAAGTTCGTGGGCCTCGGCGAGGGCCTCGACGCCCTGGAGCCCTTCCGGCCCGACGGCTTCGCCAGCCGGATCCTGGGCTTCGGCGACGTCGTCGGCCTCATGGGGCGCTTTGAGCGCAAGATCAGCGAGGACGAGGCCGCCGAGGCCGAAGTCAACGCCATGCGGATGCTCCAGGGGGAGTTCACCTACGACGACTTCCTGGCCCAGATCCAGCAGATCAAGAAGCTCGGCTCCATGAGCGAGATCATGGAGATGATGCCGATGTTCGGCGGGCAGATGCCCCCCGGCGCCGAGATCAGCGACGATGAGCTGGTCAAGGTCAAGGCCATGATCCAGTCGATGACCCGCAAGGAGCGCCGACAGCCCGACCTCCTCAAGGGCTCGGTCACCCGCTGGCGCCGCATCGCCCGAGGATCCGGCCGCACCGAGAAGGAGGTCCAGGATCTCATCCAGAAGTTCAACCTCATGCGCGGCATGCTCCAGCAGCTCGGGCAGATGGGCGGCGGCGGCTTCCTGGCCAACATGCCCGGCTTCAAGCAGCTCAACCAGCTGCGCCAGATGAAGGACATGGACCTCGGCGGCCTCTTCGAAATGTTCGGCGGCGGCGGCGGGATGCCTGGGATGCCTGGGATGCCTGGGATGCCCGGGATGCCAGGGATGAAGGGGATGCCTGGGATGCCGGGGATGCCTGGGATGCCAGGGATGCCGGGCATGCCGGGCTTTGGCGGCAGGATCCCGGGCCTCCCGCCCGGCTTCACGCCGCCCGGCGTCAAGGCCCCCGTCAACAAGAATAAGGACGCCGATCGCAGCACCGCGGCCAAGAACCGCGACAAGCGTCGGCGACGCTCTGCCACGAAGAGCCGCAAGAAGAACCGCTGATCCCGACCGAGCCGCCTCGACGGCGCCCCGCGCGCCCTCGGTCTCGGTCATCCACCCCGACCTTGGCGGCCTTCGCGAAGGCCGCTCCACCGACGCGAGGCGGATCTGACGACCAACCTCCAGGCCACGCCCTTCAAGGCCCCGCCCGCTCTGATGTGCGCGACGCACCCCCGCGCCCGCGCCCTGGCGCTTTGCACCCGGTGCGACTCGCCCCTCTGCCTTCGTTGTCACGACAGCGACGACGACGGCCTCGCGGTCTGCCCAGACTGCCTCGACGGCGCGCGGGCCCCGCAGGAGGGCCAGGGGGCGCAGGGCGCCTCGATGGGGCTGCCTCCGGTCCCCCTGGAGGATGTCCGCAGCGCGCAAGGCTTCTTCGCCCGGCTGTTGGAGACCTTCCGGCTGCTGGCGTTGACCCCCGTGGAGTTCTTCACCCGCCTGATCCCCTCCAGGGCCCTCTTGCGGCCCCTCGTCTTTGGCTACCTCTGCGCCGCCTTTGGCCTCTTGATGGCCATCGTCTGGCAGATCACCTTCGATCTCCCGGGGCAGGAGCCGATTCGGGAGATGGCGCGCGAGCAGGGCATCCCGATCGCCATCGTCGAGGTGGCCCAGGTCATCAGCGTCCCCTTCTACGCCGTCTTCTACCTCGGCCTCAACACCCTCGTCCTTCACCTGGCCGTCCGCCTGGTCGGGGGCAAGGCGCCGCTGCGCAAGACCTTCCAGATCTTCGCCTACTCCACGGGCGCGCTCCTGCTCAACCTCATCCCCTTCGTCGGGGTCTTCTTGTCCGTCTTTGTGCAAATCTCGGCGCAATTCGCGGGCTTGCGCATCATCCATGATCTGAGCGTGGGCCGCGCGATGCTGGCCTGCATCATCCCGATGGGCCTCGTCCTGCTTGGCATCGGGCGCTGAGATCAGGGGCAGAGAAGCCCCCCGCCTCATGGGCAGAAGAGCCCCTCACTTCCACGAGCAGAGCAGCCCCCCGCCTTCAGGGGCAGAGAAGTCCCCCGCCTTCAGGGGCAGAGAAGCCCCCCGCCTTCAGGGGCAAAATGTCACGAAGAAGGAGCCGTCGAGGTCGTCGCCCTCGTCGCTGACGCCGCTGACGGTCCCTGAGACCTCGCCCCCCTCGGTCAGCTCGACGAGCTCCAGCTGGAAGGAGCCGGTCGCGTCCCGGGAGGTGAAGACCTGGGCGTCGTTCTTGATCTGGATCGAGATCTGGGCGCCCTCGGAGGTCGCGTAGCGGCCCTCCGCCGCCTCGTTGGCGCTCAGGATCACCTTGCGGTTGCCGACCGGCTCGATGAGCCCGCCGTCGCAGCCGTCGCCCTCGGCGTCGCTCAGGATGATCTCCAGCCCGTCGCCGACAGGCTCGGCGCGACCCGAGCGGATCGTAAACTCCTGGCCGTCGACCACGCCGATGAAGCCGCCGGCCTCTTCAAACTCGCCGACGCAGCCCGCCGCGCAGGCCCCAAGCGCCAGGCCCATCATCCCCAGGACCGCGACGAGGCGCCTGTCGCCCCGCGCCCGCGAGGGGGCGCCGCGCTTCGATGTCATTTCACCCATGAGCCCCTTCATCAGTACCCGTTGCCGAAGCGCTCCTGATCGAGGTTGGCCTCGAAGCCGAGCATCGACTCGACAGCGTCGGCGATGGCCTCGATGACCTGCTCCTCCTTGACGGCTTGATCCTTGGGGTTGGACTGTCGCCGGCCAGGATCGGGGTCGGCCGTGCCCGAGGTCCCCCCGGGCTCGTTGGGCAGCCGCATCGCGGGGATGTTGCGCTCCTTGGCCAGATCCATCCTGTCCATCGCGGCCTGCATGGCCCGGTCCATGGACTTCTCGCCCTCGGCGACGATCCCCTGGACGCCGTAGGCCACGCGCTCCTCATCCTCGATCTTGCGCGGGTGGGCGTCGTCGTTGGCGTCGATGGCGTGGACCATCTCGTGGGCCTTGAGGGCCTGATCCGAGTTGCCCGGCAAGAACATCGTGCTGCCGATCGTGAAGGCCTTGGCCCCCATCTCCCGGGCGATCTCGGACGACACAGGGCCCGCGAAGGACTCGACCTGCCGGGTGGGCTTCTTGCCCACCATCTTGCTGACCTTGTCCAGCAGCGTCGTGTCCACCGTCCTGCGCTCCATCTGGAGCTTCCGCTCGATCCGGTCGGCCTGCGCCCGCACCAGATCCCCGGTGGACTCCCCGGCGCCGTGGACGTCGATGGCGAAGGGCCCGCCGATGTAATCGCCCGCCGTCCGCGCCGCGCCGCCTCCCTCGGTCAACACCGGCTCGTTCCTGCCGCGCTCGACCCCCTCCTCGCTGCCCGAGCCGAACCACGTCTCCACCGTCCGCCGCATCCGCTCGGTGTACTTCTGCACCACCTTGAGCGATTCCTCGCCGACCGAAGGCAGCAGGCCCGCGATGGGCTTGAGGCTGGCCTGCAGCCTGTCGGCCACCTCCGGCTTCTCCTCGATCAGCCGCAGCCCCACGTCCCCGAGCAGCGCCGCGAAGAGCGACTGCGGGTTGGCCAGCCCCTCGACCAGCTCCTTGCGACGGTGATCGTTGGCCTTGAGCAGCGGCTCCTGGTCGGCCATCGCCCTCGGCGCACCCGGCGTCCGGCTCGTCATCCGCGCCAGGATCGGCATGTAGAGGCCGCGCATCCTCGCCGACGACAGATCCGCGTGGATCCGCCCCGGCATCCCCGCCAACCTCGGCGTCGCCAGCGCCGCCGCGCCCGCCGGCGCAAAGCCCAGGCCGCCGCTCGACTGCGGCGCCGCCGCGCTGGCCTGGGCGACCTGGACGCCGATGCTCTGCGCCCCCTGCTCGATGAGCCTCCCCAGCCGCGCCATATCCGGCCCCGGCGCCGCCCCTCGCCTCGCCGCCTGCGGCTCCTCCGACGATCCCCGCGCGAGGCGCCGGTTGACCTGACCCCACATGCTCTCGCCCGGCCGCCGCGCCCCAGCGCCCTCAAAGGCCTCCTCGAAGCCCGGCGCAGCCTCCTCGCCCTCGACCAGCACCCGCGTCGACCCCATGGCCGGCAGGGCGGACAGCGGGCGCGATCGGGTGCGGCTCATCAGCCGGGACGTCAACTCCGAGGAGACCCTCCGGGCGCTGTCCCTCGCGCTGTCCTGCGCGATCGCGCGCGTGTCTGGGCGATCGCCCGCCGCGCCGCCCGCGGCCGCCTCGGCGCGGCCCAGCGCCTCCTGAGAGGATCGCAGACCGGCCTCCGCGCCGCGCCGCGTCGACTCCAGCGCCACGTCCAGCGACTCGACGCCCGCGCGCCGCCCGAGCGCCGCC
>SXGT01033463.1_pt1 | contig 27806 bp, 27 predicted proteins | sample 3176221 | NCBI WGS metagenome assembly SXGT01 (sample SAMN11356862, study PRJNA531348) | freshwater metagenome | isolation source: freshwater sample F1-120 | place: China: Fuxian Lake, Yuxi | collected 2017-12-25
CACCTCGTGCTCTCGACGTTGCACACCAACGACGCGCCGAGCACGGTCAGCCGCTTGCTCAACATGGGCATCGAGCCGTTCCTCGTGGCCAGCTCGGTCAACCTCATCGGCGCCCAGCGGCTCGTCCGCAAGCTCTGCGCCGACTGCAAGGCCCCCGTCGAGGTCACGCGCCAGCAGCTCATCGACGTGGGCATCCCCCCCGAAGAGATCGACCAGGTCAAGCCGATGCGCGGCCAGGGCTGCAAGACCTGCAACAACACCGGCTACAAGGGCCGCATCGCGGTCTACGAGATCATGGTGGCCAACGACGAGGTCAAGGAGTTCATCCTCAACGGCGCCTCCACCCTCGAGCTCAAGCGCGAGGCGATCCGTCAGGGCATGAAGACCTTGCGGATGAGCGCACTCACGAAGTTCCGGGAGGGGTTCACCTCGCTCGAAGAGGTCGTGCGCGTCACCGCGCCGGACTGAAGCCCGCCGCATGTGGTACTTCCTCCCGCTCCTCGGCTGCGCGTCCGCGCCCGAGCCCGATCCTCCGGCGAAGGCGAAGAAGCGACAAGGCGAGGCCCTCCTGGTCGACTGGGCGCCGCTCCCCGCCGACCTCGCCGCGGCCGACCTCGCCCACCTCGCCACCGCGACGGCGGCTGCGGCCGCGCGTGCGCCCCAACCTCCCGCCCCGACCGGCGGCGACGACGTCCTCGTCATCGTCCTCGACACCGTTCGCGCCGATCACCTCGGGGTCTACGGCTACGCGGAGGGCACCACGCCGCGGCTCGACGCCTGGGCGAACGGGGCGCGAGTGTGGGACCAGGCGTGGACCGACGCGCCGTGGACCCTGCCCGCCCACGCTTCGATGTTCACCGGGAAGCCGCAGCGCGAACACGGCGCCCGCAGCGTGCCCAAGGACGACCCCCGGAAGGGCGCGGCGCTCCCCGACGCGCAGGTCACCTTCGCCGAGCGCCTGCGCGACGCCGGCTGGCGCACCGTCGGCGTCAGCGGGAACCTGGCGTTCCTGCACCCGACCTACGGCCTCGGGCAGGGCTTCGACGTCTGGATCAACGACCAACCCGGCGCCGACCCCCGCAAGGTGCCGTACCTGGCCGCCGATCGTGTGGTTCCCCTCGCCGAGGCCGCGATGGCCGTGGCCGACCCGCGTCCGCTCCTCCTCTTCGTGAACCTGATGGACGCGCACCGGCCCTACAAGGCGCGTCGCGGCTACGTGAAGCACCCCGACCGCCTCCGCGCCGGGCTCCCCGGCAACAAGGGCTACCAGAAGCTCGCCAAGAAGCTCCTGAGCGGCGCACCGCTCGACCCCGACGTGCAGGCGTCGTGGGTGCAGGCCTACGACGCCGAGCTGCGGTTCCTCGACGAGCACCTGGGTCGCCTGCTCGCCAGCGCCGAAGGCCGCTTCGAGCACGTCTTCGTCCTTGCCGACCACGGCGAGTACCTGGGCGAACACGGCCTGGTCGAGCACGCCAAGGACGTCTACGAAGAGGTCCTCCACGTCCCGTTCGTCGTGAAGAGTCCCCGGTGGCCCGCGGGCCGCGACGCGAGTTTCGTCCAGGCGCACGACCTCGGCGGCATGGTGCTCGACGCGGTCGGGCTGGACAACAGCGGCTTCCAGCGCACGGGCGACACGATGGTCGCCGACCTGTACTGGACGCTCAAGAAGGACCTCACCGCCCCCTACGGCGCACGCTTCGACCGCATCCGACGGGCGTTCCGCGTGGGGCCGCACAAGGTCATCTACGGGTCCGACGGGTCCCGGGAGGCCTTCGACCTCGGCGCCGATCCCGCCGAATCGCGGCCCCTGGCCGACCTTCCCGCCGCCCTCCTCGGGGTCGAGGATGCGTGGCTCGCGGCGCACCCCGAGGTGCCGCTCGAAGCGCCCGGCGGCGCGCTGGGGCCCGACGAGGCGCTGCTCAAGGCCCTCGGCTACGCCGAGTAGGCGAAGCACGATCCTCAGGGCGGCGCCAGCGGCCCGTCCCGAAGCGCGGCGAGGCCCGGCGGCGCCGCGGCGCCGGGTTAGGCCGGGGCATGGTCGTCGTCCCCGCCCGCGACGAAGGCGCTCGTGTCGGCGCCGTGGTGCGCGAGGTCCGCGCCGCCCTGCCCGGGGTCACCGTCGTCGTGGTGGAGAACGGCTCGGTCGACGACACCGCGACGCAGGACGGCGAGGCCGGTGCCACCGTGCTCCGCAGCGCCCCGGGCTATGCGCGCGCCCTCCAGGTCGGGTTCGCCCACGCGGTGCGGGCGGGGGCGCCGTGGGTGCTCACGGTCGACGCGGACGGCCAGCACCCCGGCCACGCGCTCCCCGAGCTCCTGCGGGCGCTCGACACCGCCGACCTGGTGGTCGGGAGCCGCTTCCTCGGCGCGGCCGGGTACCCGGTGCCGCCGGTGCGGCGCGCGGCGATCGGCGCGCTCTCGGTGTGGACGAGCGCGTTCGCGGGCCAGCCGCTCACCGACGTCACGAGCGGCCTGCGCGCGCTGCGGCCGGCGGTGGTGGCCGCGTTCGCCGAGGACTACCCCCCCGATGTGGCCGATGGGAACGTGCTCGTCCGCGCCTGCCGCGCCGGCTGGCGGGTGGCGGAGGTGCCGGTGGCGATGCGCCCGCGCACGTCGGGGCGGTCGCAGCACGCCGACCCGGTGGGCGCCGCCCGGTTCGCGGTGCGCATGGCCGCCCTGTGCGTACGCGAAGCGTTCAGCGCCGGTAGAGCATGAAGTAGTGCTCTTCGGGCTTTCCGTTGCGCACCACCTTGCCGACGACCATCCGGTCCACCACCTTGCGCACCACGTCGATCATGCCGCCGTACACGAGCTTGCCCAGGCCCGACGCGTTGGACACCAGCGCCGGCCAGTCGGCGGGCACGTCGTCGGCGAGGACCGTGTAGTCGAACCACACCTCGGCGCCCTCTTCGCGTACGGTGAAGTGGCCCGGCCCGGTGAGCCACGCGAAGGTCTGGACGTTGATGCCCTGCACCTTGCCGTTGCGCGCGACGAGGTGCTTCTCGAAGCGGTCGAACCCCGGGAGCAGGTCGTTCTGCCCTTCGTGGCGCACCACGACCCCATCGGCGCCGACCATCTCCGCGAGCGTGAGCGGCAGGCCCGCTTCCCACAGCCGGCGCATGTCGCGCTTGGGCAGGCCGTGCATGAACGCGACCTGCTCGGCCTCGGTGCGGGCGGCCAGCGCGGCGCGGAACCCGGTGAGATCGGCCTCGAGGCTCGGCAGCGGTACCATGCGGACTCCCGGTCGGAGTGACGACGATCGTTGCGCCTGGGACCGGTGGCTCGGAGCGCCGCCGGTCGATGGCGCCCCCTCCCTTTACCCGCCCGCGAGCTTCTTCTGCAGCTCGCCGTTCTCGAACATCTCCATCATGATGTCGCTCCCGCCGACGAACTCGCCGCGGACGAAGAGCTGCGGGATGGTCGGCCACTGGCTGTAGGCCTTGACACCCTCGCGGATCTCGCCGTCGGCGAGCACGTTGACGTGCGCGAACTTGACCCCGCACTGCTGCAGGATGCCGGTGGCGCGCGCGGAGAACCCGCACTGGGGGAACATGGGGTTGCCCTTCATGAAGAGCACCACGTCGTTGCCCTTCACGATCTCGTCGATCTTCTCGTGGATGTTCACTTCTGCTCCTTGCCGGCGGTGCGCCAGGCGTCCGGGGTGTAGGTCTTCAGGGCCAGGGCGTGGATCTCGCGGCCCATCCGCGCGCCGAGCGCCGCGTACACGGCCTGGTGCTGCTTCACCAGGGAGATGCCCGAGAAGCTCGGCGACATCACCTCGCCCTGGAAGTGCTCGCCGTCGCCCGCGTCGTCGACGATGTGCGCCACGGAGCCGGGGAGGCTCGCCTCGATGAGGCGCTTGATCTCGGATGCCTGGAACATGGGGGACCTCGGGGTCCGGTGACTAATCACGTGGCGGCCCGGCGCCGAGCGCACGTTGGGGTCCGCGTGGTCCGGGTCACCGCCGCCCGGTTAGGCGGGTGTCCCCATGTTCGCCGCGTTCTGGGCCATCTCCGGGCTCTTCCAGGTCATCGTGTGGGGTGCGCTCGTCACCCCGTTGATCGTCCCTTTTGTCGTGATCCCGCGCGGTCGTCGTGAGCGCTACGCCATCTGGGGCGCGCGGGTGTTCGGCTGGTTGTGCACCTACGTCACGTGCATGGGGCGCACCACGGTGATCGGCCTGGAGAACCTCCCAAAAAAGAGGGGCTACCTCGTGATCTCCAACCACCGGAGCTGGGAGGACGTGGGGCTGTTGATCTACTACACCGCGAGCCAGGGCATCTCCAAGAAGGAGGTCGCCTACATCCCGTTCTTCGGGTTCACCGGGTGGGTCAGCGGGGTGATCTTCTTCGACCGGTCCAAGAAGGACAGCCGCCAGCGGGTGGTCACCGAGGCGGTCTCGATGATGAAGCAGGGCGCCAACCTGCACGTGTTCCCGGAAGGTACGCGCACACGAACAGGGTTGTTGGCCGACAAGGTGTATCTTCGCCTGGTGGCAGCCTGCTGGGAGGCGGGCATCGACGTCGTGCCGGCGGCAGTGTGGAACACCGAAAATGCGGTGCGCGCCGAGGGGGCCCACGCGCTTCCATTCCAGCGGTTCGGCCTGCAGATCTCGCCGCCGCTCGACCGCGCCGCGTTCCCCGACGCCGACGCGTACGCGGTCGCCACCTGGGGCCGCGTGATCGCGATGGCGCGGGCGCACGGCTCCGACCGCCCGTTCTCAGCCGTCGACGACCTCGATCACCACGCCGCGGCTCGCCTCGCGCTCACCGAGCAACCACCGGCCTGAGGCCAGCGGGCCGGTCGGCAGGTAGCGGACCGTGGCGGGTCGGCCGGGGGTGGTCCCCGTGACCTCGGCGCCGGCCGGGGCGGGGTCGCGGGGGGTGACGGCGCCGTCGATGCTCACGTCCTGACCCACCGCCACCCACGCATCGAAGCGCACGGCGCCGCCGGGACCTTCCCCGGTGAGCGCGGGCGTGGGGAGCAGCGGCCACAGGGGCAGGGAGCCCGCGACTTCACCCGCGAGGAGCACGTGGTCGTCGTGGTCGGCGCGGGGGGGCTCCCCCGGGAGCACCAAGGGGTAGCGGACCTCGCCGCGCGCGGTGGTGAAGCCCCCGAGCGGGGTGTTCGTCGTGAGCTGTTCGAGTACGCCATCGCGGAGGAGAAAGGCGCCGTCGGTCTCGGGGGCGGGCCACACCTCCAGACGCACCTCGGGGGCCACGGGCGTCGCGGTCGGCGACCACCACGCGGCGTCGACGGGGGCGAGGGTCCCGCCGGCGCACGGGGTGTCGATCTCGAAGTGTCCGGCGTCATCGGACAGGCTCGACACCCGGACGCAGCCTTCGGCTTCGGCGCGCACCGCGGCCCCGACCACCGGCGCGTCGTGGAGCGCGTCCCACAGCACGCCGGACGTGGATTCGGGGGCAGCGCACGCGAAGAGGAGGACGATCATCCCGCGGCGAGCTCGGCGATCGTGGCGTGCACGCGCGCGCGGATCCACGTGGCGGGATCGGCGTCGAAGCGGGGGTCGGCCGTGGCCGGAAAGGTGGCGGCACGGGAGCTGTTGATCAGCGCACCGAGGCCTTCGCCGTCGAGCATGGTGCGGGCCGCAGCGGCGCTGCCGCCCTGGGCGCCGAAGCCCGGCACCAGGAGCCAGGTGTGCGGCAGGCGGGCGCGGAGCACGAGCCCCTCGTCGTGGGTGGCGCCGACCACGGCGCCGACGGGGCCGTAGCCCCCATCCCCGGCGTTCTGCGCGGCGATCCACGCCGTGAGATCGTCGACGACGGGAGCCTGCCACCGTGCGCTCCCCGGGTTGGAGGTGCGCAGGAGCACGAAGAGCCCGCGACCGTGCGCACGCGCAGCGCCCACGAACGGCTCGAGCGTGTCCGGACCGAGGAACGGCGAAACGGTGAGCGCGTCGCACGGGAAGGGTGCGGAGGGGGCCAACGTCGCCGCGGCGTACGCGCTGGCGGTGGAGCCGATGTCGCCCCGCTTGGCGTCGCCCACGACCAACAGTCCCGCGTCGCGAGCTGCGGCGCACACGTCGGCCAACGCGTGCATGCCGGCAGGGCCCATCGCCTCGAAGAACGCGAACTGGGGCTTCACCGCCGGGACCAGCCCCCTTGCAGCCTCGACCACCGCCAGGCCGAACCGGCGGGACAACGCGGCGAGCTCGTGGAGCGTGGGTTCGGCGCCTGCGCCGCGGCCGGGGAGCCGTTCGGGCCACGGGTCGATGCCGACGCAGAGCGGGGTGCCCGTACGGCGGACGGCGTCGGCGAGGCGGTCGGCGAAGGTCATGCGCCGGCAACGTAGCGCGGCCGGGCGTCGTGCCGCGACCGTCCGCACGTCGGGCCGGCCCGTGCGCACGACGCGCGTCTGCGTGCGCGTCAGCCTCCGGTGTCGACGCCGTCCGGGACCACGGCCACGTCGATCTCGAAGCTCTCCGATTCGGGTCCTTCGGCCGCTCCGTCCAGCGTCATCGTCGCGCGCACCCGGAGCGCGACGGTGCCCTCGGTGACCTCGACCGCCAGCGGGAGCTCCGCCGACCATGGTTCGCCGGAGAGCGCCGCCGCGTCGAGTCGGTCGTCCACGCGCCAGGTCGCCAGGGAGGTGCCGGCATCGACGGTGGTGTCGAGGAGCACGGTACCGTCGGCGTCGTGGAGGCGGACCTGCGCCGAGCGGGCCCCGGCCCCGAGCGCGGTGACGTCGACGACGATCGTCCGGTCGTAGACGACGGCGGACGGTGGATCTACTTGGAAGGTGATCGTCCCGGCCCAGCTCGCCGGCGAGGTGAGGGGCTCCTCCGTGCGCTCGGCCCGACCCCACCCGTCGGACGGGGCCGGCCCCGGTTCGAAGTCACGGTCCGGCTCCACGGGTTGGGTAGCCAACGAAGCGACGCCGACGGCGACGAGGAGCGCGATGCGGGCGACCCGGCGGCTGGACATCGAACCTCCGACCTCCACGAACCGGTCTACCCCGCGGTGTCGTCGCCGGTGTCTCCCGAGTCGGCGCCCTCCCCGGTGTCGGGCTCCTCGCCCGTGTCGGCGGTGTCGCCCAGCTCGGACTCTTCCCAACCTTCGGAGACGGTCATGGCCACGGCCACCATGGTGGCGCCTTCTTCGCCCGACGGCCCCCGCAGGGTGGCCGCGAAGTCGAGGAGGATGTCGGCGTCGCCCTCCAGCATCTCGACCACGAGGTGGTAGCGGACGTCGAGGTTGCCCTGGAGCGCGTCGAGGGCGTCGATCTGCACCGAGCTCAGGCCGCGGACGTCGGTCCGCTCCCAGGCGCCGAGCTCGACGCCCGCGGCGTCGAGCACCGTGAGGCGGTAGCGGCACGCCACCTCCTGCTCGTCCGCCACGTCGGACATCACGGCGAGCTCGCCCGTACCGTCGTCGCCACCGGGGAGCTCGGCCTGCAGGGTGAGGGTGCCCTCCCAGGCGGTGTCGGCCTCCAGGAGCCCGGTGGTGGTCGTCGTCGAGCCGGAGGCGACCCACGAGGGGCCGGAGTCCTCGACGGTGCTGATCGAGTTGGACGACGTGGCGAGCGAAGCCGCGCCGCTGAGCGCCAGGAGCAGGAGGGTGGCGGGGCGGGAGGTGTGCATGGCCGGCTCCGGATGCACACGTCGTGCCAGCCGCAGGGGAGCGCGTCCACAGCGGCGCCGCAGCGGCGGCGACGTGCGCCCGTGCGGCGTGGGTGTCGCGGTCGGGCCTTGGGCGGCGGGCGGGTGCCGGCATAGCCGCGGCGCATGTTGAGCCTCCTCTTCGTCGCCTGCGCCACCGACCCCGGCCCCGACACGCACACCGCGCAGCCCGGGGACACGGGCGACAGCGGCGAAACGGGCGACACGGGCGACACCGGCGTTGCCGACGGGTGCCGCGCCACGCCCGCCGCCGCGGATCGGGAGCGCGCCGTCGTCCTGTCGTTCCCGTACGACGGCAGGGGTCGGCCGGCCGACACCTGGGCGGTGCTCCGCCTCGACGTCGACGGTGGCCTCTCCGCGCCGGGCGACACGTTCACCCTCGGGCGCGCGACCTCCGGGGTCGTGGCCTTCGCTCCGGACGGCTCGCTCGGCGTGGTGCCCCAGGAAGACGGTACGCTCGGCGTCTTCACGCTGGACGCCGAACTCGCTCCGACCGTGGTGGAGGCGGCGTGGGCCGGGCCCGGCGGGGCCGACTTCTACGCCGGCGCGGTGGTCTTCGACCCCAGCGGCGAGCGGGCCTTCGTCGTCGACGGAAACTGGGAGAACAACGGCGGCGGCATCTACGAGGTCGCGTTCGACTGCGAGAGCGGCGCGCCGACGCTCGTGGGGCAGCGCATCGCGAGCAAACTCGCGGCGGCGGTGTACCCGACCGCCGGCGGGGGCGCCGTGCTCGTGGCCGCGGGCGCGGCCGGGCAGGAGGGCGCCGATGCGTGGCTCCTCGCCGGCTGGCCGGACGCGCCGACGGTGTCGGCCTCGGCGGCGCTGTTCGACTACGAAGACGCGATCCTCGGCGGCTCCGCGCTCGCGGGCGACACGCTCCTGGTCGGCGACACCAGCATGTTCTCCGGCACCGACAACCGCGTCGCGGCCGCGCGGGTGGGCGATGGCATCGAGGCCGCCGCGAAGACGACGGTGCTGGAGGACCCGTTCGCGATGGTCGCCTCCCCGGACGGCGACGCGGTACTCGTGTCGAGCGGATTTGGCGATGCGCTCTGGGTGCTCGAGGTCGCCGACGGGCTGGTGCGCACCGCCGACGAGCTGGACGCGCCGGGGGTGGCGCTCCCCGGGTCCAGCGTCGTCATCGCCCGCGGCGGGCTCCGGGGGCTCGCCCTGGTCGTGGAGAACGTCGCGGTGCGCCGGGTGCAGTTCGACGGGGAGGGCGGCGCCGCCGACCTCGGCACCACCGACTTCGGAGACGCGTACACCTCGATCCCCGGTGCGGTGGGCGTGCAACCTTAGCGGCGGGCCGCGAAGCACCGACCCGCGCCTGGACGGCAGCCGCGGCGCGCGCCCGCCCCGATCGAGCGCAGGCGCGGACGGTCACGGCGCGCCGCCATCCCCCCCGCTCGGTCCACCCGGGGGCGGTGCCGGCCACCCGTAGGCGTCGTTGGTGACACGTGTGGCCTGGAAGATCGCCCCGAACAGGCGATCGTCCAGGCGGCGCTTCCAGGCGCCGGGGAGGCGCCGAACCGCGCCGCGCACCACCGCGACGAGCACGGTGGCGACGCGCTCGACGCGGCCGGAGCCCATCGGCTACGGCTCCCAGGTGGCGACGTAGGCCTTGAGCTTCTCGAGCGCGGACTCCCCGACCTGCGGCACCTCGGCGAGCGCGCCCATGGAGCCGACCGGGCGAGCGTCGACGATGTTGCCGGCCGCGTCGGAGGGGAGCCCCACCGCGCCGTCGAGCTCTTCCAGGCTGGCCTCGTTGGCGATCTCGAGCACCACGGTTTGTTCGTGCTCGGTGAACTCCACGCCTTCCCAGGTGCCCGTGCCATCGGCGGAGCCCTGGATGTAGCTGAGGATATCCAGGATGGTGCGGTCGCCGACCTGGGGGACGGCCTCGACGTCGTCGAGGGTGAGGAACGGGACGTCGTCGCCGGTGCCGCAGGTGGCGTCGGGGCCGTCGCGGTGTTCGATCAGGTTGTCGGCCGCGTCGGAGTCGAGGCCGACGACGTTGTCGAGGACGTCGAGCGTGGTGTCGCAGTCGTTGAGGAAGTCGAGGATCGCGGCCTCGTCGGCGCTGGTGAGGCCGAGCCGCTCGCGCGTGGGCGCCGCCGCGTCGTCCTTGGCGAGCTGCACGTCGGTCGTGGTGCACGAAGCGAGGACGACGAGCCACATGGCGTGCGCCTAACCGCGCCGGATACGTCCGGTCCATGCGCTGTCTCGCCCCGCTCGCCGTGCTCGCCGCCTGTGCGTCCACCCAGACCGACGCGCCCGCGTGGGAGGGCGGCGACTTCGAGGTCACCGTCACCAACGGCACCGACATGTGCCTCGGGGGCGCGTTCGAAGACGCGCTGCTCCCGGAGGACGGTGTGGCGGTCTTCGAAGCGCCGATGGAGCTCCCGGGGGTGATCGACCTGCCGTGGGTGCACACCGTCGACTTCCTCGACCCCTTCGGCGAGAGCCAGGTCACCTTCGAGGTGGGCGAGAAGGGCGAGGAGTTCATGCAGGCCCTCGACGGCGCGCTCGCGAGCACCGAGTACGACCCGGTCGCCGCGCCGGGCTGCTTCGTCGACGCCACGGTCGACTACTACCTGCAGATCGTCGACGACAACTCGCTCGTCGGCAGCGCGGTGCTGCACCTGGACAGCTTCGACGAGGACGCGTGTCCCGAGCCGGAGACCGAGCTGTGCGACGCCCGCTTCGACCTGACGTGGCAGCGGATCTGACCGCGCCGCTCGCCGCGAACGGGCTGCGCAAGGTCTACGCGGGGCGCGTCGTGGTCGACGGCGTGTCGCTGGCGGTCGGCCGGGGCGAGGTCGTGGGCCTGCTCGGGCCCAACGGCGCCGGGAAGAGCCCCGAGTTCCGCCTGCGCGCGGGCGTGGAGCGTCCCGATGCGGGGGAGGTGTGGCTCGACGGCGGGCGGGTCGACGGGGCGTCGCTCGACGCGCGCGCCCGTCGGGGGCTCGGCTACCTCCCACAGGAGGACTCGCTGTTTCGCGACCTGGACGTGCACGACAACGTCGCGCTCGCGCTCGAGGTGAGCGGTCGTGCCGGCGCGGTCGCGCCACTGCTCGACCGCGTCGGCATCGGCGCGCTGAGCCGTCGGCGGGTGTCGGGGCTCTCGGGCGGCGAGCGGCGGCGGTTGCAGATCGCGCGGCTCCTGGCCATCGCGCCGGTGGTGCTCCTGCTCGACGAACCCTTCGCGGGGATCGATCCCATCGCGATCCGCGGCCTTCAGGAGCTGATCCGGGCGCTGGCCCACGAGGGCGTCGGCGTGCTGCTCACCGACCATGCCGTGCGAGAAACACTCACGACGTGCGACCGGGCGCTGTTGGTCGACGCCGGCGTGGTGCACGTGGCGGGGACCCCGGCCGAGGTCGCGGCCGACCCGCACGCGCGCGCCCGCTACCTGGGGCCGGACTTCGTGCTCGAGCCGTGAAGGTGTGCCCGACGTTGGCACCGCGCTTGCACGGAGGGCCCGTGGTGCGATATCCTCCACGGAGAGAACGACGGCGCGGTTTCGGGGGTCCGAACCGACGAACCTGACTTTTCGTGGAATGCCGCGCGGCCCATGGCGATGGACTTCAAGCAGAGCCTCCGACTTCAGCAGAAGCTGCAGCAGACGCTCGCCATCACCCCGCAGTTGCAGCAGGCGCTCAAGCTCCTCCAGCTCAACCACCTCGAGCTGGTCGACCAGATCCAGAACGAGCTGCTCGAGAACCCCACCCTGGAAGAGGTGCCGGGTAGCGTGCAGGTCGAGGGGGCGACCGAGGCCACCGTGTCCCAGGTCGCCGAGGTCAAGGACACCGCCGAACAGCAGAACGGCAGTGAGCAGGGCGACGTCGACTGGAACCAGGTGCTCGAGAACATGGGCGACCAGGGCTTCCGCGGCGAGCGCGGCAGCTCCGGGATGGAAGAGCTCCCCCCGATCGAGACCAACCTCACCGAGCACGAGGACCTGTCGGTGCACCTGGAGTGGCAGCTCCAGATGCAGTGCTGCACCGACAAGGAGCGCGCCGCCGCCAAGCTCATCATCCGCAACCTCGACGAGCGCGGGTGGCTGCCCATCGGCCTCGCTGAGATCATCGACGAGCACAACGAAGGCGCCGAGACCGACGAGGAGCGCATCGACCTGGAGGACGCCGAGGGCGGGCTCCTGCTCGTGCAGGCGCTCGACCCGCTCGGTTGCGGCGCCAAGGACCTCGTGGAGTGCCTGCTCATCCAGGCGCGGGTCCTCTTTCCCGAAGATCCGTTCCTCCCCGAGATCGTCCGCGCCCACCTCGGCGACCTCGAGAAGCGCAACTACGCCGGCATCGCGCGCGCGATGGGAATCGCCGAAGAAGACGTGGTCGAGTACCACCGGATGCTCAAGCAGCTCGAGCCGTGGCCCGGGCGCAACTACACCGGCGGCGAACCTCAGTACATCTCGCCGGACGTCTACGTGTTCAAGATCGGCGACGAGTGGCAGGTCGTGCAGAACGAGGACGGCCTGCCCAAGCTCCGGGTGTCCCGCTACTACCAGAACGTACTTCAAGGAAAGGACAGCACCCGCGCCGAGCGTGATTACATCAAGGAGAGGCTGTCCAGCGCCGACTTCCTCCTCAAGTCGATCTGGCGGCGTCAGGACACGATCGGCAAGGTGATGAAGTCGATTCTCCGCCGGCAGTACCAGTTCTTCGACCGTGGCCCGGACTTCCTCAAGCCGATGGTCCTCAAGGACGTGGCCGAGGAGGTGGGCGTGCACGAGTCCACCGTGTCGCGCGTCACCAGCAACAAGTACGTCCAGTGCCCGCAGGGGCTCTTCGAGCTCAAGTACTTCTTCAACAACGGCGTCAACGCCGTGCATGGCGAGCAGGTGGCGGCCGAAGCCGTCAAGCGCCGCATCAAGAAGCTCATCGCGGCCGAGGAGCCCTCGGCCCCCCTCTCCGACGATCAGGTGGTCACGTTGCTCAAGCGCGAGAACGTGGACATCGCCCGTCGTACCGTCGCCAAGTACCGCGAAGCGATGGGAATCCTCCCGTCGTCGAAGCGTCGCAACCTCTGCTAGGAGGCAGTCGTGGAGCTGGATTTCACCTTCCGTAACGTCGAGAGCACCGAGGCCATCAAGGAGTGGGCCAGTCGCCGCTTCATCAAGGTCGCCAAGCACGTTCGGGAGCCGGCTTTTGCGCACCTGGTGCTGATCGTGGACAAGCACCGCCACCGGGCCGAGTGTACGCTCCGCACCGGCGGTGAGCTCTTGCGCGCGTCCAGCGAGACGGGCGACATGTACGCCAGCATCGACGGCGTGGCCGCCACGATCGAACACTCCGCGCGCCGCCAGCACGAGCGGCGCACCTCCAACCACGAACTGTGAGCACCCGCTGCCCGGCGCGTCGTCGGCGCGCCGGGTGGTCTCACGGGCCGCGGTGACGGACGGCGGCGTGGTGTAGAGATTGACCTCATGGCTGTCCACAACGAGCTGTACCAGACCCTGGGCGTGAGCCCGGGCGCAACCGAGGCCGAGATCAAGAAGGCCTTCCGTGCGCTCGCGGGAAAGTTGCACCCCGACAAGAACCCGGGCGACGCCGCGGCCGAGGCGCGGTTCAAGAAGATCACGGCCGCCTACGACGTGCTCTCCGACAAGGACCGTCGCGCGGCCTACGATGAGTTCGGCCCCGACGCGCTCAGCGCCGGCTTCGACGCACAGAAGGCCCGGGCGTGGAAGCAGGCGGGCGGCTTCCGCGGCGGTGGAGCGCCCGGCGGCGGGTTCGGCGGGGGTTTCCCCGGTTTCGGCGGGGGGGTCGAGTTCGACCTCAACGACCTGCTGGGCGGGTTCGGCGGGGGGGGGCGCGGGGGCGGCCGGCGCCGGGCGGCGCCGCCGCGCGAGGCCGAGGTGCGCCTGGACCTCGGGCAGGCCCTCCGCGGGGTCGAGGTCGAGGTCGGTGGGCAGCGGGTGCGCATCCCGCCGGGCGCCGACGATGGTGCGTCGGTCAAGGTCGACACCGCCGAGGGCCCGCTGCGCATCCACATCCGCGTCGAGCCGCACCCGCACTTCACGCGGAGCGGGCTCGATCTCACGCTGAAGCTGCCGGTGACGCTCGGCGAGCTGGCGGCGGGCGCCGCGGTCGACGTGCCCACGCCGGAGGGGCCGGTGAGCATGAAGATTCCTCCCCGGACGGCGGCGGGTGCGCGGCTGCGCCTCCGCGGGCGTGGCGTGGAGCGGAAAGGCCACAAGGGCGACCTGTACGTGGAGCTGGTTCCGCGCCTGCCCGACCGCTGGGACGACGCCCTGGTCGAGGCCTGCCGCCAGGCCGACGCGCTCTACGACCGGCCGGTGCGTGAAGGCGTGGAGCTGTAGGTCGGATCAGGCGCGCAGCACCAGCACCCGCTCCTCGCTGAAGTCGCGGATCGCCCACCGCGGGCCTTCGCGGCCGACTCCCGAGTCCTTCACCCCGCCGTAGGGCATGCCGTCCACGCGGAACGTGGGGTAGTCGTCGTGGATGACGCCCCCGACGTCGAGCTCCCCGAAGGCGCGCCACAAGGCGCGCACATCGTGGGTGAACACCCCGCATTGAAGGCCGAAGCGGCCGGCATTCACGCGAGCGATCGCCTCGTCCAGGGTTCGGTAGGGGCGGAGCACGAGCACCGGGCCGAACGCTTCGTCCCGCGCCAGCCGCACGTCGTCGGGAACCTGCTCCAAGAGCGCCGGCCGCAGGAGGTCGCCCTCCCTCCCACCGCCGTGCAACCGTGCGCCGCCCGCGACCGCCTCGTCGATCCACGCTTCGAGACGGCTGACCTGGCGGTTGTCGATCAGCGGGCCGCAGACGGTGTCGTCGCGAGCGGGGTCGCCGCGGGGCACGCGCGCAGCGAGCTCGATGAGGCGCTCCCGCGCGGCGGCGAGCCGGTCTTCGTGCACCAGGACGTGTTGCACCGAGATGCAGACCTGGCCGGCGTGTGCGAAGGCGCCGAGTGTGATGCGCGGCAGCGCCCAGTCGAGGTCGGCGTCGTGGTGCACGATGGCGGCGGCGTTGCCGCCGAGCTCGAGCAGCACCTGCTTGCGGGGCACTCGCGCGCGCAACCCCCACCCGACGGTGTCGCTGCCGGTGAAGCTCAAGACCGGGAGCCGCGCATCGTCGACCAACGCGCCGGCGACGCTGCGATCGCACGGGAGGACGCTCAAGGCCTCGGCCGGCCAGCCGGCGGCGACGCACGCGGCGCCGAGCCGCAGCGCGGCGCCGGGGGTGGCCTCTGCGGGCTTGACCACCACCGGGCAGCCCGCGGCGATGGCGGGCGCCACCTTGTGCGCGACCAGGTTCAGGGGAAAGTTGAACGGCGCGATGGCGAGCACCGGGCCGCGGGGGAACCGCCGGACCACCGCCGTGCGGCCGACCCCGGCGGGCGCCGCGTCGAGCGCGAAGACTTCGCCGTCGATGCGCGTGGCCTCGTCGGCGGCGAGCGCGAAGGTGTCGGCCGCACGGGCGACCTCGGCGCGCGCGAACTGCACGGGTTTGCCCCCCTCGTTCACCAGGTCGCCCACGTACGCGTCGGCGTCGGCGCGGAGGGCCGCCGCCACGCGCCGCAAGATCGCGGCGCGCTCGTGCGTGGGCAGGGTGCGCACCTTCGGGAAGGCCGCCGCAGCGGCGGCCGCGGCCGCTTCCATCTCGGCGGGGCCGGCCTGCGCGACCTCGCCGAGCGTGCGCCCGTCCCACGGGGAGCGAAGCGGCGTGGCGTGGGCGGTGGTCTTCGGCGTGCCGGCGAGCAGGAGGGGGCGCATGGGGCCGACCTATCCGGCGCGCGGGAGCTCGATCCAGAAGGAGCTCCCTTTGGCCTCGGCGTGGTAGCCGATCGTGCCCCCCATCCGTTCGATGAAGCCGCGCGCGATGTAGAGCCCGAGGCCGGTGCCGCCGCGGGTCCGCGACACGGCGCCCGCCTGGCTGAACCGTTGGAACAGGTGCGCCCGGAACGACTCCGGGACGCCGGGGCCGGCGTCGGTGATGGTCACGCGCACGCGGTCTCCCTCGCCCGCTTCGACGCGGATGCGCACCTCGGTGCCGGGCCGCGTCCACTTGCAGGCGTTGTCGATGAGGTTGGTGAGGACCTGCCCCAGGCGCCGGGCGTCCACGTTGACCACCGCTTCGGTCGCGCCTTCCAGGCGAAGGGTCGTGTGGGCCGTGGTGGCCACCGGCTCCATGGCGGTCAGGGCCGCCACCACGCTGTCGTGCAGCGGGTGCGGGCGCAGCTCCAGCGTGAGGGCGCCGGCGGCGAGGCGCTGCACGTCGAGCAGGTCGTCGATGAGCGCCAGCAGCCGGCGGCTGCTCTGGTGCGCGATGGTGAGGAGCCGGTGCTCGTCGTCGGTCGAGGCGGTGCTGTCGCCGCCCTCGGCGTGGTGGCGCAAGAGTGCGATGGCCCCGTGCACCGACGTCAGCGGCGTGCGCTGCTAGTGGCTGACGACCGCGACGAACTCGTCCTTGAGCTGTGCTGCACGGTGCGCTTCGGTGACGTCGCGGACGATGCCGACCGCGGCGGGGGCGCCCGGTTCGCCGGTGCCGAGGAGGTCGATGCGGAACCACTCCGACGGCGCATCCTTGCGCGACCTTTCGAGCTCCAGGGTGGCCCGCTGGCCGCCACGAAGTGTGGCCAACGCGGCCATGAGCCGCTCGCGCCCGGCGAGCCCCACCTGCTCCACGAGCGGGTCGGCGCCGATCATCTGGCGCAGGCGGGCGGACACCATCACAAACCCGTACGCTCCCCGCCACTCGAAGATGCCGGCGTGGTCGGCGGCGATCGCCGCGGCGTACCGCGCTTCGCGCTCGCGGACGCGCTGGTAGAGCGCGCCGCGCTCCCGTTCGTACAGCACGGCGAGGAGGGTCATCACCGCGAGCAGCGCCAAGGAAGTGCCGATGTCGGTGATGCGGCCGAGGAGCGTCAGCTCGGGCGGGGCCTGGGGTGCCCGATGGGCGGCGGCGCCGTCGGCGACGATGCCGACCGCGACGAGCCCCGCGAGCGCCGCCGCGCGCTCGGGCGTCAGCAGGAACGCCCCGAGGATGGGGATGGCCACCATCGCGGCCAGCGCATTCCCCGCGAGCCCGCCGATCGCGGCGGCGTCGAGGGGAATGTAGATCGCGGTGCCCGCCAACAACAGGGTCGCGACCCCGTCCACGTTGCCGGTTCGTCGTAACCACACCGCACAGATCGAGACGATCGCCACGCCCGCCCACACGCCGAGCGCCGACAGGTGGGCCATCGTCGGTTCGGTGACCCGATACGCGAGCACGCCGGCGGCCGCCGCCGCCGAGCACAACAAGGTCGCGGCGAGGAAGCGCGCCCGGCGGGCGCCGGGGTCGGAGGGGTCCCGCAGCGCCGGCGGGAGCAGGAGCTCGACGACGGTCCCGGGCCCCATCACTCCGCCTCGGGCGGCTCCACGCGGTAGACGCACAACGACGCGTACACCCCGGGCACGACGTCGGGACCGACCAGCGAAGCCTTGCCTTCGACCAGGAACTTCAGCCAGTCCGTGGGCGCCACCGCGCCGCCGACGCTCGCCGCGAACGGCACCGCCCCGGTGACGCCGTCGGGGTCGAACGCACCCTCCACCCGCACGGTGGGATTGACGATCCCCGCCGGGAGGAAGACGCCGTAGATCGAGACGTCGGCGTAGGGAGAGGTGCCGTCGACGCCGGCCATCCCGCCGAGGGCGAGGGTGACGAACTCGGCCGGGTAGACCTCGGCCCCGAGCACGGCGCCGTAGCGGCCGTGCGCGGGGTAGGCGGCGATGCCCGAGTACGTCGCGAAGGCGTCGCTCTCCCAGGTGATGTTGGCCTCGACGATGGGTTGCTCCCAGTCCATGTCGTAGCCGCCGCCGATCGCCACGGTGGGCCCGTCCCCGAAGGTCCACGCGAACTCGCTCCCCGCGAGGCGCCCGGGCGTGTACGCGAAGTACTGTCCGTGGGTGGGCAGGTACAACGCCCAGTCATCCCAGTCCTCGAGGCCGAACGCGGGGTTGATGATGCCGCCGCGGGCCGCCCAGGTCTCCCCGGTCGCTTCGAGCATCGCCCACTCCGGCCGCAAGGTGTCGATGACGGGGACATCGGGCGCGAAGGTGACCAGGCCGAGCGTCGGCAGCGCGGTCGCCGTGATGTCGAGGTCGAAGCGGCCGCCCACCATCCCCGCCTGGAAGCGGAGGTCCCCCTCCAGCTCGCCGCCGAGGGTGAAGTCCGTCCCGTCCCACCCGGGGCGGGCGGCCAGGCCTCCGCCGGCGAAGAAGTAGCCGTCGCCCGCCAGGGCGCTCACGATCCAGAGCAGCATTCTGACCTCCGCTCGGGAGCGTACACCAAACCGGGCGGGCGGCATACGCTCGGCCCCCGCCCCCGGAGTTCCCGTGACCGCTACGCGCACGTTCCAACTCGATCTCGCCGACGTCCACCTCGGGGAGGGGATCACCCGCGTTCGGGCTGGCCTGGAGCGGTTCCGGTGCACCGAGGTGCTGTCGCCCGACGGTCGTGCGTTCGACGAAGCCTACGGCACGCTCGAGGCCTACTTCGGACCGCGCAACGAGATCGAGCGGCGGCCGGTGCTCGAACGGTGGTTGCGCGACCCGATCCTCGATGGCGCGGTGCAGTGCCGCTACCACCTTCTGGCCTGGCACGATGCCGCCGGTGGGTTGGCGGCGGTCCGCGACTGCTTCGTCGCCACCGATCAGAGCGCGGGGGTCTGCGTCGTCCTGCTGAGCCACAGCTACGTCGCGCCGCCCCACCGCCGGGCCGGGCTTGCGTCCCTGGTGCGGACGGCCCCCGCCACCCTCGCACGGCGCGCGGTGCGGGAGCGCGGGATGGACCCTGCCGAGACGCCGACCCTGCTCATCGCCGAGATGGAGCCGGTGGATCCTCACGCGGAGGACACGCTGGCGCGCATCCTCGCGTACGCGAAGGCCGGCTTCCGGGCGGTGGCCCCGCGGGCCCTGCCCTACTTCCAGCCCGACTTCCGCGACCTCGATGCGCTCGGTGTCCCAGCGGTGCACGTCCCGATGATGCTCATGGTGCGGCGGCTGGACGACCCGACTGCGCGCGCGTTGCCCAAGCCGCTCGTGGCTGCGGTCGTGAACCATCTCAGCCGCATCCACCAGCGCGCCGTCCGGCCGGCGGACATCGCCTCCGCCGCCGGGTACAGCCTGGGCTGGCTGGCGGCGTGGCCCGAGACGGAGGCGCCGCTGGTGGAGCTGCCGCTGCGCGGGGATCAACTGCTCCGCCTGGCGCCGCTCCTCCGCTCGGCGATGCTGCCCGCGTACCCGCCCGAGTACCGGATCGCGGGCCTGGACCCCGAGGTCGAGCTCCACGACCTCGGCGCGGTCGCGGCGCGCATGGCGTCGGCCCCGCGCCCGTACGAGTTCCCCGGCGAGCCGTCCGCGCCGCTTTTGCGTACGCCGGTGCCGGGTCCCCGGTCCGCGGCGCTGCGCGCGCGGCACGGCGCGCTGCAGGATGCGCGGACCATCCACTTCTACCAGGACGCCACCAACAGCCGCGGCAACTACCTCGTCGACGTCGATGGCAACGTGCTCCTGGACGTGTACGGGCACATCGCCGCCGTCGCGCTCGGCTACAACCACCCGGAGCTGGTGCACGCGTGGCGGAGCGGTCGGTTCGACTGGTGCGCAGGGTGGCGGCCCTCGTTGGGGGTGGCGGTCCCGCCGGAGTGGGTCGAGGTCGTCGAGCGGCTGATGCAGGCCGCGCCGGCGGGAATGGCGCACGTCTTCACCGTGACCACCGGTGCCGAGGCGGTGGAGAACGCGCTGAAAGCCGCCTTCGTGAGGTTCGCCGCTCGGCGCCGCGGGGGCGCGCCCGCATCCGCCGACGAGCTGGCAACGTGTATGCAGAACGCCCAGGCGAGCGCCAACCGGATGCAGGTGATCTCGTTCACCGGCGCCTTCCACGGGCGCAGCCTCGGTTCGCTCAGCGCCACCCGGAGCAAGGCGATCCACAAGCTCGACTTCCCCGCGTTCGACTGGCCGGTGGTGGAGTTCCCCGCCAATCGTTTCCCGCTGGCCGAGTACGCCGCCGAAAACGCCGCCGCCGAAGCGAGGTCGCTCGCCGCGGTCGAGGCGCTCTTCCGCGCGCAGCCGGACCGCATCGCGGCGGTCATCGTCGAGCCCATCCAGGGCGAGGGCGGCGATCGCCACGCCAGTCCCGCGTTCTTCGCCGGCCTACGTCGCCTGTGCGACGCCTACGACGCCACGTTCATCGCCGACGAGGTGCAGACCGGCGTGGGCACCACCGGGCGGATGTGGGCGCACGAAGGGTGGGGTGCCGAGGCCGCGCCCGACATCGTCACGTTCTCCAAGAAGATGCAGCTCGGCGGCTTCTATTGCCGCGCGTCGCTCATGCCCGCGGAGCCGCTCCGCATCTTCAACACCTGGCTCGGCGACCCGCTCCGCGGCGCCCAGGCGAGCGTGATCCTCGACGTGATGGAGCGGGATCGGCTCATCGAGCTCGCCGCGCTGTCCGGCCAGAAGCTCGTCGGTGCGCTCGGCGAGCTCCAGGCGCGCCACCCCGCGTGGCTCGCGCAGGCGCGGGGTGCGGGCACGTTCGCGGCGGTGGACCTGCCCGATGGCCCCTCCCGGGATCGCCTCGTGCGCGCGATGCTCGCGCGCGGCGTCGAGGTCGGCGGCTCGGGTGACCGCAGCGTCCGGTTCCGCCCGTCGTTGGTGTTCGGCCCGCGGCACGTCGACCAGCTCGTGGAGCGACTGGACGACGCGGTGCGCTCCCTGTGAGCGGTGTGGCGCCCGGCGCGGGGGCGGCCCGCGCCTAGCGACGCCGCCAGGACGCCGTCTTTGGCGTCCACTCCGGGTCTTTTTCGCGGCTCTGGTACACGTAGCGGGGCCGCGACTCGAGCTCCTCGGCGATGCGGGTGAGCTCGTCGTCCAGGTACCTCGGGTTGGCCTTGACCTTCTCGGCGACTCCACTCTTGAGCCACGCCAACGTGTCGGGCTCGCCCGGATAGTACCGGGTGAACGCGGTGTAGCGGAAAAGCGGCCGGAGTCGGTGCAGGTCGCGGGCCCCCGTCGGCAGGGGCAACAACTCGATGCTGCCGCGTGACTCGCGGGTGCCCAACCGGGCGAGCACGGCGTCGAGGCTGTCCTGCAGGTTCTCCGGCGAGCAGTGGGTCGCGAAGTCGTCGTAGAGGAGCCGCATCACCGCGCGCGCCTCTTCGGTGGGGATGGCCGCTTGTCGTTCGCGCCCGAGGCGGCGCAACAACATCATGAACGGAACCGGCTGGTTCCCGGTGGTGCGGATCAGCTCGGGGTCGCGGAAGTCGGGCTGACGGTAGGGGAAATACCGTGGGTTGATCGCGTCGAAGCCTCCCCGGCCGTAGAACAGGATGCGCTGGAGCGAGATCGGGTCGTCCGGCGCGAAGTACTCCATCTCGGCCGCGAGGTCGATCTGCATGCCGAAGTAGCGCGCTGGCTGATCGGGAGCGGGGACCTTGATCTTCCCCATGCTCTGCAGGTCGGCGAGGTACTGCACCGCGAGCTCGACCGGCGCGATGCGCAACCAGTACGACAAGACCGTGCCGCGCGCCTCGGGCTTCATCACGATGTGGCTGAGGAAGACCACCAGGAGGTCGGGGTCGTACGACTGGTTGAGCAACAGCACCCCGTCGCGCGCGCCGAGCAGGCGACCCTCGGCGTCCTTGGCCACCAGGAGGAAGTACCGCATGTAGCCGCCGGCCGGCGTGGGCTCGTACGGATCTTCGAGGAGGAAGCTCTTGACTGCCTCGATGCGCTCCATGCCGCCGTGCGGACCGAACTCGTTCCACAAGAGCTCGTACGCTTCGGCAAAGTCGGGGTGGCTGGGGAAGCCGATCGACCAGACCTGGAAATTCCGCGTCTCTCGCTCGATCATCTCCACCAGGTCCTGTTGGTACAGGTCCTTCATGCACAAGCGGACGCGGCGGGTGTCAGGCACGAGAGCGGAGCGTATCATACCGTCCGCGGGCGCTTGGGTCGGCGGGCCGGGCAAGACGCGGCGACCCGGGGTGCGGGTCGGCGTCGCAGCGCCGCCCAGGACGCCGAGCCGCGGGGCGAGCTATCTTCGGCCCATGCTCGCCCACATCGACGAGAACCGGTCCTTGTGGGCGGCGCGCGCGGCGCCGCGGGAGCCGCTCCCGCCACTCCGCGGCGAGCGCGACGCCGACGTGGTGATCATCGGTGGCGGGTTCACGGGGATGAGCGCGGCCTACCACCTGGCACAGCGCCACCCGCACCGGAAGATCGTGCTCCTCGAGGCGCGCCGCATCGCCAACGGCGGGAGCGGGCGCAACGGGGGCCTGATGCTCAACTGGGTCAACGGGGTCGAGCCCGGCGACCCCGGGCGCGCCGCCGCCATCTGGCGCGCGACCAAGGCGGGCATCGACCTGGTCGAGGGCATCATCCGGGAGCACGCCCTCGACGTGCGGTGGCGACGCGACGGCACGCTGAGCGTGCACACCCGCTCGGCGGGCCTGGACGAAGCGGCGCGCGAGGTCGAGGCGCTGCGCGCGGAGGGGCTCCCCCTCCAGGTGCTCGATGGGAGCGCGCTCCCCGCCCGTCTGCGCCTCGCGGGCGCCTTGGGCGCCACCTTCGACCCTACCTCCGGGCACCTCGACGGCGTGAGCTTCCTCGAGGCGCTGCTCCCGGTGGTCCGGGGCCTCGGCGTCGACGTCTACGAGGGCACGCCCGCGCTCCGCGTCACCGAAGGGAGCACGTGTCGGGTGGACACGCCCGAAGGCGCGGTCCGCGCCGGAGCCGTGGTGCTGGCGACCAACGCCTACACCCCGCGGCTCGGCTACTTCAAGGACCGCCTGTTCCCGCTCTTCGCGCACGTCGTGGCCACGGCGCCCCGCCCGGAGGCCGAGTGGGCGGCGCGCGGTTGGGCGCCGGGCGTGGCCGGCTTCGACGATGACCTCGATCGCATCGCGTACGGCTGCATGACCACCGAGGGCGAGGTCGTCTTCGGCGGCGGACACAACGCCGCGTACGGGTACGGCTTCGGGGGCGCGACGGCCTGGCGGGCCGAGGCCGACTACGGCGCGGTGCACCGGCGCCTGCTCCAGTACATGCCGGCCGCCGCCGACGTGCCGGTGGCCCACCGGTGGACAGGGCCGGTGGCGCTCACGTGGAACCGGATCTGCGCGATGGGTGTGCGCGGGGACCACCAGAACGTGTATTACGCCCTTGGATATTCTGGCCACGGGGTCACCCTGGCCAACCTCGCGGGCCGGGTCCTCGCCGACCTGTACGACAAGGACGACGCCGCGTGGCGCGGCCTTCCGTTCTACCAGGGCCCGATGGCGTGGATGCCGCCCGAGCCCGCTCGCTGGCTCGGGTACCACATGGTCACCGCGCTCACGGGCAAGTCACCGCGGAAGCGCGGCGTCAAGCACTGACGCAGCGCTCAGTAGCCGCCGCCCATGAAGTACCAGGCGGCGCCGGCGTCGGTGCCCGCACCGTCGTCGCCGGAGGCCCCCACGACGAGGTCGCCTACGCCGTCGCCGTCGCCGTCGGACAGGACGGCGAGGCTGGCGCCGAACCCCTCGTGGCCGGCGCCGTCGAACGTCGCGGCGGCGTCGGTGAGCGCGAGGGAACCCGGGGCGAGCGGGCCCGCGAAGGCGTACACCGCCGTGGCCCCCGGCGCGCCGATCACCAGCTCCGCGACGCCGTCGTCGTCGAGGTCGCCGGCGGCGAGCGCGGCTCCGAAGCTGGTGCCACTGTCGCCGGTGATGGTGGCATAGGCGACGTCGGAGGCGCTGCGGCTCCCGGCGACCGTGCCGGGGATGACCCACACCGCCGAGCCCGCGGGCGCGCCGAGGATGACGTCGGCGTAGCCGTCGTTGTCGACGTCGTGGACCAACGGGTCGACCGAGCCCAGGAAGATGTCGCTCACCACCGGGAAGACCTGGAAGTCCTCGCCGCCGGAGAAGCCGCCGACGTACCCGTACACGGCGCCGGAGTAGGTGGTCGACGCCGACTCGTAGGGCGCGCCCACGAATACATCGCCGAGGCCGTCGCCGTCGACGTCGCCGCCGCCGAGCGCGTACCCGAACCGGCCGCCGGGCGCACGCGCCACGACGTCGGACGCCGCCGACGTGACGTACCAGGAGCCGGTCAGGTCGCCCGACACCCGACGCACCGCGCCGTAGCCGTAGTCGGGGTCGTACGGTGAGCCGACCACGAGGTCGTCGACGCCGTCGCCGTCGATGTCGCCCGGCCCCGCCACCGCGACCCCGACCTCGCGCGAGGCGTTGCCCGAGTACAAGATCAGGTCGGCGGCGCTCATCGCGGCCGCGCCGCTGCCGAGCGCGCCGAAGCGGGCGACAAAACCGTCCTCGGCGTTCATCGAGTCGGGGACGCCGAAGAGCAGGTCGCCCGCACCGTCGCCGTCGAGGTCGCCCGGCGCCAGGACGAGCTCGGCGAAGTCGGCCGCCGCGTCGTCGTGCAGGAGCGTGAAGAGGCCGCCGTCGATGGCGGTGTCGACCCCGGGGCGGAGCACCCCGACCATGCCGTAGTACCCGCCGGAGCCGTTGTAGCCGGACGCGCCGAGCAGCAGCTCGTCGACCCCGTCGCCGTCGAGGTCGCCGCCCGCGGCCAGCGCGGACCCGGCGCTGTCGAGCGAGCCGGTTCCGCTCCACGACAGGTCGGCGTCGGCCACCGTGCGTGCCCCTTCGTAGGCGCACGCGCCCGGCGCTTCGTCGCAGTCGGAGTCGACCCCGTCGTTGCACACCTCGGTGGCCGCGGGCGACACGGTCGCGTCGGCGTCGTCGCAGTCGCCGTCCTGGGCCACCGTGTACGGCGCCTCGGCCGCGCACAGGCACTGGCCGGCGTCGCCGTAGCCGTCGCCATCGACGTCTTCGTACCAGGTGGTCGTGCACGCGGAGAGCACGTCTTCGTCGTTGAGCTCGCCGTCGCAGTCGCTGTCGACCGCGTCGCAGCTCTCGGTGGCGCCGGGCCAGGTGGTGCCCTCCCCGTCGTCGCAGTCGTCGGCGGTGGCCGCGTACCCGACCGGCACCGTACACGCCGACGCCGTGCCCGTGGGCACGCCGTACCCGTCGAGGTCGGCGTCCAGGTACCAGGTGAGCATGCCGATCGCCGCGTCGCCGTCGTCACAATCGTCGGTGTTGGCGCTGGGGTGCGCCGCGGTGCCCGTGCACGTGCACGCGGCGTCGGCGGCGTCGCCGAGGCCGTCGCCGTCGGTGTCGGCGTACCAGTCGGTGCACGCGTCGGCGCCGACGTCGTTGTTGTCGCCGTCGCAGTCGTCGTCCCGGGTGGACCCGCAGTCCTCGGCGACCGAGGGGTTGCGGGTGATGTCGTCGTCGTCGCAGTCGTCGCCGACCTGCCCCAGCCCGTCGGGCCATGTGTCGCTGCGGTGGCCGTCGGCGTCGCGATCGTAGTCGTCGTCGCCGGCACAGTCGGCGTCGACCCCGTCGTAGAACTGCTCGCTCTCCCCGGGGGAGACGCCCGCGTCGAGGTCGTCGCAGTCGCCCTCGATCCAGCCTTCCGGCACGGTGCCGACGTAGTCGGCGGCGTAGTAGCCGTCGCCGTCCTGATCGCCGTCGTTGCCGTCGCAGTCCTGGTCGACGCCGTCGTACCAGACCTCGGTGGCGGAGGGGTTCAGCGTCGCATCGCCGTCGGCGCACTCGTCGCACTCGCGGTACCCGTCGCCGTCGGCGTCGAAGTCGGTGCCGCCGGAGCAGTCGGCGTCGACCCCGTCGTAGGGCACGTCCTGGGCGCCCGGGTAGATGCGCGCCGCGGCGATGTCGTCGCTCGGCAGCTCGCAGTCGCCTTCGGCGGCCGGCACCGCGTCGACCGCCGCGTCGTCGAAGCAGTCGTCGCCGCCGTGCGCGGCGGAGGCGTAGCCGTCGCCGTCGGCATCGTAGTCGTCGACCGTATCGCAGTTGGTGTCGACCCCGTCGTAGTAGACCTCGACCGCCTCGGGGTTGATGGCCGGGTCGGCGTCGTTGCAGTCGCCCGCCCGCTGGATCCCCTCCGCAGCCTCGGCGCAGTCGCGCGCGGCCTGGAAGCCGAAGCCGTCGTGGTCGAGGTCGAGGTACAAACCCTCGATCTCGCACGGTTTCTCGCGCGCAGCCCACTCCTCGTCGGTGACGAAGGTGCAGGCGCTGGCCAGGAAGAGGAGCATGCCCCCAGGGTAACCTCGGCCCCGGCGGCGCGATGCGCGCCGGCCTCGATCGAGGTCGGGCCCGGTCGCGGCGCATCGCCCTCGGGGTTAGCCCGCCGGGTGCTCACCTTCTTCGTGCTCTCGGCCTTCGCCGCCGACCCCGCCCCTCGCCCGCAGGACGAGTGGGACCTCTCCGTCGTCTACCCGTCGGTCGGTGCCTGGGAGGCCGCGGTGGCGCAGGCCGGCAAGGACCTCGACGCGCTCGCGAGCTGCAACGGCCGCCTGGCGGTCGAGCTGCGGCCGTGCCTGGAGCGCGCCTGGGGCGCCCAGAAGGACATCGCGCGCATCGGCGTGTACGCGATGAACCACTCCAGCGTCGATCTGCGCGACGACGCCTGGCTCGGGCGCAGTCAGCAGGCGCAGATGATGTACACCCGCCTGGGCGAGGCCACCGCGTCGTGGCAGCCCGAGGTCCTCGCGATGGGGGCCCCGAAGGTCGAGGCGCTCATCGCCACCGATCCGGCGCTCGGTCCGTACGACTACTGGCTTCGTACCACGGTTCGCGACGCACCCCACGTGCTGGACCCTCAGGGCGAAGCGCTCCTGGCGTCGGCCGGCAACCTGCTCGCCGCGCCCGACCGCCTCCACAGCACGCTCCTGGACGGCGAGATCACGTGGCCCGAGGTCAAGCTCTCCGACGGGACCACCGGCCCCCTCACGCCCACCAACTACACGGCGTGGCGGCTGGCCCCCAACCGTGACGACCGCAAGCTCGTGATGGAGACCTACTTCGGCGCCCTCGGCAAGCACGCCGGCACCTTCGGGGGCATGCTCGACACCGCGGTCGCCGGGCACTGGTTCGTGGCGAAGGCCCGCAAGTACCCGAGCGCGGTCGAGGCGGCGATGGCGGGCGACCACCTGCCGCGCACGATCTACGACACGCTCGTCGCCCGCACCAACGCCAACCTGCCCACCCTGCACCGCTACCTGCGCTTGCGGGCGAAGATGCTGGGGATCACCGACCTCGGCTACTACGACCTGTACCCCTCGCTCGTCGCCTCCGACAAGACGTGGACCGTCGACGAAGCGCAGGCGCTCACGCTGGAGGCCACGCGCCCCCTGGGCAAGGCCTACACCGACGGGCTCGCCGCCGGTTTTGCCGGCCGGTGGACCAGTGTGTACCCCGGCCCCGGCAAGCGCGGTGGCGCCTACATGGACGGCGCCGCGTACGACGTGCACCCGTTCCTCCTGCTCAACCACACCGGCGACTACAACAGCGTGTCCACGCTGGCGCACGAGTGGGGCCACGCGATGCACTCGGTGTTCTCGGCGCGCGCGCAGCCCTACCCCAAGGCCGACTACGCCACGTTCATCGCCGAGGTGGCGTCGACGTTCAACGAGGCCCTGCTGCTGGAGGCGATGCTCAAGAGCGCCAAGACCGACGACGAGCGGCTGTTCTACCTCGGTTCGCAGCTCGAGAACCTGCGCGGCACCTACTTCCGGCAGACGCAGTTCGCCGAGTTCGAGCTGGCGATCCACGCGCAGGTCGAGCGCGGCGAGCCGCTGACCGGCGACTCGCTCACCGCCACCTACCTCGACATCGTCCGGCGCTACTACGGCGAGGCCCAGGGCGTCACCCAGGTTCCGGACTACGTCGGCTGGGAGTGGACGTATATCGGGCACTTCTACTACAACTTCTACGTCTACCAGTACGCGACGAGCCTCGCGGCCTCGAGCCTCCTCGCGCAGGACGTGATCGCGAAGAAGCCCGGTGCGGTCGAGCGATACCTCGAGCTCCTGAAGTCGGGCGGCAAGGACGACCCCTACGTCCTGTTGAAGACGGCCGGCGTCGACATGGCCACGGCCGCCCCGTACGACGCCCTCGCGGCGAACATGGAGCGCATCATGGACCAGATGGAGGCGATCCTGGCCAAGAAGGAAGGCAAGAAGCCGGCGAAGCCCAAGCGGTAGGGCGGCGCGCCGCGACCGGCGCCTTCGAGCGGCCGGGGCGGGCGCGCGCCGCGGGATCGCCGGGCGCGCCG
>SXGT01684629.1_pt1 | contig 27803 bp, 21 predicted proteins | sample 3176221 | NCBI WGS metagenome assembly SXGT01 (sample SAMN11356862, study PRJNA531348) | freshwater metagenome | isolation source: freshwater sample F1-120 | place: China: Fuxian Lake, Yuxi | collected 2017-12-25
ATTGCCATTATTATGGATGGAAATGGCCGTTGGGCACGATCGCAGGGCATGAAGCGAATATTTGGTCACCGCGAAGGCGTACGTGCAGTCAGGGAATGTGCTGAAGCATGTGCCGAATTGCAAATACCGTATTTAACGCTCTATGCTTTCTCTGCAGAGAACTGGTCGCGTCCCAAGGAAGAAGTCAACGCCCTTATGCGGCTGTTGGTCGATACAATAACTTCGGAAATGAACACCTTTAAACGCAACAACATCCGCTTAAACGCGTTTGGGGCACTTGACAATCTTCCTGATTATTGTCGCAAAGGACTTTCGACCGCTATGAACAAAACTGCCCAACATACTGGACTTACCCTTAATCTGGCCTTAAGCTATTCTGCACGCAATGAGTTGGTTCATGTGGTACGCACCTTGGCCAAGCGGGTTCAATCGGGTGCCTTACAGACGGAGGACATTGATGCCGAACACATCGCTGCGTCTACCTACACTTCGGGTATGCCGGACCCAGAGCTGATGATTCGCACCAGTGGAGAACAGCGTATTTCAAATTTTCTTCTGTGGCAACTTGCCTATGCAGAATTGTATTTCACCCCTGTGTTGTGGCCCGATTTCAATAAGGAACACCTCTATCAAGCCATTGCCGATTATTTGACCCGTGAGCGTCGTTTTGGTAAGACGGGAGAACAAATTCAGAAAATCTGATGTTCCGAATTGCCCTACTTTTTCTGGCTTGTTTGGTGCTCAACTCCCTACCGATCAGGGGCATAGCCCAGGTGAAGCGAGACGCGCGTTCCGCTGCTGCGCCTGCAGAGCCGGTGGTGCGCACCTATACGATCGGGGGCATTCGTGTGGAAGGCGTTCAGAACTTTGATACGGAGATTCTCCTGATGTTGGCGGGTTTAAAAGTAGGCGATGCCATCGATTTGCCGGGTGAGGTGCTCACCAAGGCCGTTCGCAGTTTGTGGAAGCAGGGTTTGTTTGGGGATGTGGTGATCGAAGTCGAGCGGTATGAGGCCAGCATTGTTTTTTTAAAGGTCGTGTTGCAGGAGCGACCGAGGCTGAGCAAATTCGCTTTCAGCAAGTCACTTCGAAAATCTTATGCCGACGACTTAACCGAAAAGTTAAAGGATTTTAGGGGCAAGGTGTTTTCAGATCATATTAAGGCCTCTTCGGTCGAGCTCATCAAAAACTATTTCGCGGAGAAGGGCTACGGTGATACACGCATAGAGGTAAAAGAAGAGCTCGACACCACCCACCAGAACATGGTACTTGTTCGGCTTTATATCCAAACAGGAGATCGGGTGCGTGTGGGGTCGCTGCATGTGGAGGGCAATCAGGCAGTGTCTTCCAAGAAAATTTACAGAAAGATGAAGGGCACTAAACCCTATCAGCGCTTTAATATTTTTCGAAATGCTAAGTTTGATGAGCAAAAGTATGTGGAAGATAAAGAAGCGCTGTTAAAAGTGTATCGAGAGGAAGGATTCCGCGATGCACGAATTGCTCAGGATACGCAGTGGCGTGATCAATCGATGGTGCACATCAGAATCCGGGTCGAAGAAGGAAATCGATATTATTTCCGTAACATACGGTTTTCTGGAAATACCCTGTATCCCGACTCCATTCTCAGCAAAGTTTTGGGGATCGAGCCGGGTGAGGTTTATAGTCCCAAAACGCTTGAAAGTAGGCTGCAAATTGATCCAAACGGTCGAGATATCTCCAGTATGTACATGGACAACGGATACCTGTTTTTTCAGGTCAATCCGGTTGAGGCCCGTGTAGAAAGTGATTCTGTTGACCTCGAAATCCAAATCTATGAGGGTGCTCAGGCAACGGTAAATCGGGTGACGGTAACGGGAAACACTAAAACTAGTGAGCATGTTGTGCTTCGGGAGTTGCGCACAAGACCCGGACAGAAATTTAGTCGCAGTGATGTCATCCGTACCCAACGCGAATTGAGTCAGCTGGGTTATTTCGACCCTGAGCAACTGGGGGTAACCCCCACCCCAAATCCGGCTGATGGCACAGTCGATATAGAGTATAAAGTAGCAGAGCGTTCCAACGACCAAATTGAGCTTTCTGGTGGCTGGGGCGCCGGACAGGTGGTGGGTACACTCGGGCTTGTTCTCAATAATTTCAGTGCCAGAAAATTGTTCGATCCATCCGCATGGAATCCGGTGCCCTCCGGAGATGGACAGCGCTTGAGCATCCGCGCTCAGGGTAATGGCCGGTTTTTCCGGTCCTATAATTTTTCGTTTACAGAGCCGTGGTTGGGTGGACGAAAGCCCAATGCCCTTTCGGTGAGTGCCTACACCACCTTGCAGTCGACTGGTTTGGCAGCGAACAATCCCAATGCAGGTTCGCTCACCCTCAATGGACTTACGGTGAGTCTGGGTAAACGCCTCAAAGTGCCAGACGATTATTTCACCCTTCTCCATTCGATCAATTTTCAGCAATTCGTATCGCGCAATTATCAGATCACCGTGTTTTTGCCCAATGGATTGTCGAATAATTTTTTCATCCGTGAAACATTGGCGCGCAACAGCATCGATCAGCCGATTTTCCCCCGAAGTGGCTCCAATCTTTCCTTATCGGTTCAGTTAACCCCGCCCTACACTGCGCTAGGCAGAAAAGTGGGGGTCGATGAGGATGCCACCGACCGTTATCGCTGGATGGAATATCATAAATGGCGCTTCGATAGCCAATATTTTCTAAAATTGGCAGGCAATCTGGTGTTGATGAGCCGCGTTCAATTGGGCTTCCTGGGCAATTATTCGTCCTCCTTTGGCGATATCCCCCTTGGGCGTTTTTATGTAGGGGGTGATGGGTTGATGGGTTTCCAGCTCGACGACAGGGAGTTGATTGGCTTGCGGGGATACCAAAATAATTCGCTGAGTCCACGCAATGCATCCGGACAATTTGTTGGCGCAACGGCGTTTCAAAAGTATACGATGGAGTTGCGTTACCCGCTCACGCTCAACCCCAGCGCCACCATATACATGACCTCTTTCTTGGAGGCAGGCAATAGTTTTATGCGCCTTCGGGATTTTGAACCTTTTACGAATTTCCGGTCAGCAGGTTTGGGCGTGCGCTTTTTTCTACCGATGTTTGGGCTTCTGGGGGTAGATTGGGGATATGGTTTTGATCGTGTGCCCGGTCTTGAGGCACATAAAAGCAATTTTCACATCACTATCGGACAAAACTTTTGATGATGCGTTATAGTTCAGTATTTGCTTTGTTGTTTTGGCTTTTTCCGTTTTTCTCGGTTGCTCAGAAGTATGCCTACATCGACAGTGAGTACATCCTCGCCCAAATTACGGAATACAAGGCTGCGCAATCAAAAATCGATGCTATGGCGGAGGAGTGGTCGAACGAGTTAACCGAAAAAAGATCGCTCATTGAAAGTATGCAGCGTTCGTTTAAGGCCGAGCAAGTATTGCTGACTGCCTCCATGCGGGAGGAAAAAATGGCAGAAATTAAGGAAAAGGAGGCCGAGTTGGAGGAGTTGCAGTCGAAGCGCTTCGGCTTCGAGGGTGAATTATGGCGCAAGCAACAGGAGTTAATTAAACCGCTACAGGACCGGATCTATGAAGCCGTCCAAAAATATGCCCGCGAAAAGGGATATGACCTTATTTTTGACCGCGCTGGGGCTGTGACTTTGATCTATGCCAATGGAAAGTTCGATAAGAGCGACGATATTCTGACTGAAATGGGTGTGGCACCGACCGCTGCTAAGGAAAAAGCCCGGTCGAGGACGCCCGCACTTCCTAAGGTAAATATGCCCGGAATGGAGCGATTGAAAGAGGAGATTAAAGGGTCGGATAAAGAAAGTTCCCCTGATGTTCAGCCAGCCCGAACGCCGCCTCCAGCTACTGCTAATCCATCCTCAAATCCTGCCCCTCGTCCGGGTACCCGGCCTCGTTAAATAAAATCATATTAAACTTAATCCAAAATGAAAAAAATCATTCTCTTCAGCGGTCTAATTTTGTTTGGCTTGTCGAACTTGACCGTCCATGCTCAGATTAAATTGGGGCACATCAACTCATCTGATTTGGTTGCCCTGATGCCCGAAACAAAGAAGTCAGAGGATAGCCTAAAGCGTTATACAGAGGATTTGAATGGTCAGTTGGAGCAGATGCTGGCCGAATTGAAAACCAAATACACAGAATATCAGTCGAAGCAAAGCGCGTGGACTGAAGCGGTTCGGGAATACCGTGGAAAGGAAATTCAGGACTTGCAGACCAACATCGACAACTTCCAGCAGCGTGCGCAGCAAGATATCTCCTCGAAGCGTGAGGAGTTGTTGCGGCCTATCATGGAACGGGCGGAACAGGCCATCAAGGATGTGGCCAAGGAGGGCAAGTATACCTATGTATTCGATTCCGGTGGGGGAACTTTATTGCATTATCAGGATTCTGATGACATCATGGAGCCGGTAAAGAAAAAGCTGGGATTGCCTGCTGGCGCAAAGCCCTGATTGGGTTGCTTGTACGATTGCTTTTCGCTACCTTGCAACTTCCTTTTCTGATGCCGTGATATGAAGCAAATGATACGACTCCCGATTCTGCTGTTGGCTATATTTATTGTGTGCGCTTTTGGACATGAATCACGTGCCCAGATGGCATTGGGCGACAAAATGTATAAGATTCAGCAGTATTTCGTGGCGATTGAATACTACAAGAAAGCCATTAAAAATAAGGACGAGAAGGGTAAAGCAACTTTTCAGGTAGCGCAGTGCTACCGCTTAATGAATGATTATCGACAGGCTGATTCTTGGTATGCACGTGCTGAAAAGGCAGGCTTTAAAGATCCGGAATTATACGCTCAACACGCTTTTGTTCTAAGGGCATTGGATCGATTTGATGAGGCTTCGGAGCAATATGCCTTGCATTTGGAGGCCGTTCCCGACGATGCCCGTGTGAAATGGGATCGGGAAACCTGCGTGATGGCCTCTGGATGGAAAAAAACGCCCACAAAGCATGAGGTAAAAAATATGCGGGTGTTCAACACGCGCGAATCGGATTATTTTCTGACTTTGTTTCGGAAAAATGGAGTCATCATCACCTCCAATCGGGAAGAAGCCAGTGGTAAGAAACTCTTCAACCGCATTGGGGAACGATATTCAGATTTTTTTGAATCAACTGTCGATGCCAAGGGCAAGTGGAGCAAACCAGCTACTTTAGAAGGGGATATTAATACACCGGGAAATGATGGTACGGCAAGCATCAATGAGGCGGGTACCACCATGTACTTTTCGCGTTGCACCGTAAAAAAGGGAGATTGCAAGATTTATGTGGTTCAACGGGCGGGTACTAAATGGGGAACTCCAGAGGCGATCTCTGTTTTTGGTGACACCATACTGGTATCACATCCGAGTTTATCGCCTGATCAGTCCAAGTTGTTTTTTACGGCGGATGGTGCTGAAGGGGGCTATGGGGGCAAAGATATATGGTACATGAACCGTGCCGGGGATCAATGGGAGGATCCCATTAACCTTGGTCCGCAAGTGAACACCGAATCGGATGAAATGTTTCCCTACATACATGCCGATGGTCAAACGCTGTATTTTGCCAGTGATGGCCACCCTGGGATGGGTGGATTGGATATTTTCGCGGTTAAGGGCAGCGGTACGGAATGGTCAGATCCTGAAAATTTAATGTTTCCTGTAAATTCTGGCGCTGATGACTTTGGGTTTATTGCCAATACCCGCAAAGACAAAGGTTTTTTGGTGAGCAATCGGACAGGTGGTCGTGGCAGCGACGACATCTACCAATGGTCTGTGCCACCGATTGAAATCGACTTGGATGGCACCATCTATGATGACAGCACCGGCAAACCCATCGCATTTGCAGAGGTTAGGCTGTTCATGAAGGACTCGACCTATAAGGACACCAAAACGGATAAAAAGGGGAATTATTCGTTCCGATTAAAGCCAGATTTCGAATACCGAATTCAAGCCTCGAAATTTGATTACATCGATCATGACACCACCATAAATACTATGGGGGTTGAGGAATCAAAAAAATTCCGTGCCGATCTCTGGTTGATGCGCGTGCCTTTGGACGAGATCGTCATCGGAGATATTGTGTATGATTTCGACAGCGACCAACTGAAGCCGCAGTCGCTCGGTTCGTTGGATAGTTTGGTACGCTTTCTCAACCGTGCTTCAAATTTGCGCATCTCGTTGAATTCTCATACCGATTCAAGAGGATCTGATGCCTACAATCAAAATTTATCCCAGCGACGTGCTGAATCAGTTGTACGCTACCTGATCGCGCAAGGAATTGACTCTGCTCGCTTGGTTCCGGCTGGATTTGGCGAGACTAGGCTTTTGAACCGCTGTGGTAATGGCGTCAAGTGTAGTGATGCGGAACACGAGTTGAACCGCCGAACAACCTTCAAAGTGATCGGCACGGATTTCCGGGGAATCATCAAATACCGTCGTGTTACCGGTGAACTGGAACTCGACGAGGATCTGGTGTACACCAATCCCGATTGGGAGTGAGGTGAAAGTCGATAGCTCTGCCATCCATCAATTATGAGTGAGTATTTGCGGCGAGGGGTTTCGGCTACGAAAGATGAGGTGCATCAGGCCATTGGCCGTCTCGATAAGGGATTATATTCGCGTTCGTTCTGTAAGGTTCTCCCCGATTATCTGGGTGGGGATCCAGAATGGTGTACCTTGATTCATGCCGACGGGGCGGGCAGTAAGTCGGCTTTGGCATATGCCTATTGGAAAGAAACGGGTGACCTACAGGTTTGGCGAAATTTGGCGGTTGATGCGGTGGTCATGAATCTGGATGATCTGATTTGTGTGGGTTGCACGGGTCCATTTTTGTTGTCATCGGCTATCGGGCGTAATGCTCGGTTAATTCCTGGAGTGGTTTTAGAGGCCATCATTGGAGGAACCATCGATTTTATCGATCAAATGCATCATTATGGGATTGAGGTGATTCATGGTGGAGGTGAAACGGCCGATTTGGGTGATTTGGTGCGCACCATAGTAGTTGATGCAACAATGACCGCGCGTATGCGACGTTCCGATGTTGTTTCACAGGAGCGAATTCAAGCGGGGGATGTTGTTGTTGGATTGGCATCCTTCGGTCAAACGGTGTATGAATCTGAATACAATGGTGGGATGGGATCGAATGGACTCACCTCGGCCCGACATGATGTTTTTTCTCAGGTCTTAGCCGCTGCTTATCCGGAATCGTATGACCCATCGATGCCCGCTGATCTGGTGTATAAGGGCCCTATGGGTCTTTTGGATCGCGTTAAAGGCACACCATTGAATGCGGGTCGTCTTGTTTTGTCGCCAACGCGGACCTATGCCCCACTACTGGTTCCCATTTTGCGTGAACGTGCATTTGATATCCACGGCATGGTACATTGCTCGGGCGGGGGACAGTCGAAAACGCTGAATTTTTTGGGTCCACATCGTGTGGTTAAGAACAATCTGTTTCCCGTTCCCCCTTTGTTTCAGATGATCGCTCAATGCTCGGGGAGCAGTGATGAAGAACTGTATCGGGTGTTCAATATGGGTCACCGAATGGAGGTGTACCTTTCTGAAAACGAGGCGCCTTCATTCATGGAAAGGGCTGAGTCAATGGGCATCGAAGCACGTTGCATTGGCTATGTAGAACATGCAGAAGCACCTGAGGTTCTGCTGACAACCGCTTCAGGCAATCAAGTGATCTACAGAAAGTAGCTCGGATCCCCGCTTACATCGGATTCACACATACTTCGGATCCCCGCCTATAGTTTGATGAAAGGTCTATGCGCGCATCAGATCATCAGAGGCCAGAATATTTCGACTTGCTTATTATTACTTCGCAAAGGAGACAGCGCGCTTTTCGCGAATCACAGTCACTTTGATCTGCCCGGGGTATTGCATTTCGTTCTGGATGCGTGTTGATATATCCACGGCCATCAGATCGGCTGCTTCATCCCCCACTTTTTCTGACTCAACGATAACCCTGAGTTCGCGACCCGCTTGGATGGCATAGGCTTTTTCTACCCCACCATAGCCAGTAGCCAGTTGCTCCAATTCTTTGAGGCGTTTTGTATAGCCTTCGACCATCTCCCGGCGCGCTCCAGGTCGTGAGCCAGAAATAGCATCACAAACTTGAACGATCACAGAGATGGGGTCGGTCATCTCGATCTCATCGTGGTGTGCACCGATGGCGTTGCAAACCACAGGGTGCTCTTTGCAACGTTCCGCAATTTGCATCCCCAGAATGGCGTGTGGCACCTCCGGATTGTCGTCGGGCACCTTTCCGATATCGTGAAGTAATCCAGCGCGTTTGGCCAACTTTGGATTAAGACCAAGTTCGGAGGCCATAGTGGCACATAAATTGGCGACCTCGCGGCTGTGCTGAAGGAGGTTTTGACCGTAGGAAGAGCGGTACCGCATTTTACCTACGAGACGCACCAACTCAGCCGGCAATCCATGTATGCCCAGGTCAACACAGGTGCGCTCGCCAATTTCTGCGATCTCTTCTTCGATTTGTTTGCGGGTTTTGTTCACCACTTCCTCGATCCGGGCCGGGTGAATGCGTCCATCAGTAACCAGTCGATGCAGAGCCACACGCGCAATTTCGCGGCGGAGTGGATCGAAGCAGCTCAATACAATGGCTTCTGGCGTATCGTCGACCTGCACTTCCACCCCAGTGGCTGCTTCGAAGGCCCGTATGTTTCGTCCTTCGCGGCCAATAATCTGACCTTTAATCTCGTCGTTTTTAATGGGAAATACCGAGATGGCATTTTCAACTGAATGCTCTGTGGCGGTGCGCTGAATCGTCTCTATAACTATTTTTTTGGCTTCTTTCTGGGCGTGGGCTTTGGCTTCATCCAGAATTTCTTTCAATTGGCCTGCGGCCTTGCTTTTGGCCTCTGCGGCCATTTGTTCCATCAGTTGTGCACGGGCATCCTGTGCCGATAGACCGGCGATTTTCTCTAAGGCGGCCACTGTTTTTTGTCGGCTCTTCTCCAGTTCTTCGCGCTGTTTATCGAGCTGTTCCTTTTTCTGCTCCATCTGCTCCTGCTGGCGTTTGAGGTGGTCGCGACTGCCATCCAGTTCATGTTCCTTGCGGGCCACCTGTTCCATTTTTTGGTTGAGTGTCTGTTCCTTTTGTTTGATGCGGTTTTCATTCTGAACAAGAGCTTGGGTGCGCTTATTGGCTTCACTTTCGTGTTCCTGTTTCATTTGAAGAAAGCGTTCGCGCGCTTGAAGTTCTTTCTCTTTGCGCAGGGTTTCAGCCTTTATTTCGGCCTCTTTGAGAATGCGGGCTGCCTCTTTTTCAGCTTCTTCGCGTTGTTGATCGCGGGCTGTTGCGCCCATTTTGCGGCCGGTGATGAGTCCGGCAAGCAGGGCCACGATGGTCGCGGCCAATCCTATTGCATATTCCATAGTTTGTTTTTGTGGGCAAGACTACGGCAGAAGTGGCTATGGGTCTAGGGCGAATCAGATTCAGAAGCGGTCGATGTTCGTCGGTCCAATAGCTCAAAAATGCGATCGACGGATTGCGAAAGGCTGGATAAATCGAGCTTAGGCGTGGGTTGATCAGATAAGCTTTGGGTTTGAGTTGACAGTCCTGCGTGTGCGAAATGCAGCGCAGTCATGGCCAACTGGTCGGTTTTGTCGGACGAAGGGTAGGTCGACTTATACTCATCCATGCGCAATCGGATCTGCTCCTCGGCTGATTGCAGTCGGGGTGCAGCACTGGGGTCAACTTTAACCGGGTAGGTGCGGTCTCCAATGCGTATGTTGAGGTGTATATGCTCCATAATTCTGAAACACCTGTGACCTATTGCTGTTCCTGCAGCAGTTCGATGCACCGGTTTATTTCATTGATGTATTCATTTAGTTTCAGTTGCATGGAGCGGCTCGAAGCTGGATCGCGACGGATTTGTTCGGCTATGGCCAGGTTTTTTTTCTCTTCTTCGACCGATTTCAGGTGGTCTTGAAGCTTTAGTTTGTCATCCTGCAGCGTCGCTACGCGCTGCCTGAGACTGGCATTTTCCTGTTCCAATTTATCCAATCGGTTGAGCACCGACTGCACCCGGCGGTGAAGCACGTGCAAGCGTTGCAGCAACTCTTGATCCATAATTTCTAGCGGCGCACTTCCGCACCTGTAGCTTCCGCGAAGATAGCGATTATTTGAGTCATTGCCGCCTCGACTCTTTCATCGGTAAGCGTAGCATGATCGTCGCGGAACATAAAGCTCAGAGCATATGACCGGAGTTCGGGGGCGATGCGGTCGCCCTCGTAACGATCGAAAAGGTTCACCTCGCGCAACAAGGGGGCCGCAGACTGGAAAGCAAGTTCGCGTAAAGTAGAATAGCGGACGCTGCGGTGCACCAGGAGTGCGAGATCGCGGCGAACGAGCGGAAAGCGCGACCAATCACGGAATTGTTTTCGTTGCCCAACTTGTGCCATCAAAGGTGCCCATTCCATGGTAGCAAACCACACCGGTTGTTTGAGGTCGTAGTGTTTGGCAATGCTTGGGTCGACCTCACCGAGATAGGCATAGGGCCTTCCTTGCCAGGTATATTGAAGCTGGCGATGGGTAAGGCAGGGATGCGTACCCTGTTCAGGCTGTTGGATATCTATCCCGCAGGCCATGAATATGCGCTGTACGTGCGCATGGAGCAGGGGCAGGTCAATTTTTCTCGCATCAGCATACCAACTTTCGGGAGTGGCCGAACCCGACATCAACAAGCCCAATTGATCGGTTTCGGTCCGGGTGTTGTTGTTTACGAGATACGTTTTTCCCCATTCAAAGAAGATGGGGTTATATTGTTGTCTGTTGTGGTTGTGCCGTGCATTGTTGAGGCAAGAAAACAACAGACTGGGACGTAAAACCGGGTATAGTTCATTGACCGGATTCAATACCCTGAGTGCATAGGGCTTATAGGTCGGAAGAAACTCAAGCTCCGCATCGGAAATGAACGATAGGCTCATCGTTTCATGAAAACCAGCGTCGGCGAGCATACGTGCTACAGAATCACGCAGCTTATGGGTCTGATCATGGTGCTTGGCGGGCGTAGGAGCATACTTGAGATGTTGTGGTGAAGGAAGTCGATTGAGACCGTACACCCTGAGGATTTCCTCCAACACATCGACCTCGCGGGTTACATCGGTTCGGTATCGAGGTGCTGTTAATTCCATGCCCTCAGCGTGTTCATAGCCAATTTGGAAATCGAGACGCTCCAGTATGCCCCGTAATTCGGCCCGAGGAATCTTACAACCGGCCATGGTGTCGAGTGTATGAAACTGCAAATGGATATGCGCCTCAGGAATGGGGTTTCCATGGGCCTCTACCCAAGGTTCCGCCTTTCCGCCCCCGCAACTTTCGAGCAAAAACACGGCGCGTGCGAGCGCTGTTTGCACGCCATCGGGATCAGTGCCCCGCTCAAAGCGCCAGGACGCGTCGCTTTTGATGCCCAGCTCACGGGCGGTTCGGCGGATGCTTTTAGGGTTGAAATGAGCGCTTTCGAGAAAAATATCGGTGGTATCCAGAGCAATAGAATCGTTGAGCCCGCCCATGACCCCTGCTACACCCATGGGTTCATGCGCGTTGGTAATCAGCAGGTGGTGTGGCTTTAAGCTATATTCTTTTTGGTTGAGTAAGGTGATGCGCTCCGCCTCGTGGGCTGTTCGCACACGCACTTCTCCACCTTTAATCTGTCGGAGGTCGTAGGCGTGCATGGGTTGCCCCAATTCGTATTGGATGTAATTGGTGACGTCTACAATCAGATTTACCGGGCGTGCGCCACACATTTTGAGTCGTTCTTGCATCCAATCGGGCGAAGGACCCGTGCGGATGCCCCGTACCACGCAACCAGCCAGGTGACTGCAACCATCCCCTTGTTCGATAAAGACTTGTACGGATGGTTTTGTTGGCGTTGATTTTGAAGAGGGAGGCAAGCTCTTTTGGGGCATCGTTCGCGCGAACTCCAGTCGGGCTGCCACATCGCGCGCAGCACCGAAATGCGACATGGCATCGGAGCGGTTCGGGGTTAGACCTACTTCAATCTGCCAATCACCCAGACGTCCCGGAAAAAGATCCGCAAGCGGGGTTCCTAAAGTCTGACTGAACGCCTGATCGTCTAACACCATGATGCCCGAAGAATCGTCACCCAAACCTGCTTCCTGAGCCGAGCACAGCATGCCGAAGCTGTCTGCCCCCCTTAGGATAGCCGGTTGAATCAATATTGGGTCACCGCCTGCGCGGTGCAAGGTCGTTCCAGGCAGGGCAACCACCACTTTTTGGTGCAAGGCCAAATTGGGCGCGCCACAAACGATTTGTCGCGGAGCCTGTTCCCCTACATCCACCATGGCAATTCTTAGTCGGTCAGCCTTAGGATGGGGCATCACCTCCACCACTTTACCCAACACAAGACCCTGGGCGGGTTCGGGTCGATGACCTAAGTGTTGAACGCCATCGACTTCAAGGCCAAGATCCGTAAGGATGGCGCAAAGTTCATCGACCGGTAAGGGCTCAGGAAGAAATTCGCATAACCAAGAATAGGAGAGCAGCATAGGCGATTGGTTATTGGCCGCTTATGAGCACACGAAACGGATGGTTTGCGCCCATTGCATCGGTCAATTGCACAAAATAAGGCGCTGTTGGGAGTCCAGTACAATCAATGCTGAATGCACAGGCATCCGCGGTGGTGGTGCCCTCAAAAAATCTGATGCGACGACCCCGGGTGTCCATGATCCAGCCCGAAACCGGTCCTTCCGGCAGACCTGCTATGCAGGCTAGGCCATGGGTAGGATTGGGGTATAATACAGCTTGTGTTGAGATAGACTCCGAGCCGATTCCTGTGGCGGGGGTGGGATCATAGAAGAAAATGTCGTCGATCGCGGCCTCCACCAACGAAGCCGGTAAGTTGTCTTGGGCCACAAAGCGCATGCGTACACTGCCGAGGCTCGACAAAAGGTCGGTGAGGCGCACCACACCTCTGCGCCAGCTGGCATCGGCACGCCGGGTGCGTTCTACCAGAAAAAACTGGGTGCCATTACCGGTGAGGGTTACCTCCCAATTGTCCTGTCCGGGGTTATCGCCTAAATCATTGGAGAACCAGCGCATATAGCTCACCACGGGGTCGTTCCAGGTCGATAAATCGAGGCTTGATGTAAGCAGCGATGTTCGTCCACCGAGAACGGATGCCGTAGTGGGCGGATCGTTAGATGAAGCGGCATTTTGGGTGAAGGCCGCACGAAATCCACCGGGCGTGCTGCCCGATGATGGTTGTACTTCTACCGGGCTTCCCGTACCGCTAAAGGTGAATGAGGGGACAGGTACACCAATTTCCCAAATTCCTTGGGTGGCGCGATCACCACTGAATCCGATGGTAAAAAAAGCGTCTTGTGTTGTGCTCTCGAAATCATATGCTTGGTGTCGGGTAAAGCCAATCAGCATATTATAAGGCATATTGGGTCGACCTGGATCGTCGACATAGTCGGGTTTGGCAGAACCCAGTCCACCGATTTGGTCGGTGAGTGCCACATAATAATCGAGTACCGTGCCCCTGGGGTAGGCCGGAAGACTACCAGTATAGTTATTCCCCCCGGCGGGTTGGAGCAGTATAGTGTCGGTATATTGGGGTTGGCGGCTGTTGACGCGGTAAACCACGCTAATTCCGTCCAGCAAAGCATTAAAAGGTGGATCGACAGAGGCCTGCACACTCAGCGGAATCGGACTTCCAGCCTGCGCGTCAGGGAATGGATTGAAGTTGAAGGTGACATTGCGCAGCAGAGTGATGCCATGGAAAGCGAAGGCCGTTACAATCTGTGTAAAATGTGGCGTTCCATTGGATAGGTTATTGTCGTTGTCGTCTGCCTGGAGCGCATCGATCAAGATGTCGGTGTAAAGCGTTCCCTCCATTCCATTGGGCGCATTGGGTAGGCCATACATCGCTTCAGTCAGGATCTGCATCATCGTGTCGCGGTTACCAATATTGCCCGCTGTGCGCCACCACGCGCCGCATATGATCTCGCCATCGGCATGAACCTGTCCGACCAGATTCTGAGGATATTTTTTTGGATTCACGTCGTAGCGGCGCACAAATCGGGTGGGGTCTGTGTTGCTGAATCCGATGCCCAGTACCGGGTTGTTGGTGATGCTCAAAGCGAAAATGTCGCTATATCCCTCTCCCATCGCGCCATTTTGAAAATTTTGCCCGAGTGCATCATAAAAGTAATTAGTGATGGCATGGCCATATTCGTGATAGACCACATCGGCTACCATCGACAAGGCATTGCAATCGGCTTGTGTTGTGTAGAAATTGATGGAATTGCCGTTGAAGTAAGCGTTACAGCTGCCTGTGGTGATATCGACCCGGGTGGTGAGGGGAATATCGAGTGCGGTGAAGGCAGGCGCCAAGCTCTTCAGGTAGTCGTGTATAATATTCGTGTGGTAATAGGCCGATAAATGTCTTATGCTGTTGGTGGCCGGTGCCGTACCTCGGCCGTTAAATACTATGGTGTCGGTCTGAGGTGTAATGGCCAGGTTAAAGCTGGGCGTATTGTTTCCGTTGTTGCCATGTACCACCTGACACCATCGTCCACGTAGGGGAAAAGTACCCGTAGCGGGTAATGGCGATAAAGGGGCACCGTCGTAGAGGCCTGTATTTCCCGTATAGTAGCTCTGACTCCCGACGGTGAACAACAAATGGGGTAGGCCTACCAGGGAATCTGGATTGTAGGGATGAGTGGGGTACACATTGCCCATGAGCCGGAAGTTGCCACCCGCAGTGGGTGGACTAAACTGCACCACCCGGTTGCGGCGACTCAACACAATGCCGCTGCGTGCATCCACCAACGCTTCCCATTGCTCTGGGGTGCCATCGTGGCTCATAGCCGGAATTTCTACGGTATACACAAGATGGAAACGGTAACTCCGTGCATCCTGTACAGCGAGTATGCTGAGTTCGGGAGCTACGACCGCTGCGCTCGTATGCTCAAGACCTGTTGCTGCTGCTTGTGCGGCTTGTATGGGGCTAATGTGCGCTTCAGTGGGTGCATTCACAGGGTCGAACACGTCCAGCCCAAACATGACCACCTCACCTGCGGGGGTGAACTTCAACTGCAGCCGGCTGTTGATGATGTTGAGTCCACGGTAACGCTGACGAAAGAGTACATGGCCGTATTTGGCCGACTGGTGTATACCCATCAATTCCAGGTCTTGGGTGGGCACACCGAAAGCCGACAAATGATTGGCGATGAAATCCCAGCTTCGGGCTTCAAGGTTAGAGCCTCGCGTGGGGATGGCATTGCCGTAGGCCCGATGCGGTTTGCTGTTCCCTTCGTTGAACACCACGTGCCAACTCGGGTGTTGGGCATAGAACCGGCTCCATTCGGTGGTGCGACGCAGGTGGTGCTGCCAGGGCTCGTCGAAGGCTCGTTTCTGTGCTTGGTAGCGAATTTCACCTTTGTGATCGCCTGAAGCGGTGGCCAAGGGCGATTGGGTCATCCAAAAGGTAAATAAAAAGTAAGGGATGCATGCAAAAAGCGAACGATTGATGCGATGCCGGAGTATGTGCAGGGGTGAAGTCATAGAAGGAGTATGTGCAGGGGTGAAGTCATAGAGGAGTATGTGCGGGGGTGAGGTCACAGAACAACAACCATTATCAATGGGAAAAAGTTGACGAATATAGGCAAAAGGGAGGTACTGTGGTAGTACGCTTATATGGGCGATACCGCTGTTGACATCAACTGTTGACATCAGCGATTGTTCATTGAATCCAGTTCAAATACGTGCTGGGGGTAATCACTTCAAATGACGCATCGGGATACGAATTGGCCCAGGCAGATGGTACTTTCGATTTGCGGTTTTCATTCCATTTGATCTCATAAGCATACAACTTCCCCCCGCGATCTTCTACCCAATCAATTTCCTGCTGCTGGTAGGTTCGCCAGAAATAACTCTTCGATGGCAGTTGATGGTAGGATTGGAATTTAATCCGCTCCATGATTATATAATTTTCCCACAATTCTCCTGTATCATTACGCAATGCCAGGGGATTGAAATTGTTGATGAGTGCATTTCGGATTCCATTGTCCGTAAAATAATACCGGGAATGTCGGGTTACTTCTTTGCGCAGGTTGCGGCTAAAGCCAGGAATTTTCTGAATCACTTTCGAGGTGCCATAATTCGAGGTAGTTACCAAACACCAGCCTATCGGCTAGCCGAGATTTTGTAACCACCATATTTTCATGGGCCGTAATTCCATTTGGGCAAACGGATATAAAAAAATATCTGTTTTACGGTCTGTTAAAGGCTCTCCGATACTGATTTCAAATCAAATATCGATGATCCTATTGCAACAACATGCAGGCCTTCGATTTCATCTACCATTAATTTTAACCCCCAACCTATGGCGGGTATCCGTTGCGCTTCATCGATAACCAGCAACTTATTGGACCCAACCAGATTTTTAAAATTACTCAGCGTTTTTTGTTGAAATACATTTCGAACCAGGGCATAATCACCGTTTAAAAATAAATAAGGCATTCCCAATTCGGGTAATAAATGCCTCAGAAACCAGGTTTTTCCGACTCGCCGGGGCCCTAATAACAAAACCAGCTTGTTCGGTCTGAGTGCTTTCTGAAACCGATGTGCTATGGCTCGCCGGATTTCCATTCTATAAAAATAGACAAAATCCCCTTCTTCTGACGATATTTAATTAAATTCCGACTTTTTCCTTTTAAAGTGTCGCGCCTCGAAGCTCATCCAATTCGAGCCAGCGCATCTCGGCTTCTTCCATTCGTGCTGCGCATTCCGCACGTTCTTGGCCCCAACGTGCGAAGTCTTCGTGTCCTCCGCAACCTTCGGATAACAGCGCATCGAGGCGTTTCATTTCGGCCGTGAGTTCAGCCATCAACTGCTCGGTTTGTTCGAGTTCTTTCTGCTCGCGGTAGGATAGGCGGCGCGCCTGGCTGGGCGGCTCGACGGTTTTCTTTGGCGAATCGATGGGTGGGGGCGCATCCAGCCGTGTTTTGGTGGTTTTTTTGTGGTTTCTGTACTCGGTGTAATTTCCTGGAAAATCACTGATTTGGCCTTCGCCGTCAAAAACAAACAAATGATCCACCAAACGATCCATAAAGTAGCGGTCGTGCGACACCATCATCAGGCAGCCTTCGAATTCGTCGAGGAATTCTTCGATTACCTGAAGGGTGTCGAGGTCCAGGTCGTTCGTGGGCTCATCGAGCAAGAGCAGGTTTGGTCCTTCCATAAGCACAAGCAGCAATTGAAGCCTGCGTTTCTCTCCTCCACTGAGTTTCGAGACCAGATCATGTTGCTGTTTGGGGGGGAAAAGGAAACGGTTGAGGTAGGATGATGCGCTCAACTCCCGTCCGTCCGATAGCTTAATGTAATCTGCCCGATCGCGCACCAGTCCGATCACGGTCTGGTTGGGTTCATATTCGAGCTCATGTTGGGTGTAGTATCCAATTCGGGTATTATCGCCCTTCTCCACTTTCCCACCATCGGGTCTCAAGTTGCCTGCGATGAGGTTGAGGAGCGTGCTTTTTCCGGCGCCATTGGGGCCCACTACCCCTATGCGGTCGTGGCGGGTGAACAAATAGCTGAAGTCAAAAATGAGTGTACGCCCGCCAAATTGCTTGCGCAGGTAGGCCATCTCCAGAATTTTGCCGCCAAGGCGTTGGTTTTGCACGTCGAGCTGCATATCTCCCCGACGCTGTGGACCTTTGGCCTGCTCTTGTAGGCGGTAGAAGGCCTCTTCACGCGCCTTGGATTTGGTGGCCCTGGCTTTGGGTTGCCGGCGCATCCATTCCAGTTCACTGCGCATCCGGCTGCGTGCTTTTTCGGCATCCACCACCTCAATGGCCTGTCGCGCTTGTTTGTTGTGCAGGTACTGCGTGTAGGTTCCGGGATGTCGGTAGAGTTTGCCGTCGCTCATTTCATAAATTTCTTGGCAAACACTTTCCATGAAATAGCGGTCGTGGGTCACCAACAGTACCGTGCATTTTTGCCGGCGCAGGTATTGTTCGAGCCACTCGACGGACTCGGCGTCCAAGTGGTTTGTTGGTTCATCGAGGAGGAGGAGGTCGGGGTTGCCGAGGAGGAGTTTGCAAAGGGCGACGCGGCGTTTTTCACCCCCGGAGAGGGTCGCGATTTTCCAGTCCATGGGGGGGACGCGGAGGGCGTCGGCGGCGATTTCGACGCTGCGGTCGAGTTCCCAGAGGTTGAGGGCGTCGATCTTGTCTTGGTAGACAGCCTGCTCGGCGATGACGGCGTCCATCTCTTCGGGAGAGAGGTCTTCGCCGAGTTTCATGTTGAGTTCGTTATAGCGATCGAGAATCGCCTGGGATTCGGCGACGCCTTGCTGGATGCATTCGCCGACGGTGGCATTAGGGTCGAGGCGTGGCTCCTGGGAGAGGTGGCCGATCTTGATGCCTTTGGCGGGTTTGACTTCGCCGGTGTAGCCTTTGTCTTCGCCCGCGAGGATGCGGAGGAGGGTCGATTTTCCTGCGCCGTTGTAGCCGAGGACGCCGATCTTGGCGCCTGGGTAGAAGGAGAGCCAGATCTCCTTGAGGATGACTTTTTCGTCGTAAACGCGGGAGAGGTCTTCAATCTGATAGATGTACTGAGGAGCCATGGCTGTTCGGTGATCCTGGGATCGCGAGGGGGTCGAGTAAGAATGGTGGGTCGAGACCCACTCTACTTGCGCAGTGGCGCGGGGAGTATGATAATGTATGTGGAGGCAGAAATCATGTCTTGAGAGGGATTTCCGAAGCGTCGGGGGGAGGGTTGCGGAAATTCGGGGAGTCAAAGTTGACTCAGGTTGTCATAATGGTGGGAAGGAATCGTTTGGGGTTGCGACTCAGAAGGGGAGCATGGGTGTCGAGTTGTTGGTGATGGGGTGCAACGCGGGACAGCGGCTCGGACGGAGCCTCGCCCTCCCGTAAGGCCCAACCGTAGGAGTTCATTTTATAGGATGAGGGAACTTAATCGACGATGACGGTGATTTACGACGATCACATGGATGACGCCAAGGACCTGCGCCGGTCGCGGTCTGATGGGAAGCAGCCGCGGAGCTGGGTGCTGGAAGGTGCTCTGCTGGCGATCGTGCTGGTTTTTGCGGCGTTGATTCTGCCGATTGCGAGGAAGAATTACTTCTTGAACAATCTCGTCTCACGTGGCGGGCGGGTGGAATTTCAGATGATGGAGCATGCCTGGTTTAAGGAGTTGACGGGCAGTGAGTTGCCGGATTATTTTCGGACGGTCGTTGCGCTCGATCTGACTGAGACACAGGGACTGACGGATAACGAGATCCGGGCGACGCGGATGTTTCCTCATCTGGAGGCGCTGTATCTGATGAACTCGGAGCTGTCTCGCGAGACAGTATTGGATTTCGCTGAGCGGAAGGAGTTGGCTCAGCTGTTGATTCGGAATTGCCCGAACATCGATCTGGCGACAGTGAATGAGTTGCAGTCACTGCGGACAGATATGACGGTTTACTTTCGGAGTACGGCGTTTCTGGGTGTTTACGGTGCCTCGGTCGAGACGCAGGAGTGTCGGATTTTGCAGGTGGAAGCGGGCTCCGCAGCCGATCGGTTTGGGATTCGACATGGTGATGTGGTGAAGACGCTGGATGGAGAGACGGTGGCAGATTTCGAGCAGCTGGTGGCGATGCTGGGGCTAAGGTCGGCGGGGGATCATGTCCGGCTTGTGTTGGATCGTCGGGGGGAAGAGGTTGAGGTGGAGGTGACGTTGGGGGGGTGGATGGATGGGAAGTAGGCGGGTGGCAGGGCAGGGTCAGAATTTCAGCACAACATTCCACGTCGAAGCGATGATTATATGTTGCAACGCGGGACAGCGGCTCGGACGGAGCCTCGCCCTCCCGTCCGAGGACGTGCGTTAGAATGGCCAGACTTGGGGGATGACTAGCATGGCGACGGCGAAGCAGATGAGGTCGAGGGGGAGGCCGAGTTTGACGTAGTCCATGAAGCGGTAGCCGCCGGGGCCTGCGACCATGAGGTTGGTCTGGTAGCCGAAGGGGGTGGCGAAGCCGCAGGAGGCGGCGATCATGATGGCGATGAGGAAGGGTGTCGGGCTGGCGTCGATGGAGTTGGCGGTTATTAACGCGATGGGGAACATGATGGCGGCTGCGGCGTTGTTAGTGACGAGTTCTGTACTGACGAGGGTCGCGAAGTAGATGGCGGCGAGTGTCCACCAGGGGCTGCTGCCGGCGAGTTTGACGAGTTCGAATGAGAGGTATTCTGCGGCGCCGCTGGTTTCGAGTGCTTTGGCGATGCCGAATGCGCCGCCGATGGTCAGCAGGAGGCTCATGTCGATCGAGGCGCGGGCTTGTTGGATTGTGCAGCAGCCGAGGGCGAGCATGGCGAGCGAGCCAAGCAGGGCGGCGAGGAGCATGTCCATCATCTCGAAGGCGACGAGGCCGATCAGGACGGAGACGATGAAGAGGGCGAGGCCGCTGCGTTCGAGTTCGCGTTCCGAATACGACGAGTTTTCGACCTGCGAGACGATGTAGAATTGTTTGCTGAGGCGGTGTTGCTCAACGAAATCGGGGTGTGTTTCGAGGAGGAGGGTATCGCCTGCTTCGAGGACGTGATCGCCGATCTTGCCGCGGATTCGTTTGCCGTCCTGGGCGACGGCGAGGACGGTTGATTCGTAGACGGAGCGGAAGTTGGAATCGCGGATCGTCTGGTTGAGAGACGGGTTTTGTGGTGAAACGACGACTTCCATTAAGCAGCGGTCGGGGCGGGCTTTGAAGTCAAAGTGGGTATCGGGGCTGGGGGAGAGGCCTTTGACTTTGCGGAGGTCGACGACGGAATCGACGATTCCGACGAAGACGAGGATGTCGCCGCCATCGAGTCGTTCGTGAGGCGGCACGGTGACGATGACCTCGTCGCCGCGGTGAATTTCGGCGAGAAAGAGGCCTTGCAGGTGACGCAGGCCGGCGTCTTCGATGGACTTGTTGACGAGGGGGCCATCGACGTCAACGGTCATCTCGACAACGTAATCGCGCGGGTCGTCGGCGAGGCTGATGGCGGGCTTTTTGTTTTTGAGGAACCTGCTGGCCCAGACGAGGTAAATCGTACCGGCGAAGAGGATCGGAAGTCCGACCCAGGCGAGTTCGAACAGGGGGATGCGGGTCAGTTTGGCGTCTCGCATGAGGCCGTCGACGACCATGTTGGTGCTGGTGCCGATCATGGTGCAGACGCCGCCGAGGGTGGCGGTGTAGCACATCGGGAGGTACATACGCGAAGGGGAGATGCCGGTGCGCTGGCAGAGGCTGTGAACGATAGGGAGAAAGATCGCGACTATGGCGGTGTTGTTCAACAGGGCGCTGCTGATTCCCACAACGAGCAGCAGGGGGGTGAGGATGCCAATTTTCAGGGACTGCAGTTTGAGAAGTGGCTGCGAGATGCGATCGGTCGCGCGGGTTCGCATGAGGCCTTCGACGACGACCAGCAGCAGCGCGACGGTGACGAGACTGGAGTTACCAAGTCCTGCGACGGCTTGTTCGGGGGTTGGCAGAAGCGGTGAACCAGTGAGGAAACCGGCCGTGATTAAAACGGCCAGGCAGCCCCAGATGATGACTTCAGTAGCGAAGTAGCCGGATGCGAGGGCAATCAACATTACGACGACAATCGATGTCGTCAGGGTTCCTTCCCACGTCATGCCGGGTCGCTTTCAGTCGAGGAGCAGAATCTGGTTTTGGGGGTCTTTGGGGAGTTTCTTTTGCTAATGGTGTTCCGGACGGATTATTGGGTGGATGTGGGATAATCGGGAGAACAGGCAGGGGATACCGCCAGCATATTTCACGGGCCGTGGTATTTGATGGACCGCGCCGTGTTATGTTATGGGCGCAATATTGCCATCAAGGTTAATGGGCTTTGATGCTCGAAGACGTCGAGGCCACCAGTGTCCAGCACGCAGCTTGAGTTTCGCAACGCACCGTGTTGTAAGCATGCGATAGAGCGCATGACAGCTAGCTCACACGGAGGTTCGCCCTCCCGTGTTCGTAGTCTTCTTTCACACAGCTTCTATGAAAAAAGCCCGCTGTCGTGGGCGACAACGGGCTTTGGGAATTCTATGAGATAACCAAGACTACTTGGTCAGGGCTTTGACGGCTTTCATGATGCCTTCTGGGTCGAGGCCCTGGAAGCTCATCTGTTGCCACAGGCCGCCGGAGCCTTCTTTGTTGGTTCCGATGTGGTTGTAGTTGCCTTTGAAACCGTAGCGGAGCAGTTCGGAGCCGAAGCGAACGCCCAGGCCGGTCTGGACGTTGAAGCCTTCAGCAACGAGGACGAAGGGGGCCTTGGAGAGTTTGGTCATCATCTCTTTGTCGTAGACGTTGAGTGTCGGCTTGTTGATCAGGCCGACGTCGATGCCTTGCTCTTTCAAGGCGATAACGGCATCGAGGGCGCGGTAGAGGACTTCGCCGAAGGCGACGATGTAACCGGCCTTGCCTTCGCGGATGATTTCATCCTTGCCGATCTGGAACTTATAGCCTTCGCCGAAGAACTCTTTGTCGCCTTCGGTGAGGATATCGGGCACTTTCGAGCGGGTTGTGAAGACGAATCGCAGGCCGGGTTCTTTGAAGATCGTATTCATCACCGCCTTGAGCTGATGCTGGTCGGCAGGGAAATAAAGACGGGTGTTGTCTTTATCTTCGTCTGGCAGGCCGTTGGAGGCGAAGAAGCTGTTGATTCCGAAGTGGCAGGTGTTGTCCGCCATGTCGTCGCAACCTGAGTGCGAGAAGTGAGCGATGACGTTGGCCTTGTTGAGGCGAGCCATAGTGATTTCAGAGACGATCATTTCGAGGAAGGCAGAGAAGGTCGCGAAGATCCCCTGCTTGTCAGCGTCGTAACCGAAGCCAGCGGCTGCAGAGAAGTTACCGCGTTCCATGATCCCGCCGCGGATGAAGACTTCGGGGTGTTCCTTGCGGATGACGTTCAGACCGCAGGAGCCTTCGAGGTCGTTATCGAAGACGCGGACCTTGGCGATGCGGTCTTCTTTTGGCATGCCATCAAGGATCTGGTTGACGTAGGTTCCGAACAGGCTGCGGTTGGAAGCGCCGCCTTTGGAGCCTTTGTACTTGAGACCGCCGGTTGGTTTCTCGATCTTGTTCTTCAGGTAGTCGACGCAGTCGGCCAGACCACGTTTTTCGAGGTACTTGATGGCGGTGTCGACCTTGATAACGTCGTGGCCGTGGAAGGAGCCTTCCAGACCGTCGATGCCGACGCACATTGGGCGTTTGTTGATCAGGGCGATTGGACCAGGAGTCGTGAAGGCAGAACACATACGAGCGTAAAGCTGGGCGATGTCTTCGCCGTCGCCGATATCGATGCGGAGACCGTGGCCGGCCAGAGTCTTGGAGACGTCAAAGCCCTTCAGGTATTGCGATGGGTGACCGGCAATGGTGACGTCGTTGTCGTCGATGAGCAGTTTGATGTTAAGGTTTTCCGAGACGCACAGACGGGCGGCTTCGGCGTCGTTACCTTCCATTTGAGATCCGTCCGATCCCAGCATGAAGACGACTTTTTCAGGATGGGCCATGGCGACGCCGTTGACGAACGGCCACATGTGTCCGAGGCGTCCCGAGGAGAACTTGACACCGGGAGTGAAGTCACGCTCGGGGTGACCGGGCATGTGAGAGCCGTATTCTCGGTATTGATACAGCTTCTCGATGGGGAGGTTGCCTTCGAGGACTGCCATCAGGTATTGAGTGGCGACGCGGTGACCGGCTTCGTCGAAGAAGATGGGGAGAACGTCTGGTGTGCCGCCTTTTTGGGCGTGTTGGATGAAGGACCAGGCGATCATGGTTTCGGGTGCGGTGTCGTAGGGACCGCCGGTGTGGCCGCCGAGGCCTTTGGCGTCAGCGATGGCGGTGAAGAAGACGATCGTGTCACGGAAGACTTGAATGTTGTGCTTCAAGACGTCGAGCTCTGATGAGCTGAGCGTGGGCTTACCTGGATCGAGTGGCAGCGGTTTGATTTGGGACAGGTCGATAGGAAAAGAAGCAGTCGGCATTTCAGCTCGTTTCTTTCTATGGCCGCAGTGGGAAAGTCACCCGGAATGACCCAGGCGGATGTGCGGAGTGATGAATGCGAATCGACTGATCGGTTCGCGGGGTCTCGGTGACGTCGGGGCTGCTGAGTAACGAAATTTCGAAGACTGGCCTTTGGTGTGGAGAACTCTTCGAACCTGTACACGGCGCATAAAGGTTTTAACCCATGTCTTGAGTGAATTCAACGTCGGGGGTTGTCTGACAGGTCGGTCTGGCGGAGACTGATCGTGTCAAACCGTCATGTCTTACGAAAACCCATCGACGCCCGATGATGCGAAGCGTGTGAATCATTTGAATCTGTACGAAAGCTGAGAAGTGTTGCTTGGAAGCGGGCAAACGATTGAATAAGCTGCATTCGAGATCGAGCGGGTTTTCGATGCTGGTTCAGGACGATCCGGCAATTCGAGTTTCCAAAGTGATTGGCGCTCTGTGATTACGTATCGCCATTTTGAGAATTTTGATCCACCAAAGCTCCTGGCGCTTTGGAACGCTTGCAATCTGGGTCGCGGTGCGGCCAAGCACATCAGCTGCGACGCCTTCGAGATGCTGAACTACTCGCAGCCGTATTTCACCAACAAGTCGATCATTATCGCGGAAGAAGCTGACAACATCGTCGGCTATGTCCACACCGGACTTGCTCCGAATAAAGAAGAGACAGGTCTCGACGCGACTCACGGCGTCATCTCGGCGGTCATGGTTCACCCGGTTCACCGGCGTCAGAACGTAGGCACTGTCCTGATGCAGCGGGCGGAAAACCAGCTTCGCGAGCAGGGTGTGACCAGAATCACAGCCGGTCCGGGGGATGACACGGCTCCGTATTACATTGGTCTTTATGGCGGGGCGCGACCTTCGGGGTTTCTGATGTCGGACCCGCTGGCGGATCCGTTCATGCGCAGCCTGGGCTATCAGCCGTTTGAAGAGTATGGGGTTTACCAGCGCGATCTGATGAATCGCAAGGACCCGATCAGCTTCCGTCTGGTCACGCTGCGGCGGACAATGGAACTGCGGATTGTCAATCACCCGGTCGATGCCCGGTGGTGGTGGTTTACGCGGTTCGGACGGCTCGATTCGATCCGTTTCCAGCTGTGGAACAAGGGTGGCGAGCAGAATGTGGCTGCCATTACCGTGATCGGGATGGATACCTTCTTGCCGTGCTGGAATGAACGCTGCATTGCGTTGTGTGAACTGATCGTCAACGAAGACTGCCGCGGCAAGGGATATGGTCAGCTTCTGATTACCGAGGTGATGCGTCGCCTGCGTGAGGAACTGATTCAGAAGGTCGAAATTCACATTAATATCGCCAATCACAAGGCGCTTGCCCTGATCGACACCTGCGGTTTTGACCGGGTCGATACGGGGGTCGTCTATCAGAAAATGCTCTCCTGACCGCTATGGTCTTTGTCAGAAAGTCGCTCGTCATGTCGCTTGAAATCTCCTGTGATGATGTCCACGCCAAACGCCAGCGTGGCGAGAATTTCCTGCTCCTGGACTGCCGCGAGCAGAATGAATGGGATCACGTCCATATTGAAGGTGGGCAGCTGTTGCCGATGTCGGAACTGGCGGACCGGGCGTCGGAGTTGGACGACCGAAAGTCTGATGAGATCGTCGTTTACTGCCACCATGGGGGTCGGAGCCTGCGCGTGACCCGCTGGTTGGCTCAGCAGGGGTTTTCGAATGTGAAAAGCATGGCGGGGGGTATTGACGAGTGGGCGGCCCGGATTGAACCGGGGATGGCGCGGTATTAAGATTCGGCGGGAATCGTCACGAACCGGCTGGGATGGAGGCGTGTCGAAGATGTGCGGTCGAGTTTGATTGCAATTCCCCACATGTTGACGTATATTCGCAAAATCTTCATGGCGCGTCGTTCGGGGTGCCGATTTTGAAGAAGACAAATGGTGGCCATAGCTCAGCTGGTTAGAGCACCGGATTGTGGTTCCGGAGGTCGCGGGTTCGAGCCCCGTTGGCCACCCTTTTTTGTTTTTGCTGGTGATGTGCTGGAATGATGGCGAATGGATGTTATTCGCCTTGGCTGTATTAGGCTGGTGGCTTCTTAACCAAAGTCCGGAAATTTGCAAGTCTTAACAACTGTAATCCAATCGCTGATTCCCGTGAATTTTGATTCGTCGCAAATCTAGCTCGAAGGCATTACAGCTAGACAAGTACTCCCTTGATGTGTACGCTTGTATTAACTCTATTCCTATCAAAGCTAAATATTTCTCAAAGCAAGCAGCATGAGGCAGCAAATTGGCTGAGAATTTTTTTGACGAGCAGGGCGAGCAATCACAAATCAAGGCTGAGATTGTTTCAAAGTATTTCTTCGTCTGGGCAAAAGTAATTATTGCTACTCAAAAGCAGTACCGACCGATAGGGAAGATTGCTTATATTGATCTTTTCGCAGGCCCTGGACGGTACAAGAATGGAGCCCTTTCAACGCCGCTAATGATTCTTGAAAAAGCGATTGAGCAGCCAGATTTTTGTGATCGTCTTGTCGCAATTTTTAATGACAAAGATGAGGAAAACAGTAAGACACTTCAGGAAGCAATCTCTAGCCTGCCTGGCGTAGATTAGTTAAAGCATTCTCCCAAAGTTCATTGCGGTGAAGTTGGCGAAGAAATTGCTAACAGCTTCGAACGTCAAAAGCTGGTACCTACTTTTTTGTTTGTCGATCCATTTGGTTATAAGGGGCTCTCGCTCCGGCTGGTCAACTCAGTTGTGAAAGACTGGGGTTGTGACTGTGTATTTTTCTTCAATTACAACCGTATCAGCATGGGACTGGGTAATCCATCAGTCGAAGAACACATGGATAAATTGTTTGGTAAGGAACGAGCTGACCGATTGCGGGAGCGTTTTCAAAGCAAAATCCACTCGCCGTATGAGCGTGAAGCTTACATAGTCGATGAGATGAAAAGGGCCTTGGAGGAAATGGGTGGAAAATTCGTTCTACCGTTTCGCTTCCGAAATGCTGAAAACACAAGAACAACGCACCATTTGTTTTTCATCTCAAAATCATTCCGTGGGTATGAGATCATGCGGGAGATCATGTATTCTCACAGCCATAAAGAACAAGGGGTGGCGAAATTCGAATACAACCCTGCTGATTCACGCTGGCCTAGCCTGTTCGAATTTCTTAGACCGTTAGAAGATCTCGAGGAAATGTTGTTGAACGATTACGCTGGAAAAACGACTGGGCTCAAAACTCTTTTTGAGTCCCACAGTATTGGGAAACCGTACGTCGTGAAAAATTACCGAGATGTTCTGTGTAGAATGGAGGCAGAAGGAAAGATTTCGATGCAACCACCGTGTCCCCCTCGGCGTAAGGCTACTATCGGAGAAAAAGTGATGATAACTTTTCCAGCGAGGCAAAAATGAGTGCGACATCGGATATTGAATGGACGGATGCCACATGGAATCCTGTTCGAGGATGCACAAAGGTCAGTCCCGGATGTAAACACTGCTACGCTCAAACATTCGCGGAACGTTTTCGTGGGGTTCCAAATCATCCATATGAGCAAGGATTTGATCTACGGCTAGTTCCTGCAAAGATGGCGGATCCATTGCGATGGCCGCAACCTAAGGCTGTATTCGTGAATTCGATGAGCGACCTGTTTCACGAATCAGTTCCAGATTCTTATATTGAACAAGTTGTTAAAGTCATGGAAATGGCTAACTGGCACACCTATCAGATTCTTACCAAACGAGCTGACAGGATGGCAAGACTGCTGAAGACCAGCTTG
>SXGT01441128.1_pt1 | contig 27799 bp, 18 predicted proteins | sample 3176221 | NCBI WGS metagenome assembly SXGT01 (sample SAMN11356862, study PRJNA531348) | freshwater metagenome | isolation source: freshwater sample F1-120 | place: China: Fuxian Lake, Yuxi | collected 2017-12-25
CCAAGACACAACACCGGCAACGCCGCGCTCACGCTGTCGTTGCCGATTCTTGTTTCTCGATCTCCGCAATCTTCGCCGATGCGGCCTCCCATGCGGAGGTGCGCTGCGCGAGGTCGGACTGGGCTTCGGCCAGCTCGCGGTTGATCTGCATCGGGCGGCCGGGCGTCTGATACGTCTCGGGTTTCTCCAATTCGGCCGTCAGCCCGGCGATGCGCGTCTCCAGTTCTTGAATTTCCTTCTCGAGCCGGTGGACGAGTTGCTGGCGGTCTTTCCGGTCGCGGGAACGGGCCTGACGCTGTTCCGCTTCGAGGCGTTTCTGTTCCTTGCGGTCGGCGCCGCTCAGTGTTCGCGTCGGCTTTGAAGCGGACGCGGACGACGTGCCGCCTGCGGTGAGCGCGGCGCGCGCGTTTTCGGATTTTGTTTTATCGAGATAATACTGGTAGCCGCCGTGATAGGGCGTGAGGCGGCCGGCGTTCACGTGCAGGACGTGGCCGGCGAGGGCGCGGATGAAATAGACGTCGTGGCTGATGAAGATGAGCGTCCCCTCGAACTGCTGTAGCGCGCCGACGAGGGCGTCGATGCTCGGCATGTCGAGGTGCGTGGTCGGCTCGTCCATCAGCAGCAGGTTCGGCGGGTCGAGCAGGAGCTTCACGAGCGCGAGCCGGCTCTTCTCGCCGCCGCTCAGCACGCTGATCTTCTTGAAGACATCGTCGCCGCGGAACAGGAAGGACCCGAGCACGCTGCGGATGGCTTGTTCGGTGATGCGCTGGGGCGTGTCGAGCGCTTCTTCGAGGACGGTGCGCGTGAGGTCGAGCACCTCGGCGCGGTACTGCGAGAAGTAGCCGGCGCGGACGTTGTGGCCCAACTCGCGCACGCCGGCCTGCGGCTCGATCACGCCGGCGGCCAGTTTGAGCAGCGTGGATTTGCCCGCGCCGTTCGGGCCGACGAGCACGATGCGCTGGCCGCGTTCCACTTCGAAATTCAAATCCTCGTACACCGTGTTCGCGCCGTAGCCGAAGCGGACGTGCTCGAGCTCGAGTGCGCGCTGGCCGCTGCGCTGCGGCTGGGGGAAACGGAAGTGCACGGTCTTCTCCGCTGCCTCGGGCGCGTCGGCCATCTCCTCGCGGATGCGCTCGATCTGCTTGCGCTTGCTCTGCGCCTGCGCGGCCTTGCTCGCCTTGGCGCCGAAGCGGTCGGCGAACTCCTGCAGTTGATCGATCTTGCGCTGCGCGTTCTTGTGCGCGGCGAGCTGCTGGTGCTCGTGCGCGGCGCGCTGGACGAGGAAGGAATCGTAGTTGCCCGTCCAGCGGTACACGCTGCCGCGACGGATCTCGATGATGCCGCTGACGAGCTGGTTGAGGAACTCGCGGTCGTGCGAGATCATCAGGATCGCGCCGGGATAATCCTTCAGATACTCCTGGAACCAGAGCAACGCCTCGAGGTCGAGGTGGTTCGTCGGCTCGTCGAGCATGAGCAGATCGGGTTCCTGCGTGAGCAGCCGCGCGAGGTGGGCGCGCATCACCCAGCCGCCGGACATCTCGCGGGCGGGGCGGTCGAAGTCCTTCACGCGGAAACTCAGGCCGGCGAGGATCGTCTTCGCCTTCGCCTCGATCTGGTAGCCGCCGAGGTCGTTGTAGCGCGTATGCACGTCGTCGTGCGGGTCGAGGTCGTCCGGGTGCGTGGAGTCCCACGCCTTGAGCTTGCGGCTTAACTCCACGAAGTCCGGCGTGATGGCCGTGGCCAGTTCCAGCACCGTTTCGTCGCCCGCGGGCGCGCTCTCCTGCGGCAGGTAGCCGAGGGTGATGCCGCGTTGGAAGGCGATCACCCCTTCGTCGGGCGATTCGTTCTGGAGGATGAGGTTGAAGAGAGTGGATTTCCCCGCGCCGTTCGGCCCGACCAGCCCGAGCCGATCGCCGCGGTTCACCTGCAACGCCACCTCGCTGAAGAGCGTGCGGCCGCCAAACGACTTGGCCACGTCAGAAATAGTCAACATACCAAACGCCCATCATGCGCACACCCGCCCGTGCAAAGCAAGCGCGCTTTCGGCTTTTCGGGTTGATGAACCGTCGCGCTGATGGTTCACTCCCCCCTCACAACTATGAAGCGACTCCTGCTTTCACTCCCGCTGATGTTCGGCCTGGGCCCGATCCACGCCCCCCTCACCGCCGCCGAGCCGAAGCCGATCCACGACCTCGTCTTGAAGGACATCGATGGCAAGGCCGCGCCGCTCAAGCCTTACAAGGGGCAGGTGCTGCTCGTGGTGAACGTCGCCTCGCAGTGCGGCGCCACCGCGCAGTACGCCGGCCTCGAGGCGCTCCATCGCAAGCACAAGGCCAAGGGCTTCGCCGTGCTCGGTTTTCCGTGCAACGACTTTGGCGAGCAGGAGCCGGGCGCGCCGGCGGAGATCAAGCAGTTCTGCCGGCAGCGCTACGAGGTGAGCTTCCCGCTGTTCGAGAAGATTCGCATCAAGGAATACCCGCTCTACACCCGGCTCACCGCCGTCGGCACACCCGGCGCAGGCGAGATCGGCTGGAACTTCGAGAAGTTCCTCGTCGGCCGCGATGGCAAGGTGATTAAGCGCTTTGATACGAACACAGAACCAGACGACGCCGAGCTGGCAAAGGCTCTCGAGAAGGCTTTATCCGTAAAGCCGTGAAAAATATTAGTTTAATCGGCATTTTATTCCGATAACAAGGCTTTTTTAATCATAAAAACAGATTGGACTTCGTCGGTATGGGGTTGTTTTAGCTCTTTTCACACTTGAGTCAGGACGCTTGACTCGCGAGTCAACGCCTCTGACTCGAGGGGAAACGCCCTTAACTCGTGAGTCAAAGGCTCTGACTCGAGGGGAAAAGCGTCTTCACTCGCGAGTCAAATCCCCTCACTCGAGAGTCAAACGTCCTGACTCGGGGGTTACAGGTCGAAGCTCAAGGGGCAAAGGCCCTGATGGGGCCCTTTCGGGGTTCCTGATTCATTTTTGAGGACAATGGCCGGCCATACGTCTATTCTTGTGCCACGGGTTTTCGTCGGCGAATCGGATCATGCACTCTTCAGGGCTCAGTTTTCGTTCCAAACTGCTGCTGGCGCTGCTGCTGGCGGTGGCGGGCGTGGCGGGGGCGACGTTGCTGGTGACGCAGCATCAGGTGGGGGCGGCGTATGACCAGCTTTTCCGGGAGCGGTTGGCCCAGCAACTCACTTATCTGCCCAAGCAACAGGAGGCGCGGCTGGAACTATTGCTGCGGCAGAGCCGCGGTTTCGTGGAATCGGCCGAGGTGCAGCGGGCCTTCCGCGAGCGCGACACGGCGCTGCTGTATAATCTGGCGCGGGACCGGATGTTGCGGCTGGTCACGAGTGAGTTCGACCAGTTCGCCCGAGAGTTGATCAAGGACCAAGCGGAGCCGCCGTCTCTCAATCCCATCGCGGCCACAAACGCCCCGGCGACGAACGCGCTCGGTCCACTCGAACCCAAGCTCGGTCCGCGTGCCACGGAACAAAAGAAAGAGAACGACCGCCCAACCGCCCCGAAAACCAAGGGAGCGGGCAAGGCCGCGCCCAAAGCGCGGCCGACGGTGCGGCCCCCGGCGGCAGCGACGTTCGTGGGGTTCATGGATGAGGCCGGCGCGGTGCTGCAACCGACCAACGGGTTGCCGGCCATCTATCAGAGCGCGGCGCGCACGCGGTTCCGCGAACAGTTGGAGGGGATGTCCGAGCCGTTGCGCGAACTGGAGGCGCATCAGACGGCCTACATGGACCTGGCGCTGGAGGGCGACGCGCAGGGGCGGCTGCTGGAGCTGATCTGCCTGCCGGTGTTCGACAACGAGACGCGGGGGCGGCTCGGTACCTTCGTGCTCAGCTTCCCCTATTTCGACCGCGGTGAGCAGGCCATCAGCGAAGTGGGCGACATCGAGAACGGCGTCTGGCTGCAAGGCCGGCTTTACACGCGCACCATCTCCGAAACGGTCCGCGCGGAACTATCGCGGCAACTGGAGGGGGCGCTCGACGGGGAGACGGAGCCTTCGCGCGAGCTGCTGCTCACGCTGGAAGGCCGCCCGCACCGCGTGTTCTACGCCGCGCTGAACCCTGATTCGCCGTTGCCCACGGCTTACAAAGTGGGCCTCTACTCGTGGGCGGAAGCGCTCGAAGTGCAGCGGCGTTTACGCTGGCAGATCATCAGCTTGGCGCTGGTCGCGGCGATCGCGGCGGCGGGCGCGAGCGTCTTTCTCGCGCGCGGGCTCTCGCGTCCGCTACGCGAACTCGCGAAGGGCGCGGCGCGGATCGAGGGCGGGGATTACGCCGTGCGCATCGAGGCGCGTTCACAGGACGAGGTGGGCCAGCTTGCCGACGCCTTCAACCAGATGGCCGAGGGATTGGCCTTGAAAGACAAATACCAGCACGTGCTCGGCATGGTGGCGGATAAAACGGTGGCGCGGCGGCTGGTGAGCGGCGAGATCGCCTTCGGCGGCGAGGCGCGTGTGGTGACGGTGCTGTTCTGCGACATCCGGGATTTCACGGGGCTGACGCAGGCGATGCCGCCGCCGGAGGTCTTCCGGATGTTGAACGCGCACATGACCGCGCTCACGCAGGTCATCCACGAGCACCACGGCGTGGTGGATAAATTCATGGGCGACGCGGTGATGGCGCTCTTTGGCGCGCCGGAAAGCCACGGGAACGACGCGCTGAACGCCGCGCGCTGCGCGCTGCGGATCGTCGCCGAACGCGAACGGTTGAACGCCAGCGGCGGCCCGCGCCTTTCCATCGGACTCGGTCTCGCCACGGGCGAGGTCGTGGCCGGCTGCATGGGGTCAACCGACCGGCTGAATTACACCGTCCTCGGCCACCGCGTGAACCTCGCCGCCCGCCTCTGCGGCGCCGCCGGCGACACGGAGACGCTGATGGACGACGCCACGTTTGCGCGGCTCTCCGGCCAGTTCTCCGGCGAACCGGTTCCCGGCTTGCACCTCAAAGGCATCACGGAGACGGTCACGGCCTATCGGCTGCGCGCGCCCCTCCCGCCGGCCTGAGCTTCGCGTAGTGAGGCGGAAATAGGGGCGTGTGGCCGCTATTTTCAGAAACGGCCCGGTGACTTCTCCCAGAAGCCTCATAGGTTGCCCCAGCCTCACTGAATTGAGCGGCGAAAAAAGCCCGTTTTTGGCGGTTTTTTGCGTTGACGAACGGGGTTGAAAATAAGAGGATTTCCCTCGAATAGCTCAGCGAAGAATCCGGTCGAAGTGTGATGTTGTTTTGGCAACTAGAAACAGAGTCATTTTATGCTGACCATACTGGGTCCTAAAAAAGGCGGGTTTTGCGATGGCGTGAGCCGTCGGAATTTCCTCAAGATCGGCTCGCTCGGCCTCGGTGGCCTCGCCCTGCCGCAGCTCCTGCAGGCCGAGGCGCAGTCGGGCATCCGCGGCTCGCACAAAGCCGTGATCATGATCTTCCTGCCCGGCGGCCCGTCGCACCAGGACATGTTCGATCTCAAGATGGACGCCCCCTCGGAGATCCGCGGTGAGTTCCGCCCCATCCCGACGAACGTCCCCGGCATCGAGATCTGCGAGCACCTGCCGCAACTGGCGAAATTGGCCGACAAGTACACGCTCATCCGCTCCATCGTCGGTGCGTCCGGCGGGCATGATGCGGTGCAGTGCCTCACCGGCCGCGACCGGAAAAACATGCCGACCGGCGGCTGGCCCTCGATGGGCTCCTCCCTCTCCAAACTGATGGGGCCGACCAACAAATCGGTGCCGCCTTTCGTCGGTCTCTCGCCCAAGATGGGCCACATGCCGTGGGCCGATACCGGCACGCCCGGTTTCCTCGGCATCTCGCATTCCCCCTTCAAACCGTCCGGCGCCGGGCAGGACGACCTCGTGCTGAACGGCATGACGCTCGACCGCCTCGCCGACCGCCGCTCGCTCTTGGGCAGCTTCGATCGCTTCCGCCGCGACGTGGATGCCAGCGGGTTGATGGAAGGCCTCGACACCTTCAACGATCAGGCCTTCGGGATGTTGACCTCGAGCAAGCTGCTGCACGCCCTCGATCTGACCAAGGAAGACCCGCGCGTGGTCGAGCGGTACGGCAAGGGCGACCCGAAGAACCGCGACGACGGTGGGCCGAAACTGATGGAGCATTTCCTCATCGCGCGTCGGTTGGTCGAGGCCGGTTCGCGTTGCGTCACGCTCGCTTTCAGCCGCTGGGATCACCACGGCAAGAACTTCGACGCGCTCCGTCAGGATCTGCCGTTGCTGGATCAAGGGCTGAGCGCCCTGATCGAAGACCTGCATCTGCGCGGGCTGGACAAGGATGTCTCCGTCGTGGTGTGGGGCGAATTCGGCCGCACGCCCAAGATCAACAATGGCGGCGGCCGCGACCACTGGCCGAACGTCTCCTGCGCGCTCCTCGCCGGCGGCGGCTTGCGCCACGGACAGGTCATCGGTTCCACCGACCGGATCGGCGGCGAGGCCGAGGATCGCCCGGTGCGGTTCGGCGAAGTCTTCGCCACGCTCTATCACGGGCTCGGCGTGAACGTGAACACCGCATCCATCACCGACCTCTCCGGCCGCCCTCAACATCTCGTGGAAAATGGCATGCAGCCGCTGCGCGAAATGATTTGAGCTTCCCTGAATAACCGCGCTGCACTGGCGGTCAGAAAAAACAACGCGACCCAAACCAACAGCAACAACCAAAACAAGGCGAGTTATGTTGAAAATATTCGGTGGCAACCAAGGCTTCTGCGACGGCGTGAACCGACGCAACTTCCTCCAAGTCGGCGCACTCGGGCTGGGCGGTCTCGCCCTGCCGCAGCTCCTCCAAGCCGAGGCGCAATCCGGCATCACCAAGTCGCACAAAGCCGTCATCATGGTCTATCTGCCCGGCGGTGCCTCGCACTTGGACATGTACGACATCAAGGAGGACGCGCCGTCGGAAATCCGCGGCGAGTTCAACGCCATCCCGACCAACGTCCCCGGCGTGCGCATCTGCGAGCATATGCCGAAGCTGGCGGCGAACTTCGACAAGTTCGTGGCCATCCGCTCGCTCGTCGGCCAGGCGGACGACCACAGTCCGTACCACGTGATGACCGGCCGCTCGCGCATGCCGCGCGAAGGCGCGCAGCCGCCCGGTGGCTGGCCGTCGCTCGGCTCCACGCTCTCCAAACTGCAGGGCCAGGGCCCGAACGGCACGCCGCCCTACATCTCGATCAACAGTGGCGTGGGCGCGGGCTTCCTCGGTACCGCTCACACGCCCTTCTCTCCCAGCGGCAAGGGCAAGAGCGACATGGTGCTTAACGGCATCACGCTCGACCGCCTCGAAGACCGCAAGGCGTTGCTCACCAGCTTCGATCGCCTGCGCCGCGACGCGGATGCCAGCGGCATGATGAAGGGCGTTGACGCCTTCAACGAATCCGCGTTCGGCGTCATCACTTCGAGCAAGATGCTCCAGGCGCTCGACGTGAACCGTGAAGATTCGAAGGTGGCCGAGCGCTACAAGGTGCGCGGCGACCGCAAGCTGACCGATTTCCTCGTCGCCCGCCGCCTCGTCGAGGCCGGCGCGCGTTGCGTGACGCTCAGCTTCGGCGGCTGGGACACGCACAGCAAAAACTTCGAGACGCTCAAGAGGCAGCTCCCGCAGCTCGATCAAGGCGTCACCGCACTGGTGGAGGATCTGCACGACCGCGGCCTCGACAAGGATGTCTCCGTCGTGGTGTGGGGCGAATTCGGCCGCACGCCGCGCGTGAACATGGGCGCGGGCCGCGACCACTGGTCGCGCGTGATGGGTGCGCTGCTCGCCGGCGGCGGGATGCGCACCGGTCAGGTGATCGGCGCCACCGATCGTCTCGGCGGCGAGCCGGGCAACCGTCCGGTGCACCTCGCCGAGGTGTTCGCCACGCTGTACCACAACGCGGGGCTGGATGTGAACCGCACCACGGTCCACGACTTGTCCGGCCGGCCGCAGCATCTGGTCAGCCACGGCCACCAGCCGATGCGCGAACTGGTTTGATAGGTCATTTACAACCACGCGCGGCCGACGGAATCATTTCGTCGGCCCGCGTCGTTTAATGTAAGCAAGATTGTGCTGAAGATTTACGGGCAAAAAGGGCGGTTTTGCGATGGCGTGAGCCGTCGTAATTTCCTCCAAGTCGGGGCGCTCGGCCTCGGCGGCATCGCCTTGCCCCAGTTGCTTCAAGCCGAAGGGCAGACCGCCAGCCGTCGCCAGCACAAAGCGGTGATCATGGTTTACCTGCCCGGCGGGCCGCCGCATCAGGATACGTTCGATCTGAAGCTCGACGCGCCGCGCGAGATCCGCGGCGAGTTTCAGCCGATCCCCACAAACGTCCCCGACATCCAGATTTGCGAGCATCTGCCGCGTCTGGCGAGGCTGGCCGACAAGTACACGATCATCCGCTCGATGGTCGGCGCGCGGGATGACCACAGCGATTTCCAGTGCATGACCGGCCGACTGCGCGGCAGTTCGCAGCCGCTCGGCGGCTGGCCGACGTTTGGCGCCACGGTCTCGCGCCTGCAAGGCGCCTCCACCCGCGCGGTGCCGCCGTTCATCGGGCTTGAGCCGGTGATGCAGCACAAGCCGTATAATGCCGGCACGCCCGGGTTCCTCGGCGTGGCGCACCGCTCCTTCCGGCCCGAAGGCGACGCCAAGGCCGACATGGTGCTGCGGGACGTGACGCTCGACCGGTTGGCGGATCGCAAGGCGTTGCTCGGCAGTTTCGACCGCTTCCGCCGCGATGTGGATGCGAGCGGCTTGATGGATGGCCTCGATGCGTTCCATCAGCAAGCGTTCGGCGTGCTCACTTCGAGCCGGTTGGCCGAAGCGCTCGATTGGCAAAAAGAGGATCCGCGCGTCATCGCCCGTTACGGCAAAGGCGATCCGCGCCCGCGTGGCGACGGCGCCCCGCGCCTCACCGAACAATTCCTGCTAGCCCGCCGCCTCGTCGAGGCCGGCGCGCGCGTGGTGACGGTCTCCTTCGGTTTCTGGGATTATCACGGCAACAATTTCAAGACCGCCCGCGAAGATCTGCCGCACCTCGACCGCGGTGTCTCCGCGCTCATCGAGGATCTGCACGAGCGCGGACTGGACAAGGATGTCTCCGTCGTCGTCTGGGGCGAATTCGGTCGCACGCCCAAAATCAACAAAGACGCTGGCCGCGATCATTGGCCGAACGTCTCCTGTGCCCTGCTCGCCGGCGGCGGCATGCGCCACGGGCAGGTCATCGGCTCCACGGATCGTCTCGGCGGCGAGGCCGATGAGCGCCCCGTACGTTTCGGCGAAGTTTTCTCCACGCTTTATCACCAACTCGGCATCGATGTGAACACCGCGACGGTCACCGACCTCGCCGGCCGGCCGCATTACGTCGTCGAAAACGGACTTCAACCGCTCAAAGAACTCATTTAACCTAAACGCCTATGAAACACCTCATCACCGCGCTCGGCTTCGTCCTCGCCACGGGCCACTTCGCCGCCCGCGCCGCCGAAATCAAGCCTGCCGCGCCCGCCAAGGCCGTGGCGCTCGAGATCCAAGTGCGCGCCACCGCCAGCGAGGCCAGCAAACCCGTCCGCCTCATCAGCAAAGACGCCCGCCAGCAGGTCGTCATCACCGCGCGCGATGCCGCCGGCGCCCTGCGCGATGTGACGCATGAGGCGACCATCACCGCCGCCCCCGCCAACCTTGTGCGCATTGCCGCCGACGGACTCATCACCCCCGCGGCCGACGGCACGGCCACGCTCACTGCGCAAACAAAGGATGGCCTCAAAGCCACCCTCACCATCACGGTCGAGAAGGCCGAAATCGCGTTGCCGATCAACTTCGCGAATCAGATCGTGCCGATCTTCACCAAAGCCGGTTGCAACGCCGGCGGCTGCCACGGCAAGAGCGGCGGTCAAAATGGATTCAAGCTCTCGCTGCTCGGCTTCGAGCCGACGGAAGATTACGAATACCTCGTCAAGGAAGCGCGCGGCCGCCGCGTGGTGCCCGCCGCGCCTGACCGCAGCCTGCTCCTACTCAAAGCCTCCGCGCTGGTGCCGCACGGCGGCGGCAAGCGCATCGAGCCGGACTCCTTTGATTACCGGCTTCTCAGCCGCTGGATCGCGCAGGGCATGCCTTACGGCAACGCCACCGACCCGACCGTCGCGCGCATCGAGGTCTTCCCCCGCCAGCGCACGATGGCGCTCGGCGGCAGCCAGCAGCTTGCTGTTACCGCCTATTACACCGACGGCACCGCCGAGGATGTGACCCACACGGCCGTGTATGAGGCGAACGACAAAGAAATCGGCAAGGCCGAGAGCACCGGCCGCGTCTCCGTCTTCCAGCAGCCGGGCGACGTGGGCGTGATGATCCGTTATCAAGGCAAGGTCGCGGTGTTCCAAGCCACGGTGCCGCTCGGCGCGCCGGTGGAGAAGCTCCCGCCCGCGCGGAACTTCATCGACGAAATCGTCTTCAACAAACTCAAGCTCGTCGGCATGCCGGCCTCCGAAGTGTGCGATGACGCCACGTTCATCCGCCGCGTCACGCTCGATCTCGCGGGGCGCCTGCCGTCCCTCGAGGAGACGCGCGCGTTCCTCGCGGACGCCGGTCCGAGCAAGCGCGACCTGCTCATCGACCGACTGCTCGAGAGTCCCGATTACGCCGATTATTTCGCCAACAAATGGGCCGCGCTGCTGCGTAACAAGCGCGGCCAGCCCACCCACCAGCGGGGCAACTACGCCTTCCACGCGTGGATCCGCGATGCCCTCGTCGCGAACAAACCCTACGACCAGTTCGCTCGCGAAGTGCTCGCCGCCTCCGGCGACATCGCCTCCAACCCGCCCGTGGCGTGGTATCGTCAGGTGACCACCGCCAGCATGCAGCTTGAGGACACCGCGCAGCTCTTCCTCGGCACCCGCCTCCAGTGCGCCCAGTGCCACCACCATCCGTATGAGAAATGGAGCCAGAACGACTATTACAGCTTCTCGGCCTTCTTCTCGCAGGTCGCGCGCAAGCCCGGCTCGCAGGCCGGCGAAGAGGTCATCTACCACCGTCGCGGTAATGCCAGCGCGGTGAACAAGAAGAACTCGAATACGGTCAAGCCCGCCGGCCTCGGGGCCGCGCCGATGGACCTCGCGCCCGATGACGATCCGCGCCACGCGCTCGCCGATTGGCTGAGCGCGAAGGATAATCCGTTCTTCGCCCACACGCTGGCGAACCGTTATTGGAAGCACTTCTTCAATCGCGGCCTCGTCGAGCCGGAGGATGACATGCGCGAGACGAACCCGCCGGTGAACCCCGAGCTGCTCGACGCGCTGGCCCGTTACTTCGTCGCCAGCAAGTACGACATGAAGCAGTTCATCCGCAGCCTTTGCCAGTCGAAGACCTACCAGCTCAGCTCGGTGCCAAACAAGTTCAACGCCGCCGACAAGCACAACTTCTCGCGTTACTATCCGAAGCGCCTCAGCGCCGAGGTGTTGTTTGATGCCGTCAATGGCCTGACCAAATCCGGCGGCGGTTTCGCCGGCCTGCCCACGGACACGCGGGCCGTGCAGCTGCCCGACAACAGCTTCAACGCCAGCAGCTATTTCCTCACCGTGTTCGGCCGCCCTGATTCCTCCAGCGCCTGCGAATGCGAGCGCTCGATGGACGCCAGCCTCGCGCAGAGTCTGCACCTGCTCAACTCGCGCGACATTCAGGACAAGCTCGCCAGCAACACCGGCCGCGCCGCGCTGCTCGTCGCTGACAGCCGGCCCGACGATGAGAAGCTCCGCGAGTTGTACCTGCTCGCCTTCGCCCGCCAACCCGACACTGGCGAACTCTCGCTCGCCCGCGAACACCTTCTGAAACAGCCGAAGGACAAAGAGGGCAAGGTTGTTCAAGCCGATGCGCGCAAGGCCTACGAAGACGTCATTTGGGCCTTGTTCAACACGAAGGAATTCCTCTTCAACCACTGAACCGCGAGCAGCCCGCCCATGAATACCACACGCCAAGACAAGATTGGCTGTTCGGATTTCCATCGCGCGCTGCGGATGGATCGGCGTGGCTTCGTGCGCGCGGGCATGCTCGGCTTCGCCGGCCTTTCGATGGGCAAGCTGCTCCAGCTCGAAGGCGCTGTGACCGATCGCAGCAAAGTCTCGCGCGACAAATCCGTCATCATCCTCTGGATGCGCGGCGGCCCCAGCCAGCATGAGACGTGGGATCCGAAGCCCTTCGCGCCCGAGGAATACCGCGGCGCCTTCGGCGCGATGCGCACCAGCGTGCCCGGTGTCCAGATCTGCGACCTCTTGCCGATGTCGGCCAAGATCCAGCACAAGTACTCCGTCATCCGCAGCCTGCACCACAACGACGCCGGCCATTCCTCCGGCGACCAGATCTGTTTCACTGGTTATCCCGCCGCGCCGAACCCGCCCGCCGAGGGCCCCGGCAACGTCTATCCGAGCTGCGGTTCCATCATCGCCAAGCAGCTCCAGCATGTGAATCCGCGCCTCCCGGCCTACGTCGCCATCCCTCGGATGATGCCCGCGCTGGGCTCGGCCTATCTCGGCAACGCTTGTAATCCGTTCGAGACGAGTGCCGATCCGGCGCGCGAAGGTCCGTTCCAAGTGCCGAATTTCAATCTCGCCGATGGCATCGACCTCCACCGCCTCGACGAACGCCGCGCGCTGCTCACCAGCTTTGACAAGGTCCGCCGTGACGCCGACGCCTCCGGCCAGATGGAGACGATGGACAAGTTTCAGCAGCAGGCGTGGGACATCGTCGCCGGCAGCAAGGCGCGCGACGCGTTCGACCTCGATGCCGAACCGATGAAGGTTCGCGAGCGCTACGGTTTCATGCCCGAGTACAAAGCGCCCACGCCCGACCGCTGCGGCGTGCCGGCCTGGAGCCAGCGCATCCTGCTCGCCCGCCGCCTCGTTGAGGCCGGCGTGCGGCTCGTCACCGTGGACGTCCGCTGGTGGGACACGCACGTGAAGGGCTACGAGTCGATGCGCGACGGTTTCCTGCCGCGCTGGGACCGCGCCTACACCGCGCTGATTGAGGATCTCGAACAGCGCGGCATGCTCGATTCCACGATGGTCATCGCGTGGGGTGAATTCGGCCGCACGCCGAAGGTGAACTCCACCGGTGGCCGCGACCATTATCCGAACGTGTTCAATGCCGCGCTCGCGGGCGGTGGCATCAAAGGCGGCCGCGTTGTCGGCGCGTCGGATAAGCACGGCGCCGAACCGGCCGAGCGTCCTGTCAAACCGCAGGAGGTGCTCGCCACAATGTACCGCCACATGGGCGTGGACACCTCGACCCAATACCTCGACCACGCCGGTCGGCCGCACACCGTGCTCCCCTTCGGCAGCCCCATCGAAGAGCTCTTCTGAGTCACTCGCATTTTCTCTGTTTTTTGAGTTCAATATAACCGAGCCATTTCCGTCCAAATGAAGTCCGCTGAACCCGCCATTGATTGACCCGATGAAAGCGAACCCCACATTCCCACCTCGTCTGCTTGCGCTCCTCGCCTGCCAGATTCTCGCCGTCGCTGCGCTGCTCCACGCCCAGCTCCCCGCGGCGCGCCTGCTCACACTTTTCCCGCCCGGCGGCGCGCAGGGGAGCGTCGTTGAGATTACGGTCAACGGCGTGGACCTCGACGAAGCCACGCACCTGAACTTCTCGCACGCCGGCCTCGGCAGCACCGCGAAGCTCGGCGCCAACGGCCAGCCCGAACCCGGCAAGTTCCTCGTCAACATCGCCGCGGCCGTGCCTCCCGGCGTTTATGAAGCGCGTGTCGTCGGCCGCTACGGCATCTCAAACGCCCGCGCCTTCGCGGTCGGCGATCAAGCGGAGTTGCAGGAGAAGGGCGGCAACAACGTCGCGACCAACGCCACCGAGATCTCCGTCGGATCCCTCGTCAACGGCACGGCCGACGCGAACAGCGTGGATCATTTCCGCTTCACCGCGAAGAAAGGCCAGCGCCTCATCGTGAGCTGCGCGGCCAAGGCGATTGATTCACGCATGAGTCCCGTCCTCGCTCTGCTCGATGCGAACGGCCGCGAGCTGGAGCGCAACCGTCAAGGTGACATCGTGGATTTCACCGCGCCGGCCGACGGCGTGTACACCATCAAGGCACACGATTTCCTCTACCGCGGCGGTGGTGAGTATTACTACCGGCTGAGCGTCAGCGCCGCGCCGCACATTGATCTGGTGATGCCGCCCGCGGGCCAGCCCGGCACGCGCGCCAAGTACACCGTGTACGGGCGCAATTTGCCCGGCGGCACGCCCAGCCCGTTGCGCACCGGCGAAGGCAAGCCGCTCGATCAACTGGTCGTGGAGATTGATTTGCCCGCGACCGCGCAGACGCTCGGGGCCGCGCCCGCGGCTGCGACGTTGGACGGCATCGAGTACCGCCTCAAATCGCCGCAGGGCGTTTCGAACCCGACCCTTATTGGTTTCGCCAGCGGCGTGGTCACTGTCGAGGCGCAGCCGAATGACCGGCCCGAGCAAGCGCAGAAGATCAGCGTGCCGGGCGAACTGGCCGGCCAGTTCTTCCCGCGCGGCGACGTGGATTGGTTCAGCTTTGAAGCCAAGAAAGGCGATGTGTACTGGGTCGAGGTCATCTCGCACCGGCTCGGGTTGTCCACCGCGCCCGCCGCGTTGCTACAGCGCGTCACGCGCGATGCCAAAGGCCAGGAGCAGGCCGGCGACATGCAGGAACTTGCCGCCAGCGACACGAACCTCGGCGGTGCGGAGTTCAACACCGCCACGCGCGACATCACGTACCGCCTCGAAGCGAAGGATGACGCCACGTATCGCATCGGCGTGCGCGATCTCTTCAGCCACGCGCTCGCGCCGGCGAACTTGGTTTACCGCGTCATCATCCGCAAGGAAACGCACGACTTCCGCCTCGTCGCGTTGCCGCAGGCCGGCGTCCCGGCGAAGAAAGATTCGAAGAGCGCGCCGCTCTCCACCCTCTTTGTGCGCAAAGGCGGCGTGCTGCCGGTGCGCGTAATCGCTTTCCGCCGCGACGGTTTCACCGGCCCGATTGATCTCACCGTGCAGGGACTGCCCGCCGGTGTCACCGCCGGTGTCGCGCAGATTTCCGAAGGCCAGAACAGCGCGTTGCTGCTGCTCAAAGCTGGCGAGGCCGCGGCCAACTGGTCCGGCGCCGTCACCATCCTCGGCAAGGCCACCGTGAACGGTGCGGCCGTCGCCCGTGAAGCCCGCGCGGGCTCTGTGACTTGGGGCATCGACGATATCCAAAAAGCGGACTCCGGCGTGCAATCCCGTCTCACGCGCAACTTCGCCTTCGCCGTCAACGCCAGCGAACGCTCGCCCGTCATCCTCGAGGCCGGCGAGAATGGCAAGCCGCTCGAAACTCATGCCGCCGGAAAAATCAGCATCCCCATCAAGATCGTGCGCGACGCCGAGTTCCCCGAGGCGCTCAAGCTCAAGGTCGTGGGCCACGCGGCTTTCGATAAGATGAAAGAAGTGGATGTGCCGGTGAAAGGCACCAACGCCACGATCGAGTTGGATATCGCCGCGTCCAAACTCGCCGCTGGCACGTATTATTTCACACTCCAAACGCAGGCCAAAGGCAAGTACCGCCGCGTGCCGCTCGCTGAAGTTCAGGCTGTCGAAGCGAGAGCCAAGGAAGCTGAGAAGTCTGCCACCGAGGCCGCTGCGGCCGTCAAAGCCGCCAGCGAGCAGGTGAGCAAGGCCGCCGATCCCGGCGCCAAAGCGGCCGCCGAAAAAGCCGCCACGGAAGCGAAGGCCAAAGCCCAGACCGCTGACGCGAAGAAGACCGAGATGAGCGCGCGCGCCAAAGAGATGGCCCAGAAATCCCAGCCCAAGGAGGTTATCGACACCTTCTATTCCGATCTCGTCACCGTGCGCGTTGTGGCCGCGCCCTTCACCCTCGCCCCCGTCACGGCCGCGCCGCTCGATCAAGGCGCGAAGATCGAGATCCCCGTCAATCTCACGCGACTCTTCGGCTACGCCGACCCCATCGAGGTGGACCTCGCTCCGCAAAGTGTCAAGGGTGTCACCGCCGCCAAGATCACCGTGGCCAAGGATCAGGCGCAGGTGAAATTCGTCATCGAAGCCGCCGCCACGGCCGCCGCCGGCGAGCATCCGCTCCGACTGCAGGCCACTGTGAAAATCAACGGCCAGACCCTCATCGCCGAGCAGCCGTTCACCCTCAAGATCGCTGCTAAGGCCAAGTAAATCTCCCCTCCGAACCGTCGCGCCTCTCACTTATGAAAAAGAAGTTCCTATTCGTTGCCGCTCTTGCCGCGTTGCCGATGCTTGCCACCGCGCAAGAAAAGAAGGGGCTGCAGCCCATCGCCATCGCCGCGATCAAGCGGACCGCCACCGTTGATTTCGAGAAGGAGATCCTGCCCATTCTCCGAAACAACTGCCTCGCCTGCCACAATCGCACCTCTTCCAAAGGCGAACTCATTCTCGAGACGCCGCAAGATATCCTCAAGGGCGGCGAATCCGGCCGTGCCGTGGTGCCCGGCCGCGCCGCCGACAGCCTGCTGTTGCAGCTCGCCTCGCATCAGAAACGTCCGGTGATGCCGCCGCGTGACAACAAGGTTTCCGCCAATAACCTTACTTCCAACGAACTCGGCCTCATCAAGCTCTGGATTGATCAGGGCGCGAAAGGCGAAGTCCGCGCTGCCAAGCCGATCGAATGGTTACCGCTGCCGCCCGGCCTCAACCCGATCTATTCCGCCGCGCTCACGCAGGACGGTCAGGTCGCCGCTGTCGGCCGCGCGAATCAAATCTTTCTCTATCATCTCCCCTCTGGTCAGGCCGCTGGCCGCCTCAGTGATCCTGCGCTCGTCGCCGCCGGCATCTACGGCAAACCCGGTGCCGCGCACCGCGACATGGTCCACTCGCTCGCCTTCAGCCCCGATGGATCGCTGCTCGCCTCCACCGGTTTCCGCGAAGTGAAACTCTGGCGGCGCGCGCCCGTCACGCCGAAGACCACCATCCCGCTCTTCTCCACCAACGTGCTCGCGGCTGTCAGCGCCGACGGCAAGTTCCTCGCCACCGCCGGTGACGACCACGCGATCCGCGTGATTGAGATCGCCAATCCAAAGAACACGCGCGCATTCGCTGGCCACACCGCCACCGTCACCGCCCTGCGCTTCTCGCCGGACAACACCCAGCTTCTCTCCGGCTCGGCCGACAAATCCGCGCGCGTCTGGACTCTCGCCAACGGCCAGACCTTCGCCCAAGCCGCCGCGCCGACGACTGTCACCGCCCTCTGCTGGCTCGGCGCGAAGCAGTTCGCCGCCGGCACCGTCGACGGTCTCATCCACACATTCACCTTGCCCGAAGCCGCCGGCACGGCGGTCGTCGGCAAGGAACTCAAAGGCCACACCGGCGCCATCACCGCGCTGGATGCCGTCGGCACGATAGGCGACCAACTTCTCTCCGGCGGCATTGACGGCACCGTGCGTCACTGGATCCTCGCCGCCACGCAAGCGCCCAAGCAATTCACCCACGGCGCCCCCGTCACCGCTGTTGCCGCGCGGCCCGACGGTAAGCTGTTCGCCTCCGCTGGAACGAACGGTGCGAAACTCTGGAGCGCCACCGCTACCGCCGCCGTCGCTGAGTTGAAGGGGAATCGTTCTGCGCGTGAAGCGCTCGCTTTGCGCGATCGTGCTGCTGCTTTCGCCAAGGAGGAAGTCGCCTACCGCAAGACCGCCGTTACAGATTCCGAGAAAGCCAGAACTGCGGCCGCCGAACGCCTGAAGAAAGCCGGCGAAACCAAAGCCACCGCCGAGAAACAACCGATCGCTGAGAAAGCCGCCGCTTCCAAAAAAGCGGCCGATGAAAAGATTCTCGCCGAGAAAGTTTCGATGGAAGCCGAGGCGGAGTTGAAGAAGTTGACCACCGCTGCCGAGGCGGACGAGAAAGCCGTCAAAGAGGCCGGCGATAAGCTCAAGGCCGCCAAGGACAAGGCCGGTACGCCCAAGCCGGAATTGGACAAGCTGGAAGCCGCCGTGGCCGCGCGCCAAAAATCTGCCACCGACGCCCGCGCCGCCGCCGCCCAGTTGGTGAAAGAGAAGCAGAAGCCCGCGCAAGACAAGCTCGCCGCCGCTACCAAAGCAGCCACTGACGCCGACACTGAGTTCAAGAAAATCGAATTGCCCCGTGCGCAGGCGGAGAACGAGTTCAACCTCGCGACCGCTGGTGACAAGAAATCTGAGACGACCGTCGCCGCCGCCAAAGCCGCCCTCACCGCCAGCGAAGAGGCGCAAAAGAAAACCGACGCCGACCTCGTCGCCGGAAAGCAGGCCGCGACCGACGCCGAGAAAACGGCCATCCGCTCGCTCGCCTTCTCATCCGACAACGTGACGCTCGCCACGGGCGGCGATGATCAACTTGTGCAGACATGGAGCGCCGAGAACGGTGCGCCCTTCGCGAGCCTTCCATCGCATAAGGGCGCGGTGCGCGCACTAGGTTTCACGGCGGACGGACGGCTCATCTCTGCCGGTGCAGAGAAAGCCGCGTTCGTGTGGGATCTGACGGAGAACTGGAAGCTCGACCGCACTCTCGGCGGCGAGGCCAGCCCGCTCTTCACAGACCGCGTCAACGCCGTGCGCTTTAGTCCCGATGGCAAATTCCTCGCCACCGGCAGCGGCGAACCGAGTCGTGGCGGCGAAGTGAAGATCTTCGCCGTGGCCGACGCGAAATTGGCGCACGACTTCAAGACGGCGCACACCGACTCGGTGCTCGCACTGGATTTCAGCGCCGACGGCAAACTGCTCGCCACCGGCGCGGCGGATAAATTCGTGCGTGTGTTCGATCTCGTGGCGGGCAAGATGATCAAGTCGTTCGAGGGCCACACGCACCATGTGCTCGGCGTGGCGTGGCGGCGCAGCGGGCGCATCCTGCTCAGCGCGGGCGCGGACAATGAGCTGAAGGTGTGGAACTACGAGACCGGCGAACGCGCCGGTAAAATCGCCGGCTTCACCAAAGAAGTGACCGCCGTGCAATTCGTCGGCGTGGGCGATCAAGCCCTCGTTTGCTCGGGCGACAAGCAGGTGAAAATCGTCACGCAAGCCGGCGGCAACGTGCGCGCCTTCACCGGCGGCACGGACTTCATGTACGCCAGTGCGGCGACGCCGGATGGACGCTGGGTGATCGCCGGCGGATTGGACAGCGTGCTGCGTGTGTGGAACGGCGTGAGCGGGGCCGCGCTGAACAGCTTCGAACCGCCGAAGCCTCAGTGAGGCGCGCCTTCTGCCGGGAGTTGCGGCAGCGAGAAAAGAAACGTCGCGCCGCGATTGGGTTCGCTGCGTACCCAGACCTTGCCGCCGTGCGCCTGCACGATGTGCTTCACGATGGCCAACCCCAATCCCGTGCCGCCTTGCTCGCGTGAGCGGGCTTTATCCACGCGGTAAAAACGCTCGAAGACGCGCGCCTGCGCTTCGGGTGGGATGCCCGACCCGTCGTCCTGCACCGCCAGTTCGATCATCCTCTCAGCTTCAGCGCGGCCCGAGATCATCACGCGCCCGCCAGCGCGGCCATGCTTGAGCGCATTATCCACGAGGTTCACGAAGACCTGCTCAAGCCGGTTCGTATCCACCGCCGCGATTAATCCATCGGCGATCTCATTGACCATCGTCACGTTCCGTTCGGCCGCGCGCACAGCGAACTGTTCGACCACTCGTCCGACCAAGTCCCGCAGGTCCGTTGGTTGGCGGTTGAGCGTGATTTGGCCCGACTCAAGTTTGGAAATGGCGAGCAGGTCATCGATGAGGAAGTTCAGGCGATCGGCGTGGTGGTCGATGGTCTGGAGAAAGCGCGTGGCCTGCGCGGGTTCGTCCTTCGCGCCATCGAGCAGCGTCTCGGTATAGCCTTTGATCATCGAGAGTGGCGTGCGCAATTCGTGGCTCACGTTCGCGACGAATTCCTGCCGCGTCCGTTCCAGTTCGCACAGGCGTGTGACATCGCGGAAGACCAGGAGGGTGCCGCGCCGTGATCCCTCGGCGCCGCCGACGAGCGTGGCGTTCGCCTGCAGGCGTCGCGGATTTTCGCGCCACAATTCCAGGTCGAATCCAATCACCTCGCCGGCACGTTGCACCTCTTCGGCGAGCTTTACCAATTCGGGCAAACGAAAAGATTCCATCACCGTCAGGCCGCGAATGCCGACGGTGATCCCGCACATCCGTTCGAGTGAACGGTTGTACAGTTCCACGCGCCCCCCGGCATCGAGCAGCAGCACGCCCTCGGTCATGCTGTCGAAAAGTGCTTCCAGCCGCGCTTGCGACTGCGCGGCCAACTCCTTCTCCCGCTTCAAGAGGCGCTGGGTGTAATCCTGCTGCGCTTTCGCGAGTGCGCGCCGGCGCAGGAAGCGATCCCAGATGAAATGGGTGAGGACGGCGGCGAGCGCGCCGGCGAAGAGGGCGATTTCCCAGTTGCGGGTGAACCAGTTCACAGGGTTTCAGCACGCGGGGCGCGCGCTCAGTTCTCCGTGAAGCGATAGCCCACGCCGCGCACCGTGTCGAGAAAACGCGCGGCCTTGCCGAGCTTTTCGCGGAGCCGGCGCATGTGGGTGTCCACCGTGCGGGTGTCGATCAAGTTGTCGTACCCCCACACTTCCTTGAGCAACTGCTCGCGGTTCTGCACCCGACCGCGACGCTGGATGAGCAGCGCGAGCAGCTTGAACTCAGTGGCGGTGAGCTCGATCTTCTTGCTGCTCACGGTCACTTGGTGTCGCGGGATGTCCACCGTCAGCTCGCCGGAGACGAACTTGTCCGGCTTCACCCCGGTCGTCTGCTGCCGGCGCAGCAGGCCTTTCACGCGCAGAACCAGCTCGCGTGGGCTGAAAGGCTTTGTTACGTAATCATCCGCGCCGAGCTCGAGGCCCAGCACGCGATCAATCTCCGCGGCCTTGGCGGTGACCATGATGATCGGGATGGTGGCGGTGGCGGGGTCGCGCCGGAGCAGCTTGCAGACTTCCAGGCCGTCCACCTGGGGCAGCATCAAATCCAAGAGCACGAGCGCGGGCGGGGCTTGCCTCGCCTTTTTCAGCGCCTCGGCGCCGTCACTGGCGGTGGAGACATCGAAGCCGGCGTTGCGCAGATTGAACTCGATTAAATCGAGCGCATCCGGCTCGTCGTCCACAACGAGAATTTTCTGTTTCACGTCCAAGCTCATTACCCTCCTGCTATTCTTTTCACAATGGCAAGGAGGTTACAATTTCGTAACAACGCTTGGGCGAAAAACCACATCCTCGGCCGGAAGTACGACCACGAGCGTTGCGAGCGATTCACTGGCAAAAGTCTCAATTTTATTTATTGTGTGATCGTGCGCACAGGTGGCGGCGGAAGACAGGACTATGGCCGGTGAAGAAAATCATTTCGTGGGCGTGGATTTCGGCGGCACGAAGATCCTCGCGGGTGTCTTCAACCACTCGTTCAAGCTGCTCAAAACCGTCAAGCTCAGCACCAAGTCCGAGCGCGGTGTGACGGCGGTGATGGATCGCATCGAGCGCGCCGTGCGTGACACGGTCGACGAGGCCGATCTCGATCTGAAACGGGTTCGCGCGGTGGGGCTCGGCGCGCCGGGCGTGGTGGAGGCGGAGAGCGGTCGCGTCATCTACGCCATCAACGTCGGCTGGGAAAACGTGCCGTTGAAAAAGGAGTTGGAGAAGCGGCTCGGGCTGCCGGTGTTCATCGAGAACGATTGCAAAGCCTCCGCGCTCGGCGTCTATCACCTCGAGCTCAAAGGCAAGCCGCGCAGCATGGTCGGCGTTTTTATCGGCACCGGCGTGGGGGGCGGGTTGATTCTGAACGGCGAACTGCACGCGGGCGCGAACTTCGCCGCCGGCGAGGTCGGGCACATGATTATTGATACTGATGGGGCGAAGGCTGGCCTTGCGGCGCGCGGCAGCTTCGAGGCGCTGGCCAGCCGTACCGCCATCTTCCACCGCATCAAGGCGGCGGTGAAGGACGGCCAGAAAACCATTCTCACCGAGATGCTCGGGACGGACCTCGAAGACATACGTAGTGGTGACCTGCGGCGCGCATTGCGGCGCGGCGACAAGCTTGTCGAGAAAGTTGTGGCCGAGGCGGCGCAGCACACGGGCACCGCCGTCGCCAATCTGATCACCATCCTCGGACCGGAAGTGGTGGTGCTGGGCGGCGGCGTGATCGAGGCGCTCGGCGAAGAGATGATGCCCATCATCCAGAAACGCGTGGAAGAGCTTCTCCTGCCCGGCACATTCAACGGGGTCCGCATCCTCGCCAGCCAGCTTGGCGACCACGCGGGCATCAGCGGCGCGGCAGTGCTGGCACAGGCGCGCTCGAAGAAAGCCGTTCCCGTTCGCCGTCTAATGACGTAGGTTCACTCTTGAAAGCTATGAAAACGATTCATTCCCTCCTTGTGTACCTCTGTTTCTCGTGCGCTGCGGAGCTGCCGGCCTTCGCCCTCTCCGTCACCGCCAAACCCTCTCCGACCATTTGGCTCGGCCTCGGCCTTGGCGAAGTGACGCCGCTCGCCCGTACGCAACTCGGCCTGCTCGAAGGCGTTGGCATCGCCGTCGAACATGTCGCCAAAGACAGCCCCGCCGACAAGGCCGGTCTGAAGGCTCACGACGTTCTCATCCGGTTCGACGACCAGCTCCTCCTCAGCCCGCAGCAGCTCCAGCAACTCGTGCGGCACAAGAAAGAGAGCGACACCGTCACGCTCACCTTGGTCCGCCAAGGGAAGGAGCAGAAGCTCACCGCCACCGTCGCCAAGGCCCCGGCCGATATGGCCGATTCGCGCCGCGAGGGCTTCATTCAACGCTGGCGCGAGCGCCTGCCGGAACACTGGCCGGGATTGAAAACTCCGCTGCCCGCTCCGAAAGGCGACCGACCGAAGGAGGGCTTGGAGTTCAAGCTCGAGAAGCTCTTGCCGCGCATCGAGGTGAAGCCCGGCGAAGGCGGCAAGTTCTTCAACTACCGCATCCAGACCTCGCGCGAGAATAGCCATTCACTGCACGATCCGGACGGGGCTTTCGCTCTCACCGTGAAGGAAGGCCGCAAGCATTTCCGCGCGGAGGACAAGTCAGGCAAGATTCTCTTCGACGGTGATGTGACTGACGAAGCCGCTCGTACCAAGGTGCCCGCCGCGGCCGCGGCCAAACTGAAACTGCTCGAAGAGATGTCCGAGAAGGCCGGCCAAAAACCGCGTGGCACCCAGCCCACGCCCTCCGACAAGCCGATCAAACCCGCGAAGGGCGAGAAGGCTTGATGCGCGGTTGATGTATCGGCAGCGGCACAAGGGGCTTCACAAGCGGAGCGATTGCCACGCGGCAGTTGTCCTACAGGCCCGATGCATTGGGGGCAGGGGGCGGCGTTGCGGCTCCAGCCGCAGTATTGGTGGTTCCACCGCCAATACTATTACCACCGATAGCACTGCCTCCGCCGCCGGGTAACCATCCGCCACCGGCAAGCCGGGATAGGAATTCCGGCAAGCGCAAGTTCAGCCGCCTCGCAGTGGTCAGGGATTGCGGCCTTCCACGCACCGCTCTCAGAGTGATGCGGTTGGTAGCCGGGCGGCTAACAGCACTTACACTGTTGGTGGCGCTGGGAACACCAACAACGCCGGCGCTGACAGGCCCGGGTACTGGTTCCGCCGGCCCCTGCCATTTTACGTTCACTGTGAAAGTGGCCGTGGATTCACCGGCGGAATTTTTGCTGGTGATGGTATAGGTGTGCGTCCCAACGTGGATTTTCGAGAAGGTGAGCCGGAATATCTGGCTCCGAGGATCATTCATCGTCCCATCGTCTGTCGGCGCGGGCCGGCTTGCGGTCGTTAGCGTGTAGTCGGGCGGCGGCGAGCCGGTCCCTTCAAAAACAACGTCATGAATCGGATTGCTGGACAGCTCGATTTCATAGGTCGTTTTGTCGGGCGGGATGACAACCGCAAGCGCGCTGCCCTTTGTGATCCTGACGGTCGGTGCCGTCCCCGGTGCCGGACCTTGTTGACCCCAAGCAGAACCTGTGAGAATTGCGGCAGCAGCCCAGAGCACGAGAACAAGAGGGCGCCGCGCCTCAGCATAAGCGGGGCGTTGCTGTTCAGAGAATGTGTTCTTGGAGAACAAGTGCCACCTGCTCCCGGTCAAAGCCAAATCAACGGCGTTTGATCCTATCGTGGGCCCGTCTTTATGACGGACATATGTAACATTTACTTCATCCATTGTCCATCAAGGCTTTCTTGATGTTGCGCCTTCTCCAACGGCGCGGACGGGCTTGTTGGCGTGCGCGTTTGGGTAGAAGCGCTTGTGGATCTCGAGCAGTCGGGCGAGTTCCTTGACGGGTTCCGGGTTGTCCTCCACGCGCAGGTCCACGTAACGGTCGTTGGCACGGCCGTAGCCGCCTTGTTCGCGCACGACGAGCAGCGCTGCGGATTGGCGTCCGCGCCGGTCGCCGCCCGCGGCCTCGGCCGCCTCGAGCGCGGCCGTGAGCCAGTCGGCCAGTTCGCCAGCACCGGTAGCGCGGGCCTTCTCGAACGCGGCGGCCATCCCTTTCACCACGGCCTCGCTGGCGAGCAGGTTGCCTTGGGCGGCGAACTGTTTTCCCTCGATGTGACCGGCCCAGCCGAAACACTTCCCGCCAGTGAAACTAGCGGCGCGCCCCTGCGCATCCACGATACCGGCCTGTCGCACCTCGCGTCGCGCATCGGCGGCGGTGAGCGCGTCGAGCGTTTCCTTCGCGGTTTTGCCGGCGGAGAGCAGCTTCAACCCCTCGGGGCCGTAGGCCACGTTCGCCTGGGACTGCGTGGCGATGGCGCCGATGCCCGCGCGCGCCCACGGCACGACGGAGCCGACACCGAAAAACTTGCTCTGCACCGCCACCCCGAGGTCGCCGGTGGCGGGGTCGAAGGCGACGATGGAATAGGTGGCGATGGGCGGGGCGGAGGAGTCCTTCTTGGGCGCCGGCTTGTTCGGCTTCACTTCGAGTGTGACGGTGAAGGTCTTCGCCGCTGGTTTGTCTTTCTCGAACGGCCGCTTGTACTCGAGGCGAATGACGGCTTTACCCTCCGCCGCAGCGGTGAAGCGGGCGAGGAATTGCCCGCCGGCACCGAGGAGGGGTCGGCCGTTGGCGGGGGGCTGCTGGTACTCGATCTTACCCGCCGGTTTCACGGCTGGTTTCTGCGCGTTCGTCTCGATTTGCGCGAGAGACCACGAGTAGCCGGTCGTGATGTTGCCTGCGAGTGTGATGGTGATGTTATCCCCCATCGCGGCGGGCACCGTGCGGCCGGCATCGGCCTCGGCGAGCTTCAGTTCCGCGGCCGGCGCGGCATTCAGCAGGAGCAACGGGAGCAGGAGCAAGAGTGGTTTCATCGCCGTGAGCATTGAGGTTGCGGACATCTTCCGGCCGCAGGCGCGCCTTGTCAAAGCCGTTGTGCGCGCTGAAGTGATTGCCTTCGCGCGGCGCGGCCGTTAAAACGGCGGCGCATTATGAAGACCAATCTCGCCAAAAAATGGGTTTTGATCACCGGCGCCTCCTCCGGTTTCGGCGCCGCCACCGCCCGCGCGTTCGCCGCCGAGGGCAGCCATGTCCTCCTCAGTGCGCGCCGCGTGGATCGGCTTGAGGCCGTCGCCGCCGAGTGCAAGAAGCTCGGCGCGGCCAGCGCGCATGTGCACGCGCTCGATGTGAGCAGCACGCCGAGCACGGACGCCTTCGCCGCGTGGGTGAAGACGCTCACGCCGAAGGTGGACGTGCTCATCAACAACGCCGGCGGCGCGCACGGCGCGGATACCGTGGCGAACGGCAAGGACGCTGATTGGGAGGCGATGATCCAGGTCAATTTCCTCGGTTTGATGCGCGTGACGCGCGCCATCCTCCCGTTGATGGTGAACAATTCCGGCAGCAGCATCCTCAACATCGGCTCGATCGCCGGACGCGTGGCGTACGAGGGCGGCTCGGTCTATTGCGGCGTGAAGGCGGCCGAGTTGCAGATCACGAAGTCGCTGCGGCTCGAGCTCTGCGGCACCGGCGTGCGCGTCGGCACGATCGATCCCGGCTTCGCGGAGACGGAGTTCAGCATGGTCCGCTTCAAGGGCGACAAGGCGAAGTCGGACAAGGTGTACGAAGGCACCGAGCCGCTCACGGCCGAGGACATCGCCGAGACGCTCGTCTGGTGCGCGAGTCGGCCGCCGAATGTCTGCATCGACGAGCTCCTCATCAAATGCACCGATCAGGCCGCCATCCACAAGGTCCATCGCCGCACTGTGGCGAAGTGAGGCCGTTCACGGTTTGAGCAAACAACAAGGGCCGACGAGAGTCGGCCCTTGTTGTTTGTGGAATCTCAAGAAACTGCGAGACGTTATTTCACGGCCGCGGGGGGCTGCAATTTCCGCATCGCCTCGGCGTAGCGGCGGCCGAACTCGCGATAGGCCGGCGCGTCGAAATGAACCTTGTCGCCCTTGTGACCGAGGCCGTTTGACGGGATGAACGCCGTGTGCGGCACGCGCTTTGGCAGCGATTGCAGCGCCTCATTGACTGTCGTCACGTTGGCGCCTTCACGGTAGAACTCTCCGAGTTGTCCGACGACGATCGGCAGCGCGGGCGCATCGAGGTCTTTGCGCAGTGCGACGATCATCGCGTCGAGATTCTTCCCGTAGGCTTGGGCTGTCTCGGCCTTGCCGCTGTCGTTCTCGCCCTGATGCCAGAGCACGCCTTTGATCACGCCCTCCTTCATCGCGGCGCGGGCGCGTTTGAGCGCGGCCTCGTACAAATCAGCGCCCTTCTGCCAGCGGCTGATCGGCGTGCCGCCAACCGCGCAGGGAATGAGGCCGAGGCGGACCGTGCCGCCGGCCTTCACCATCTCGAGGCCGAAGGTGCGGCCGAGGCCGACGCCGGCGATCGGTTTGTCGAAGTGGATCGGATCCACCGCGGGCGCCCACGTGTTCTCTTTGGTGAGGGTGAAGATCTGCGGGTGCGTTTGCTTATCCTGTTCCTCCAGCTTGCCGCGGCCGGCCATGTTCGACTGGCCGATGAGCAGGTAGAGGTGGAAGGAGGCGTCGGGCGCGGCCGCATGAAGCGACCACGCCCAACTGAAGCAGATCAGAAGTGAAAGCCAGCAGCGCATCACTTCTTCGCCGGCACGGTCGCGGGGGCGACGACCGGCATCACCGCGTCGGTCCACTTATCGGTGCGGAAGGGCGAGGCGGGGAGGCCGGCGGCGTTGGCGAGATTCGGCTCGGCAATCTGGTTCCAGCCGAATCGCACGGCGACGGGCTTGGCCACGCCTTCGGCGCTGACCACGACGCTGTTGCCCTTCACTTCAGCCTTGGCGTCGACAAATTTCTTATCTTCACCCGCGATGGTGAACCACGTCAGCGGCTTCCCATCGAGGGACTTGAGGCCGCCTTCGGCGTTCTGGAACGAGACGTTCGCCTTGCTGCCTTCAACCTTCAGCGTCTCGAACACCGGGCTGGCGTAGCTGGCCACGGGCTTGTTGTAAGTCTTCGCCAGCGCCCACAGCGCGAGGCGCTGGCCGACCGTCTGTTTGTCGGGCGGATGGATGTCGCGGATGGTGCTCACATCGGTGGTCACGGCCATGCCGGTGTTCGGGATGGAGAGCGTGGCGGTCTGCGCTTCCCAGATGCCCGCCAAGTGCTCGACGCGCGCGGGGCCGTAGTTGTAGGGCGCGAGTTGGACGAAGAGGAACGGGAAATCGCCCTGCTGCCAGAGCGCGCGCCAGCCCTGGATGAGCGCCTTCTTCTTCTCGAAGTAGAGCATGCCCTCGCCGTTGTTCGACTCGCCCTGATACCAGAGCGCGCCCTTGATGGCGTAGGGGATGATGGGGTGAACCATCGCGTTGTAGA
>SXGT01739328.1_pt1 | contig 27790 bp, 15 predicted proteins | sample 3176221 | NCBI WGS metagenome assembly SXGT01 (sample SAMN11356862, study PRJNA531348) | freshwater metagenome | isolation source: freshwater sample F1-120 | place: China: Fuxian Lake, Yuxi | collected 2017-12-25
CAGAAGAAGTGCTGGAACAGGATCGGATCGCCGCCCAGGGTCGGATCGAAGATGCCGATCTGCATGAACCGCTCGACGAAGAGCAGGAGCAGGGTGATGCCGAGCACCGGCGTCGCCAGCACCTGCATGAGCGCGGTGGCGTAGAGCGCCCACAGGTTGAGCGGCATCTGGAACCAGCCCATATAGGCCGGCCGGAACTTGTGGATCGTCACCAGGAAGTTGAGGCCGGTGAAGATCGACGAGAAGCCGAGCAAGAACGCGCCTGACACCGCCGGGATCACCGCGGTCTGAGTCTCGATGCTGTAGGGCGTGTAGAACGTCCAGCCGGTGTCGACGCCCCCGAGCACGACCGAGAGCAGGAGCAGCGCGGCGCCCGAGCACCACAGGTAGAAGCTGGCCAGGTTGAGCTTGGGGAACGCCACGTCGGGCGCCCCGAGCTGGACCGGCAAGACCATGTTGCCGAGCGCCGCCGGGATGCCGGGGATGATGACCAGGAAGACCATCACCGCGCCGTGCAGGGTGAAGAACTTGTTGTACCAGTCCTGGTGGACGATGTCGGCACCCGGGCTGAAGAGCTCGATGCGGACCAGCAGCGCGAAGGCGCCGCCGAGGAGCAGCGAGGCCAGGATCCCGCACAGGTACATCATGCCGATCCGCTTGTGATCGAGCGTGACGATCCAGTTCCGGATCCCGGGGTTGATCTCGAGGTAGCTCTTGGTGTTGTCGACGTTGGCTGACATGGGCGACCTCTACTTCTGCGCCTTGATGAACTCGATCACGCCTTCGATCTCCTTGTCGGAGAGCGGGATGACCGGCATCGAGGGTGGGAATCCGGGTCGCGACTGGCCTTGCGGCGACTGCAGCGAGGTGCGGATGTAGGTCTCGTCCATCGGCACCGTGCTGCCGTCGGCGAGCTTGACCTGGGTGCCGAACTGGCCCTTGAACGTGGGGCCGAGCCGCACCGAGCCGTCCAGGGTGTGGCAGCCCTCGCAGCCCTTCTTCTTGTAGACGGCTTCACCGAGGGCCGCGCCCGACATCGCGTTCTGCTTGGTGAAGGCCTCGGACAGGTAGCGTTCGTAGTCGCCGCTGGTGTGGACGACGACCTTGGTCTTCATCAACGAGTGGTCCTTGCCGCAGTACTCGGTGCAGTACACCCGGAACACCCCGGTCTTGGTCGGCCAGAACCAGACGTACGAGTAGCGGCGCGGGACGACGTCCTGCTTGATGCGGAAGACCGGGATGAAGAAGCTGTGGAGGACGTCGGTGGACGTCATGGTCAGCTTGACCGGCTGGTCCTGCGGCACGTGGAGGACGTTGTCCTCGACGCCGTTGTAGTAGCGGAAGGTCCAGTTCCACTTCTGGCCGGTGACCGCGATCTGGTTCTCGGCGCGGGTCTCGGGGATCGAGGTCATCGAGATGTAGCTGCGCCAGCCGTAGACAAAGAGGATCACGACGATGATGGTCGGGATGATCGTCCAGGTGATCTCGAGGACATCGTGATGCTCGGGTGATGGCTCGGCCTTGTGGCCCGGCCGATGGCGGTACTTGATGACGAAGTAGATGACCGCGCCGGTGATGACGAAGAAGAAGAACGCCGACAGGCCGAGGACCCAGATGAAGAGGTCGTCGGGCCCCTGAGCCGTGGTCGACGCCGCCGGCGGCAGCCAGTACGTGCCGTCGTAGACGTAGGGCTCGTCCGCCTTCGTCTCCCACCATGCCTTCTCGACGGGCGGCGTGGCCGGCGCACCCGCGGGTGCGGTGGCGGCGGCCGCGGCCGGTGGAGGCGTGGCCGCGGGTTGCGCGGCGGCGATCGACGGCGCGAGCACGCCGGCGAGCAACATGGCGCAGAGGCCGACGACGGCGAGGTGCGCCAGCGCCCTGATTGGTGCCCTTCGACTCATGACGGGGTGACTCCAGAGGGATGACGCGGTCGCCGGCGCCACAGGACGACGGCGACGACCGCTAGCAGGACGGAGGCGAAGCTGAACGCGCCGTAGCGCATGAGCTGGCGACCCCAGGCGGCGCGGCCGTCGGGGTCCCAGTGGAAACACGACATGACGAAACCGCTCGAGGCCGTGGGCTCGGCCAGGCCGGCGCTCACGATGGTCTGCTCGAGATCGCTGCCTACCGGTTCGATCCCGTGCACGTAGCGCGTGATCACGCCCTTGGCCGAGAGCGCGATGATCGTGGCCGGGTGGGCGTACTCGTCCTGGCGCTGGTCGTAGCGATAGCCGAAGCCGACCGCGGCGGCGACGGCGCGGATCGCCCGTTCGTCCTTGCCGTCGGCCGAGATCAGGAACGTCCATCCGTCGACCGCGCCGGCGCCGGCGGCGCCCTCGACGAGATCGCCGCCGAGCTGGCGCAGCTTCTCGACGTGATGACGGCGCGTCCGTGCGGCTCGCTCGGGCGGCTCGCCTGGCGCCAGGATGATGGTGGCCAGGCGGAACTGCTTGCCCGGCACCAGGCGCACGGTGGCCAGCGCCTTGACCAGGTTGCCGAGCTGCAGATCGCAGAGCTGCGGACAGCTCGAGTAGTTGAACGTCACCAGCACCGGCAGATCGCCGCGCACCACGTCGGCGAGGGTCACGTCCTGGCCCTGGTGATCGCGAAAGCGTGCGTCGAGCGGGACCTGCGCTGACAGCCGCTCGGTCACCTCGACGCCCTTGAACACCCCCGGCGGAACCGGCTGGGGCTGGTCGGCCCGGGCCGAACGCACCTCCAGCCCCGCAGCGCCCGTCGCCATCACCACGACGCCGGCAACGGCGCCGGCGACGGCAGCGGCGAACGTGACACTCGAGGTACGCATCGTCTGGGAATTCGGCTTGCGTGCGGACGGCTTACGGCTGGCCTCCCGCGGCCGGCGCTGGAGGCGTGGTCGCGGGTGCCGCGGCAGGCGGAGTCGTAGCAGACGGAGTCGTCGGAACCGAGGGACCAGGTGTCGCAGGGGGCGTGGCTCCCGGCGGGGTCGGCTGGGTCGGATCGACCGCACCCGCCGGCGACGCGCCATCGGGCGGCACCACGCCGGGCACCGTGCCGTCCGCGGGCGGCAGCACGTCCGGCGGCGGCGGCGGCGGCAGCGCCACCGGACGGCCGAAGATCGGCTGGATCGTGCCGGTCTCGGAGCGGCCGACCGCCGGCACCAGGTTGGCCGGATCGACCTTCGCGTCGCGGACGACGAGCTGCTTGGCCGTCTCGATCGGGATCGAGACCACCTGCTTGTTGTCGGGCGCGGGCGTGGTCCAGCCCTTGCGCATCAGATCGGTCGTGATGACGCCGACCTGCCGCGACTTCAGATCGGCCCGCACGTTCTCCTGCTGGCCGAAGGTGCTGACCTCGTCGACGATGGCGGTCTCGTCGACGTAGAAGGCCTGCAGGCCGACGATCGACAGGTACACCAGCGCGGAGCCGACGGCACCGACGGTGATGATGCCGATCGTGTTCATGCTGTCCGGATTCTTCTTGGGGCTCTCCATGGCGACCTCAGTAGTTCTCGAAGGCGAGGCACTCGCCGAGCTTGGGGTCCTTGACCGGAATCAGGTTGCCCTTCATCACCTTGCCGATGCCGGCGATGAACAGGCCGACCATGGCCAGCCACAGCGTGAGGTCCATGAAGTGGAACCCGATCTTGTGGTTGGCCGGGTCGCCGTAGAGCGGACCCATGAGGTTGCCAGCCTGATCGGTGCCCCACTGCGCGTTGGGCATGATGTTCCAGTAGATCTCGACCCAGTGGAAGACGAGCTGCCACACCGCGAGGAACATGAGCAGCGGCAGGATGCGCTTGGTCCAGCGGGTCACCAGGCACAGGTACGGGAAGGCCCACTGTCCGAGGAGCACCGCCAGCGACACCCACTTCCATTCGCTGAACATGCGGTAGTTGTAGAAGACCGTCTCCTCCGGCATGTTGCCGTACCACTGCAGCATGAACTGGCTGAACGCCGTGTAGATCCAGAAGAACGTCCAGCCGAACATGTACTTGCCGATGTCGTGGTAGTGCTCGACGGTCACCGAGTGGCTGAGCTTGCCGAACTGCTGCAGCACCCGGGCGAGCAGCGCCAGCGTCGAGTACGTGGCGATCATGCCGCCCGCGAACCAGACCACCGAGTAGATGGTCGAGTACCAGAGCGGCTGGAAGGTCATGAACAGGTCGGTGGCGAAGAACACCGTGGTCAGCGCGAACACCAGGATCGACGGACCCGCGGCCACGCGCAGGCGGTCGGCGATCGACGCCGCGGTGGCGTCGTCGGGCGCCGAATCCATGGCGCGTGACTTGCCGGCGAAGTAGAGCGCCATGCCGCTGAAGATCAGGAAGTAGAAGACGTAGCGGGCGCCGAAGAACCAGGGATCGAGCCAGCCCAGCTTGTGGTGCATGTGGTGCCACAGCGGGTGCGACTGCTCGTGCAGCGACGGCTCGGTCCAGAAGTAGAGCTGCTTGTTGCCGAACAGGACCGGCAACAAGAAGCCGAGCCCGAGGACGCCGAGCCACGGCAGGGTGCTGGCCATGAACTCGGCCAGGCGGCGCAGCACGATGCCCCACTTCGCCCTCGCCACGTGGTGGACGATGATGAAGAAGAGCGAGCCGACCGCGATCGACACGACGAAGCTCCAGCCGATCACGTAGGCGTGGAGGAAGCGACGCCAGTGGTCGCCCTTCATCGAGCCGAGCACGATCGACAGGGCCAGCAGTCCCAGTCCGGCGGCGGCGCCGAACTTGAACAGCCGGCTGCCCATCTTGTCAGCCTTGAACTTCTCTTCGGGGTGGATGGACTTGGTAGCCATGGTTCACCGCACCTCGCTGCCGGGCGGAAGCTCGGACTCGACTGCGTTCTGACTGCGCTGGAGCGCCCGCACGTAGAGGACGATGGCCCAGCGATCCTCGACCGGAATCTGCGAGGCGTAGCCCATCATCGTGTTGTTGCCGTTGGAGATGGTGTTGAAGATCTGCCCGTTCGGCATCTTGATGACCGCCGAGCTGCGCTCGACCAGGTTGCGGGCTTCCCAGGCGCCGCCCAGCATGGCCACGCGCTCGGGGACGATGCCGTGGCCGGCGCCGTCGAAGCCGTGGCACGGCGCGCAGTAGATGTTGTAGCGCTCCTGGCCGCGATCGAGCAGCGCCGGAGTGACCTCGACCTGCGCCGGCAGCCCGGAGAGCCACTGACCGTTGCCGAGCCCGCGGTAGTAGCCGTCGTCGGCCTTGAGCTGACCGCGGGCCACCGTGCCCCCGGCCTGGGCCCGGTTGGCGCGGCCGTCGGCGAACTCGGCGAAGGGCTGATCGCTCTTGGCCTTGGGCTGGAAGTCCATGTCCGAGAAGATGTGGTAGTGCGGGTCCGGCGACTTGGTGGCGCGGGCCTTGTAGACCAGCGCGATCGGGATGAGGGCCAGCATGGTCATGATGGGCATCACTGCCCAGATCCACCGCGGCACGCTGCGGGCCGCGGGCCGGGCGTCGACGGAGCACTCCTCGACGTGGGAGGCGCCGGCGGCGACCAGGAGCTGCTTGGTCTGCTCGAGCTCGAAGCGCTTGTCGCCGGCCTCGATGCCGAGGAAGAAGCCGTCGTCCGTCACCCTGGCGAAGCGGTCGAGGCGGAAGAACGGGTGCCAGACCTGGGGCAGCTTGTTGGCCGCCCACATGCCGAAGAAGGTGGTGAGCACCGACAGGAGGATCGTGGTCTCGTACGAGATGGGCACGTTGGCCGGGATCGACCAGGTCGGCTTGCCGGCCACGTTCCACGGCCAGTCGTAGGCGTTCATCCACCACTGCATCAGCGTGCCCAGGAACAGGCCGGACAGGCCGCCGAGGAAGACCACCCACGGCAGCTTGGTGGCCTTGATGCCCATGGCGGCATCGATGCCGTGGACCGGGAACGGGCTGTAGCAGTCGAACTCGGTATAGCCGGCGTTCTTGACCTTGCGGGCCGCGGCGATGAGCGCGCCCGGCGTGTCGAACTCGGCGAGGAGCCCGTGCAACTCCTCGTCGGTACCGTTGCCCCCGTTGGGCTTGTCGTCGTCGGTGGTCGACATCAGTGGTGATCCTTGCCGGCGTGAGCCTCCGGCGTCACAGCCTTCACCTCGGCGATCGCGATGACCGGGAGGAAGCGGACGAACAACAGGAACAGCGTGAAGAAGAGCCCGAAGCTGCCGATCATGGTCAGCAGGTCCCAGCGGGTCGGGCTGAAGTAGCCCCACATGCCGGGCACGCCCTGGCGGGCCAGCGAGGTGGCGATGATGACAAAGCGCTCGAACCACATCCCGACGTTGATCAGGATGCAGAGGCCAACCACGATCCACGGGTTGGTGCGGCACTTCTTGAACCAGAAGAACTGCGGCACCAGGACGTTGCAGCTCACCATCATGAAGTAGGCCCACGAGTATTCGCCGAGGATGCGGTTCCTGAACGTGAACCACTCACCGGCGTTGCCGGAGTACCAGGCGACGAAGAGCTCGATCGAGTAGGCGCCGCCGACCATGAGCCCGGTGGCGATCATGATCTTGCACATCGCCTCGATGTGGCTCTCCTTGATGATGTGCTTGAGGTTGCACAGGTAGCGCAGCGGCACGAGCAGGGTCGCCACCATCGCGAAGCCGCTGAAGATGGCGCCGGCGACGAAGTAAGGCGGGAAGATGGTCGTGTGCCAGCCTGGGTTCTGGGACGTGGCGAAGTCGAAGGACACCACCGAGTGGACCGAGAGGACCAGCGGGGTCGAGAGCGCGGCCAGGATGAGGTACGCGCGTTCGTAGCGATGCCACTGGCGGGCCGAGCCGCGCCAGCCGAGGGCGAGCAGGCCGTAGCCGATCTGCTTCCACTTCTCCTTGGCCCGATCGCGCAGGGTGGCGATGTCGGGGACCATGCCCATGTACCAGAACAGGATCGAGGTGGTCGCGTACGTCGAGATCGCGAACACGTCCCACATGAGCGGGCTGCGGAACTGCGGCCACATGCCCATGTCGTTGGGGTGCGGGATGAGCCACCACGCGAACCAGGGGCGGCCGGTGTGGATGATCGGGAAGATGCCGGCGGCGGCGACGGCGAAGATGGTCATCGCCTCGGCCGAGCGGTTGATGCTGGTGCGCCACTCCTGCCGGAACAGGTAGAGGACGGCGCTGATCAGCGTGCCGGCGTGGCCGATGCCGATCCAGAAGACGAAGTTGGTGATGTCCCAGGCCCAGCCCTGGATGTTGTTGTTGCCCCACACGCCGATGCCGGTCGTGAACAAGTGGTAGAGGGCCACCACCAGGCACAGGAGCATCAGGTTGGAGACGGCGAACGCCGGGTACCACCACTTGGGCGTGGGGCTCAGCGCGATCTTGGCGACGTCGTCGGTGATGCCGCGGAAGACCTTCCGGGCTTCACCGCCCTCACCGTGACCATCCGCAGCTTCGTTGGATGAGGTTGCCATGGTCGACTCAGTGGTGTCCGGCCGGCTGGTTCGTGTGCGAGACCAGCTCCGGGTTGGGGTTGCGCACCTTGGCCAGGAAGCGGGTGCGAGGCTTGTCGTTCTGCTCGCCGAGCAGCTCGTACTGGCGGCGGTCGCCGTGCAGCTTCGACACGCGGCTCTCGGGGTCGGACAGGTCGCCGAACACGATGGCCTCGGTCGGGCACGCGGCCTGACACGCGGTGGTGATGGTGCCGTCGGGCATCGCGCCCCGCTCGCCCGCGTTCTTGGCCTTGATCTTGGCGCCCTGGATGCGCTGCACGCAGTACGTGCACTTCTCCATCACGCCGCGCTCGCGCACCGTCACGTCGGGGTTGAACAGGAGCTTGCGCACGTTGTTGCGCGCGTCCTGGAACTCCTTGTGGTAGTCGAAGAAGTTGAAGCGACGGACGCGATACGGGCAGTTGTTCAGGCAGTACCGCGTGCCGACGCAGCGGTTGTAGACCATGTCGTTGAGGCCCTCGGACGAGTGCAGCGTCGCACCCACCGGGCACACGGTCTCGCACGGCGCGTTCTCGCAGTGCTGGCACGTCACCGGCTGGCCCACGACCTCGGGGTCGTTGGGGTCACCCTTGAAGTAGCGGTCGATGCGGATCCACGACATCTCGCGGTTGCGCGTGACCTCGCGCTTGCCGACCACGGGAACGTTGTTCTCCGACTGGCAGGCGACCACGCAGGCGTTGCAGCCCATGCAGTTGCCGAGATCGATGGCCATCGCCCACTTGCGATCGGGGTAGGTCTTCTCCGCGAACAGCGACCCTCCGCGTCCGTGGTGATGGTCGTGGTAGAACGGGTGGGTCTTCTCGGCCTTGTACGCGGGATCGCCGAAGGCCTCGCGCTGGACCTCGCGGACCAGGTCGGGGATCTTCTTGGCGGCCTCCTTCTCGCCGACGGTCTTGTCGATCGAGTAGCCGCGGCGGATGTCGAAGTGCTCCTGCGTGGTCGCGATGCGGTAGCGGCGGCCGGTCTTGGACACCGACGCACCCGACACGATGTCGAGCGCCGCCGCGGTACGCAGCACGTAGCTGTCGAAGCCGCCGCCGGCCCACTCGCGCTGCTTGTTGCCGACCTTGCCGGCGCGGGTGCGGCCGCCGCCGAGCATGACCGCGATCGAGCCACGGGCCTGGCCCGGCATCACCAGGGCCGGGATGTCGAGCTGCCGGTCGCCGACCTTGATGCGGATGACGTCCTGCGAGCTGATGCCGCCCACCTTGTCGGCGGTGTCGGGCGAGATCAGGGCGACGTTGTCCCAGGTCACCTTGGTGAGGAAGTCAGGCGTCTCCTGCAACCAGGCGTTGTTGGCGAAGCGGCCGTCGTAGGTCGACGACGAGTGCACGAACGTCACCTCGAGCTCGCCGTTCTTGGCGTCGCTGCCGCCGGCCTGGCTGCCCACCAGGCCCGCGCCGCCGCCGCCGGCCTGCACCGCCTGCGGGGCGAAGCGGGTGCGATCGACGAAGCCGTCGTGGATGGCAGCGCGCCAGGTGCCGCCCGCGCCGCTGTCGGCGAGGGTCTTGCCGACCAGCACGTCGGCCGGGGTCTCGTCGCCGAGCAGCATGGCGCACAGCTCGATGATCGAGATGCCGCCGTACATGGGGGCGATGAGCGGCTGCTGCAGGGTCAGCGTGCCGTCCCAGGTGCGAACGTCACCCCAGGCCTCGAGGTAATGGGCCCGCGGCACGTGCCACGTGGTCTTGGCCGAGGTCTCGTTCTGGTACTCCGACAGGTGGACCGAGGTCGCGACCTTGGCCAGCTTGCCGGCGAAGTCGAGATCGGCGGGCGCATCGTAGACCGGGTTGCCGCCGAGGATGAACAGGGTGTCGACCTGGCCCTGATCGATCTCCCGGGCCAGGGTCGAGATGGCCTCGCCGTGGCTGGGCCGCGACGGCTCGGGATCCTCGAGGTACTCGACACAGCTCGAGCCGAAGGTCTGGTTGAGGCGGGCGGCGAGCGCGTGCACCGCCGCGGGCTGCTTGCGGCCGGCCAGGATGACGACCCGACCGGTGTTGGCCTTGATCTCGCGGGCCAGGGCCTCGACCAGGGTCTTGACCTTGGCCTCGTTGGCGACCTCGGCGCGGGGCGCGGCGCTGTTGAGCAGCAACGACTCGAGCAGCTGGGCCACGGCCAGCACGTGCTCGCTGCGCACGGGCAGCCGGTGATCGGCCAGCACGCCGGTCGAGCTGTAAAGGCTCTCGATGGCGTAGAGCCGGTTCATGCGGCCGCGCCCGAGGCTGGAGGTCTCGGGGTGGCGGCTGCGGGCGAAGTCGCGGCTGTACGCGACCGCGGCCGGGTGATCGACGAAGAAGTCGCAGTCGAGGCTGACGATGGTCTCGGCGCGATCGAGGTGAGCGAGCGGGCGCACGACCTTGCTGAAGGCCTGCACCATGCCGGCGCGCTCGTTGTCCCACGACAGCGGCTCCCACTCGCGCCACTGCAGCCCCGGCAGCTCGGTGGCCAGGCGACGGCGGAGGGCCTGGACGGTGGGCGACGACGTCGCCTCGGACAGGACCCGGACCTTGCCGAAGTTGCCCTGCTTGCGCAGCTCGCCCAGCCAGACCTTCCAGTCGGAGAACGAACCGCCCTTGCCGGCGTGGCTCACGCCCTGGGAGCGATCCGGATCGTAGAGGTGGAGGATCGAGCCCTGGGCGAACGCGGTCGAGCCACCGTGGCGCTTGGTGCCGGCGAGGACGCCGCCGCCTGCGAACGGATGCTCGGGGTTGCCGTCGACCTTGATGGGGCGGCCCTCGTACGAGGTGACGACCAGCGCCTGAGCGTGACCGCCCAGCTCGAACGCGGTCGCGTACTCCTGCGTCGTGCCCGGGACCTGGTCCTCGGGGCGACGGGCCAGGGGCACGATCTCCTCGCGCGAGTAGCGCTTGCAGCCGGCGCCGGCCACGCCGGCGAGGGCGAGCGACGCGCCCATCAGCTTGGCGAAGTTGCGCCGGCTGAGGGGATCGACGGCGTCGTCACCGAGCTCCACCTCGGCGGCCGCAAACTCCGCTTCACGAACCGCCTCGTCGCTCGCGACCTCGCGATCGATCTCGGCGATGCTCTTCCAGTAGCCGTGGTCTAGCGATGACATGTTGAGCAATCCGTCGGCGGGTTGATCTTGAGGCGAGCCTTGACCCGAGCGCCCTCACCGGACGCCGGCTTGTAGGCCATCTGGGTCACGTTCGCGGGCTCGCGGAGGTTGGGCTCCGGGTTGCGGTGGCAGTCGAGGCACCACTGCATGGTCAGCGGCTTCGCCTGCCAGACCCGGACCATCCGGTCGACGCGGCCATGGCACGACTCGCAGCCGACGCCGCGGGTCACGTGGGCCGAGTGGTTGAAGTAGACGTAGTCCGGGAGGTCGTGAACCCGGATCCAGCGCAGCGGCTCGTTCTCGAAGAACGCCGCGCGCACCGGCAGGAGCTTCTCGCTCTTGGGGTGCACCGACTGGTGGCAGTTCATGCACGTCGCCGCCGGCGGGATGGCCGCCTTGGGCGAGCGCTCCACCACGTTGTGGCAGTAGCGGCAATCGAGCCCGAGCTCACCCGCGTGCAGCGCGTGGCTGTACGGGACGGGCTGCTCCGGCATGTAGCCGACGCGCAGCGTCTCGGGGTTCACGATCAGGGCTGCCACGATCACGATGTAGACCGGCCCCATCAGCAGGACCGGCGTGATCACATATTTCTTGAGTGGCTGGGTCCACTCGGGGAACAGGAAACGGGACATGAAAGGTTTCCTTCGTGCCGTCGTAGTCGACGCGGACTTCTAAATCACGAACCACAAGACCGTCGCTAGGTACGTGGGCGAGAAATCCGATGCCACTTGTGCCGGAAGCTACGGGATCTTGTGCTGCGGCATTTTGTTCGCGTCGGAGATCGGGTGGGCCTCACCGGCACGGTGTTCTGGCTTCGCGACAATTCGCCGCATCGGGAGTGCGGCGGATTGACGCACGCCGGGGAGTTCGTGCGATGCTCCGGCTCGATGTCGACCGCGGACGAGGCTGACGATCAGGATCACGTCGAGCTGATCGACGCGTCGGCCACCCACGACCGCGCCCTGTCCACGGACGACGAGCTGCCGGTGGTGGCGCGGCTGGTGGTCGAGATCCGGAGCGACGGCCGCCGGACCGTGGCCCGCGGCGCGATCGAGGATGTCGCCTCGGGCGCCAAGACCGCGGTCATCGCGCGCGGTGACTCACCGGTGCGGCTGGCGGTTGACCTGGCCCGGGCCATCGCGCGGTTGCCGCGGATGGCGGCAAGGGGCGCGGTCCGCGGGCTGCTAGGTCGCGATCGTCGAGAGCAGTAACCGGCAACGGTCAACCGTTCGGGCAGATGGTTGCCGGTGCCGGTCTCCGTTTTCGGGCCGCCGTCCCATGGGACGCCACGCCTCAGGGCGCGATCGGACGCAGCGTTTCCCCCCGGCACGTCCGTTGCTGTCGTCCCCAGGTATGAGGGTCCAGACACCGCTCGACTGGTCGAGCGCATCGACGACACATCCGTGGGCGGGCACCGATGTGGGCGCGACGGTGTACGCCACCCGGCCGGCGCCCGCGACGCTCGATCTGGCGCGGCTGCCGCGGGTGGTGTTCGGCGACGGCGGCGAGTTCGAGATCGTCGGCGAGCTGGGCAGCGGCGGGATGGCCGAGGTGGTGCGAGCCCGCGAGCGCGCGCTGCGCCGCGACGTGGCGGTGAAGTACCTACGCAACGAGCGCGACGCGCTGGAGCGAACGCGCTTCCTGCGCGAGGCGTGGATCACCGCGCAGCTCGCACATCCGAGCATCCCGGCGGTCCACCGCGTCGGCGTCGACGAGCGCGGCCGGGTGGTGCTGGTGATGAAGCGACTGGTCGGACGCTCGATGACCGCAGCCCTCGACCGCCGCACCGTCACCGACGTCATCGACATGGTCGGGCTCGATGGCTGGCTGGACGTCCTGGTCGAGGTGGCGCAGGCCATGGCCTACGCCCACGCCACCGGCTTCCTGCACCGCGATCTCAAGCCCGGCAACATCATGCTGGGCGACTACGGCGAGACCTGGGTGCTCGACTGGGGCTTGGCCCGCGGCGTCGACGATCCGGACGACGACAACGAACTGGTCGGCACCCCGGCCTACCTGCCCCCAGAGATGGCGCTCGGCGACGTCCGCGCCCAGGGCCCGCAAACCGACGTCTATCTACTCGGTGGGATCCTGTGCGAGATCTTGAACGGCGTGCCGCCCCACAGCGGCGCCTCGGCGATGGACGCGGTCCTGGCCTCCGCCGAAGGCCGGCACGCGCCGATGGGCTCCCACGTGCCGCCCGAGCTGGCGCGGATCTGCGAGCGCTGCCTGGCGCGCGAGCCGTCGCATCGGTTCCGCTCGCCGAGCGAGTTGATCGACGCGATCCGCGGCTTTCGCATGCACCGCCAGTCGCACACGCTGGTCGCCGCCGGCGAGGCCGCGTTGTCGCTCCAGATCGCCAGCCGCTCCCTCGCCGACGCGCAGAAGCACCACGGCGTGGCCCGGGCGGCGCTGATCGAGGCCATCGCGTCCTGGCCTGACAACACCTCCGCGCGCTTCGCGCTCGATCGCGCCGAGGCCGACCTCGAGCAGCGCCACCGCCACCTCGACCGCGAGCTGGCCGCGCTGCGCACCGCGGCGTCGGAGCAGAGCCTCGACGTGGCTCGCCGCGATCGCGGCCGCTTCCTGGCCGCGTGCGGCGTGGTATTCGGCGCCGCCGATCTGGTCGCGTTCTGGCTCGAGGCCAGCGGCCGCGCGCCGCTCACGTACTCGTCGCGCTACTTGTTCCAGGCCATCGCCTTCCCGGTGTTCCTGCTCATGGCCGGGACCTGGCGCCACCGCCTTGGTCTCAACGCCACCAACCGACGTTTCGTCGGCGCCGGCGTGATCGCGCTGCTCATGCTGCCGGTGCTGGGCGTGGTCTGCGACGTGCTCGGCGTCCCGCTCCACAGCTCGATGGTGCTCGAGATGGTGAGCGTGACGCTGGTGGTGGCGATGGCCGGCGTCGCCCTCGATCCGCGCATGCTGGTCACGCTGGCGCCTTACGGCGCGCTGCTCGCCGCCGCCTGCGCCGACCCTCGGCGCGTGCTGCTGTACGAGGGCCTGGGCCTGCTGGTGCTCTTGCCGCCGATGGCAGCGATCACGTCGCGGCGATCACGCCACGTCGCGGCGCCGGCGCCGGCGCGCGATCGCCAGCATCACCAGTGACGCCCCGGCCAGGCTGGCGGCGGCCCCTGCCCCGCTGGTGGCGCAGCCGCAGCCCTGGGGCTTGCGCGGCGGTAGCGGCAGCTTGTTGTCGCCGCTGGCGAGGACGCCGATCTCGGGGACGTCGCTGGCGACCAGGCTGCCCAGCTCGGCCTTGCCGCGCGGCGCGAAGGCCAGATCGTTGGCGGTGGGCACGGCGATCTTCTGGCCGCCGCCCTCGGGCGGGCCGCCCCAGCGACCGCGGGCCGGGCTCTCGCAGGCGACGGCGCCCGTCCACGGATGCAGGATCACGTACCGGCCCTGGAAGTTGTTGGTGCCGGCCTTCTGCACACCCTGGGTCATGGTCCCGTCGGCCGAGGGCGTGCCGCGGCCGCCCTCGATCGGATCGACGGCGCGGAACACCAGGTCGTCGGCGACCTCGGTGCCGTAGCGAGCGTGCAGGCGGGTCAGCGTCATGCCCCAGAACGACTGATCGGTGTAGGTCGAGGCCAGGACGTCGCCGCCCAGCGTCGCGATGTCGTTCTGATCGAGCGTCGGGCCCGGGCACGGATCGCAGCTGCTCGAGTCCCACGAGTACTCGGTGACCACCGCGTTCGGCACCTTCTCCAGCACGTGGTCGAAGAGCGCGGCGTAGAACTCGCCGAAGCGGGTGCGGACCTCGTCCTTGACCAGGAGGTTGGTGGGAATGGTGGCGCTCGGCCGGTTGGCGACCTCGTAGCGGGTGCTGGGCGCGAGCACGTTGACGATGAGATCCTGCGCGCCGCTCGAGTTGGCGAGACCGAGCCGGATGGGCAAGACGAACTCGGGGCTGTCGTAGCTGACCCGGAGCGGCGACAGCGTGGCCATGCCGCCGGCGAAGGTCACCTTCTTGGGGTCGACCTTGGCCACGAAGAACTTGGTGCCGGCCTCGACGTACGGGCGCAAGAGCGGCTCGGCGCCGGCCGGGATCTCGTACTTGTTGGCGCGCAGCCAGCGGTCGAGACCGGTCGACTCGGTGGCCGAGAGCACGACGATGTCGTACTCGCCGACCGAGAACTTGGCCTCGATCTTGACGTGATACTCGTCCTCGTCGCCGCCGCCGCCGCTGTCGTCCTCGGGCGCTACCGACGACGGGTAGACCATCTCGTCGCGTTCGTAGGGCGGCTCGACGTAGCAAGGGTCCATCTCCCAGTACTCGACCAGGCGCGGCGCCCCGAGCGTGTCGATCTTCGCGAAGACCTCGCGCGGCAGGGTCTTGACCTGGTCCTCCTTCACCACCACCGGCACCGGGATGATGAGGGCGAAGCCCGAGGGCGGACCCTGGTAGTTGTTCTGCATCGACAGCACCGTGGTGGTGCCGTGACGCATGAGCACCACCTGGGTGGCGTTGTTGAACAGCTCGGCGCCGGCCCCGCCGACGTAGAAGCCGCAGAAGGCGTCGGCGGTCGCGGGGAAACTCAGGGCGATCGCGATCGCCGCCAGTCCTTTTCTCTTCATCTCGTTCTCCTCAGAAGGCTGCCTCGACGCCGACGCCCACGGTCGCGGGCGAGGCCTCGGGCGTCACCGCGCCCGACAGATGTAGACCGATGCTGAACGGGCCGCGGTTGGTGCCGAGCCCGGCGCGGTAACCGACCCCGAGCTCGCCGGCCCAGGCCACACCGGCGCCGACGTCGAGCACGAGGCGGCCGAACGCGGCGCGGCTGACGTCGAGCAGGAGACCACCGACGAAGCGCTCGTCGACGTCGGGGCCAGCGGCGACGGCGGCGTCGAACCGCAGCGCGAGGTGCGTCCGCGGCGCCACGCGCTGGGCGAAGGCGAGCGACAGCATGGCCGCCGGCGCCGGCTCGTCGAGACGCAGGCCGAAGGTCAGGCCGACGGTGAGGAAGCGACGCGCCACGTGCCGGCCCAGCACGGTGCGCTCTGCGGCGCCGCCCAGGGCGTAGACCGCCTCGCTGTCGTATTCCTCGTCGGCCGAGGTCGGCGACGGCGGGGCCATCGGCTCGGGCGCGGAGCCTGCGCCGTCACCGCCGCCCGCCCCGGATCGAGTGTCCTCGTCCTCCTTCTCGGCGCCGGTCACCACGGTCTGGGTGCCGAACGGATCGCTCACGTCGTCGACGTCGCCGGCGTTGCGGGTCACCGCCTCGCGGCGCACGCCGGCGGGCAGCGGCACCGGCACGGTGACCGTGGAGCGCACCGGATCGCCGCCGGGCCCCCCGACCGCGACCAGCGCCGTGGTCGGGGAGACGATGCCGCGCTCGACCGCGAGGGTGGTGGCCGCGTCGCGCTCGCCGGACGCCCACAGCGTGGCCACGCGCTGGCGGGCCCACTCGGTGGCCAGGGCCGTGCCGCCGACGCGGACGATCGGCGCCCGCAGCTTCGTCGATCCGATGACCACCTCGATCTCGCCGGCGGGCACGCCCTTGCGATCGACGGCGATGATGAGGGTGGCGCCGCCGGCCACGGCCAGCGCACGCAGCGGCTCGGCGTCCTCGACGGTGGGCTTGCGCCAGTCGACGGTGATGGGCAGCGGCGGCTCGGCCCGGGCCAGGGTGGCTGCGACGACCGGGGCGTCGTCGGGGCTGGCGATCACGTGGCTGGTGCCGCCGGTGCGCGCGGCGATGGCCTCGAGCAGCCAGCGATTGGGCGCCCCGCCCACGCCGATGGTGTGGACGGTGACGCCCGCCGACGCGGCGCGGGTGATGGCGGCGGTGTCGTCGGCCACCAGACCGTCGGTGATGACCACGACCGAGGTGTCGGGGCCGCGCGGCACCGACGCCAGCGTCGCGCCGAGGCCGGCGGTCAGATCGCTCGTGCCCTTGCCCAGGCGATCGACGGCGGCGGCAGCGCGAGTGCGCTCGGCCGCGGTGGCGCGGACGAAGCGGGGCCGCTCACCGATCGCCACCACGGCGATCTGATCGTCGTCGCGCAGGAGCTCGACCAGGCCGCGCGCGACCAGGCGGGCCTGGGCGGTGGCGGCGCCGTCGAGCGAGGCCGAGCGATCGACCGCGACCAGCCAGGTACGGGGCGTGCGCCGCGGCCGCGCGATCTCGGCCTCGGTCTCGATCAACACCGCGATGTACGCGCCCTTGCCGCCGGGCTCGGCGACGGCGCGCACGCCCGAGGTGGCGCGGCCGCGCCAGCGCAGCACCAGCTCGCGGTTGCCACGGTTGTCCGAGACCCGGACGACACGGCCGCCGCGGTCCTCGGCGCTCGCCAGCTCGTGCGTCGGCGACTCGACGGTGCCGGCGTCGTCCAGCCGCACGGTGAAGGCGAAGGGCGTGGTGGCGCCGACCTGAGCCGGCGGAGTGACCCGCGACGCGTCGGGCGCGCGGTCGGTATCGGCGGCGGTGCCGCCACCGCGGATGGGCGCGCCGGTGGCGCTGCCGGGCACGTAGCGCGGCCCCACGACCATGGGATGGGCCAGCTCCCAGGCCCCACCCTTGCGATCGAGGCGCGCCTGCCAGGCCAGCGTGATCGCGACCTCGGCGCCGCCGGGCACGGTGGCGATCGACTGGGTGTACACGCCCGGCCGCTCGCGCTCGGTGAGCGCCGCCGCCTTGCCGGCGTTGACCGCGGCCTCGTACGCCGCCTGCGCGGTCGGGCGCGGCGCGATCACGGCCTCGATGATCTGGCCGCCGACGTCGATCTTCATCGACGTGATCGCCGCCCCGGTCGGCAGCGGGAAGACGTAGATGGCCTCGGCGGCGCGGTCGCCGGGATTTCTGAAGCGCTGGGTCACCGTGCCGTGGGCCACGCCCATGCGCACGTCGACGTCGACGTGGCTCTCGACCCACGGCGCGGGCGCGTTGCCGATCCACAGGCCGGCGCCTTCGCTCGATGCGGACGCGACCGGGCAGATCGCGAGCATCGCGAGGATCACGACGATCGCGTTTCTGGCCGCAACCATGGCGGTAGCGCCCCGCACGGTGGAGACCTTACACGCACATCCGGCCCGAACGATCTGGAGGACCGGGAGGCCCGGTCGATCGGAGCCTTCGCGCAACGTCTGCACAATCGCGGCCGCCCACCCACGTGGGTGCGTGTCCGCGCGACGACAGTGCGCCCGGCCGTCCAGCGATCGTCATGCAAGCTGGCGCCGCGTCAGCGGATCGCGCCGATCCGGAGGGTGGCGCCGGCATTGCAGTCGCGGGTATCCGATGATGAACCGGCACCGTCTCCTGTGCGCACTCCTTGCTGTCCCGACCGCGGTGACGGCGACCCTGTTCGGCGGCTGCGGCTCGGGCCAGCACACTGACCTCTCCGTCACCACGTTCTCGCCGTCGCGCACCGCCGGCGACGCCACGCCCATCGAGGTCAGCTTCGATCGGCCGGTGATCGAGGATGTGGAGGTCGGCACCGCCGTCGATCCCGGCACGGTGACGCTCACACCCGCGGTGCCCTGGACCGGCCGCTGGCGCGATCGCCACACCCTCGTGATCGAGCCGAGCGAAGCGCTGCGCCCGTCGACTCGCTACCAGGTCAAGCTGGCCGGCGAGCTGGCGCGACGTACCGGCGGGTTCCAGTTCGCGTTCGTGCACCAGCCGCTCGAGGTCGAGGGCCTGACCGGCGCCGACCCCGAGGCGCTGCCGGTCGACGGCGCCTGGCGCATCGGCTTCAGCCAGAAGGTCGCCGCCGCCGACGCCGCCGGCGCCTGCTCGCTGGTCGGCCTGCGCGGCACGATCGGCCTCACCGCCGTCACGCCGACCGAGGTCGCGACCGACATCTCGGTCAAGCCGTCGGCCGCCCTTGACGCCGACGCGTCGTACACGCTGCGCTGCGCCGGCCTGATCCCGGTCGGCGGCGACGCGGCCCTCCCCGATCCGTGGGCGCTGGCGGTGCGCACGCGCTCGAACCTGTTCGTCAAGCGAGTGACTCCCCGCGGCTGGGACGTCGCCGCCGACGAGGTGACGCTCGAGGTGGTGTTCTCGACCCCGGTGCCGCTCGAGGCGGCGCGCAAGGCGGTCACCGCCGAGCCCAAGATCCCCGGCCTCGACGTCGGCTGGCTCGACGGCGGTGGCACTCGCTACCGGGTCACCACCGATCTCGAGGTCGAGACCGAGTACAAGATCAAGGTCAACGACCTGGCCGACGGCTATGGCCAGCACCTGACCGCGCCGTTCGAGCACACCTTCCGCACCGGCGACGCCCGGCCGCGCATCTCGATGGAACGCGGCATCTACGCGCTCGAGACGTCGGCCCGGGGTTATCCGATCTGGACCCGCAACGTGTCGCGCTACGAGATCGAGTGCGCGGCGATCCCGACCGCCAAGCTGGTCGAGGTCCTCACCACCGACATGAACTACGACCCGTGGGGCGGCTCCGACGACACCCACGCCATCGACTGGAAGAAGCTCGGCCTCACCACCCGCACCCTGCCCATGGCGGTGGCCGGCGCGAAGAACAAGTGGCACCTCGACGACGTCGACCTGGGCGCGACGTGCGGCGCCACCACCGGCGCCCGCGGCGTCTATCTCGCCGACGTGCGCTCGGCCGAGGTCAAGGTCGATCCCGACGAGCCGTGGCGCACCCGCACCGCCCACCGCGTGCTCGCCAACCTCACCGACCTCGGCGTGCTCATCCAGACCGGCCCAGCCTCGGGCCTGGTGTGGGTGACCTCGCTGTCGGGTGGCGCGCCGGTCGCCGGTGCCAAGGTCACGATCTACACCCCGCAAGGAAAGGCGGTGTTCACCGCCACCAGCGACGCGCGCGGCATCGTGCGCACGCCTGGCTCGGCGACCCTGCTCGAGCACCCGCCGGCCCGCGGCCACGAGGCTCTCGAGGACGGCGAAGGCGACTGCTGCGAGGACTGGGACTCGTACCGGGCCCAGCGCCTCATCGCCGTGGTCGAGAAGGGCGCCGACACCGCCGTCGTCGACGGCAACTGGGCCAACGGCATCCAGATCTGGAACTTCGGCGTGCCCGAGGATCGCAGCGGCGGCAAGACGATGCTGCGCGGCTTCATCCAGAGCGATCGCGGCCTCTACCGCCCTGGCGAGGAGGTCCACTTCAAGGGCCTGGTCCGCGAGATCGCGGCCGGCAAGGGCCCGCGGGTGCCGGCACCGTCACCGGTGGCGCTCGAGGTCACCGACAGCCGCGGCCAGTCGGTGCTGTCGAGCTCGACGACGATGAGCAAGTTCGGCGGCTTCGCCCTCGATCTCTCGCTCTCGCCCGACGCCTCGCTCGGCGACTACCACGTGACCGCCAAGGTCGGCGGCCAGGTCTTCCGCGAGCGCTTCGCCGTCGAGGAGTTCCGGCCGGCCTCGTTCGAGGTGAAGATCGACGCCGGCGAGGACGTGATCCGGCCCGGCGATCGCCTGGCCGCCTCCGTCGACGCCCAGTACCTGTTCGGCGCGCCGGTAGCCGACGCCGCCGTGACCTGGTCGGTGTCGCGGCGCCCGCACACGCTGCGCTTCAAGGGCTACGATCAGTACAGCTTCGACGCCGAGCGGCGCTGGTACTGGTACGGCGACGACGACTACGGCAGCCGCGGCGGCTACGCCGACCTGGTCAGCGACGGCGACGGCAAGACCGACGCCAGCGGCCACTTCGGCTTCGCGGTCCGCGACCCCGATCGCGACTTCAAGGGCCCGCGCGACTACCTCATCGCCGCCGAGGTCACCGACACCGCCTCGCAGACCATGCGCAAGGCGGCGGTGGTCACCGCCCACCAGACCGAGGTCTACCTGGGCGTGTTCGCGCAGGAGTGGGTGCAGGCCGTGGGCATGCCGTTCGCGGTCAACGTGGTCGCGCTCGATCCGCGTGGCAAGCGCATCGCCCACCAGGCGACCTTGTCGTTCGTGCGCACGGTCCAGGACTGCCGCTGGGACGACCACGGCTGGCGTTCGTACTCGAGCTGCACGTCGCACGAGGAGGTGGCGATGCAGCGCACGATCACCATCCCGGCCACCGGCGCCGCCACCGAGCGCATCTACCCCAAGGAGCCCGGCGACTACGTGGTCCGGGTCGAGGCCACCGACGCGCGCGGCACCCACGTGCTGGCCGCGTCCGACCTGTGGGTCATCGGCAAGGGCGAGGCGTTCTGGAGCGGCGACGAGAGCGCGCGCATGACGCTCATCGCGTCGAAGCAGAGCTACCAGCCCGGCGAGATCGCGCGCCTGGTGCCGCAGACCGGACTCAAGGCCCCGACCGCGCTGGTGACGATCGAGCGCGACGGCATCGTCGCCGCCGACGTCCGCAAGCTGGCCTCGCCGGCCGAGGGCCTCGAGCTCCGCGTCGACGAGAGCTGGGCGCCCAACGTCTACGCCCGCGTGACCATGGTGCAGGGTCGGCTGGGCCCGACCGATCGAGATCGGCCGCAGCTCAAGATGGGCCTGGTCGAGATCAAGGTGTCGGCCGAGCAGCGCCGGCTGGCGGTGAACGTGGTCACCGACCGCGCCAGCTACAAGCCGGGCGAGACCGTGACCGGCACCTTGACGGTCAAGCACGACGGCAAGCCGGTCTCGGCCGAGGTCGCGGTCTCGGTCGCCGACGAGGGCGTGCTCCAGCTCATCGACTACCAGACCCCGGATCCGATGAAGACCTTCTACAGGTCATTCGGGCTCGGCGTCGACGCCGGCACCAACTGGAACCGGGTGGCCCGACTCGCCGATCCCACCTCGGGTGATCCCGACGAGGGCGGCGACGGCGGCGGCGGCGAGGACCCCGAGCGCATCCGCTCGAAGTTCGTGTCGTCGGCGTACTGGGCCCCGGCGCTGGTGACCGACGAGCGCGGCCAGGCCCGCTTCTCGTTCACCGCGCCCGACAACCTGACCGCATTCCGGGTGATGGCGGTGGCGGCCGACGTCGGCGAACGTTTCGGCAAGGGCGACGTCCGCTTCACCGTGGCCAAGCCGCTGGCGGCGCAGCCCGCCCTGCCCCGCTTCCTGAGGGTCGGCGACAGCGAGAGTGTGGGCGTGGTGGTGCACAACCGCACCGCGGCCGGCGGCATCGCCGTGATCACGGCCGCGGCCACCGGCGCCACTCTGGCCGAGACCTCACGCACCGTCACCATCGCCGCTGGCGGCAGCGCCCGGGTGCGCTTCGCCGCCCGCACCGGCGACGTGACCAGCGCGCGCTTCGAGTTCGCGGTCGCGCTGGGCAGCGAGAGGGACAGCGTGCGCGTCGACCTGCCGGTCAATCGCCCGCGGGTGAAGACGACCAAGTTGCTCGGTCGCGGCAAGCTCGACGGCGGCGAGCGCGCGTCGATCGCGGTGGCGACCGGCAGCGGCGTGATCGCGGCCGAGAGCGAGCTGGCGATCACCGTCGATCGCACCGGGTTGGGCGACCTCGAGCCCTCGCTCAAGTACCTCGTCGAGTATCCCTACGGCTGTCTCGAGCAGACGCTGTCGCGGTTCATCCCGCTGGCCAAGGCCAAGGACCTGACCGCGTCGATGAAGCTCGAGTCGCTATCGGGCACCAAGACTGACGTATTCCTCGCCGCCGGCGCGGCCAAGGTGATCCGCCACCAGCAAGGTGATGGTCACTTCAGCCTGTGGCCGCAGTCGCAGACCTATCCCCACCTCACCGCCTACGCGCTGTTCGGCCTGCGCGAGGCCGAGAAGGCCGGCGTGGCCGTGCCCCCCGAGGTCCACGTGCGGGGCAAGGCGGCGCTGGCCCGCTGGGTCGCGTCCGACGAGGCCTGGAAGCCCGAGCAGCTCGGCGTGGTGGCGATGACCGCGTACCTGTTCGCCACGGACGGTGCGCCCGACCACGGCGTGATCGCGCGGCTCTACGATCAGCGGGCGGCGGTCCCGACCTGGGGCCTGTCATTCGTGCTGCGGGCGATGAAGGCCGCCGGCACCGATAGGAAGCAGCTCGCCGAGGTCAAGCGTCTGATCACGGCGGCGGCGGTGCGCTCGGGCGACGCCGCCACCATCCTCGACAACGCCGCCGATCCCAGCGTGCACATGGGCTCGAGCGCGCGGGCCACGGCCATGACCCTGGCCGCGCTGCTCGAGGTGGCGCCGACCGACCCGCTGGTGCAGCCGCTGCTCCACGGCCTCGACGGCCAGCGCGACATCGCCGGCCGGTGGGGCTCGACCCAGGACAACCTGTGGGCGCTGATCGCCTTCGCCGACTACGCGCGGCGGGCCACGGCCGGTAGCGCGACCGTGAGCGTGGTGTCCGGAGGCCGGACGCTCGCCACGGAGACGCTCTCGGGCGGCGCCGCGGCGGTGGTCCGGGTCTCGCTCGCCGACGTCAAGGGCGGCGAGCTGGCGGTGAAGTCGGGCGCCGGTGCCGTCCACTACCGGGCCCGGCTCACCGAGGTCAGCAAGGATGGCGGCGCGCCGGTGTCGGCCGGCTTCACCATGTCGCGCGAGTATCTCGACGCCGCCGGCAAGGCGCGGACCACGTTCGCCGCGGGCGAGCTGGTCACGGTGCGCCTGGCTGTCAGCAGCCCGGCGTCGCGGCGCTGGATCGCGATGGTCGATCCGCTGCCGGCCGGGCTCGAGCCGGTCAACCCGCGCCTGGCCGGCGGGCCGGCCGGCGTCGGATCGCGCAGCTGGATGTGGGCCCATCAGGAGCTACGCGACGACGAGGTCCGCTGGTTCTCCGACTACATCTGGGCCGGGACCATGGTGATGACCTACCAGGCCCGGGCGACGATCGACGGCACCTTCCAGGCCGGGCCGGCGACGATCGAGGCCATGTACGAACCCACGGTGATGGGCCGCAGCGCGGCGACCACCGTCACGGTGACCCCGTAGGTCATGGGCGCCGCGCTCTTCGCCGCCATGCCGAGGATGTGGCGCATCGTGCGCTGGCCGCTGCTGGTGTTCACCATGCTGGCGGCGCTGGCGGTGGAGGCGCTGATCGTGGTGCTCGTGGTCTGGCCGCTCGATCCGGCCCAGCTCCGCGACGCGGGCACGCCGCTGGTGATCGTCGATCGCCACGGCAGCGTGCTGGCCTCGGTGCCGGCGCCCGGCGGTCGGCCCGATGTCGATCACTGGGTGCCCTTGTCGGACGTACCGTCGGTGGCCGTGGCCGCGCTGATCGAGAGCGAGGATCACGGCTTCTGGGACCACCGCGGTGTCGACGGGCGCGGCCTCGCGCGGGCGGCGTGGCTCGACGTGCGCGCCGGGCGGGCGGCGTACGGCGGCTCGACCCTGACCATGCAGGTGGCGCGGCTGGTCTACACCCAGGGCGAGCCGCGCGGGCTGACCAGGAAGCTGCGCGAGACGGTGCAGGCGCTGCGCATCGAGCGGGCGCTGAGCAAGCGCGAGATCCTCGAGCAATGGCTCAACCGGGCCTACTTCGGCAACGGCGCCTGGGGCATCGACGCGGCGGCGCACACCTATTTCGGCAAGCCGGCGGCAGCGCTGTCGACCGGCGAGGTGGTGCTCCTGGTCTGCCTGCCGCGGGCGCCGACCGCCTACGATCCGATCGAGCGCCCGGCGGCGGCGCGGGCGCGTCGCGATCGCGTGCTCGAGTTGATGGTGCGGCGGGGCGCGCTGGCCGCCGACGAGGCGGCGCGGGCCCGGGCCCAGACGCTGGTGGTCCGGCTGCACCGGCCGGCGGCGCGGGCGCCGCACTTCGTGCGCTGGGTGATCGACGGGCTGCCGCGCGAGGTCGCCGCCCGCGGCGGCGTGGTGCGTACGACCCTCGATGGCCGGCTCCAGGACGTGCTCGAGCGGCGCGCCGCCGAGCACGTGCACGCGCTGGCCGGCACGAACGTCGACCAAGCCGGGCTGGTCGTGCTCGACACCGCCACCGGCGAGATCCTGGCCTGGCTCGGCACCGCCGACCCCGAGGCGGCGGGCGGCGCCATCGACATGGTGACGCGCCGCCGGCATCCCGGCTCGGTGCTCAAGCCGTTCGTGTACGCGGCCGCGATCGAGGCCGGCGACTTGCCGTCGACGGTGGCGTACGACGTGCGCGACGTCTCGCCGGACTACTTCGTGGCCGAAGGCGGTCACGAGCACGGCCCGACCCGCTACCGCGAGGCGCTGGGCAGCTCGTACAACTTCGCGGCGGTCCACGCGCTCGAGCGCGCCGGCGTGACCCGGGTCATGACCGCCTTGCGCATGGCCGGGGTCGCCGCCCTGCCCGGGACGCCAGACGACTACGGGCTGCGCCTCGCGCTCGGCGCCGCCAAGGTCCGCCTCATCGATCTGGCCGCCGGCTACGGCTTTGCGGTGCGCGGCGGCACGGTGCGCCCGCCGCTGGCGGTGGTCTCGGCGACCGCGCCCGACGGCCGTCGCTGGCGCCCGCCGGCGACGGTGGAGACCCGGGTGTTCTCGCCCGCGACCTCGTGGCTGGTCATGGACATGATGGCCGACCCGGCGGCGCGCCGTCCGGCTTTCGGACAGGAGAACGCCTTCGATCTGCCCTGGCCGGTGGCGGCCAAGACCGGCACCGCCCGCGGCTTCGCCGACACCGTCGCCGTGGCCGCTACCCGCGAGGTGATCGTGGCGGCGTGGGCCGGGACCGTCGACGGCACGCCGACCCAGGGCGTGCCGGCCATGCGCGCGGCGGCGCCGCTGGTGCGCGACGCCCTGCTCGCCTACGCCGACGGCCGGCCGCTCACGCTGCCGGCGCGTCCCGACGACGTGGACGCGATCGAGGTCTGCGAGGTCTCGGGCGGCCTGCCCGGCCCGCACTGCTCGATCAAGCGCGACTGGGCCGAGCACGGCCACGCCCCCACCCACGTATGCGACTGGCACCCGGCGCCGGGCGTGGTCGTGTATCCGGCGGGCCTGCGCGGCTGGGCCGAGCGGCAACGATTCCGGCGACGGTGATCGGGCTCGGATTCGGGCTCGGGTACCGGTTACGGATCACGGGCTACGAGTTCGGATTCAGGTTCGGGTTCGGTCTCGGCCTCGGTCACGGCCTCGGTCACGGCCTCGGCGTCACACGCGGGCGCATCCGCCGCCACAGCAGGATCGCGCCGATCGCGCAGACGACGGCGGTGAGCACGAGTTGCCACACCGGCGCCGGCCCGAGCGGGATGAAGCGGCGGGCACGCGCGAACGCGGGCTCGGGGCAGTCGTGCCCGAATGACATGCTCACCGCCGGACCCTCGTCGAGGTAGCGGGCATAGAGGTCTTGAACCCGTTCGTCGTCGACGTGGCGGACGTGGCGCGCGCTCCAGCACATGGTCGCCGCGTAGGCCTGACTCTGGCGCGGCAAGAGGTCGGCGGCCTGCTCGGCCAGGCGCGACGCGACGTGGCGGTAGTGCCAGCGCTCGCCGCGGTCGGGCGCGCTGGCCGCGACCCGGCGGCGTTCCTCGTCGGTGAGCCACCGGCCCGGGTCGACCTCGGCCATGTACTCCGACAGATCGTAATCGCCGTGGTGGGTCTCCCAGTCGGGCGCGTGGGCGGTGCCGAGGATCTCGAGACCGTGGCGGCGAGCCAGGCGCGACGCGTCGTAGAGGGCCTCGGCCCGGGTGATGTCGTCGGTGGTGGCGCGGGCGCGCTCGATGGCGCCCGCGTAGGTCGCGGCGTGAAGGACGTGCTCGAGCGCCAGGTACGGGATGGCCTCGGCGAAACGCTCGGCGCGCATGAGGCGGCGGCCCAGGATGCCGCGCATGGTGACGGTGTCGACCACCCAGCGACCGTCGCTGGCCCGGGCCGGCGGCGGCAAGGTCGCCACGAACGCGCTCAGCTCGTCGAGGGTGAGCACGCGCTCGGCGAGGTAGACCGCGTCGGGGTAGCGGGCGCGCACGGCCCAGGCCCGCTCCATCGCGTCGGTGAAGCGGCCGACGCCGGCGGCGAGCACGGCGCGATCGCCGCAGATCCGCGGCGACGAGCCATCGTCGATGGAAACCAGCAGCGCCTCGGCGGTGGCGGTGTCGCCGGCGCGCAAGGCCAGCTTGGCGCGCACGCGGCGAGCGACCGGCGTGTCGTCGGCGCGCGACGCCAGCTCCCGGGCGAGCGCGACGTCACCGTTGCGGTAGGCGGCGGCGGCGAGACGATCGGCGCCGGCGAGCGCCGGCCGAGCCAGGAGCGCGGCCCACAACCGCGCGCGCTGGGTGTCATCGAGCTCGTCGGCGCGCGACCACAGGTACGCGGCGAGCAGGCGCTGCCCCACCGGGTCGGTGACGATCTCGGCCTCGGCGCCCCGCTCGATGAGAGCGCGCACGACGAAGAGGAGCGAGGTGCCGCCGTCGGGATGACCGCGCGCGGCCTGCTCGGCGTAGAGGTGGACCGCCGCGATCGAGGTGGCGACCAGCCGTGCCTCCTGACCGAGGCTGGAGAGCGCCAGGCCGCCGTCGTCGCGGAAGCCAGCCTCGGCGAGCGCGCGCACCTGGCGGTAGGCGGCGATGGCGCCGGCGTTGTCGGCGTCCATGCCGGTGCGCAGACGGCCGAGCATGTAGGCGGCCCAGGTCGAGCGAGCGCGGCGCGCGGCGGGCGGCAACGCCAGGAGCTGCTCGAAGGCGCGCTCGGCGGCGTCGGGATGGTCGGCGCGGAACTCGGCGGCGCCCAGCGCGTAGAGGGCGTGCTCGGCGGCGCCCTCGGCGGCAGGGTCGACGGTGCCGTCGGCGCCGACCATGCTGACGAACGCGGGCGCGGGCGGCGGCATCAGGCGGGCCGCCTCGTCGAGGAAGATGCCGTCCTCGAGCTGGTCGAGGGCCCCGGCGCGATCGGCGAGGAGCTCGATGTCGAAGTCAGGGCCGCAGGCGTACGCGGGACGCGGCGGAGTCAGGACCGCGGCCGCGACGACGAACGCGGCGGCGACCGCCGGGGCGGCGCCGCGCATCGACGGGGGCCTGGGGCTAGGGCGCATCGACGGTGTCCTCGCCGGTGGCCGCACGCGGGCGCGGGGCACCGCGGATCACGGCGGCCAGCACCGGCGCCGGCCAGGCCGTGACATCGCGGGCGATGGGCAGGCGAAACCACACGACGCCGGTGACGCCGGCGATGGGTCGCTGCTCGAGCGAGCGCAGCAGATCGCCGACCTCGTCGGGCTCGGCAGCGAGGGTCTGGCCGCGGCGGTCGACCTCGTACGTCGGCAGCGCGACGCGAAGCGCGGCGTCGGGAACGGCCGCGGCAAAGGCCTCGAGCCAGCGGCGGGCCTCGGCCTCGTCGAAGAGGCGGGGCGCGCGCACGGCGTGGACCTGCACCACCAGCTCGTCCACCGCGGCGGCGACCCGGCGCAGCGCCGGCGAGCCGGTCCACGTCGGCAGCGCCGTGATCGAGAAGCGCGGCGTCGCGGCGCGGGGCGGGCGCGCCGCGGCGAGCCAGGCCGCGTAGCCGGC